>Ga0310912_10002347_pt1 | contig 10701 bp, 10 predicted proteins | sample GREbulkMGOX080_FD_203443 | JGI IMG/M metagenome (GOLD analysis project Ga0310912, IMG submission 203443) | Lab enrichment of tropical soil microbial communities from Luquillo Experimental Forest, Puerto Rico - GRE.bulkMG.OX080 | ecosystem: Environmental > Terrestrial > Soil > Tropical forest >...
TCATCTAAGGAGAAGCAACTTGGCTCGTTACACCGATGCAGTATGCCGTCTATGCCGTCGTGAAGGCATCAAGCTGTTCCTCAAGGGCAGCAAGTGCTTCAGTGACAAGTGCCCCATCGAGAAGCGTAACTTCGCTCCCGGACAACACGGGAAGGACCGCAAAGCCAAAATCGTCGGCTACGGTCTGCAGCTGCGGGAAAAGCAAAAAGCGAAGAGAATGTACTTCACGCAGGAAGGGCAGTTCCGAAACTACTTCGAGCGGGCCGCCCGCTCGAGGGGCGTGACCGGCGAGAAGCTGCTGCAGCAGCTCGAGCGGCGCCTGGATAACGTCGTCTATCGCCTTGGTTTCGCCATGTCACGCCGGCAGGCGCGCCAGTTGGTACGCCACGGTCACGTGGCCGTCAACGGGCGGAAGGTCAACATTCCTTCCTTCGAAGTGGCCGCCGGCCAGGAGATCACGATTCGCGAGGGCAGCCGCAAGCTCCCGATCCTGGAGCAGGCGAAGGATTTCGCCAGCCACCAGACCGCGCCGACTTGGCTTGAGATTGACCGCGACAATTACAAAGGTCGCGTCCTGTCTCTGCCGAAGCGCGAAGAAATCCAGCTGCCCATCAACGAGCAGCTGATCGTCGAGTTGTACAGTAAGTGACGCTGTTTCCTGAGGCGTCTGAGCCTCGCTGGCGTCATCCTGAACGAAGTGAAGGATCTAGTCGTCGGTCTTAGGTCTCCGGCTGGTTTTTGCTAACCACTGACGACGGGGAGCTGACGACTGGTTTTCCTGGTCCCTTTTCGTGCCAGATCCGCCTTTGTCGGCGCTTGAGCTGAACCTGGGCCTCTTCAGCAAGCCGACATTGAGCCACATGGCCGAAGGAGAAACAAATGCTTTGGAAGGGTTTTCAAAAACCAAAACGACTCGCAACCGACACCGCCACCCTTACCGACAAGTACGGCATGTTCTGGGCGCAGCCTTTTGAGCGGGGCTTCGGAACGACCATCGGCAATGCGCTTCGCCGCGTGCTGCTGAGCTCGATCGAAGGTGCCGCCGTTACCGCCGTGAAAATCGAAGGTGTGCTGCACGAGTTTCAGTCGATCCCGGGAGTGGTCGAGGACGCGACCGACATCATCCTCAACCTGAAGCAGATCCCGTTCAAACTCGCCGGCGATGCGCCCAAGGCCATCTACCTGCGTGCTGACGCTCCTGGAGTGGTCACCTCAGGAATGATTGAAGCGGACGGCGATGTCGAAGTTCTGGATAAAGACGTCTACATTGCGACCGTCAGCGAAGGCGGCAAACTTGACATGGAGATGCGTCTGAAGCGCGGTCGCGGCTACGTAGCTGCCGACAAGAACTTCGACGAGGATCTCGGCATCGGCTTTATCCCGATCGACTCGGTCCACTCCCCGGTTCGCAAATGCAACTATACCGTCGAAGCTGCCCGCTTGGGACAGATCACCGATTATGACAAGCTGACGCTTGAGATCTGGACCAACGGCTCGATCACTCCCGCGGACTCGCTGGGACTCGCCGCGAAGCTGGTGAAGGACCATATGAACATCTTCATCAACTTCGAAGAGGAGATCGAGACCGCAGCTTCCGCCGACGACCGCAAGCCCGAGATCAAGAACGAGAACCTGAACCGTTCCGTCGAAGAACTCGAGCTCAGCGTGCGCAGCTACAACTGCCTGAAGAACGCGAATATCCAGACCATCGGGGAACTCGTGCAGAAGACCGAAGCCGAAATGCTCAAGACGAAAAATTTCGGCCGCAAGTCGCTGAACGAAATCAAAGAGATCCTGTCTTCGATGGGGCTGAGCCTGGGCATGAAGATCGACGAGCACGGCAATGCCGTCCCCGGACCGACTTCCAACCAGGTGCTGCCGGCGTCGGCCTACGGCGCGGACGACGAACTGTAATTTTCGTGGCGCGGCTCAGCCGCGCCACAGGTTTCAAAAAAGCAAAGTTTTAAGGTTTCAAGGCCAGACCTGAATCGCAGACGCTTTGAGCCACTCAACTTTGATAACTCTGAAACCTTGAAACTTTGAACTGAGGTTTTCCCATGCGTCACAAAGTAGCAGGCTGGAAACTTGGACGAAACACCGCACACCGGCGCTCGCTGCTGCGCAACCTGGTCACCTCTCTGATCGTCGAGGAGCGCATCGAGACCACCATCCCGAAGGCGAAAGCCATGCGTCCGCACGTCGAGAAGATGATCACGCTCGGCAAACGCGGCGACCTTGCCGCTCGCCGTCTGGCGGCATCCTACCTGATGACCGACGAGTCGGTGGCCAAGCTGTTCGACACCATCGCCCCGCGCTTTGGCGATCGCGACGGCGGCTACCTCCGCATCGTGCGCACAGCATGGCAAAAGGGTGACGGCGCCGAGAAGGCCTTCGTCGAACTGCTCGGCAGCGAGAAGGTTCTCGACGAGAAGCGCGAAAAACGCGCCCAGGCTCGTGCCAAGCGCGTGGCTGAGGCCAAGAAGGCCATGGAAGAAGCGGAAGCGCAGGCCCAGGCGCAGGGTGGTAGCGCAGAAGCCCCCGAAACGAAGGAAGACAAAGAAGAGAAATAGTCTTCCTAGCAAAGCGAAACGCACCCAAGCAAGGCGAAACGCACCCAACCAACCGGGTGCGTTCGGTTTTGCAGAGATGAACCCGCGCCACACTTGGTTCCACCAACCTGACACTCGTGTCGCCCTAACCACGCAGCTCGAGCTTCCCTCCAGCAGTACATGTACCCTCGCGTCTAACGAGGGTAACTTGTTGCGTTCCCGACACACTCCTACACTTACCTGCCATGGGGTTCACCAAGACCCAGATTTACATCGCGCTGGGCGCCGGAGCGTTGCTGCTGCTGATCTTCTTTGGCTACCTCACCTGGCTCAACCATCAGGGGCCGGTGCTGGCCAAGTCTGAAGACCGCGATCCCCTCAGCGGGACCCCGAACTCCATCAGCCTCAATCCCCTGCGGGATCATTCCTCCGAAAAAGTGGCGGCCTCGTTTATCCGCGCGATGAAGGATGGCCGCTGCCGCGAGGAGCTCTCCGAGTGGGAACGCGACTACCGCCGGAAGTACGCCGCTTTCATCTGCGACTCGGAAGAAAAACACCCTCTCATTGGATGGCAACTCGTGGACTGGGACGATCGGCCGCCTCTTCGCATCCTGCAATATCGCGGAAAACGCCTGAATGCCCCCGGCGATTCGACCACCTACACGGGCCCGCTCTCGGTCACGATGGAAAAAAGAGTCGGCCGCTGGCATGTGACCAAGTACGAGGCCATCTACTGACAGCACTCTCCGGCTCAGTCGTCTTTCCCTGCTACTCCCTGAACCCCGCTCTCCCATCCTGATTCGCCATGATACAAACTCCTCATGCGGCGTGAGCCAGAGGCGCAGGCTTCTTCCCGTAGCCTCTATGCGTTCGGTTTCACTTCATTCTTCAACGACACGGCCAGCGAGATGGCCTACTGGGTCCTGCCCGCCTTCCTCGCGACGATCGGGGCCGGCCCGGCGCAACTCGGACTGATCGAGGGAATTGCCGAGAGCGTGGCTTCTCTGGCCAAGCTCTTCTCGGGATATCTTGCCGACCGCTGGTCTCGTCGAAAACCGCTCGTGGTGACGGGCTACATCCTGGCCAATGCGGTCAAGCCGCTACTTGGGTTTGTGACCTGGTGGGGCGAAGTGCTGGCCATTCGGTTTGTGGACCGCCTGGCAAAAGGCGCTCGCGGAACCGCCCGCGATGTCATGGTGGCCGAGTCTGTGCCGCGTGAGCGCATCGGTTCCGCATATGGGCTCATCCAGGCTATGGATTCCGCCGGCGCCATTGCCGGGCCCCTTTGTGCGCTACTGGTTCTGGCAGTGGGTCGCGACCTGCGCTCGGTCTTCTTCACCGCAGCCATTCCCGGGTCGCTTTGCGTGATCGTCGCGGGGTTCTGCATCCGTGAGACCAAGGGTGTCGCCTCGCCTCGAGACTCATCTGCTGACACCGCCGAGGAACACAGGGACATCGCGCTTGCCGCGCACGGCGCCTTCCCCGCGCGGACTGCATCCCATAGGCTGCCCCGCCGCTTTTACCAGGTATTGTTCGCGGTGGCCCTGTTTTCCCTCGGAAACTCGAGTGATATGTTCCTTGTATTGCGGGCTGAGAGCGTGGGGATTCCTGTGTCGCTGGCTCCATTGCTCGGGCTGGTGTTTAACCTCACCTATACGCTGGCGGCTTGGCCTGCCGGTCGATTGAGCGATCGGGTTTCGAGGCCCGTCGTGGCGGGTCTTGGCTATCTCGTGTTCGCGCTCGTCTACCTTGTTTTCGGCATGGGCAGCTCCACGCGGTTGATCTGGGCAGCAATGGCGTTCTACGGACTCTTTTACGCGCTGACCACGCCGGTACTGAAGGCGCTTGTCGTCGAGACTGTATCTGCAGAGATCCGCGGGCGCGCGCTAGGTGTCTACTTCTCTGTCACCAGCGTCGCGGCGCTGCTGGCCAGCGTGATTGCGGGAGAACTCTGGAAGTTTTACGGACCGCCGTTGCCATTCTTCCTTTCGGCCGCGGCTGCAGTGGTTTCTGTTTTCCTGCTATGGGTCGGAGGATTCAGCTCGACAAAAGAGTCGAGCAACGAAATGTGACCAGGTACGAGGCTATTCCCTGAGAGTCAGAGCCCGCCTTCGATCGGATCTTTCTTCGCCCGCAGAAGATGCAGATAAGCTCCCGCAGCTCGAAAGCGGACTTTCTTGTTCTTGTCGTCGAACAATCGCGGCAGTGAATCTTGAAGGGCGGTTTGTGCCGTGTGCGCGATGATCTGCGCCGCCGAGGCCCTGACGGACCAGTCTTGGTCCGTAAGCCCACCCCGCAGCAGTTCCAGCGACTCCGGAGTCCGTTTCCTGGCCAGGAGAAATAAAGCGCTGGCGCGGTCCGAAAGTCCGGGCTCCTTCAGCAAGGAACTGATGGCCGTGAACCCCTCCCCAGCTCCTGGCACCGGCACATTTCCAATTCCTTCACCGACCACAAACATCACCGCCGACGGCATCGAGTGGAACCGCTCGATGAATTGCCTCTCCTGCTTTTTTAGCCCGCTTGAGCGGGTCTTCCGGGTACCGCGATAGACCTCTTGCAGCGCGCTGATGCCAGCAGGGTCGCCCGTCGCGGCCAGGCTCTTGGCGGCCGCGAACGACACTTCCGGGGTCTTGTCGTCGCGCAGCAACTTCACTAACGGGTGCTCGGTCTGAGGATCATGCAGGTCTGCCAGCGCGTTCACCGTCGCCAGGCGCACGTCTACGTTCTTGTCATCGAGAAATAGTTCCAGCTTCGAAACCAGCTTTTCGCTGCGGCCCACCATGCTTGCGGCTCTCACCGCTTCGATCCGCACTGAGTAGTCTTTGGACTCGAAGCCTTCCCGCAGGATTGCGCGGGCGCGCTCAACATTCTCGGTACGGGCAGCGTCAGAGATTGTCTGGCTGCTGTTGGCGGACGGCAACCGAAGCAGAACCAACAGAAACGGCAACGCCCGAGGAAATCTTGCCATCATCGCACCTCATGTGCAGGAGAATCTGTCTTAGTACTCAGGCCCCTTGTTTGGATTCCCCTTCGGCCGTCGATCGATCGCCTTGGCAACCCGACGAGGTTGCGCGCCACCCTCGCAACCAGGCATAGACCACAATCTGCGCCGCCACTCCGGCTGCGCTATCCAGTACCACGTCTCGCACCGTGCCAGTACGCGAGGGAAGGAAGGTCTGGTGCCACTCGTCGAGGCTGGCCACGAGCGCGGTCATGAGAATCGCGTCTACGGTCCAAATCCAGGCCCACCCCGGGCTCCCGCTTGCCTGGAGTGTTCCCCGCCAGGCACGAAACAGCAGGACACTGAGTGTCCCGTATCCGATTACGTGTCCAGTCTTTCGCAGGATGAAATGCCAGGTTTTGAACTGCACTGGGTCCAGCCCGAAAAAAAAGTGGAAGACTGGAAAAAGAAATCGGCCAGTGTTCTGAGCGGAAAACGCGCCCGTCGATTCGCACGCGATGATCCCCAGCCAGCAAAGCGCCGGCAGCCATGCCCGCCATATACTGCGCTTGCCGCTGGCGTTCAACGCGACGAGAACCTGGTGGCTAGGGATGGGGGCAAATACTGCCGGCTACTCGAGCGCATAGTTGGGGGCTTCGCGGGTGATGATGACATCGTGCACGTGGCTCTCGCGCAGCCCGGCGCCGCTGATCCTCACAAAGCGGGTCTTCTGGTGCAGTTCCGGAATGTTGGCGCATCCGCAATAGCCCATGCCTGATTTCAGGCCGCCCACCATCTGGTGAACAATCATCGCAACCGATCCCCGATACGGGACCCTGCCCTCAATGCCTTCCGGAACCAGCTTGGCCAGCCGGTTCCCGTCGCCCTCGGACAATGCGGGCATGGCCGAAGACGCCTCATCCGTACTCTGGAAGTAGCGTTCGCTCGAGCCTTGAGCCATCGCGCCCAGCGACCCCATGCCGCGATACGACTTAAAAGTGCGGCCTTGGTACAGGATCAGCTCGCCCGGGCTCTCATCCGTGCCGGCGAACAGCGATCCGATCATCACAGCGCTAGCCCCGGCGGCCAGCGCCTTGGTGATGTCGCCCGAGTATTTGATGCCGCCATCGGCGATGATTGGAACCTTCGCATCCTTGCTGGCGCGAAACGCCTCCGCGATCGCGGTGATCTGCGGAACGCCCGCTCCGGTCACTACCCGGGTTGTGCAGATCGATCCCGGCCCGACGCCCACCTTGATGCCGTCCGCGCCCGCCTTCGCCAGTTCGCACGCACCGTCGAAGGTGGCAACGTTGCCGGCCAGCAGTTCGACTTGTGGCAGCTTGGACTTGACCGTCTTGATCGCTTCCAGCACGCGCGTCGAATGACCATGTGCACTGTCAATCGCGATCGCGTCCACCTTCGCCTTCACCAGTTCCTGTGCGCGCTCCAGGAAGTCGCCCGTGGCGCCCAGCGCGGCGCCAACCCGCAGGCGGCCCTGCGAGTCTTTAGCGGCATTCGGATATTTCAGTTTTTTCTGAATGTCCTTGACCGTAATCAATCCCTTCAGGTTGTACTTGTCATCCACCACCAGGAGCTTTTCCACGCGATGTTCGTGCAGGATCTTCTCCGCTTCCTCCAAAGTGGTGCCCACCGGGACCGTGATCAGATGGTCTTTGGTCATGACCTTGCGAATCGGAACATCAAACCGGGTTTCGAAGCGAAGATCGCGGTTGGTGAGAATGCCCACCAGTCGTCCGTCAGCTTCCGTAATGGGCACCCCGGAAATCTTGTACTTGCGCATCACTTCGAGCGCGTCGGAAACCTTCGCATCGGGTGACATCGTGACCGGATCGACGATCATGCCGCTCTCCGAGCGTTTCACCTTGTCGACCTCATTGGCCTGTTGCTCGATCGTCAGATTGCGGTGAATGATCCCGATCCCGCCCTGCTGCGCGATACCGATCGCCATGTGTGACTCAGTCACGGTGTCCATGGCGGCGCTGACAATCGGAATATTGAGCTGAATATTGCGGGTGAGTTGCGTCTGCGTGCTGGCCATCGCCGGGACCACGTCAGAACGGCTAGGCAACAGCAACACGTCGTCGAAAGTCAGTGCTTCGGGAACGGGGAAATGAATCATAAGGGCATTCCATCGTACGGATATTCTTTCTATTTTAGGAAGAACAGGAGCGCAGTGGCAAATCTTCCTTCCTCCTCATTGCGGGCGGATGAAAAGCCGCACCAGAACGCAGGAGGTGGCATCGTCCGCTCTCGAGATTACCGAGATCGTGGTTCTTCTGTTCAGCTTCCAGACAGCGTAGGGCATTCCCCGAGGTGGGATCGTGATCGATAACCAGGTTGCAAATGGGGGCACCAACGTCTATTTCTCCAGCGCCGCGGCAGGAGGAGTTAACGGTCAAAACTGTCACGTTCGTGGAGGCGCCGCCATGCCATACTGCGCCGTCAAACTGACCCAGTCAGCGCTGCAATAAGAAACTTCGAGAGCCTCAGGTTAGGGTCCCCGACTTTCTCCGGCCGGTGAGACGATTCCCTTGCAACCCGTCGAAGGGATCTTTGGGCTGTGTCTGCCCCCGGGGGCCAGCAGATTACACAAAAAATCCCGGAAAATCTTTGATTTCATAAGAATCGGCGTGATCGCCCCGAGACTGAACCGACGCACGGCTCGACAGCCGAGGCGGCTGTCCCTGAATGGTCCGCGCTTGGCGTATTCTGCATGCACAATGGCGTGTTCTGCATATCAAGAGAGCCCGCGACCATCTAGATTAGCGTCCATGCACAACGCTAAAGCTTATTCCGCTGGGAGTGCGACTTCGCCGCTGGCCTCCACTACGATCGCGCGGCGCGATCCAACCCCACAAGACGTTCAGATCGAAATCCTGTATTGCGGCATCTGCCACTCAGACCTGCATCAGGTCCGCAACCAGTGGAAGGAGGCGATGCCGACGGTATATCCCTGCGTACCGGGGCACGAGATTGTGGGCCGGGTCACGAAGGTGGGCTCTGCCGTTACAAAATTCAAGGCCGGCGACCTGGCAGCCGTGGGCTGCATGGTGGATTCAGATCGCATCTGCCCCGAGTGCAAAGCTGGCATGGAGCAGTTCTGCCCGAACTTCACCTTGACCTACAACTTTCCCGACAAGCATCTGGGTGGTGTCACCTATGGCGGCTACTCGGACAGCATTGTCGTCGACCAACGCTTCGTGCTGAGCGCGCCGTCGAACCTGAAACTCGCCGGAGTTGCTCCCTTGCTCTGTGCAGGGATCACGACTTATTCCCCGATGCGTCGTTGGGGGGTCACCAAGGGCAAAAAGGTCGGCGTGGTCGGGCTGGGCGGACTGGGACACATGGGCGTGAAGTTTGCGCATGCGCTCGGAGCGCACGTGGTGGTCTTCACGACTTCCCCGAAGAAGAAGGAAGATGCGTTGCGGCTGGGAGCGCATGAGGTCGTCATTTCGAAGAACGCGAACGAGATGCAAAAGCATGAGCGCAGCTTTGATTTCATTCTCGATGCGGTCTCGGCCGATCATGACATCGGGGCATACATCAATTTGCTGCGCCGCGATGGCAACATCACAATGGTGGGCGCGCCAGAGAAGCCGCTTGCGGTTCCCGTGTTCGGGTTGATCATGGGGCGGCGGAGCCTTTCTGGTTCGCCGATCGGCGGCATCCCCGAAACCCAGGAGATGCTCGACTTCTGCGGCCAGCTCAACATTACGGCCGATGTGGAAATCATCCCCATCCAGAAGGTCAACGAAGCTTACGAGAGGCTGCTCAAGTCGGATGTGAAATATCGCTTCTCGATCGACATGGCGTCTCTCAAATCAGAGTAGAGCGATGAACAAACACTTTCGTTTCTCGGGCAATACATTCCTTAAGCTGGAAGAATTGGGCGTATCGGTCTCGGCCGTCCTGCGCCGGGCCGGCCTTCCTCAGAGCTGCCGCGATCAGTCTCGCGTGCTGTTGAGCACGGAGGAACTTTTTGCCGTGTGGCGCGCGATTCGCGAAGTCAGCAACGATCCGGCGATCGGACTGCGGCTGGGCGCGGAGAACCGGACCGAGCGCTTTACGCCCGTAGGTCTGGCCGCCCTTTCGTGCGAGAACTTCGGGGCCGCCGTCGACCGCATCGCACGCTACAAACAGCTCACCTGCCCGGAACAGATCCGGCAGGAAAAGGACGAACAGGAGTGGAGTGTTCAGTTCCACTGGCTGCTGGCCGACGAAAGCGAACCGGCGGTGCTGAGTGAATGTTGTTTTGCCTGGATGCTCGCGGTCGGGCGTCACGGTACGGGGACGCGCCTGTCGCCGGTGCGAGTTGAGTTCACGCAGCCACGCGCACACGTCAAAACCATTGAACGCCATCTGGGATGCCCCGTGGTCTCCGGCACCGCTCGCGACGCGATCGTGTTTCGCGCGGCCGACGCGCAGCGGTCATTCGTCACCCGCAATGCCGAACTTCTCGCCATGCTGGCCCCGCAGTTTGAGGAGGAACTGACGCAGGCGAAGGGCGGTGAAAGCTTCGCCGAGCGGGTTCGCGCAGCTATACAGCAGCAACTCACAGGCCGGCGGCCGAGCATGGAGGATGTGGCCGATGCGCTGCACATCAGTACGCGCACATTGCAGCGGCGGTTGCAGGATGAGGGGGCCAGCTTCCAGAAAGTTCTCGAAGATGCGCGCCGTCAGCTGGCACGGCACTACCTCAACAACCCGGTGCTGGAACTGAATGAAGCGGCCTATCTGCTGGGATACGAGGATGGGAATTCTTTCGTGCGGGCGTTTCGCACATGGGAAGGGATTCCCCCGGCACAATGGCGGGAGCAGCAGCGGGCTGCGGCAGCATCGTAACCGGATTTCATTGACATGGATAAGGAGAAAAAATGCAAAAACGCAAACTTGGCAAGAACGGTTTGGAGGTGTCGGCCCTCGGACTGGGCTGCATGGGACTGAGTTTTGGGCTCGGGCCGGCAGTCGACAAGCAGGATGGAATTGCGCTCATTCGGGCGGCGTTCGAAGGCGGCGTGACCTTCTTTGATACCGCGGAGGTGTATGGTCCGTACACCAATGAGGAGTTGCTCGGAGAGGCGGTGGCCTCCTTCCGGGACCAGGTGGTGATTGCGACGAAGTTCGGATGGAAGATCGATCCCAAGGCAGAGCGCGGGTTGGCAGGATTAGACAGCCGGCCGGAGCATATCA
>Ga0310912_10002348_pt1 | contig 10700 bp, 5 predicted proteins | sample GREbulkMGOX080_FD_203443 | JGI IMG/M metagenome (GOLD analysis project Ga0310912, IMG submission 203443) | Lab enrichment of tropical soil microbial communities from Luquillo Experimental Forest, Puerto Rico - GRE.bulkMG.OX080 | ecosystem: Environmental > Terrestrial > Soil > Tropical forest >...
AGAACTCTTCGCATCCTGAGCCGTGAAGTCGCGGCCCTTTACAATCGGAATCTGCAGAGTTTGGAAATAGTTGGGAGTGACGATCGCTACCTGCGTTTCCATCGATTCATTCGCCTGCGAGACGTAGCCTTCGGGGTTCACGGCCGTCGAGCCGCCGCCAAATGCCAATGGCACGCGGCTTGAAAGGGCCACCGACTGAATGCCAGGCTGTGCTTCGAGTTTCGTTAAGAGCTGGCGATCGAATTCGACGCCGCTCGCTTCCGAGTATCCGCCGGTAAAGAGATCGTAGGTGGCGATCAACACATTGTGCGGATTAAATCCGGTCTTGATTTGCTGCGCGCTCATGAAACTGCGAATGAATAATCCCGCACAAATCAAGAGCAGCAGCGAAAGAGAAATCTGCGCCACCACCAGCACGCTCGCAAGGCGCGCTTTGCGCATTCCTCCCGACGCACTGCCTGTCTCTTCCTTCAGCACCGCTACCGGCGCTTCGCCAGAGGCTCGCAACGCGGGAAGAATCCCGAAGATCACTCCGGTGAGCACCGAGATCACCAGCGTTGCCAGCAGCACCGTATAGTCCACGCGTATTCCCAGCGAGATCGGGAAATCCGTCTTGGGGACGAACCGCATGAACGTTCCGGCGGACCAGAACGTGAACAAAAACGCGACCAGCCCGCCCGCCAGAGCCAGGATCAGGCTTTCCACCAACAGCTGCCGCACCAGTCTCCACCGGTTCGCGCCGAGCGACATACGAATCGCGATCTCGCGCCGGCGGCCCACCGACCGCACCAGCATCAAATTCGCCACGTTCGCGCAGGCCAGCAGCAGCACCAGGCCCGCGATGGTCATCAACATCGGGAGCAGCGTGGAAAAAAGCTGGTTCCCGCCCATTGGATTTCGCCACAGGGGATACACGCTCACACTGTCGTGCCCTTTGTGCTCCTCCGGATAATTCTTCGCCTCCCGCTTCAACCGCAGCGTCATCTCCTCCTGCGCGTGTTCCGGGCTCACGCCAGGCTTCAGCCGCCCGAGCGCCGAGAGCCAGAAATAGTGATGATCGTGAAGCAGGTCGCCCTGCGGCATCAATTGCTCTTCCATCATGATCGGGATCCAAAGTTCCATTCGCAGCCCGGTTTGGCTTCCCTGAAATACAGGCGGCGCCACGCCCACAATGGTGTAAGGGTGCTGATTGATTTCGAGCGTTTGTCCCACCACATCTGGATTCGCGCCAAAATGCGTCTGCCACAGCCGGTAACTGATCACAGCCACGGGCGCGCCGCCGGGCTTGGTGTCCTCCTCCGGAAGAAAGCCACGCCCCAGAATCGGCCGGACGCCCAACAGATCGAAATAGTTCGCGGACGCCACCGCGCCCCACACGCGTTCTGGTTTGCCTTTGCCCGTCAAACTCATAGGAGCGATATTGGAGGCAGTGAGGCCGTCGAAACTCTGCTGCCCATCGCGCATGGCTTCAAAATCCGGATAGGTGAGCGGGAAAGCATTATCCGTGCCTCGCCCGAGGGTCATCGCCACTACCTCGTTCGGGCTGGCCAGTCCGGGGATCGGATTCAGCAATGTGGAGTTGATCCAGCTGAAGATCGTGCTGTTCGCGCCAATGCCCAGCGCGAGCGTGAGGATAGCGATCGCTGCGTACCCCGGCGCCTTCGCGATCATGCGCAAACTGTATCGAACGTCCTGCCAGAAGGAGCTCATCCGCGCCACCTCAAGGACAATTTGGAATGATTCAAAGCATATCTCCGCCCATCGCTGGTACCTTCTAAGTGAATGCTGGAGCGCCATTTAAGAGTCGAGCGGGAGCCATGGAGGGACGGCATCCGTTCGCTTGTGGGACGCGCATCAGCAAGAGCGAACATCCTGCCGCCACGCCACTTCGGCGAAAAGCGCTCGAAAGCGAAAGGGAAGTACGTTCGTACTGGCACCAACTGAACCGAGGGTCTATCGACGCCGCCGCCATCCCAGCGCACAATCACTGTGGATTCGGGGACTGTACGGCGGCCGGCAAACGCTCACCCCCCATGAGCGCTGGCAGCTGGATGGCCTCCTCGAGTTTCTGCTCCTCCAACACCCCAATGCCCCGAGCGGCCGGCTCCCCCACCGGCCGCTTCCTCTTTTAGAACTCAAATTGACCTCAAGTCAGTGAGAAAAATTTTGATGTGGGCCATCGCGGCGAAGTGTCTTGACTTCGCGCTTGCCCAGTTCTATAGAAGCGTGCATTGAACCAAGGGTGCGGTCGTGGGGTTAACACATTTCCTGAATCAGAACTAGGGCATCGGGGCGGGAAGTCGCATCTTCATCGCTCTTTCTTCACGGGGGAATCCATGTTTCAACGCGTGCTTCATGCATCAGCATTTGTGCTCCTCTTTGCCTTGGGGTTTGCAGCTCCAGCCGCGGCACAATCGAACGATGGCCGGATTCTAGGGACAGTCACCGATTCGCAGGGAAAGGTGGTCGTCGGCGCAAAAATAGCAATCACCAATACCGGCACCGGCGCGACGCGCAATTTAGACTCGAACGGCGCAGGGGACTACACAGCGCCCGCACTTCAGCCTGGGCTGTACACAGTCACAGCGGAATCGCGCGGATTCAAAAAGGTGGAACACTCGAATATCCGGCTGGAAGTGGGAAAAGATGTGCGCGTCGATATTCAACTGGTTCCTGGCGCGGTGGACGAAACAGTACAGGTAACCGCCGAAGCGCCGCTGATTACGACAACGAACGACACCATCGGCGGCTCGCTCTCGAACAAGGAAATCAATGACCTGCCTCTGAACGGACGCGACTACCAAAATCTTATTGTCCTGCGCCCTGGCGTCTTTCGATTTCCTGGCGGGGGCTTTGAATCCATCGTCGCCAACGGCATGCGACCCGAGGACAACAATTTTGTAATTGAGGGCGGCGACGACAACGATCCGTACTATTCCGGGAACATTATCAATGCCGAAGGCGTGCAAGGCACTCCGGGATCGATCCTGCCGATCGACGCAATTCAGGAATTCAACACCGAAGAAAATCCGCCGCCGGATACAGGCTGGAAGCCCGGTGTTACAGTAAACATCGGAATCAAATCGGGAACGAATAGTTTGCACGGCACAGCGTATGGTTTCGAACGCAACAACGCTCTCGACGCGCGGAACTGGTTCAACGCCAAACCCGATCCGCAAACGGCGCTTCGCCAGCATCAGTTCGGAGGAACCGTCGGCGGCCCCATCAAACACGATAAAGTGTTCTTTTTCCTCGGCTATGAAGGGGTACGCGGATTCATTTCCAACGCGAGTACGTCGAGTTCGCCGGTCACCGTGCCGCTTCCGTCCTCTGCTGGCGCTGGTTGCACATTCATCACCACGGGTGACTGCACCAACAGCATCCCGGATGCGCTTGCCGATCTGAAGGCTGCGGGTATTGCGCCAAATCCCCTCAGCCTGAATCTGATCGGCATGGGAACATTCACGGGGAACGGGCCTTATCCCGGTCTTTTTCCCGTCAATACCGCGCCAGACCCGAGCAATCCGACAATCGTCAACACAGATTTCCCCAACGTGAATCGCTCCGATACGGGCGTCGCCAAAGTGGATTATCACTTCACGAACAAACAGACCATTTCAGGACACTACCTGATTGGCGACAGCAAACAGATCGAACAAGACGCGACCATTCTTCAGCCGGAGTGGCGGTCGCAATCCACGCTGCGCGCGCAAGTCTTCGGTGTAAATTGGGCCTGGACCCCGAAAAGCACTGTGGTGAACGAAGCTCGCTTCGCCTTCAACAATTTCTGGCAAAAAATTCAGTCTGTCGATAACGCTGCCGATCCGCTGACAACCTATGGCCTCAATACAGGAGTGACGAATCCGATCAACTTTGGCCTGCCCCGGATCGACATCGGGGCCTTCACGCAGTTGGGTAATTTAAGCGGTTGGCCTTTGTTCACAACTCCCAACCGGACCTACCAAATTGCCGACAACGTCTCCGTAACTCACGGACCGCACACATTTCGATTTGGAGGCGAGGTCCGTCGTGGTTCGACCGACAACGTCCGTAACCGCAGAGGGCAAGGGCGCATCCAGTTCTTTGGCGGCTTCACGCCCGGCTTTCCCATCATCGATACCTTCGGCGACACTTCGAGCACCGCGCTCGAGGATTTTCTCGCGGGAAATCCCGGTGGGGGCCAAATCTTTGTCGGGGATTCCGAGCGGCATGTTCACTTTTGGTCCTTCGCATGGTTCGTGGCGGATGACTGGCGCATCACGCCTCGCCTAACAGTGAATCTGGGCCTGCGCTATGAGCTCAATACGGTCATCAAAGAAGATCACAATCTCCTCGGAAATTTCGACCCCAACGTAGGTCTCGAACAGGTGGGCATCAATATCAAATCCCCATACAACGGAGATCACAACAATTTCGCGCCGCGTATCGGAATCGCTTGGGACCCCTGGGGCACGAGCAAGACAGTGTTTCGCGCCGGTGCCGGAATTAACTATGAGATCCCGCACATTTCACTTTTCATCGGACAAAACGGCGTGGACAACGGCACCACTCCTGGCCTGAATGACATCCCAACTGGCGCTATCGGTTCGAATATTCCCGGCAATATCGTCGCGACGGGTGTCAACATTTCTCCAAACTGGGTGGATACATCCACCCCGATCTTTCCGGTAGCCACCGCCACCCTGAATTGCGATCCAAACAGCGGCGGCACGCCCTGCGACATCATGGGTGTGAAGCGTAACATCCGAACGCCATACGTCGTCTCGTGGAATCTGAACATCCAACAATCCATCACGAGCACAACGTCTCTGCAAGTGGCGTACGTGGGCAATCATGGAACTAAGTTGTATAGCGTGCGCGACATCAACCAGGCCGATCCGGCGCAATCGTTAGCGAATGGTTGTGCCCAGTTCGACACAGCCTGTGAACAAATGGGCCGGCCCTTCAATGCGCAATTCCCCTTCCTCGAGTTCATTAATATGCTCGAAAACGGTTACACCTCGAGTTACAACGGTCTGCAGATCACCGCGACACAACGCTTATGGCATGGCTTGAACTTTCTGGCCGGCTACACGTGGGCACATTCAATCGACGACGCAAGCTATAACCGCGCCGTCCAGCCGCAGAACAGTTTTGCCCCGAACCTCGAGCGTGGCTCGAGCGACTTTGATGTTCGCAACCGCTTCACGCTGGCCCTTACGTATGCACTCCCACCCGTAAAATCCTTTTGGCAACTTCTAGAAGGATGGCAAATCAATTCGATCGTGACTTCGCAGGGCGGCACGCCGTGGACAGTCATAGATGGTTTTCAGAGCGGCAACGACATGAGCCTGACCAGCGAATTCGCCGACCGATGGAATCTTTTTGGAAGCCCGTCGCACTTCACGCCTTCGCCCACCGGGCCGATTCCGTTTTTTGATCCAACAACCTTTGGCACCGACGGTAGCGGAAATCCAATTGGCAACCCCGATTGTATTGCTCACGCGGCGCTTGCAGACCTCGAGACATTCGGATGCTACGAAAAAAAGGGGACTGTATTAGTGCCACCGGGTTTAGGGCATTTTGGAACCATGGGCCGCAACTTATTTCGCGGGCCACGTCTCGACAACTGGGACTTTTCGCTTGTGAAGAACACACACCTTGGAGAACGAGTAACCATGCAGTTTCGGGCCGAATTCTTCAACGTAACGAACCATCCGCACTTCGCAAGTCCGCAGGCCACGACGCTGTTCAATGTGGACCCGTCTGTCTCGTCCACTTTTGGATTTGCCGGAGCCACTTCGGACGTTGCCGCTGCGAATCCCGTGATCGGAACCGGAGGCCCGCGAAACATTCAGCTTGGCTTGAAATTTATTTTCTAAAGGGAAGCCCAGCCCTGCGGAAGGAAAAGCCCGGGTCTGCAAAAGCGGACTCGGGCTTTTTCATGCGCGGAGAGTCTGCTGGACAATCAGGCTGGTCAAACTCGCCGCGCAGTGACGCACCCGCAAACGCAAGACAAGCAGCCGTCGTCGGGAGACGATGCGGGGACGACGCCGTCTCCGGCGATAGCTTCGCGGCAACGGCCGAATCTAGCGCGGGCGTCCGAACGGGCGACGGCTCGCCAGAGAACGCGGCCGCATCCGGAAGCGCGGTGCCAGGGGCGGCGGGACGTTGTGAAGCGGTCCCCCGCAATTGCTGCAACGATCCTGAGGCGCGCTTTCCACGCGCAGCCAGTGGCCGCGCGCCGGACAATCCGGATTCAAACACTGCACCGTCCAACCGGGCAGATATTGCATTCGTTTGCCTCGCAAAACCCGCGGCTCCCTCGGCGGAAGGAAGAGCAATGCTGCCGAAGCGCCCCGACTGCAAAAACGCGAAGAACTGGCGGGATTGTGCGCCGGAGGCTCTAGTGAGTCAAGGCAAATCTATACAATTAGTAGTGGTGCTGTTGCAAAGCTGTGGAAAACACCTAGAAACGTAAGAGCGGCCTCACGCCAAGAGGTTCGTGCCCGGCCTGGAATTGCGGTCCCACGAGGCTAGCGCGCGTTGGAAAGCTTCGCTTCGAGCTGATCCACTTTCATCTGAGCGTCGGCCAGTTGCTGCTGCTTGGTTTCAACTTCGGCTTTTTCGGCGTCGATGTTGGCGGCGCCGTCTTTATCGGCGGAGTAGTTGGGTTTGCTGTTGTAGCTTTGGGAATCGAGATTGAATTTGCGCTGCGCGATATCCAGGTCAGCCTTTGCGGTTTGCAGTTGCGACTTGGCGGCAGCGAGATCCGCTTGAATGGCCGCGATTTCAGCCGCGAGCTTCTCACCATCTTTCTTTTCGGACGGCTCTCCGGCATCGCCGGTTCCCGAGCTGGAAGCGGCTTCATGCGCGCCTGGCGCGTCCGCCCCATCCGCTCCGGGGGTTGCTGCTTTCGCGGTGGCGTCCGCATCCTTTGCACCCGCGCCCGCAGAATCGTCGCCCTCGGCCGCAGCTGGAGTCTGGCCGACGACGTTGACCTCGTTCGGCGTTTTCGGAATCGTGTCGTTGTCCCATACTTTTGCGGGTTTGGGTTGTTGTTCTTTCTTTTGTTCGCGCGCCCGGCGAGCGGCATCGGCCACGTTCGAAGGATCTTCCTCGTGATATTGCTGCTGCGGCGGCGGACATGCCGAAACCGAATTCACCGGCAAAAGCAGCAGAATCGCGAGTCCTGGCCATGCGCTCTTCATCGCAGTTCTCCCGAAAGCAAGTTTCGCTCGTCTATGATAATCGCGCTGCCGCGGTTTCGGAAAAGGGTGTTCAAAGACGCGCCCAAAAAGACACCCTGTCCCGCGTGACAGGCCTTACGCCAATGAGACTGGGACGATGCTGCGTTGCATCATATTGAAAATGAATGCCATACTCTCGTGCATTGACGCTCTTAGCGATTGGCCTCGAATCTCGATGAAGCTTGCGCGAGTCGCTCTTCTAATCACGCTTGCAGTCACTCCCTTTGCATCTGCAAACGCCTCTTGCTTTAGCCAGGTGCAATCGCCTTCCGGGCAGGAATCTCAAGCCGCGCAATCTCCCGGCGTCGCGACGCGGCCGGTCGAAAAGAAAATTAACGCCTACACGCTTCCGCCCGATCTCTACAAGAAAGCCAAAGCCCTTAGCCGCACACGGTTCCACTTCAACATCATCAGGTTTTTCTACGGCCTCCTGATTCTCTGGGTCATCTTGCACTGGAAGCTGGGCGCAAAATTCCGAGACACAGCGGAGAAAATTTCCTCCAATCGTTTCGTTCAGGCTCTCGTTTTTGCGCCGCTTCTGGTCTTGATAATCGCGATCCTGCAATTGCCCGCCGACGCTTACGAGCACTGGGTGTCGCTCTCCTATGGCATCTCGGTCGAGCGTTGGGGGGCTTGGTCTCTAGATTATGCGAAGGCGCAACTACTTCTGGTCGTAGGCGGAATTTTTGTTGTGTGGATTCTGTACGCAGTGATTCGACGCAGTCCGCGGCGCTGGTGGTTTTATTTCTGGCTGATCTCGCTGCCGGTAATCGTTTTCCTCAGTTTTATCGAGCCGTTTGTGATTGAACCGATGTTTTTCACGTTCGCCCCGCTCAGCCAGAAAGACCCCGAACTCGTCGCGCAAATTGAAAAAGTGGTTCAGCGCGCCGGGCTCACGATTCCACCAGAGCGCATGTTCTGGATGAAGGCCAGTGAAAAAACGAATGCTATGAACGCCTACGTCAGCGGCCTGGGAGCTTCGAAGCGGGTTGTGGTCTGGGATACGAACATCGCCAAGGAATCCATTCCGGAAATCCTGTCGGATTTCGGACACGAGATGGGCCACTACGTCTTGAATCATATCTGGAAGGGCCTGGCTTTTACGTCGGGCTTGCTCTTCGTGCTCTTTTATCTCGGATTCCGATGTCTCAGCTGGTTGCTGAAGCGTTGGGGCAGCGGCTGGGGAATTCGCTGCCCGGGTGATTTGGCGTCGCTCCCGGCGCTGCTCTTACTGCTCTCGATTTTTAATTTTGCGGCAGACCCGATCTCAAATGCCTTCAGCCGCTACGTGGAGAATCAGGCCGATGTATATGGCTTGGAAGTGACTCACGGCGTGATTCCGGACGCGGGTCAAGCCGCCGCCGATTCGTTTCAAGTGGAAGGCGAATCGTTTCTTGCCGATCCCGACCCGAATCCCGTAGATGTTTTTATGTTCTACGATCATCCGCCGATTTCTGATCGGGTAAGGCTGTGCCTTTCCTACGATCCATGGTCGAAAGGCGAGCAACCGCAGTTTGTGAAGTAGGAGGCCGCGCGTTTTTGCGTTCGCGTGAAGCTTTCAGTGGAACAAGCAAGGCGCGTGTTCTCTTTCACCGCGCATGAATCGTCATCCGGATTCCATTCTTCGGCCGCAGCGTAACCAGCGGCTCCGGCACCACCCGCGTGCCGGGCACCAGTTCAAAACGAAAACGCTGTGCCAGCGCGCCAATCACCAGCGCCGATTCGAGCAGTGCGAATCCTTGTCCAATGCAACGCCGCGGGCCATCGCCAAACGGAAAATAAGCTCCCGCGGGCAGCCGGTCAGCCAGTCCATCGAGCCAGCGCTCCGGGCGAAACGAATCCGGATCGTCGTAGTAGCGCGCATCCCGGTGCATCACCCACTGTGAAACCATGATCGTGGAGCCTGTCGGGAAATCGTAGCCGCCGAAGCTCGATGGTGCGATCGACGTGCGCGCCATGATGTAAGCGGGCGGATACATTCGCAGCACTTCGCTGATCACTGCATTCAAATAGGGCAATCGCTCGAGATCGGCCACGCCCGGAGCACGTTCACCGACAACGCCCCTGAGCTCTTCATGCAGCCGCGCTTCGGCGGCTGGATTCTGGCTCAGCAAATACCATGTCCAGGAAAGGGTCAGCGCGGTGGTTTCGTGGCCGGCGAGAAACAGCGTCATGGTCTCATCGCGCAATTGCCGCGGCGTCATCTGCGTGCCGTCTTCGTCCATGGCACCCATCAACATCGAGAGCAGATCGCCGTGCCGGTGACCGTTTAGCTGCGCTTTGCGTTCCTCGATGATTCGATACACCAGCGAATCGAGGAAATCGAACTCTTTCGTAGCACGCTGGTTTTTCGGCGTCGGCCAGCCGGCCGGAATTCGAAATGGCGCGCGTGCCCGGCGCAGGGAATACCGCATCAGAAACGACACCGCGCGGCCCACCTGCTGTGCCTCGCCCGGAAGCGTGGTGCCGAAGAGCGTTCGCACAGCGGCTTCGAGTGTCAGCTCCATCATTTCTTCGGCCATGTTGCGAACTTCGCCGTCGCGCCAGTCCCGCGCCTTCGTCTCCGCGCACTCCAGCATTGTGGGCGCGTATTCGTTGACTCGGTGGCGGTGAAACGCAGGCTGCGCGAGCCGCCGCTGGCGCCGCCAGAAATCTCCTTCGCTGATCAGCAGACCTTGTCCCAGCAGGCGCTCGGTGGTTTCTTTCGTCAGAGTGCTCTTGTGAAACTTGCCCTGCTGGAAAAGCAGCAACTGTTGAATGTAATCCGGATGATTCAGCAGGATGCGGCTTTGCAGGATCACCGGGATGCGGACGATATCGCCGTACTCCCGCGTCACGCGGCGCATCAATTCCAGCGGGTCTTGTAGCAGATTGAACGACACACCTACCAGCGGAAGGCCTTTCGGTCCCGGCGGCAGGCGGTTTCCGTTGACGCTCATGCGTTTGAGTTCATGCGTTTGCGCTGTTCCGTTTGCATTCATGAAGATGCTCTGCGCTGATTGGATGCAGCCGAACGTAAAAATGTACGGTGACCTTCTTTCCGAATCAGCGAATTAGTTTACTTCAAGGTGCCCATCCAGCAGTTGGAAGTTGCGAAGTCGAAGGATGCCGGAGAGCCGCCCAGCTTTGTGGCTTTCCGGCAGATTGGGTAAGATGAACGTTCACGCCGAGTGCGGGTGTGCGGGGGTGTCCTTGGAATTTGAACGGCCCGAATGGCTCGAACAAATGGCGGGCATTCTCGAGACGCTCAACGAAGGAGTCGTCATCGTTGACGACTGCGAGCACGTGATTTTCGTCAATGCGTGTTTTGAAGAGATGACCGGCGTCTCTCGCGACGACCTTTTGGGCAAGGATCCGCTTCTGCTCTACTACGGGCCGGAAGATGCGGAGTTCATTCGAGAACGGCGCCGGGAAGTTCGAGCCTTCGGACGCACGCGCCACGAGTTTTTCCTTCCCACCAAAGACGGCACC
>Ga0310912_10002361_pt1 | contig 10684 bp, 9 predicted proteins | sample GREbulkMGOX080_FD_203443 | JGI IMG/M metagenome (GOLD analysis project Ga0310912, IMG submission 203443) | Lab enrichment of tropical soil microbial communities from Luquillo Experimental Forest, Puerto Rico - GRE.bulkMG.OX080 | ecosystem: Environmental > Terrestrial > Soil > Tropical forest >...
GCTCGACAAGCCGGAAAACCGCTCGCTGATCGACACCTGGAAGAGCCGGCCCGGAATGCTCGGATTGCGCTACGCCTTCACTCAGCCGCACCAGGCCAACTGGATGACAGACGGCACAATGGACTGGTTGTGGCCGGCTGCCGAAAAGGCCGGGATCCCGATTGCCTTGATGGCGTCGAATTATCTGCCGCAGGTGGCGCAGATCGCCGAGCGGCATCCCGGCTTGAAATTGCTGATCGACCATTACGCCCGCGTCCGCGACGGCAAGGACGACGCCGCACACGGCAACCAGACTACTTTGTTGGCACTGGCGAAACACCCGAACGTGGCGGTCAAATGCACCGGCGCACCCGGTAATTCGAGCCAGCCCTATCCTTATCGCAACATCCACAAATACACCCAGCAGATTGTTGAGACCTTCGGGCCGCAGCGCAGCTTCTGGGGCACTGACATCACTCGCATGCCGTGCTCGTGGAAGCAATGCGTCACGATGTTCACCGAGGAGATGCCGTGGCTCAAAGGCCGCGACCTCGAGCTGGTGATGGGCCGCGCGGTCTGCGACTGGGTCGGCTGGAAATTGCCCGGCTGATCGCACAAAAATCGGCCGCCGCGAGAGCGCCGGCGAAGCCCTCACGAGGGGGCTGAACCAGCTGTGGGTCCGTGTGTCTGCTCCCACTGAATTCGGGAGAGAAAGCCTATCCAGCGGTTGGTCTCTCTCAATGCGTTCAAGACAGACGACACGAACCACAGGTTGAGGCACAATAGAACGAGGGTGCCCAGCTCAAACCAGTGCAAAATCACCCAAGCAGTCGTTGTCATATTTCCTCTCCCGCGTGAACTCCTTACGCACCAGACCGTGACCGGCTCGCAGGCTGATCAGATCAGATCGAATTCGCGATCCTTGCTCAGAATCAGATCGTAGGGCAGCGCGAAGCCTGGCATCGCCTTGAGGCGTCCGGCCCAAGCTTCAAGATGCGGCCAGTTGGCAATGTCGAATCCGCCTTCGGACATGAAGACCATGCGGCCCCAGCAACCAATATCCGCGATCGTGCAATAATCGCCGACGAGGAATCGCTGATTTTGTACTGTTTATTTATAAAAGACAGCGCTGCCTCGGCGCGCGGGCGAACCTCAGCGATCGTCTCAGGGTGAGAGGCGCGAAACCGCGCCGAATGGCGGACCTTGGCGACATAGATGATGTGGTCGGCCTCCAGGACAGCCATTCGCGCGCCTGCCATCGCTCCTGCTCGGTCCTGCCCTCGAAATGCCCGGTCTGGCGCGCCAAGTAGTCCAGAATCACGTTCGATTGTAGAATCGTTAGTCCGCGGTGGCGCAAAGACGGGACGACCCCCCAACGGTTGACCGCTAGGTATTCGGGTGTCTTCTGTACGCCGGTCTTAAGATTGACCGTGCGGAAAGAAAAAGGTAACCGCGCTAACGTCAGATATAACATCGGCTTATAACTCGAGCTCGAAGTAAAGCTGCGGTATAGGGTCAACCGATCCATAAGCTCAGATCTCCTCTGTCACGGGCCTGATCCGCTCGTGCACCATGAATTGAACGCTGGTCCCTTTCCCTCCCTCGCTCTGGGTCCGTCGGCCAGACCGAGAGGAAGGCGCAAGCAGATCAGAAGCGGATGATGCCCGCGACGATGTCACCGGTCGAGCCAGACATCCTCCATGCGCCAACCGTTGAAGATGCTGTTGTCCATCAAGGTCAGGCCCTTGACCTCGGGCTGCCAGCAGGTCGGCTGGCGCATAAAGAGGATGATCGGGCGCACTGCATCCTCGATCAATTTGCGCTCGACCTGCCAGACCAGTTCCTTGCGCTTTGCCGGGTCGCTCTCCGCGGATTGCCTGTCGATCAATGCCTCCACTTCGGGATTGCAATAGGCGGTGTAGTTGCGCGGTGAGCGGCAGGCGTAGTTCTCGTAGAACTGCGTGTCGGGGTCATCGACCGCACTGCCCGAGAGGCTGAGCACGACGGTAAAGTCCTTGCGCATCAGTTTTGGCACCCAGTTGGCAGTCTCGATCACTTCGAGCTCACCGTCGATCCAGATTTCCTTGAGCTGGTCGATTAAGATCGCAGCCGGATCGCGATACCAGGCGATATTGCCGTCGAGACTTTGACCTTGAGCCGGTTGTCGGGCCTATAGCCGACCAAGCGCATCAACGCTCGAGCTTCTTCGCGGTTCTTCGCGACGTCGGGACCGTAGCCGGGCAAGGATTGCAATATTTCTGGCGGCATCCCCCAAATCCCCTCCGGCGGCGGTTGCAGAACGGCCCCGATATCATTGATGCCTTCGCTCAGGATGTCGACGAAGGCCTTGCGGTCCAAATTCATCGCGCGCCGCAATACCGGGTTATCGAAAGGCGGCGCGCCGGTAACCAGCAGATTGGCCCTGCCGTTCATCGGCTTGAGTTCGCAGATCGCCTGCGGCGCCTGGCTCTTGACATCCTTTAACAATGGGACCGTCACGTCATAGGGAAAGGTCATGTCGAACTTGCCGGTGACGAAGGCCAGGATCGCGGTCGAGCGGTCGGCTATCATTGTGTACTCGATGCCGTCGAGATAGGTGCGGCCCGGTCTCCAGTAATCCGGGTTTCGCGTCACCTTGATCGACTGGTTCGGCTTGTATTCGGCGAATTTGAACGGCCCCGTGCCGATCGGATGGGTGCGCATGTCGCGTGCCGAAACATGGCACGGATAAATCGGCGAATAGCCGGACGCGAGCAACGAGAGAAGCACTGGTTGCGGTCGCTTTAGATGAAAGCTCGCTTCACTGTCGCCGTTTGTCGTGACCTCGTCGACATTGAAGAACCACGCCTCGCGGTAATTGAGCCGCAGTTTTTCCTTTGCCTTCCCCGTCAACAGATCATAGGTGCATTTGACGTCTGCTGCCGTAAACGGCTTCCCATCGTGCCATTTGACACCCTCGCGCAGCTTGAAGGTCAGCTCGGTGCCGTCCTCGCTCCACGACCAACTCGTTGCAAGATCCGGGACGATTGATTCCACGCGGTTCTGTGGCACGTGCTGGTCAAACAGGATGAGGTTGTTAAATACCCCCATCGACGGCATGATTGCCGATACCGACCCCTCCTCGAGGATCGACATGCTGGCGGGGCTGTCGCGATGCTGGACGCGCAGAACGCCGCCCGGCTTCTGGGCCAGCGCCGTGGTGGCGATCGTCATGCCCAACAGGAATCCCGCGATCGTCGCGCGGGCTCGGGGTGCGGTCATTTATGATCCTCCCGATGGGACGCCGCGGGGTTGACCCACCTTGCGGTTCCCCGACACATTAGCCCAAGAGGCGGCAACTCGCACGCCCTGGAGCAATGAGAGAGCCATGAGCAGCCTCGACCCGATCCCTTATTCCGACGCGCAGCTTCGCGCGATCCTGCAGCGCGTCAAAACCATTGCGATGGTCGGTGCCTCGTCGAATTGGAACCGGCCGAGTTACTTCGTGATGAAATATCTGCAGGGCAAAGGCTATCGGGTAATCCCGGTCAACCCCGGCATCGCCGGCCAGAGCTTGCTCGGCGAAACGGTCTATGCCTCGCTGCGCGACGTTCCCGAGCCGGTCGATATGGTCGATGTCTTCCGCCCCGCGCGAGACGCGCCCGCGATCGTCGAGGACGCGATCGAGATTGGCGCCAAGGTGGTGTGGATGCAGCTCGGTATCCGCAATGACGCCGCGGCAGCGACGGCAGAGAAGGCTGGGATCGAGGTCGTAATGAACCGCTGCCCGAAGATCGAGTTCGGGCGGTTGGGCGGTGAGCTCTCGTGGAGCGGGGTCAATAGCGGCATCATTCGCAACCGGCCGCCCGAGCCGCCAATCGCAAAACGTGGCCGTCAACGCGGCGCGCCGCCGCACAATGTCACCTATGGCTTTGAGACCCGCGTCATCCATGCCGGTGCCGCCCCCGACCCGGTGACCGGCGCGCGCTCGACGCCGATCTATCAGACGACCTCCTACGTGTTCGAGGATGTCGACCAGGCCGCCTCGCTCTTCAACTTGCACAATTTCGGCTACATCTATTCGCGCCTGACGAACCCGACCGTCGCCGTTCTAGAAGAGCGGGTCGCGAGCCTCGAGGGCGGCCGCGCCGCACTCGCTGCAGCCTCCGGGCATGCTGCGCAGTTCCTGATTTTTTTTACCTTGATGGACGCGGGAGACGAGTTTGTTGCCTCACGCAATCTCTATGGCGGCTCGCTGACCCAGTTCGGGCTGTCGTTCAAAAAGCTCGGCTGGAAGTGCCATTTTGTCGACCCAACCGATCCGGAGAATTTCCGCAAGGCGCTGACCCCACGGACAAAGGCGATCTTTGTCGAGAACCTCGCCAATCCGGGCGGCATCGTCCTCGATCTCGAACAAGTGGCGACGATCGCCCATGAGGCGGGCATCCCGCTGATCGTCGACAACACCTTGGCCACCCCCTATCTCTGTGAGCCGTTTCGTTGGGGCGCCGACATTATCTGCCACTCGACGACCAAGTTCCTTTCCGGCCACGGCCACGCACTGGGCGGCATCGTCGTCGAATCGGGCCGTTTCGACTGGTCGCAAGGCGACCGCTTCCCATCCTTGACCGAGCCGGAGCCTGCCTATCACGGGCTCAAATTCTACGAGAATTTCGGCGACTTCGCGTTTACCACCAAGGCGCGCGCGGTGGCGTTGCGCGATTTCGGCCCGACCTTGTCGCCGATGAACGCGTTTTTGACGCTGACCGGCATCGAGACCCTGCATCTGCGCATGGACCGCCATGTCGAAAATGCCGTCAGGGTCGCCGAGTTCCTCGCCGACCATCCGCGCGTCGCCTGGGTCTCCTATGCCGGGCTAAAGCAGAGTCCGTTCCACGAGCTTGCCCGGAAATACCTGCCAAAAGGCGCCGGGGCAGTCTTCACTTTCGGTGTCAAAGGGGGCTACGAAGTCGGCATCAAGTTAGTCGAGAGCGTGCGCCTGTTCTCACATCTGGCCAATATCGGCGACACCCGGAGCCTGATTCTGCATCCTGCCTCGACGACGCATCGTCAGCTGACCGACGAGCAGCGCCTGGCGGCCGGCGCCGGCCCCGACGTCATTCGTCTGTCGATCGGCCTTGAGACTGTCGAGGACCTGATCCGCGATCTCGACGAGGCGCTCGCAGCAGCCGACCGGTAACTGCTCAGGGCGGCGGGAGGCGGTCGAGCGCCATTCGAACCATTGGATCGCCGTCATGGAGCCGCCGGACATGCCGCTCCAGCCATGCCCGCAGCGCCGGTGCCTCCGGCCACGCGCGGTCGGTCCAAAACCGCTTGGCCGGATCGAAATAACCCACTGTGTCGAGGAACGCGATCGTAAAGTAATAGCTCTCGGGAAGCGATTCGCTCTTCGCCCGCGCCACGACTGTTCCGTCGGGGGCGAGTGCCGTTGCCAGGCACCAATCGAGAAGGCGGTCGAGCTCCACGCGGGCGCGCTGCCGCTGGTCCGCGCGCAGCTCGGGCCACCCGAGCTGAAACAAGGTCGCGACATCGTAGTTGTTGTGGTTTGTCAGACCCTCCTCGTCGAGCCAACCATAGGGATAGCGGTCGTCGCGGATCTCGATCAGGGTGTCGATCAGTTGCGGCCAATACCTGATCCTGCCCTCGAGGTAGCGCGCCATGTGAAAGGTAAGGCTGAGATCAGTCGTCCGGAGCCGCTGTCTCCCGATCTCATAGGTCGCTCCGAAGAACCCGGTGGCTGGGTCCTGCCAATTGGCGACAAATTGGCGGATGACCATCTCGAGGCGGGGGTCCCACCGGTAATTCCCGGGCCGACGCCATAAGATCAATCGAACGAGATCCGCGGTCGCAAAGTTGAGCTCCTTGCGATGGTCGACCCCGTCCTCTGCCAGGCGAGAGACGAGGAGACTTTTGAGGTAACGCTCCAGCCGGTCAGGATCGTTGATCCGGTCGAGAAAACATGGCGGTTTGCTGTTGAAATCGGGTGCGAGCAGGTGGTCGACCGAGGCGTCGAGCTTCAAAAACCAGACTTCCGTGCAGGCGCCGTAACTACCTTCCTCGTCCGGCTCAGTAGCGCGCGGCAGCATCGGCAGGGCGGCCAAGCCTCGGATTTTCTCGAGGTTCATGCGAACGCCGGCTACATCGGCGGTGTATTCGAGCCGCCAGTGAAGCTCTTTCAGTGCTTGGCGCAGGCACATGGTGTCGAGGCCGAGAGCCTCGTCATGTTCGAGCCGCGCTTGGATCGGTCGAATGTCGGACTGCAGCGCCATATAAAGATCGGCCATCGCAGGAAAATATGTCGCGATCGCACGTTGCGGGCGCCAGCCGGCTGGAGCCCGCAATGTCCCTGGAGCATCCATTACGGCAACTAGGCTGTCGCCACAGCCTGCACGGGCCGCCGGTCGAGCTGGATCAACGAGCCGAACGCCGTCGCGGCGAATAGTCCGACAAGAGCGATGATGCTGGCGAGCATTAGCGGGCTGCCGCTCGGTCCCAGCGAAAGTAGGGCAGTTGCACCAGCAGCACCGGTCATTTGCATGAAACTGCCAAGACCAGATGCGGTACCGACCATCCCGGCATTGACGCCGAGGCTGCCGGCCGTCGCGTTCGGCGTGATCAAACCGCTGCCACAGCAAATCAGGATCATTGGCCCAATTACCGCATAAGGGCTCTCAACGCTCAGCAAGGCCAGAGTGACCATAATCGAGGCGGCCGGGATCAGCACAGTACATCCGATCGTGATCAGACCGTCGACGCCGAGCCTTCGTGTCAGCCGATTCGATAGAAGACTGCCAACGAGAAAGCCCATTGGCGGCAGCGACGCGTAAAAACCGTAATCTTCCGGACGGATCCCGAAGCCAACGATTAATACCGCCGGAGCGCCGGCGGCGAAAATGTGAAAGCCAGCGTGAGAACCGGCCGCGGTAAACGCGTAAGAGAGGAAACGCCGGGTTCCGAGCAAGGTCCGGTAGCTCGCCAGCATCCCACCGGTGCGAGACGGTGCGCCGGTTGCTGCGCGGCCTTCCGGTACGTATCGGGTCACCAGCGCCATAGCTACGCAAGCGATAAGCCCGATGACAACGAAATTGCAACGCCAGCCAAACCACCCTTGCAGATATCCGCCCAGTATCGGTGCGAATGCCTGCATCAAGGTGGCGGCAATCGCCCGCCCGGCAATGACTCGAGCGGCAGCCTCTCGGCCCCAGACCTCGCGCGTGATCGCGCGACCGACGACCAGTCCCGCGCATGCCCCGATCCCCTGCACGACCCTCGCGGCGATCAGAAAATCGATCGTCGGGCTGATCGCACAAGCGACACTGCTGATGACACTCAATGCGAGGCCGCAAAGGATCGTTCGCCGGCGGCCATAGCGATCAGACAGCGGTCCGAGCACGAGCATGCTGGCCGCGAAGGCCAAGAGGTAACCCACAAAGGTGAACTGGACCGGGGCGATCGAAGTCTCGAACGCGCCGGCGATAGCCGGTATCGATGGGACGTAGATTGTCGAAGCCACCATTCCGAGAGACGACGTCATCGTGAGTGTCAGGAGCATAACGCGCTGACAAGGGACTGCTGACCCATCGTCTTGGAGCATCGAAGCCGTCAAGAGCTCAGGCATAATCGTTCCTTTTTTTGTGAGTGTTTCCCGAAAGGGCCGGCCTCCAGTGCCGGCAATTTGTTACGGGGAGGAGGTCCACTCGGGACGCGGAGACCCTCGGTTCGGTAAAAAGCCTGCGGATAGCGGGTGACCCGGACCGGGCGTCCTGCAAGCCAATGGTCGAGGGGGGTGACCGGCAACGCCTGGTCCTCAGTATCGCAATCAGGGAGCAATAAGACAGTCAGGCGTCGCGCACCCCTGGGCCAAGGGACCTCCAGCCGTCTGATCAGGGCACCCGCCGCTCGCTTGCCGTGCTCATCGTCGCGACGCGGTAACTCAGACACGAGAGCGCCCTGATCAGCGAACTGGTGACCGTGTAATTGCTTGGTGTCGGCAATTGGAAACGAGAACGGCGCTGGAGGCAGCGTGAGCTCGAAGCGGGCAGTGTCCGGTTCGAGAATGCGTGCCACGAATCGGTCGTTGCCCAGTCGGAACCGAGCGACGGCGCCAGCTACCGAATCGGGATCGGCGCTGGTATGGATCGCCCAAACGACGTTGTCGGAAATTTCGGGGTCGATTTCGTCCTGGATCACCACTCGTCGTCCGATCAGTGCAGCACCGCGTCGGACCGAGCCGGCCGGCCTCCCGTAGGCCGCCGAGAGGTCGAACACGACCCATTTGCGGTCATCCTCGACGCAGCTGCCAAGTATCGGCGTGCGTACGTTCGGCACTTGGTTGAGGCCGTCCATGACGAGCGTGTTGTGGCCAGCGGCTTGCGTCCGATAATACCCCCACCGCGGCCCCGATTTGTTGTCGGCGCCATGGTCGAAATAGCCGGGTAAATCGTAGTCGTCTGAGCCGAGATCGATCACCCAACGCCGCCTTGCGCCATCTACTACGAAGCTGCCCGCATCGGCTTGGTAATGGAGCATCGTGTCTTCCGGGCGGTGTGAAGATGCACGCCCGTTACCCTGGGCATTTCCACCCTTGATCGCCAAATAGACCGGCCGCTCCTTTGGGGCGGACGACCAAGTGTTCCGGAAGCAAGCCAGATTACTGCCGCGAAAAATCTTTCCCCTCGGTAGGGCGAGGGCCGTCGGGCTGGCCCTCTGTCTATTCGCCCAAATTGTCATGAACGGCAGGTACCACCCGTCGTAATCGCGGATGAGCCAGCCGTCGATCGGCCGATTAAACCGATAGGCGAGCCAGGCGAGCGGAGAAACGTCGAACTGCCGCTCGGAATCTCCGAAATTGAAGGCGGCTCCGAAAGGTCCGACCGTATGGAGAGCAAAGTCCCCTGTCAGCGCGAAGCCCGGCCGATCAGCTAGGCCAAAGCTGTGCCCCAACGCGCTCTCAAGCCCAGCGACCATCAGGCTGGCATACCGTATAGCGAGGGACCAGTAGCTGAGGCCCTCTGGCCACGCCCCGTCTGGAGCGAAGGCCTCGAAGCTGTGTCGGGACGCTGCTAGGCTCTTCGCTACTAGCTGCGTCGTGAGATCCCGATATCGTTCGAGGACCGCAAGGGAAGCGATCAAGATGCCCGAATTCGACACCAATGCACAGTTGTCGCGCCGTCTCGGCCACAGCAGCGTCGGATCTTCGTACGCGGTAAGCGCGGGCTCGAGCACATGCCGGAAAAGGGCGTTCTCGATAGCCTCTCGCTCTTCGTCCAGCAATTTATCGTAGAGCCAATCATAAGCGAGCGAGACGGCGACGGCTGTTTCTGCACAGTCGAGAAACGATTTGATTACCGGCCGTCGTCTCCAGCTCGTTGCCGAGCTCAATTCCTTTAATACACTGCGTGACGCTTGCAACGCATCGTTTGCCTCGGGACTGTCACAGATCAGCGCCATGAAGGAAGTATTGATAAGACGGCGCGCTTGATGTTTAACCGCGGCTCGGCCCTCTTGCTCGCCTGAGGCAGGATTTAATCGGCGTAGCGATACATTCAAGCGCGCCAGCAGCTTAGAATTACAGCTGACAAGCCTGTGGATACGGGCGATTTCCTCCTTATGGAATAACAGATATGGATGTCTCGTCTTGAATTCCGCGACCGCGGTTTCAACGAGCTTGGCAGCCGCGCTATTTGTTTGACTTACCTCAAGAGCCGGCAGGCTATCGAAGGGCAATCAAATCCCCCGACAGGGACGTATCGGTTGCCGAAACTGAGCGGCCTCGCCTCGGTCATTCAGTACGGGCGAGGCCGTCGACCGTTATAGGCACCCGCCCGGCCCCCAAATGCGACGGAGTCGCGGCTAGGTTATCGCCAGCGCGTAACCAAGTGTATCAATAGATATCGATTATATGTTAAAAATGCAAGCAGTTCTGTGCCCGAGCGAGGCGTTCGGCGAGAAATTCGTCATTCCGGCGGACGAGGGTTGAATAGCCCCGCGCAAAAAGGCCTTCGACTCAGCCTTTTGCAAATGACCCGTTAGGTCACGACATTGAGAAATCAATATCCGGTACTTGACGCCTGGACGGAGTGTGACTCTTTGCCGAGGCACTCCGCCAGCGAGACGGTGTGCTGGGCAAGTAAGAAGCAGTTTCAGTTGTCGGTGTCCGGGTCACCCTACCAAAGTTTGGCGAGTTCGGATCGCCCTCCCAACAACGGGCAAATCCGACCAGCGATGTCGGTCAGATCCTGAACGCTGTCAGCCGGGACCGATGGCTACTTTCTATTGCCGGAGTCGGCGAGCATAGGCGACGTCGAGAGCCGCGCTTGCGTAGCGATCTGCCCAGTGACTGCACTGCGCCAGCGGATCGTCAGAATCGAACAAGTCGTGCCGCCGCCCAGCCGCACGTCTGTCGACTCAGAAGCAAACCGTCTATCGGTTGTTTGTTGCCGCCGCTATCGACGCAAATGCCGTAGCGACGGTGTTCTTGGCCTCCGCCGCCTTACCCTCTAGGCTGAAGTAGTGTACAAACGGCTGGCAGAATTGATTTCCAATTTTCTTTTTAAGTCTATCATCGAAATCCGTGTCCAGGAGTTCCATGTCCGCCCGCGAAATCGACAACCCGGGTTTGGAGATCAGTAGCGTGGCTTCGCCAGCCGCGCGGGAGGCGTATCGCGATAGATCTGCAGCCGGGTTACGCGCAACCCTGCGACGC
>Ga0310912_10002362_pt1 | contig 10684 bp, 10 predicted proteins | sample GREbulkMGOX080_FD_203443 | JGI IMG/M metagenome (GOLD analysis project Ga0310912, IMG submission 203443) | Lab enrichment of tropical soil microbial communities from Luquillo Experimental Forest, Puerto Rico - GRE.bulkMG.OX080 | ecosystem: Environmental > Terrestrial > Soil > Tropical forest >...
ATAAAGATCGCCGTGCTCGGCCCGATCGTCTCGCAGAGCAATCCGGTGCAGGTCGCCGAGGAATTGGCGATGCTCGACAATCTGGCGGAAGGTCGGCTCGTTGTCGGGCTGTTGCGCGGGACGACAAACGAATATCTGACCTTCGGCCTCAACCCGGCCGAGGCGCGGGAGCGCACCACCGAGGGCATGGAGCTGTTCCTCAAGGCGTGGACCGAGTCGCAGCCCTTTGGCTGGCAGGGCCGCCACTTCCAGTACCGCACCGTGTCGGTCTGGCCGCGCCCGCTGCAGCAGCCGCTGCCGCCGAATTATTCGCTCGGCACCAGCCGCGAATCCTGCGAACTCGCTGCGCGCCATCACATCGGGCTCGGCGTTTCGTTCGCGCCGTTCCCGATCGTCGCCAAGTCGACGCGATACTACCGCGAAGAGTGCGGGCGCTACGGCTGGGAGCCAACGGCGGAGCAGATGCTCTATCGGGCGAATATTCTGCTCGCCGAGACCGACGACGAAGCCCAGGAGCTCTTGGAGAAACAACGCAAGGGACCGGCACCGTTTCCGATGCGGGCAGGTGTGCGCGACGCGCTGCTGAAGCTCGACCAGCGCAATGTCGCGGGCGAGCCTCGCACGCCGCCTGTCGGCGGAGTATTGCCGACCTCGTTCTATGGCAGCCCCGACACGGTCGTCGAGCAGATCAAGCGCTGCCGCGAGGAGGTCGGCGTCGGCGTGCTCGATCTCGCCTTCCAGAACCCCGGCGCTCCCGATACCGGGCGCCTGATGCAATCGCTCGAACTCTTTGCCGAAAAAGTATTGCCGCGCATCCGCGAGGTTTAGGCGCTACCATGCGCAATTCGTCACCCTCGCGAAAGCGGGGGTCCAGAACTTGCCCCTGGCCTGAACAGGGGGCCACCGCTGAGCCCCTGGATCCCTGGATTCCTGCTTTCGCAGGAATGACGACTCGCGCGGCGATGCCATGAAGGTCTCGTATTTCGAGACCGCGCGCTACCTGGCGCCGCGGCAATTACCGGCCGAATGGCCGGTGCCGCCCGACGCCTATGACCGCGATGCCGGGGCGCAGGCCTATCGCGGGATGATCGAACGGCTGCAATTTGTCGAAGCGCTCGGCTTCGACTGGGTCAGCGTGTCCGAGCATCACTACTCGCCGCAACGCCTGACGCCGGCCCCGATCGTCTCGGCGGCACATCTGGCCGCATACGCGCAGAACATAAAGATCGCCGTCCTCGGCCCGATCGTCTCACAGAGCAACCCGGTGCAAATCGCCGAGGACTTGGCGATGCTCGACAATCTGATGCCGGATCGCCTGGTGGTCGGATTGTTGCGCGGCATCACCGGCGAGTACCTGACCTATGGCCTCAACCCCGCGGAGGCGCGCGAGCGGACCACCGAGGGCATGGAGCTGATCCTCAAGGCGTGGACCGAACCGCAGCCCTTCGGCTGGCAGGGCCGGCATTACCAGTTCCGCACCGTCGCGGTCTGGCCGCGACCGTTGCAACAACCGCATCCGCCGACCTATGCCCTCGGATCCAGCCGCGAATCTTGCGAGCTCGCCGCCCGTCACCGCCTTGGACTTGGGCTTTCCTACGCGCCGTTCGAGGTGGTCGGCAAGGCGACGCGCTACTACCGCGAGCAGTGCGAGCAATACGGCTGGCAGCCAAAACCGGAGCAGGTCATCTACCGCGCCAACATCCTGATGGCCGAGACCGACGAGGAAGCCGGCAAGCTGCTGGAACAGCAGCGCGGCGCACGGAGGGGTTTCTCGCCGCGCGGAAGAGTTCGTGACGCTCTGCTGGAGCTCGATTCACGCAACATCGTCGGCGAAGCGCGGACGCCGAATGTCGGCGGCGTGCTGCCGACCAATTTCGTCGGCGGGCCGGATACTGTTGTCGGGCAAATCAGACGCTGTAGGGACGAGGTCGGAGCCGGGATCGTCGACCTGATGTTTCAGATCCCGGCATCCGGTGACCTCAGCTTTTTGCTGCGCTCGCTCGAAATATTCGGGAAGAAGGTGCTGCCGCACATCCCCGATATATAACAAGACGACAGAGGGGGGGTCACCTGGATGCCTTATTCCAACAATCGGGGCGTCAGGATTCATTACGAAGTTGAAGGTGAAGGTCCGCCGCTCGTAATTCAGCACGGGTTCACGGACAGCATCCAGACCTGGTACGAGCTCGGCTACGTCGATGCGCTGAAATCGGATAACCGGCTGATACTCGTCGATGCCCGCGGCCATGGCACGAGCGACAAACCGCATGATCCCGAATCCTACAAGCCGGAGTGCAATGTCGCCGACATCATCTCCGTGCTCACTGACCTTGGCATCTCGCGCGTGATCTTTGGGTATGCGATGGGTGCGTGGATTGCCTTCGCGATGGCACAACACGCTCCGGACCACGTACACGCATTTATAATCGGCGGGGGAAATCCTAACCCCTCTGTGGCCAGGCCCGATTTCGGTCTCGAGGCGTTGCAGCAAGGAGTGGGAGCGATACCCGCCATCTGGGGCGTGCCCTTACCGCCGTCGTTGAGCGCGCGGCTCCTGACAAATGACGTGCAGGCGCTCATTGCTGTGCGGACTCAGCGTCTGGTCAGTCCCGGTTTTGCCGCAATTCTCCCGCGTATGACGATGCCGTGCCTGGTGTTTGCGGGCGAGGCCGACCCGAATTACTCCGCCAACCAGAAATTTGTCGCTCTAATGCCGAACGCGACGTTCTTTTCTCTGCCGGGTCTCGGCCACTCCGATACCTTTTTTCGCAGCGATCTGGTGCTGCCGCACGTTCTTCAATTTTTGCGGACGGTAAACAAGTAGACTTTGTGGCTGGTTGCCGGACGAACGCGATGAAGCTCGTCGTCACGGCGGGGCGTAGAGCCGGCAGGGAGGGAGTGATGAATCCAATCGAGCGACGCGACCTGATCAAGGGCGCGGCGATCGGCGCGCTCGCGTTCACGGTGGGCGGCGTCGAGGTGTTGCTGACCGCGCGCGAAGCCCGTGCGCAAAACGTCCCGTTCCGCCTGTTGAAGGCCAATGAGGCGGAAACCATCGAGGCCTTGGGCGAGACATTGGTTCCGGGCGCCCGCGCGGCGGGGGTCGCCCATTTCATCGATCAGCAGCTGTCGGTGCCGCCGGGCGAAGCGCTGCTCGAAGCGCGCATTCTCAATGTTCGCCCGCCCTATGCCAATTTTTACCGCGCCGCGATCGGCGCCGTCGACACGGCGAGCAAGACGCTCAACAACGGCCGCAGCTTCGCGCAGCTCAGTCCGAGTGAGCAGCACGATTTCGTTGACACGATGCGCCAGAACAAGTTTCAGGGCTGGCAAGGCCCGAGCGGATCATTCGTCTACCTGATATTGCGCAGCGACGCGGTCGACGTCGTCTACGGAACCGTCGAAGGCTATGAAGCCCTCGGCATCCCGTACATGCCGCATATCGCACCAGTGACCAGGTGGTGACCATGGCGGTCAACGAGAAAGCCGAGGTCCTGATTGTCGGCGCCGGTGTCTCGGGCTCGGTTTACGCCGCCGTGCTGGCGACGCATGGCAAGAAGGTCGTAGTGCTGGAGCAAGGGCCGGACTGGCAATTATCGGACCTCACCAGCTCCGACATCTGGGGAAGACGGCTGAAGCCTGCCGGCGGCCCGTTCATCCTCGAGGGCAAGAACCCGGTCAGCTACGGCTTCCAAGGCGGTTGGGGCGTCGGCGGCGCCGCATTGCACTATTTCGCGAATTTCCCGCGCCTGTTGCCGAGCGATTTCAAGATCAAAAGCGAATACGGCCGCGCCCATGACTGGCCGATCTCGTATCAGGATGTCGCACCTTATTACGACAAGGTCGCGCGCGACATCGGCGTCTCGGGTGATGCCAAGGCGGAGGAGGTCTGGCGTCCGGCGGGCGAACCTTATCCGATGCCGCCGATGAAAACTTTCCGCAATGGCCAGGTCTGGCTCAAGGGCTTCGATGCGGTCGGCATCCGCATGGTGCCGGCGGCGGTTGGGATGAATTCGACCGAATTCAAGGGTCGGCCGGCCTGCATCTATGACGGCTGGTGCCATGTCGGCTGCCCGATCGGTGCCCTCGCCAATCCGCTCGTCACCTATCTGGGCGATGCGCGGAAAGCTGGCGCGGAGGTGCGGCCTTGGAGCACCGTCACCCGCATATTGACCAACAGCCAAGGCACGCGCGTCGTCGGTGTCGAATATTACGACCGCAACAAGGAACGCCAAGTCCAAGAGGCGAACGTCGTGGTGCTGGCCGCGTGGGCGGCGCAGAACCCGCGCATCCTGCTCAACTCGGCGACCGACAGGCACCCAAAGGGGCTGGCAAATTCGAACGGGCTCGTCGGCAAATACATGATGACCCACTTTGCCTCGGGGACTTCGGCGATTTTCGACGAAGATCTCGAAAACCACATGGGCACCACGGGCGCACAATACATGTCCTACGACCGCTACGCCAAAACGAGCCACAAGGACGGGTTCGGCAGCACCTTCATCGTCGCCGGCGCGGCCCTCAAAACCAGCGGCCTCGGCGGGTTCGCCAATGCCCGGCCTGAACTGTTCGGCACCGAGCTGGATGCATTCATGAAACGCGCCAAACGTGGGTTCAGTCGCATCGGGGCGTTTGGCGAGGAATTGCCGAACATTGAAAACCGCATCGAGCTCGTCAGCGACAAAGACCCGTTCGGCATGCCGCTCGCCAAAATCATCCATAACTACGACAAGGATGCGGAGGCGGTGTGGGACGCCAATTTCGCCGAGGGGCTCGAGATCGCCAAGGCGGCGGGCGCCAAGGATGTATGGTCCGCCCGCGGCGCCATGCCGACGATCCATCTGATGGGCGGCACGATCATGGGGACGGATATCGGCAACTCGGTGGTCGACAGCTACGGCCAGACGCACGAGATCCCGAACCTCTACATCGCCGGGCCGGGCATCTTCGCCACCGCCGGCGCGTCAAATCCGACCTACACGATTTTTGCTCTGTCATTGCGCGGGGCGGAGCAGCTCGCGGCACAGTGGAGCACGGTCGCCGGTTGAAGCCGGTGGATATGAGGGGGCCCGCATGCGGCTAGTCGTCACGACGGGGATTCGCCAGCTGCCGAGCCAGCCGAGGCCATTGCACGACCTCTATCGGGACCACCTCGAAGAGGCCGTGCTCGCTGAAGAGCTCGGCTTCGACAATGTCTGGGCCAGCGAGCACCATTTTTCGGAGGATGCCTGGAACCCGTCGCCGATCACCTTTCTGGCGGCGGTGGCGGCGCGCACCGAGCGGGTCCGCATCGGCACCTATGTGCTGCTTCTGCCGTTTCACAACCCGGTGCGGGCAACGAACGGCTCGGGCGAACCTTCGAGGCGCTCAGGATCATCGAGCGCTGCTTCGCCGGAGAGACGTTCGGCCACAAGGGCAAATATTACGAGTTCCCCAATGTGCGTATGACGACAACCCCGGTGCAGAGGCCCGGTCCGCCGATCTGGGTGGCCTCGATGGGCGACCAGAGTGTGGCCTGGACGGCGCGGCGCGGCTATCACTTGGCGGCGGGGGCGGGCCGCGGCCATGCCAAATACGAGGAGCTCCTCGTCCAATACGGGCACGACCGGCGGAAATGCCAGATCGCGTCGATTCCGATCCGCGTCCACCTGGCCGATACGCGCAAGCAGGCCTGGGACGAGACCGAAGCCGGGCTGCACCAGGTCCTCCATTTCTATCGGACGCGGGTCGATCCTCAATCGGCGACCTCCGCGGCCGGGGTTCTCGACCGGCTCCCGCCGGTCGGCGAGTTTCGCAACGTGCCGGGCATCGGGCATCGCGGGTCCCAGTTCGTCGTCGGCACACCGGACGAGGTCGGCCGGGCGCTCGCCCAATACCGTGACAAGCGGCTGACCCACCTCAGTCTCAACTTTCATCAGCCGGGCATGGACACGAAGGCAGTTCGGCGATCGATGACGATGTTTGCCAGAGAGCTGATGCCTTCTCTAAAGACGTGGTGATCGATAACGGGAGGCTCACTGTGGTTCAGGAAAACGAGCGATCGCCGGTGGGTGCGGCGTTCAAGGAAGGCTATGTCGAAGCCGATGGGTTTCGCATTCGCTACGTGGAAGCCGGGCACGGACCTCCGCTGGTCCACCTGCACGGAGCGCGTGGATTGCTCCTGACGCCGGCGCACGACCTGTTGGGTCAACAGTTCCGCGTCATCGCGTTCGAGATGCCCGGCTTCGGTCAGTCGCCCGAGAACACGCGGACGAAGAGCATGCCCGAGCTCGCCGCGACGATCGGACGGGCGGTCGAGAAGCTCGGGATCGACAGCTTCAACCTGATGGGTACCTCGTTCGGCGGCAAAACCGCGCTCTGTCTGGCAATCCAACGCAAAGAGCGCGTCCTCGCCCTGGTGCTCGAAGCCCCCGCGGCAATCCGTCCCGAGGGCGCTGAGCCGCCCTCCGGCGTACCCGAGGAGATGGCGCGGCGGCTCTACGCCCACCCCGAGCGGTTCCCGGCGATCCCGCTGCCCGACGCGGCGGTGCAGGCGAAAACGCGGAAGCTGGTCGCGCGGCTGCGCGGACCCGACCGAGATGGCGATCTCGAACGTCAGCTGCTCAGCCTCGCGACGCCGACCCTCGTCCTGTTCGGCACCGTCGACCGCGTCATTCCGCCCGACATGGGGCACATCTACAAGGAGCTGATGCCGAACTGCCACCTCGTCTTCGTCTACGACGCCGGGCACGCGATCAGCACCGACCGACCGGAAGCTTTCGCCGAGGTGGTCCACGACTTCCTCGAACGCCACGAAGCCTTCGTGATCAGCCGCACCCCGACCGTGATCCACCCCTAGCGCAGCTCCCCCCTCGCCCCGCTTGCGGGGAGAGGGTCGGGGTGAGGGGCGTTCTCCACACGCTCTGGCGGCTGATAAGACCCCCTCACCCGGATCGCGCGCGATCCGACCTCTCCCCGCAAGCGGGGCGAGGTGCTCCGATTGTGCAAAAGGGCGCCGGAGTCGATTTACGCGCGCCGCTTGGCGCCGGCCTTGTCGAGCAGCTGCTCGAGCACCTCGTAAGGCTGGGCACCGACCACGCCATAGCGGTCGGCCACAAACGTCGGCACCCCGGTGACGCCGTATTGGTGCGACTTCGTCCAATCGGCATCGACGGCGTTCTTGAAGCGGCGCTCGGTCAGCACCGCCCGCGCCTCCTCCGCCGGCAATCCGGCGGATTGCGCGAGTTCCACCAAGACCTCGGGGTCGCCGATGTTGCGCGCCTCGACGAAGTAGGCCTTGTACAAGGCGTCGTGGAGGGCCTCGCCGCCGGGCTGGGTGTCGGCCCATTTGCCGAGCTCTTGCGCCAACCGGCTGTTGTAGGTGTGGGTCCGCCGGCCGTAGGGGAGCCCTTCCTCATCCATCAGCCGCTTCATGCGGGCGTACATCGCCTCGGGGTCGACGTTGCGCCCGGCGTACACCTCCGCCATCGAGCGGCCCTCCATGGGCGTTTCGGGATGCAGGGGGAAATGCACCAGGGTCGCGTCGATCTCGAACGTCTGCTTCAGCTTTTCAATACGCACGGTACTGAGGTAGCACCAGGGTCAGACGTAGTCCGTAAAGATTTCCAGCTTGATCGGCTCGGTCATCGCGGTTCCTCCGCAGTCGTCCCTATATAACCTGCTTCTCCCGAAGCTGCCGAATTTCTTCCGAGGTATAGCCGGCGAGGCTGCGCAACACATCCTCGGTGTGCTCGCCTTTCAGCGGCGCACGCCTAGCGGCGACGGGCGAATCCGAGAGCCGCACCGGGCAGCCAATCACCGAGAAGCGGCCGCGCGTCGGGTGCTCGAGGTCAAAGATCGTCTCGCGCTCACGCAGATGCGGGTCGGCCAGCACCTCGGCGGTGTTGAGTACGGCACCGCAGACGATGCCGCGGCCGGCAAAGGCTTTCATGACCTCGCGCTTCTCGCGCGTCCCGGTCCAGCGCTCGATCTCCGCGGTCAATGCCGCACCGTTCTTGGCGCGCGCCGGCGGTGTCGCAAAGCGCTCGTCGGTGCGCAGATCCGGGCGTCCCATGACCTCGGTCATTGCCTCGAACATCTCCGGGTTGTCGGGCGGGATCGTGATGTAGACGTAGTCGTCCGACCCACCTCCGGCACAGCGCACCAAGTCGGACCAGCCGCCGGTCGGCGAGCGATTGCCGGTGCGCTCGAGCGGCTTTCCAGTCGCCAGGGTGCCCGTGAATTTGACCCGGGTCAAATTCAGCACCGCCTCCTGCATCGCGACCTCGACGAGCTGCCCGCGGCCCGTGCTGTGGCGCTGCACCAGTGCCGCGAGGATGGCGATTGTCAGATGCATACCGGTGCCGGAATCGCCGATATTGGCGCCGTTGACCAAGGGCGGGCGGCCCGCTTCGCCGGTGACGCTCATCGCCCCCGAAGTCGCCTGCGCCACCGGCTCGAAGCATTTGAACCCGCTATAGGGGCCATACGAGCCAAAGCCCTTGACCGAGGCGTAGATGATGCGCGGGTTCAGCACCTTGACCGCGTCATAGCCGAGACCCAGCCGGTCCATGACACCAGGCCCCAGGTTCTCGGCGACGATGTCGGCTTCTTTGATCAGGCGGCGGGCAATCTCCTTGCCCTCCTCGGTGCGCAGATTGATCACGGTGCTGCGCTTGTTGCTGTTGAGCAGCAGAAAGAAGTAGCTGTCGAGGTTCGGGTTGTCGGCGTTCCACAACCGCCGCGCCCGGTCGCCATGCGGCGGGCGCTCGATCTTGATCACATCGGCGCCGAGCCAGGCCAGCATCTGCGTGCAGGACGGGCCCGCCTGGTCGTGCGTAAAATCGATGACGCGAATGCCTTCAAGTGCTTGGCTCATCCTGATCCTCCCAATGCGATTACGATGGTCATGCCTCCGGTACCCCAGCTCTGCGCAGGCCCTCGCGCTGGCGTTCGGCCATCTCCCCGGTGATCGGCACCGGCAGGTTCTCAGTCATCCAGGCCAGCGAGAATTCCGGCCTGACGCGAACCAGCGTATCGCGCGCCTCCGCGGCCGCGGTCACATCCCCCTCCAGCGCCAGCGCGGCGGTCAGAAAGATATGTCCCGCGAGGTATCCTGGACTTTTCCCGATCAGGTTGCGCGCCCAGGTGACGCATTCCGAATAACGCCCAGCAGCGAAATGGACGTTCGCCATCGCCATCGAGGCATAGACGCCCACAGGCCGGTCGTGCGGGCTCAGCCGCAGCGCGTGCTCGGCGCTGTCGATGGCCTCCTGGTGCGCTCCTTGATTGGAGGCCGTAGTTGCGAGAAAGGCGTGAGCCAGCGCGAAGTTCGGGTTCAGCTCCAATGCCCGGCGTAATGAACGGGCGGCCTCGTCGCGGCGACGCAATCGCGCTTGCAACATGCCGGCCGCGAAGTATGCCCACGTGTCGCGGTCGTCGAGGGCGAGCGCGGTTTGCGTCTCCGCGCCAACCTCCGGCACGACCGTTTGGAAGTCGCCTGACCACAAAGAACGGCGCAACAGCGCCCAGGCTAAGAGGCTATGCGCTTTTCCGTAGCCCGGCGCAATCGAAATGGCGCGACGGCATAAGGCCTCGGCTTCGGTGTTTTCGTCGCGGGTGCCCTGGCCAATGCAGGACAGGGCACGGATCACGCATTCCCAGGCGTCGAGGCTTTCGGGTGGCTTGCTTTGGCTGCGAACCTGTTCGGCCGCATACAATTCCGGCTCGATCGCGGCGACGACCCGCTCGGTGATCTCGTCCTGCACCGCGAAGATGTCGCCGATGTCGCGATCATAGCGCTCGGCCCACACGTGGTTGCCGGTTTCGGCCTCGACCAGCTGAGCGGTGATGCGCAGCCGGTTGCCGGCTTTGCGGACGCTGCCTTCGAGCACGTAGCGCACGCCGAGCTCGCGTCCGACCTGCTTCACGTCGACGGCGCGGCCCTTGTAGGCAAAGCTCGAATTGCGTGCGATAACAAAGAACCACCTGAGCTTCGACAGCGCAGTGGTGATGTCCTCGACCATGCCGTCGGCAAAAACTTCCTGCTCGGGATCGCCTGACATGTTTTGGAACGGCAGCACCGCGATTGACGGCTTGTCGGGAAGCGGCAAGGGATACTGGTCTGCCGGAGCTGCGCCCTTGTGCATCTCAACCCGATACACTCGGATCGGCCGGGCAATGTTTTTGAGGGTTTGCTCGCCCAAATCCGCCAAAGAGAGAGCGAGCCTGCCGGCCGTGTCCTCTTGAACCCGCGCGGAGACGCAAATCCCGCCCGGCTCGGCCAGCGCCTCGAGCCGAGCCGCGACGTTGACACCGTCGCCAAAGATATCGCCATCCTCGACGACGATGTCGCCCTGATGGATGCCAATGCGAAACTCGATGCGGGGGTCTCCAGGACCGTTGTCGTCCCGACCGGTGATCTCCGGCTGGACCTCGACCGCGCAGCGCAGCGCATCGACGACGCTGGCGAACTCGACGAGGAACCCGTCTCCGGTGGTCTTGACCAGCCGACCGCGGTGCGCGGCGATCGTCGGATCTATCACCATGAGGTTGCGTAGAGTCGAGATGTGGCGCGGCGGCGGTAGGTCGAACATATCTGTAGCCGCCCCTTTCGTCTGGCGGTGCCTCACTGGTTCGGCCATGGCTCCGTTTCCACATCCCGCTCATCGAACCGGACAGGCGGATTTACCGCATCCGGCTCTCG
>Ga0310912_10002363_pt1 | contig 10682 bp, 7 predicted proteins | sample GREbulkMGOX080_FD_203443 | JGI IMG/M metagenome (GOLD analysis project Ga0310912, IMG submission 203443) | Lab enrichment of tropical soil microbial communities from Luquillo Experimental Forest, Puerto Rico - GRE.bulkMG.OX080 | ecosystem: Environmental > Terrestrial > Soil > Tropical forest >...
TGCGATCACGGAACTCGAAAGGATTGCCGGCCGCGGTTCTGCACTCCACAAGAAGCACGGGCTGTACCTTCAGCACGCAACCATTTCCGAAGTTCCGGAGGATTTCGCGGCACGCCTAACGGAATTGTTTCCGGGCGAGTTCACTCGACTCCGCTTGTTCGCTCTCGATGTCCATGACCTAGTGCTTGCCAAACTTGTTCGAAACAGCCCGGTCGATCTCGAAGACGCCAAGTTTCTTGCCAAAGCCGGGCGGCTAGACAAAAATGTCCTCGAACTACGGTATGCCCATGAATTGCGGCCTTACCTCGCTAACGAATCCCGGCATGATCTTACGTTGAGGCTTTGGCTGGATGCTTGTTTCCCTTCCTAGTGTCCGCTAACCTCCGAGCCGAAATTGCCTACGCAACCGAAATGAATTCGGTTGGCTAGGGTTTGCCGCGAGGCAATTGCCGAAACGATTCCAGATACCATGCCCCCTCGGGCGCGGCTGTCTCCCGGCGGAGAATGTAAAGGTTTCCGTCATCCGCCCGGACCTTGAAATAGGTATCTGACAGGCCGTACCACTGGTCCAGCACTTCCTCGACCAGGTATTCGTGTCCGTCAAGGCGGAAACGAACCGGTCTTTCGTCCGCTTTCCGCCCGGAATAGCACTCCACCTCCAGTTTCATCTCACCTGCCCGCTTTCCTGGAGAAATCCATGCCAAAACTCGACTCCATCCATGATTATCTCCGAACTCACAGCGGGGAGATCGGCGACCGCATTTTGTCGTCGTACCCAGCGCTGTTTGGCGCAGGTGAGGCACCCTCTCCGCTGCTCTCCTACATGCTGCGCACGCCATATCCAGCGCAGACGCTGGCCATCATGGGGGTCAGCAAACGATGGGGCCTGGCGCGCAATGCCAATGTTGTTGTGATTTTCAGCAATTAGTGGCCGGAACGGCCACGTTATGCTTTAAACAGGAATGGCCACTTTATAGTTTAACGATTGCGCCCCAAGTTAAACGAGATTCAGGCAAAGCGCCCGAGTTCATCTCGCTGTCTCATTACGGAGCCGAACTGTGATATTGCCTCATCGATGAGGATCCGAAGAAGTGGCCAGGCTCGCGGCAACCCTTCACTGAGCGCCGACTTGACGCGAGGTATGGACGGATAGAGGTTCTTTTCGTAGAGGTCGTGAACGATCTTGAAGATTTCCTGCCGCATAATGACGACGCGATTTTCCCGGGCCGCCCGAGTGCGTTCGGCAGTCCGTTGTACGACTTTTCTGTTTTCCGGAGGGAAGCGCAACTGGAGGTAGGACGCAGAAATGCCGAAGTGACGGCAGAGCGAAGCCACACTAGGCGCCGGTTCCGCAGCCAGCCATCCGCATATGGAAAGCCGAAGTTTGTCTCGTTGCTCGTCCGCCCAAGCCCGGCGCCATTGCTTGTAAGAGGCACACGTCTCCGGGCAGGATCCTGTAAGGACGTTCACGCAGCCCAACCCCAGTCGGCGAGCAAGCTGCTTCAGGCTGGGGGGTGGGCTTTCTGTGCGAGCAGTTTCGACCGCGAGTCGCAGAGTTTCCCTTTTCCGTAAGGTCTGCTGGCTGCGTTTCGCGGAAATCGCACGGCACAGTTCCGGAAATCGCTCCCTGATGGAACCGGAGCCCTTATATCCCAGCTGGAAAGCGATTTCATTGACCGACGGTGAGTTCTGGCGAGTCAGATAACGGCGCAGGACGCTTTCCAGCCGCTGTTTTTCGCACTTATAGAGTTGAGTGGCATTACTCATTGTTCCAGAAGTGCGCCGTCGAGCAGCGATCTGTCGGCAGAGATCGGGCTCTCGGACCCAGAGCGTCGCGGTGCGCCGGAACTCTAAACGGCGGGCAATCTCGGCAACGCTTGGAGGTGGGTTTTCGCTCAGAGCGCCAGCTAGGGACCGGCGAAGCTCAGTGGAGACGATCACGGGCCGCTGGGCGTACGACTTATCCTTCCTGAAATCGTTCTGCCGTCGAAGGCGTTCAGGGCCACGCCATTCGGCGGGTACTCCCGTAAATAGCATGGCCAGGGGGATTTCCAATTGGTAACTAAGGCGACACAGGTGATCGAGTGTCGGTTTGACTCTGCCCGATACCCATCCAAGGAAGGCACAGGGACCAGCATTGGCAAGAGTCGCCAACGCCTCCTTGCTGGCGCCTTCCATCTGATTCAAACAGCGTTGCAGGTTCATGCGTAGTGCGAGCGATGCTTGAATTCGTTGCAGCTCCGGCATGATCGCGAGGACTTGTCCAACACTTGTGGAGGCCCAGAGTTGATATTCCCGCTCGTCCGCGCAGCCATTGGGAAGCTGCATGCCGAGAGTTCCGAGCCATTGTGAGCAGACAGAACAGTAACCGGGCCGTGAGTTTGCCCGGAGCGAAGCGAACTGGAAATGGCAGTGCGGACAGCGATCCGTCAGGAGAGTAGAGTGTGCCGGACACACTGTGACAGCGCGAATGGTCCAAAGTAACGGGCTATACACCGGCGCTTCTGCCATTCGCCATTGTTCCAGGCAGCTTGGGCACCACGCTTCCGTAGTGCGAAAGAGATTTGGCTGTGAAACGGCTCCGTGCAGAGCCGATAGCGTAAGCAGCCAGAGATCGTTGCGCCCGGTTACTGCTTGCAGCTTCTCCAGCAGAGTCTCCGAATCCTTTGCCAGCACGTTTGCGGGATAAGCATAGTGCATGGTGGAGAAGGGAATTGGGCCTGGACGAACCGGAGAAAGCATTTGGCGGAGGAGGCGCGATACGCTCACCACATGGGCTTCCGCCAGTCTGCTTATGTAGCTGCTGAGGCTTTCGACATACGGCGTGCCGAGCCCGTAAGGGACGAGCGCGTAGAGCGCACTCGTTTGGGGGCGGAGGGGTTCCGCCAGGTCCCACCGTTCGAAGCTATTCTGTTTGGCAAGACGCATAGGACTGTGCGGGGCCAACAAGGTCTCTTTTCGGATAGCGCTGGCCCGGGTATTGCTGCCGTGGGCGGTCCGCAGCTGGTGTCGGGGTTTCCGCCGAACGGAGCGGTTTCTGGAATCCGAGACGAAGCCGTAGCCGCTCAAGAGCATCAGAATCCTCGCGGAAGCGGGATTCACCGCTGATGGTTTCCTCCGTCAGCCGGTCGCATTGCGAGACAGACAAGGCATGCTTTTCCAAATGCTTGAGGGTCAGGGTCGGAGCGGATTCGCGGATCGCCGTAGAAAGTCCCTTTACCAGCCAGTCTTTCAAAATGCCCACACAACCAATACTGCGTTCGTAAAGGTATTCCCAGAACTTGACGAGGTCGGGCGGTTCCGGCAGCGGCATTTGTTCGGCGAATGTGTGCAGGACTTTGGTGAACGTGCGGCGGTCGGCGGCTTTTGTTACGTCATAGCGTGGAAAATGTATATCGATACTTCTGCGGCTCAACTGGCCGCTGAGATTGCGGATGCGGAGCAATTCGTAGGTGCCGCACAACACGTGCACGGTGTTGGACCGATTGGCGAGCGACTTCAAGACGTTCAACTGATCTTCCACCCGGTGTCCTGAAGCCAGAGCGAAAAGGTGTTGAGCTTCGTCGATTAGAACTGCCCGTGGCCGTCGGTAGCGAAGGGCCTGCTCGACGGCGTAATGATAGTCGGCAGTAACTCCGCGGTCGTTGGGGAATATCGGCATCGTGTTGGCCGTCTGGCCTGCCGATGGCGACCGGCGTTTGCCTTCAACCATAGGATCATTCATCTCCAGTAACAGCCGCTTGAAATGACTGCGCCAGCTGAAGCTCCGAGAGTCCGGCGGGATAGCTTCTACGGTCACGACCGGCAACCGCGCAGGATCTTTGGGGACGTCGTCCAAGGCGTTGAGCAATTGTCGGACTCGTGTCAGCAGAGTAGTTTTCCCGACGCCGGCGGGTCCCAAAACCATGACGAGGGAGTTGGGGGCAGAGTCTGTAATGGCTTCCATGAGGTGGTCCTTGGCTTCGACCAACAACGTGTGGGCAACCGCAAAGTCCTTAAAATATTGGACTCGCACCGAGGATGGCTGTGCCAAGAGATCGCGGAACGAGGTCGTTGGTGCACTCATCAGAATCGCTCGAAAGCCTGCCTGTCGGACTCAATCGGGCCATGCAATTCCGGTGATTCCTTGTCCGCGGCTGGCTCCAGAGCTGGGCACCCACCAGGGGGTCGCGTTCGCTCTCGCAATGCTTGCCCCTCACGGGCGCGCAGCCGTGCCAGAAACACTGCCTCCTGTAAGTTGATCGACTGAAAAGCCTGAGCCAGGTTGCTGGCGGTAACCTGGAACTGCGGGTTACGATCGCGATTTCGCGCACGCAGCTCTTGCGAGAGGATTAACAATTCCTTCAGCGATCGTCCCTGAAAAACCCGGTAATACTCCGAATGGCATTGCACCCACAGTCCATTAAGGTAGGCATAGGAGATCCCGAGGTCAAAAGGCTCGAAGCGAACCGGAACCTGTTGGCGCTGCAACCTTGGGTCCTCCATGGCTTCGCACCAGTAGTAGATGTAGTTGATCTTGACGCCTCGACAGGGAGACACCATAGCGGTTCCTTTGGGTGTGCTGGGCAACGTGGCAATCATGAATTCATGATCGTAGGGAATCAGGCGATGGGGCCGGAAGCCGCTGGTCTCCAAGCCTCGCTGATAGGCGTCTTTCGGGCTTTGTCCCAGAGCCGGATGAACGTTGGTGTCGTAGATTTCGTACAAGTATTGATGAAGCTGTTCTACAAAGGGCGCCAGCGGCCAAGCCGCCAATGCTTTGGGATTGACAGACTTCGTGACTTGGCGCACGTTACGCGTGATCTGGGTGTTGCCGAGCAGATTGTGCACGAATTGGGTATTGGTTGTGCCAAAAACGCGCTCCACCAACGAGCCGAACCGAGCCTGGGCGGGCGGACGGGCCTTCTTGGTGCATTCGTAGCGCGCCAGCAGGGCCTCGAAATACGTGCTGCGGAACTCCGTCCCCCAATCCACCACCAAGCATTGCGGCAGCCGGTTGTGCCGGCGGACGCACTCCCGCAGGACCATCATGCAGCAGCGATAACTGGGCTCCTCGAAGTCGACGTGGACGGCCAGTACGCGGCGCGAGAACGCATCGATCATCAGCGTCATCCACGGCCGACCAAGGGCATGCCTGCCAGTCGAATCCGTCAGTTCGATGTCCAGCTCTGTGTGGTCAAGGTGGCAGATTTCAAACGGCCGGTCTCCGTGCCGCGGCGTCTTAAGGTCAAGTTCGTGATAGAAGGGCACGTGCTGATAAGCTGCACGAGGCCCCTGTCTCTTTAGGGTCCGGTTGAACCCATTCCGGTTGCGTACCGCCAGACAAAAACTCGTGTAGCTGGGTACCGGAACGCCCTGGCGCTTACAGCTTTCCTTGAGCATCGCCCAACACGCGATCCTGTTTTTCTGTTTGACGTTCTCGTACCCGCTTTCGATGACTTCATTCATCAGTCGCAGGGATTCATCGGGTAGTCGCCGCGTGGAATTTCCGCGTTGACCGGTCTTGGGTAGGAGCCCGAGGTATCCGGCGCCCCCTCGGAATTCGGCGCTACGGTATCGCGAAGTCCAGCGGCGCAATGTCCTTGCGGCTATGCTCTCGTCGCCGGGTGCGGGCTCTCCGGCGAGGTGCCGACGGACGATGTCAGCCCGGTAGTTGGCCACCCTCAAGTCCTCTTTACTTGCCCGAAGCAGTTCGTTGGAGAGTTTCGGGCACCCGTCGGGTTCCTGGACGGCGGGCAGTTGAGAAATTCGACCCTCTTTGACGAGTGACCCAATGGTTGTCTGGGGCAGTTCGACTAGCCTCCCATCTTCGCCGAGCAGAGAGATCTTGGTGGATCCGACGTTGGCCACCTGCCAGCTTTGACCATCCCAGGACAGCAGTGCACCGGCGCGGAAACTTTGCCCTTGCGGGACGAACGAGTGTGGGGTCGGCCGATTGTCCGACACCACTCCATGGCGCGCCGCTACCTCCCTGTTTGGAAATATTCGGACGGTAGCGGGTTCGACCAGCGGCTCCGCGTAGAGATCTACATAGAGCTGGCCTGCAGCGATCAGCAGATAAATGTCATCCGGCGTGGCAAATTCCGCCGTCTTCTGGATGAGGTTCGCCAACGACAGGGCCGGCACAGTATGTGCATAAGAAAGGATGCGGTCTCTGGTTGCAGCGGAGATCGTGTCCGGATCAGCACGGATATAGTCTTGGAGAAACAGAATATTGCGTTGAAACCGCCACTGGATCTCCTTCGAGGAGCGGACTCGATACGTAAGCCCGAACTGGTTGGCGTAATTCTCCCCAGGAGGGCAGTGCCAGCGATCTCCCTCCTGCAGGTAGCGGTTGGGATTGTGCTTAGTAAGCCGATGAAGGTCTTCCTCAGTCTTCCATTCTTCCCATCCGGCAGTGTGCTGGCGGAGGACAAAGAAATCTGGAGTATGACGAACTGCCATCCGTCTGCCGTGAGCGCTTTTGTAATCCAGCATGATCGGAGGCGGCTGGTCATAAAATTCGAGCGTGAGTGGGTCGTGTTCCATCTCGTAGATTGCCGCCAGCTCCACCCGGTGGCTCTCAAACTGGATGGTCACCCCCATCTTCCGGCTCGGATAGAGTCCGCTCACATTTGAGCGCCTGCCTCCCACCCTGCGGGCGGGGTCCGAAGAGCGTATTTGATCGATCAGAATTCGGGCCGGCCGGCTCAGGTTCAGCCGCTGGTACAAGGCAGTCAACTCATTCTGGCTGAGCATAGCCGTACTCCAATCGCGAAAGCGCCGTCACCGCCGCCGCTTTATGGCTGCGACGTAGCGGATCCCTGCCTCATTGATCAGCTTCTGCAGTCGCCGACCATTTTGAATTGCCGCACGCACCTCAGGCACTAACCTCGCGGGAACGTAGATCGAGACACGGCGCTTCCCTCGTCGCCCGTATAGCGCATAACTACTATGGCCTTCCCCAGACGCGCAGGCCGGGCAGCTCGGACGGATGCACGGCCCTCTTCGCAACGACAGAGAGCCGATGGCGACTGGCCACACATCGCGAATCACTCCCGCAAACCAACGCCGGACGTCCATTGTGGAATCAGGCTCCCGCATGTATATGTGATTATGTACATGTATACAAAACATTTTGCAAGTGATTTTGACCTCTGTAACCTGTTTTGGCAACAGCAAATCTGCCGACAACAGTGCCGAAGGCCGAAGCACAGGCATTCAAACAAATTCAAACGAGTCTGCTTTTGTTTTCGATGCCAACGGTATTTGTATTAATTTCACCGGAATCTGGTTAGATTAGTGGATCTGGACGGCCGGAAGGCCCAAAACAGCTCTAAAACTATTCGGTCGGGCAACGCCTGAAGGCTCGCGCCAAGGCCTCCGGCCGCCAGAAAGGTTGCTGGCAGATGACCGGCACATTGCATAGGCCCGATAACTACGCCGCCCACCGTAGCTCAAGTGGTTCTTCCCCGACCAGTCGTTTACAGCGGTCCATCGTGGATATCCCGTAGAAAGTAGGTACCAAGCATGGATGCCATTCGCAACAAAGCTATTTGCACCCAAGTCGTCGCGGCATATTCACACTGCCCTCGCAAGGCCTTTCTCCTCCAAAGCACCGACGAGCGCGGTACACCACACGAGTATCTAGATATGCTCAAGCAGTGTAGCAACGTCGGCAGGACCAAGTATCTGGCCGTTCTCAACCAGACAAGCACACAGATCCGTCCGTATGACGACAGTGCCCTCTCATCGGGCATCGACGTCCTGACGCAAGCAAACCTGAAAACGGGAGACCTTGAGGCATACTGTGACGTCCTAACAAAAGTTGGCAGTATCCGGCGGGGCGATCATAAGTCGGCGGAGTACGAACCAACGATCATCTCAGGAACTTTTGGCATCGAGAGAGACGACATTCTTGCGCTCTCTTTCGCAGGTTACGTGCTCGGACAAGTTCAGGGGACAATTCCCGCTGTGGGGCATCTTGTGACCCTCGGCGGTGAGCGACGCCGAATCAACCTTCAGGCTGAATACAAAAGCGTCAAAACAATCATCGCGCAATTCCGAGATTGGTCGACCGACTCCTCTGTACAAGCACCACCCGCTATTCTCAACAAGCATTGTCCCTACTGCCCGTTCAAGGCCGCCTGCAGCGGGTTGGCCGAAGCAGCTGACGACCTCAGCTTGTTAGATCGCATGACTCCGAAAGTGATGGAACGATACCACCGTAAGGGAATTTTCACAGTTACCCAGCTCTCTTTCCAGTTCAAGCCACGACGAAGGAAGAGACGCAATCTGCAACGACCGCTCAACTTTAACGTCGAACTACAAGCTCTCGCCATCAGGACGGGAAAGATCTATATCCAGGCGCTGCCGGAGGTCGAGAAAACTGATACTGCTCTCTTTGTGGATATCGAAGGGGTTCCCGATCGGAAGTTCTCGTACCTCATCGGTCTTCTCATAAACGAACGGGGCACTGCGGCTCAACATTCGTTTTGGGCGGACAGAGCTGAGGACGAAGAGTCGATCTGGCAGAGGTTCGTGCAGAAGCTCGACGAGTACCCCAGTGCGCCCATCTATCATTACGGAAGCTACGAAGCTCGGGTGATTGAATCCTTCATTAAGAGATTCGGACCGAACTCCTCATCCATTGGCAAGAGACTAGTCAATCTAAACGCTCAGGTCTACGGCAGAGTCTATTTCCCGGTCCGTTCAAACAGGCTAAAGGTCCTCGGAAAATTTCTGGGTGCCTCCTGGACGGAGCCGGATGCTTCTGGACTAAAGAGCCTGGTTTGGCGATACCGGTGGGAGACGGGAGGCGAAGCGAAATACAAGGAGAAGCTCATTTCTTACAACGCCGAGGATTGCGAGGCCTTGCGGGTTTTGTTCGAGGAACTGGCGCGACTTCGAATTGACGCCGATTCACAGCTCAATGTCGACTACGTAGACCAGCCCAAGCTAAACACGACAAGTGCCGGCAGTGAACTTCATGCGGCTCTTGAGCAGGCACTGCGTTTCGCCAGTCTTAATTTCAGCGACCGGGGTTGGTTTCGGACCGGCATGTATGCGCCGAAGAAAAGGGGACCAGGAGCACCCAAGGGACATCCTGCCTACATTCGGACAGTTCCCCAAGGTCACCGTACGGTGGTTCCCGTTGCATCGAAGAGAACCTGCCCCCAACACAAGGGGCAACAGCTGCAGAGGTCGGACAAAGATGCCAAAAAAATCATTGTTGACCTGACCTTTGGGAATGCTGGATGCAGGAAGAAGGTGATCAAGTACTTGGGTGAAATGCGTTATTGTCCGCGTTGCAAGCGGTACTATGAGCCACCCGCAATTGAGAGGATCCGCGGCCAAACCTTTGGCCACGGCTTTCGGGCCTGGGGTGTCTATCAACGGATCATTCTTCGGCTCCCCTATCGCTTAATAACCCAAGCGATGGAGGAGTTGTTCCACGAAACGGCGTCGGAGGCCAGCATCATCAATTTCATCGAGTCATTCGCAGAGGATTACCGGCGCACAGAGTCGATTCTACTAAGACGCCTGCGGGAAAGTCTGTTTGTCCACGTGGACGAGACACGCCTTAACATCCGCGGCGTCGATCATTATGTTTGGGTGTTCACAGATGGAAAGCACTTTGTCTTCCGATTGACGGAGACACGGGAAACCACCGTTGTGCAACAGCTTCTGAGCGGTTACCGAGGAGTGCTCGTGTCGGACTTCTACCCCGGATACGATGCCTTACCCTGGAGGCAGCAGAAATGTTGGGTCCATTTAATTGGAGATCTGAACGACGACCTGTGGAAGTTCCCCTTTGATGAGGAACTGCAAGGTTTTGTCTCCTCTGTCAAAGATCTCATCGTACCTATTCTCAAGGACATCGATCGCTGGGGATTGCGAGCGAGGTATCTTCACAAATTCACGAAACAGGTTGACCGGTTCTACAACACCGTGATTGACGGCAGAGAGTACGTCTTGGACGCTGCGAAGAAGTACCAGAAACGGTTTGTGCGCTATCGAGACTCGTTATTCCGTTTCCTCGAAGAGGATGGCATTCCCTGGAACAACAACGCCGCCGAGCGTGGGATCCGACACCTCGCAGTGCAAAGGAGTATTTCTGGTCCGCTCTACTCGCGTGGTGCCGTCGCCTATCTCGAGCTGCTAGGAATCGCTCAGACGTGTCGATTCCAGGAAAAGTCATTCTTGAAGTTTCTTTTGTCCGGAGAAGTTGATGTTGACGTGTTTCAATCTGGGAAGCAGCTCACGATATCACGGCAAACCACATCAATCGCTAGATCCAGACCTTTGGATGAACCCGAACATCCGTAACGATTCAGACTCGGTTCCTGTCACGGCATGGTCACCATGCGCCTCCGGTACTACCGGCCACTTAACGGTTCATTTTTGTACTTGTGGCCACGTTATGACTCAGGAGCGCGAAGCTTTCCGGAATGCTTTTGCTGAAAACAAAGCCGTATCGGCGGCACTGCGGCCACCTTATGCTGTTAGCTGAGGCCACCTTATAACCAAAGTGACAGTTGTGGCGGAGTGCGGGGCAGGGAAGACGCTTATCGCTTTGGGAAGCATGCTGGTGCACAGCGCCGGCAGGCCATTCTCAGGCTTGGTCATGGCTCCGCCGCATCTGGTTGAGAAGTGGGCACGAGAGACTTTCTTAACACTGCCTCAGGTTCGCGTGTTCCTGA
>Ga0310912_10002366_pt1 | contig 10680 bp, 9 predicted proteins | sample GREbulkMGOX080_FD_203443 | JGI IMG/M metagenome (GOLD analysis project Ga0310912, IMG submission 203443) | Lab enrichment of tropical soil microbial communities from Luquillo Experimental Forest, Puerto Rico - GRE.bulkMG.OX080 | ecosystem: Environmental > Terrestrial > Soil > Tropical forest >...
GACCGGCCGGGGGCCCGGCCGCTGCGCATCTCTGGGGGTGAAATCCGATTTGACAATGTGAGCTTCGGCTATGTCCCGGGCGCTGTCGCGATCGACGGCATCTCGCTGACCATTCCAGCCGGCCGCACCGTTGCTCTGGTAGGCCCATCCGGGGCCGGGAAATCGACGATCCTGAACCTGATCCCGCGTTTCTTCGATGTCGAAACCGGCAGTATCGCGATCGACGGTCAGGATGTCCGCTTGGTGACCTTGGCCTCACTTCGCGGCGCGATCGCGCTCGTGGCGCAGGAGGTCAGCCTATTCGACGACACGGTACGGGCGAACATTGCCTACGGCCGGTTCGGCGCCTCGATGCAGGAGATCGAGGTTGCGGCACAGGCGGCCGCAGCCGATGCTTTTATCCGCGAATTGCCGCAGGGCTACGATACGTTGGTGGGGGAGCACGGCATCCGGCTCTCCGGCGGCCAGCGCCAGCGTATTGCCATTGCCCGGGCAATGCTGAAAAACGCACCAATCTTGCTGCTCGATGAAGCGACTTCGGCCCTCGACAGCGAATCCGAGCGCCAAGTGCAAACTGCTCTGAGGACGTTGATTCGCGGGCGGACAACACTGGTCATCGCTCACCGGATGTCCACCGTCCACCTTGCCGATCTGATCTACGTCATCGACCGCGGCGTTGTCGTCGAGAGCGGCCGGCATCAAGAGCTTCTCTCACGCAATGGCCTTTATGCCCGGCTCTACGCAATGCAATTGTCGGAAGAGCACGACCGGGTCGTCGCTCCTCTTGCCCTCTAGCGGCGTCACGTTGGGATTGAGGAAGCTGAACTTTTGGTACCGTTTCCTGCGGAGCGCCGGGCTGCGGCGCGTCGCGTGTTGGCTCGTCTATCGCTACATTCGTTTTGTCTACCTGACCAATCGCTGGAGCGTTGAGGGCGCGGAGCGGCCGCGTCGGCTGACCAGCGAGGGGCGGTCCTTCATTGTCGCCTTTTGGCACGGCAGACTCTTGATGATGCCGCTGGCGTGGCATGGGCTGGTGCCGTTTCATATGCTGATTTCGGCGCATCGTGACGGGCGCATCATCGCTGGTGCGATGACCTATTTCGGCATCGACACGATCGCGGGCTCGACCAGCCGCGGCGGGTCTGCCGCGTTGCGCACGATGCTGAAACGGCTGAGGGAAGGGGGTTGCGTTGGGATTACGCCGGACGGACCACGCGGCCCGGCGATGACCGCCAGCATAGGGATCGTCAATGTCGCCCGGCTCGCTCGGGTTCCGATCCTCCCGCTCACTTATGCGACGAGCCGGCGGCGTGTTCTCAGGACCTGGGATTGCTTCCATCTTGCCCTGCCCTTCGGTCACGGTGTGTATCTGTGGGGTGAGCCGATAGAGATAGCCGCAGACCTTGACGATACGGGTCTCGAATGCGCCCGAGGCCTCGTCGAGACCCGCATGGTCGAGATGGTTCGTGACGCGGATAGCCGTGCCGGGCATCGGTTGTCGCCGCCCCTGGTTGCCGTCGGCTCTGGCCGGCCGGCGCGCCCTATGGTAGGCGAGTGATGCTGCCCGTTTTGTATCGTGCGCTGACACGGCCCTTGGCGCCGCTGGCGGTCGCTTATCTGAAGCGTCGGCGCAATCGGGGCAAGGAGCACCCGGTACGCTTCCGCGAGCGCCAGGGCGTCCCCAGCAAGGCGCGGCCATGCGGGCCGCTGGTCTGGATTCACGCAGCCAGCGTCGGTGAAGCAACGGCAATTCTCGGGCTCATCGAATGTTTGCTGCAGTCGCGGCCGGAACTCGAGATCCTCGTCACCACCGGGACAGTCACCTCCGCCGATCTGGTTGAAAAACGGCTGCCCACTGGTGCGCGACATCAATTTGTTCCTGCCGATCTGGCGCACTGGGTGGCACGCTTTGTCGACCATTGGCGCCCCGATTTAGCGCTGTGGGTCGAATCCGAATTGTGGCCCAACCTGATTCTGGAGACGCATGCTCACGGGGTTCCGATGGTGCTGCTGAACGGCCGGCTTTCGGCGCGGTCGTACAGGCGGTGGCGGCAGTGGCCTGGGTTGATCGGCCCAATGCTAGGTGCGTTTCATCTCTGCCTCGCCCAGGACGCGCACCAAGCTGAGCGTTTCCGTCTGTTGGGCGCGCGAGAGGTTGTCGCGGTCGGCGATCTCAAAGCCGCCGCCGGGGCACTGCATATCGACAGGTCCGAGCTCTTGCACCTGCGCAGCCAAATCGGATCTCGTCCGGTTTGGCTCGCAGCCAGCACGCATACGGGGGAAGAGGAGATCGTCGCGCGAGCCCACCCCTTTATCGTGCGGAATCACCCTGGGCTGCTGACCATCATCGCACCTCGCCATCCGGTGCGCGGCGACACTATAAGCGCAATGCTAGCGGCAAATGGGCTGCGTGTTGCCCGCCGCGCTCGCCATGAGCCGGTAAGGCCTGAGGTCGACGTCTATCTCGCCGATACGATGGGTGATCTCGGGCTCTTTTACAGGCTCGCTGGAATCGCGTTCATTGGCGGGTCGCTCGTTCCCAAAGGTGGCCATAATCCATTCGAAGCCGCTCGCCTCGACTGTGCTGTGCTGCATGGGCCGGATATGAGCAACTGCGCCGGCATGGCGGCCGCCTTGGCGGCTGGCGGTGCGGCGAAAACTGTAAGCGACGCCGAGACGCTCGCGCATGCGGTATCGGCGCTTCTTGCCGATCCGTGCTTACGCGCGGAGCGCGCCGCCGCCGGTGCACGCGTAGCAACAGATGGTCTTGCTGTTCTCGACGCGGTAGTGGAGCGGCTTGGTCCCTGGCTCGACCGGCTCGCCCCGTTGCGAGAACTCGCCGAGCCGCGGTCTTTGCGATCCTGATGTGTAGGGCTCCTCTCTTCTGGGCCGAACCCGCGGGGGTCCTCGCCAACCTGCTGATGCCGATTGGAGCTGCGTGGGATTCCGTCGGTCGCTTGCAGCAGGCGTTATCCAAACCATATTCCCCGCCGGTCCCGGTCATATGCGTCGGCAATCTGGTTGCCGGCGGGTCCGGCAAAACCCCCGTTGCACTGGCAATAACTTCCTATCTTGCTGCCCAGGGCGTTGATGTGCACATCGTAGCGCGCGGGTATGGCGGGCGCCTCGGCGGGCCCCTGCGGGTCGATGCCACCCGACACGACGCGGCGGCGGTTGGGGATGAAGCGCTGTTGCTGGCAGCGCGTGCGCCTTGCTGGGTCGCCCGCGACCGCGCTGCCGGAGTCCGCGCCGCGGTCGCGGCCGGCGCCGGCATGGTACTGCTCGATGACGGCTTTCAGAACCCCACAGTCGCCAAAACCCTGTCGCTCCTCGTCGTTGATGCTGCTTACGGCTTTGGCAACCGACGGGTGATCCCAGCGGGTCCGCTGCGCGAAAGCCTCGCTCGCGGCCTCGCCCGCGCCGATGGTATCATTTTGCTGGGCTCCAAAGCGGAGGCCGGTTGTGTGAACCGGACCGAGTTGGGTCGAGGGCCGCCCGTATTCCTGGCGATGCTGAAACCGGTTGCCGGTGAGCGGTTAAAAGGTTCGCGTTTGTTGGCCTTCGCAGGGATCGGGCGTCCCGAAAAATTCTTCGCGAGCTTGCGCTGCCTCGGTGCCGTGCTGGTCGGCACCCGAGCATTTCCCGATCATTATGGATACCGCGCTGCTCAAATCGCAAAGCTGCAGCACGACGCCCAACAGGCGCGAGCGCGTCTCGTGACGACAGCAAAGGACATTGTCCGCGTGCCTCCAGCCAATCGAGCCGGGATAGAGGTGCTCGAAGTCCAAATCCGTTGGGCCGATCCGGCGGCGCTTTGCAATTTCTTGCCGCCCGTCGTGCCGTCTGCCTCGAGCGATGGCCGCAGTTCGGTCGATCAGCACTAGTGAAGTAGGGCAGTCACCGCAGCTCGCTCATTGGCTGCAGGCCTTTGGCGCAGTGGTGTTCTTTAGCGGATTTGGCTTGCTTCCGCTCGATTGGGCCTCGGCGATCGGCGGCTGGCTGGGACGCTGCATCGGCCCTCATCTCGGCATTTCGAAGCGCGCCCGGCTCAACCTCAACCGCGCTCTTCCCGGGCTCTCGGATTCCGAGGCCGAGCGCATTATCGCTGGAATGTGGGATAATCTCGGCCGGGTGGTCGCCGAATACCCGCATCTGCGGAAAATCCGCGTCTTCCAACCTGGCGGGCGGGTCGAAACCCATGGATTTGAACACATGTTTCGGGCGGTCGCCGCCGGTCGCCGGATGATCATCTTCTCGGGCCATATCGCCAACTGGGAGATCGGCATGCTCGCCGCCGTCCAGTACGGGATTTCGGTCGCCCAGATCTACCGCTCCGCCAATAATCCGTTGGTCGACCGCATGATCGCCCGTTTTCGCGGCGGAGGCGGAGAATTGATCCCAAAGGGAACCGTGGGCGCCCGGCGCGCTATCGCCGTGCTGCGTCGCGGCGCGCATTTGACGATGCTCGCCGACCAGAAAATGAATGATGGAATTCCCGTGCCGTTTTTCGGGCGGCCGGCGATGACTGCGTCCGCACTCGCCGCCCTGGCGCTGCGTTTCGATTGTGACGTCCTGCCGGCCCGCGTCGAACGGCTCGGCGGGGCGCGCTTTCGCCTTACTGTCTTCCCGCCGCTCCCTTTACCACGGAGCGGCAACCATCATGCCGATGTCGCCGCGCTGATGACCCGGGTCAATCAGACACTGGAAGAGTGGATACGCGACCACCCAGCGGAATGGTTCTGGTTACACCGGCGTTGGCCCGATTAGTAGCGCCGGTGTTGTGCGCTGAGAGCCGGTCTAAAGTGTCACCCGTCTTTCCTCGACTACGACAGTGTCGATGATCGCTTCCGGTTCGTACATCCAGCGGGTCAGCAGCCCGGCAATCACCGCTCCAATGATCGGCGCTAGCCAGAACAGCCAAAGCTGAGCGATATATTCGCCGCCCGCAAACAAAGCCGGCCCCGTGCTGCGCGCCGGGTTGACTGAAGTATTGGTGACCGGGATCGACACGAGATGGATCAAGGTCAAGGCGAGGCCAATGGGAATACCAGCAAACCCAGCAGCTGCTCCCTTCGATGTCGTTCCAATGATGATGAAAAGGAAGAAGAAGGTCATTACCACTTCGTCGACGAAGCAGCTGCCAAGGCCGTATTTGCCGGGGCTGAGGTCGCCATAGCCGTTGGAGGCAAACCCGCCGGCCACCCATGCAGGTTTGCCTGACGCGATCAGCCATAATACCGCAGCGGCGACAATCGCGCCGATCACCTGGGCGATGATGTACGGAATGACGTGCTTGCTGGCGCAGCGCCCGGCGCTCCACAAGCCGATCGTTACTGCAGGATTGAAGTGGCCGCCCGAAATATGACCGACGGCATAGGCCATGGTCAGCACCGTCAGACCGAACGCGAAGGCAACACCGAGAAAGCCTATCCCAAGGTTTGGAAAGCCGGCCGCTAAGACTGCGGCACCACAGCCCCCCAACACCAGCCAGAACGTGCCAAAGAACTCGGCGACAACGCGCCGCGACATGCCGTTGTCCATTGACGTCCTCCCAAGTTAACAAGAATTACACTATCGGTTGAAGACACCACGCACAATCTCAAGCTGATACCTAAGTGCTGTGTCCCGCTGGAAGACAAATCAATCAGTCGTCATCTCTCGATCCAGGCCAGCGGATCCGACCTTCGAGCCTTCGGTCGATCCAGGCGACCACCAATGTCACATAAAGCGGCAAGGCCAAGACAAGAAAGGCGATCGAGTAGAGAAGGGTCTGGTTGCGGATGTCGGCGATCGGCTTCTCGATCTCGTCGAGCGGCACCATAATCGCGAGAAGCTGGTTGCGTCCGTAACGCGACTGAATGTCGAGCACTCGCCCGACCCAGGCCCGGCCGGCCACATCATAAACGCGTGTCCCCGAAATGCGGCCGTCCTCGTAGGCGGCGACGAGACCGGCAACAACGGGGTCATTCAAATAGCCGATCTTGGGTGGCATCGCCGACATCTGGCCGTCGGCGTGAACCACTTTGGCGATCCGACCCGCCTCTGGCAGTGCAATGACCTCACCCGTCTTTGTGAAAATGAAGGCTGTGCTCGTGGCGGTTATGCGCTGATCGTGCAGAAAGCGCGCCAAGTCTATCGCGGCGAGGTCGGCACCCATCACCCCCGGCATCTTCCCTTTGAAACCGCGGCTCAACGTAAAGCCCGGCTCACCACTCGTAGCGAAAATGTACAGATCGCTCTGCTCGACGATATCACTAGGCTTTGCTGCCTCGTACCATGGACGCTGGCGAGGATCGAATTCCGCAGGAGCCGGATCGAGGTGCCCGATGACGGAGCCGTCTTCTGCGAGAAAAAGCCACTGCGTTTTGCGCTCGCCTCCGGCATCCGCAGAGATGATCTCGTTGGCGAAAGCCGCGTCTTGCGGAGCGCGCAGGGCGTCGCGCAAAGTCGTGCTGTTCTCGCCGGCGATATGGGTCACCATGAAGAACTCGCCGCTGTCGAAGCCAACATAAAGCGACATGATTTGCGGATAGATCCTCAGCACCTGCAGGATCAACGACAGCGCGCGAGGATCGTCTTTGATCGCCGGCGAAGTCAACTCGGGTACCAGCGACGCGATTCCGACAATCGCGTACATCGGATCATAGAGCAGTTTGATGCGGTTCGTGACGTCGTCGCCGGCTTCCTGGATCATCCGCTCAGCGGCCGCGACGGCGAGCTGGTTCGATTTTTTTGTGTTGTACCAGATGATCCCGCCCGTCAGCGCGACCACCATGACGAGAAGCAGCGCAGTTATTCCGACGTAGTAATGCCAGAGTGGCCGCGGCTGCTGGGTGGGAAAGCTTGCCGATCCTTGCGGCGAGTAATGTTGCCGGTCGGTCACGGCTGTCTGCCCTCCCTTCCGAGCCCTACGAGCACGCTAAAACAGGCTGCCTTGTCCCGGATGCGGGATCGTCCGGCGCACCCGGGGCCGGGGTTTACTGCCGGCGATGACACCGACTCTGCCGTCATGGAATTCCAGATCAAGCGGTGCGCCGGTAGTGATCCCCGCGGACCCGGTGACGACCCGCGCGACAGCATCGCGGACTACCACATAGCCACGTGCGAGTAGGCTTTCGTGCCGTTCCGAATGGGTGGCGAGCCGTCCGGCGAAATTGTCGAGCGTGTGGTGGCTTCTGTCGATAAAGCGCAGCATTGCGGCACGGAGCCGCGGCTCGACTTCGCCAATGCGGGCGCGGGAGCGGTCGAGGTCGGCCGACAGCACGCCGGGCCGCAGCCGCGCCGCGGCGAGATCGAGGCTGTGTTGTGCCGCTCGCAGCCGCCGGTCGGCCGCCAGTCGCAGCCGCTCGGCGCGGTCGTCGAGGCGCTGCCCTGCCGCACCGATCAGATCTTGCGGCTCGGGAAGGCCGCGAGCGAGGCCCGCGAGCTGCAATCGACGCTCGGCGAAAAGCCGGGAAAGGCCCGCCGAAAGCCGGCTCGTCTTGCCCCCGAGGTCGGCGATCAGATCGAGCCGCACCGGAACCGCCATCTCGGCTGCTGCGGTTGGCGTCGGCGCCCGTAGATCGCTCGCGTGGTCGATCAACGTCGTGTCCGTCTCGTGCCCGACAGCAGAGATCAGCGGGATTGCAGAAGCGGCGGCGGCGCGCACAACGATTTCTTCGTTGAACGGCATCAGATCCTCGAGGCTGCCGCCGCCCCGCGCAACAATGATCAGCTGAGGCCGAGACGGGGCTCCTTGCTCAGGGAGGCGATTGAAGCCTTCGATCGCCGCAGTCACCTGAAACGCCGCCCCTTCGCCTTGGACCGCCACCGGCCAAAGCAGCACGCAGCGCGGAAAGCGGTCGGAAAGCCGGTGCAGAATGTCGCGAATCACCGCTCCCGACGGCGAGGTGATGATGCCGATGACCTCCGGCAGGAACGGCAATTTCTTTTTGCGCTCGGCCGCGAACAACCCCTCAGCAGCCAGTCGGCGACGCCGGTCCTCGAGCAGCTTGAGCAGGGCGCCGATCCCCGCGAGCTCGATCGTGTCGATGATGAGCTGGTACTTCGAGCGGCCGGGAAACGTGGTCAGTCGCCCGGTGCACACCACCTCCATTCCGTCCTCGGGCTTGAGCCCGAGGCGGATAGCGGTCGTTCGCCAACAGACTGCATCGAGCACCGCCTCGCTGTCCTTGAGGGCGAGATAGCAGTGGCCAGAGCTGTGGCGCTTCCAGCCCGAGATCTCGCCGCGCACCCGTACATATGCGAAATTTTCCTCGATCGAGCGCCTGAGTGCTCGTGACAGTTCAGAGACGGTATACTCGACGAGGTTCGAGCGGATCGGGGCCGCGATCGAGGTATCATCCATCCCCACATCATAGCCGAGCGCGGGAGGAAGGGCGATGAGGGTGCTTGTCGTGGGTTCGGGCGGTCGCGAACATGCGCTTGCCTGGGCGATTTCCGCGTCGCCCCTGGTCGACACGCTGTTCTGTGCACCGGGCAATGCGGGGATCGCCGAGGAAGCGATATGCATCGCGATCGCGGCCAGCGACACCAAGGGCATTGTCGAGTTCTGTCGGCGCGAGCGGATCGACTTTGTCGTCGTCGGTCCCGAAGCGCCGCTAGTTCTGGGTCTCGTCGACGCTCTCGAGGCGGAAGGCGTTCCCGCCTTTGGGCCGAGCGCTACTGCGGCCGTTCTCGAGGGTTCAAAGGGATTTGCCAAAGACCTCTGCGATCGCGCGCAAATCCCTACCGCCGCCTACCAGCGTTTTCGCGACCCGACGGCGGCCAAAGCCTTCATCGCGACCCGCGGTGTGCCGATTGTCGTCAAGGCCGACGGCCTCTCCGGCGGCAAGGGCGTCACGGTCGCCATCGATCTCGCTACCGCCTACCGAGCGGTCGATGAGGCGCTCGTCGAGGCCCGTTTTGGTGCGGCCGGCGGCGAGATCGTGATCGAGGATTTTCTCTCCGGCGAAGAAGCAAGCTTCTTTGCCCTCGTCGACGGCAAAGACGCGCTGCCACTGGCCACGGCGCAAGATTACAAGCGCGTCGGCGAGGATGACACGGGACCCAACACCGGCGGCATGGGTGCGCTTTCCCCGAGCCCGCGCCTGACCTCAGCGCTCGGCGGAGCCGTCATGGAGCGCATCGTCCTACCGGCGATCAGCGCGATGCGCTGCGAAGGCCGCCTTTTTAAGGGCGTCCTCTATGCCGGCCTGATGCTAACCGAAACGGGCCCCAAGCTGCTCGAATTCAACACTCGCTTTGGCGATCCCGAGTGCCAAGTGCTGATGATGCGCCTGATGAGCGATCTGCTGCCGGCCCTAATTGCAGCACGCGACGGAGTCCTGAAATCGGTCGATCTACGCTGGCACGCCGATGCGGCCGTGTGCGTGGTGATGGCGGCCAGCGGATATCCCGGCGAGCCGCGCAGAGCCAGCGAGATCCGCGGCGTCGATGCTGTGTCGACCGACCCCAAAGTGAAGATCTTCCATGCCGGCACCCGCCGTGACGGTGACCAGCTCCTCGCCGATGGCGGGCGCGTCCTCGGGGTCACCGCCCTCGGCGGCGATCTCGGCCTTGCTCGCGACCGCGCCTACGCCGCGATCGACCGCATCGACTGGCCGGGGGGATTCTGCCGCCGCGACATCGGGCGCTACGGCCCGCGGTGATGGCCGAACTGGACAAAGATTCGCGCACTAGAAATTTCCAAGAGGATTTTCACGCGGGACGTAATCTTGTGGGACGTAAAACTAAGTCCGTATTCATATTGTGCGAAGCTGGTTCCTTTACGCTACACCCTGATCTTATCGCCAAGATGGCGGGCTAGCCGAGCCTTGCATCCTGATGCGATCGCGTCCGTGCCAGGATGCCAAAAATGGAAATCTAAGCTTAGAGTTGTGTCGGGTGGGGCGGGATGTCGGCTGTATCAGGTTTCGGGCGCGTGAGGTTGACCGCTGCCGGGAGCAGCAGATGGCTTCGGGCCGGTCGACGCTGCTGCGCTCCGCTAGCCTTGTGGCGAGTCGCGATCGCGCTGCCGGTCGCCGGGTGCAGTTACTCGCCGACATTGGATCTACTGGGCTCCTACTTCCCAGCGTGGATGCTGTGCGCGGCAATCGGCATCGTCGCCGCCGTCATCATCCGGCAGATCCTCGCGGTGGCCGGTATCAACGACTATGTCGTCGCCCCGCTGCTGACCTACGCCGCCCTCGCGGTCTCCGCCACGTTGCTCTCGTGGCTGCTCTGGTTCGGTCACTGAGCGGTGTTGGTGGTTCGCAAGGCGCTCGGCGTCCTGGTCAGCCTCGTCGCGCTGGCCGGCGTCCTGGTGACAGTGGTCCTCGCAACGCGCCGGATCGATCAACGCCCGCGCACCGACGACGCCTATCTCCAGGCCGACCTCGTCCACCTGGCGCCGGACGTCAGCGGCCGGATCGTCGAGCTCGACGTGCGCGACAACCAGGCGGTGCGCAAGGGCGACGTGCTGTTCCGGATCGACCCGGACCCATACCGAATGCGCGTGGACCAGGCGCGCGCGGCGGTGCGCGGCCTGGAAGCGAAGCTTGCCTTGACCGCCGACCAGGTTGCGGCGCAGACCTCCAAGGCTGGTGCCGCCGAACGCGGCATCGGCAGCGCCGACGCGCAGCGGGCTCTCGCTTCGAGCACGCTGGGGCGGCTGGAGCCGCTGCTCGGGCGCGGCTTCGT
>Ga0310912_10002369_pt1 | contig 10674 bp, 9 predicted proteins | sample GREbulkMGOX080_FD_203443 | JGI IMG/M metagenome (GOLD analysis project Ga0310912, IMG submission 203443) | Lab enrichment of tropical soil microbial communities from Luquillo Experimental Forest, Puerto Rico - GRE.bulkMG.OX080 | ecosystem: Environmental > Terrestrial > Soil > Tropical forest >...
TAGCGCCCACGGCGATCAAAGTTCCGATTGCGGCACGAGCGGGGCGACGCGGCGAAATATTCTCGCCGGCGCTGGCGCGGCGATGGTTGGCTGGGAAACCGCTCCCGACCTCGCCGATCTGGTCATCCCTGCGGCCCGAGCGGCGATACCGGCTCCAGGCAAGGACGAGATGGCGGTGACATTGCTCGGCACCGGTACGCCGGTCGCGAGCCCTGACCGCTTTGGGCCGGCAACCCTCGTCGAGGCTGGTGGCCTGACCTTGCTGTTCGATACCGGCCGCGGTGTCACGATCCGTCTCAACCAGCTCTATATCCCGTTCGGCAAGGGGATCGACGCGATTTTCCTCACCCATTACCACTCCGACCACGTCAATGGTCTGCCCGACATTTGGATGGTCGGCTATCTCACTGGGCGCGTTAAACCGATGCGGCTCTGGGGACCGACCGGGCAGCTCTACGGACCAACCGGCGTCTCGCGTATCGCCAAGAACTTGATGGAAGCCTTTTCCGACGACATTCGCATCCGCATGGCCGATGAGCATATTCCGGAGGCCGCGACGCAGATCGAAGCCCATGATTTCGGCAGCGACGGTGTTATTTTCGATCAAGACGGGGTGAAGGTCACCGCCTTCGAGGTCAATCATGGCCCGCTGATCAAGCCGGCTTTCGGCTATCGCGTTGATCACGCGGGGCGGTCGGTGGCGATTTCCGGCGACACCAAGTTTGACGACAACGTCATCAAACACGGGATGGGGACCGATCTACTGATCCACGAGGTCTGCGCAACGCCGGCGGCGCTGACGAGTAATCCGAGAATTAAGGCCATCGCCGACCACCATTCGTCGCCCGAAGATGCCGGCACCGTATTTGCGCGCGCCAAGCCAAAGCTCGCGGCGTTCAGCCACATTGCGCAGCTCGCTGGACCCGGGGTCCCGCCAATGAGCCTGGACGAACTCACCGCGCGCACCCGAAGCAACTACCAAGGGCCGCTCGTCCTCGGCGAGGATCTGATGCGCTTCACTGTTGGTGATGCGGTGACGGTCCATAAATGGGACCCGCAGCGCAACAGCTACCCTGACTGATTCGAAATCTGCACGGACCCAACGAATTCCTGCATATCCCGACCGGCAAGCGCATCTCGGTCGTGATCGCCCAGGTGCTGGCCGATCACGCTGCGACCTCCCGCCAGGCTTAGCTGGACCCGTCGGCACGTTGCGCCGCCCGCCTGCTATTCCTTTCACGGCCTTCCCGGGCCGGCTTCGCCAGCCAGAGCCGCTCAACGGTCGGCGCGCCAATGTGATAGCCCTGCAGATAACTGACCCCTTCGGCGCGCAGGAGCGCCGCATCCTCGGCGCTCTCGACGCATTCGGCCACCGTGGTCATGCCGAAGCCTCGGGTGAGGCCGAGAAGATGCCGCAGAAAAATTCGATTTTCCGTGCTGTCGGCGAGGTTTCGGACGAACGAGCCATCGATTTTCACCGTGTCGACCGCTAGGGCCTGCAGGTGCCGAAGCGAAGTGTGCCCGGCGCCGAAGTCGTCCAGCGCAACCCGGCAGCCGGCTTGGCGCAGCGTGTCGACAAACCGAGCACTCTCGTCGATATCGTAGAGCGCCGCGGTTTCGGTTATCTCGACAACGAGGCGGCGCGCGAGATCGGGCCGGCGACGCAAGACCGCAATGAGCGAGCGCGACCACGGCCGGTCGCATGCGGTCAACCCCGATACGTTGAAGCCGAGCGTCACGTCCGGATGGGTCACAAGCTCCTGAATGGCCTTCTCGAGTGCGAAGCGATCGATATCGCCAATCAGTCCGAGAGCCTCGACGGTCGTGATAAACTCTGCGCTCGGAACAAGATTTCCCGCCTCGTCGCGCATCCGGAGCAGACACTCGAAATAACTGATTTTTCCGGTCTCAGCGTGCACTACTGGTTGGAAGGCGAAGAACAGACGGTCGTGGCGTAGCGCGGCCTTTACCATCGCGCCTATCGCCAAGCTGCGCGGTTCCCGATCGCGGAGTGATTCTCTTCGGTTTTGATTCACCTGCCCGGTGCGCCTATACTTTCCCTGCCGTTGGCAGCGTGATGGCGTCGCACCGGCCGGCAGTACCACGGGACGCTCGATTGCCGCGTCACCGCCGGAGAAGGCGCGCTTCGCCCAAGCTAAAAGGGGGGCCTTGAGGAATTCCTAATCGCCGCTCGGCTGCGAGGTGAGACGAGTTCGACTCAGGCCGGAGTATGAGAAATCAGGAACGGCAGCACAGCGTTGTTGAACTCGCGCGTCCGGACGTGAGTCAGGAAGTGCCCGCCTCGTGGAAAAAGCTTAACCTCTGCTCCGGGTATTAGCCGCGCCAATTCCTCTGAATAGTAGGCAGGGGTGACGATATCGTCCTCGGCGCCGATGACCAAGGTGGGGGTCTTGATCCGTCCTAACTCGCTGGTGCGGTCGAAGGCCAGCATCGCGTCGATCCGACTCGCCACGATCTCTACCGGCGCGAAAGTCGCCAGACCCTGCGCCTCTAACTGGCGCAGTCGCTCATTATTCTGGGCGATCCACGAGCTCGGATACCAGTAAAGGGTGGCCGACTGCAGGTAAGCACTTGGGCCGAGGTGCAACAAGACCTCTTTGCGGAAGGTGTAAAGTCGCCGGAAATAGGCGTCCGCCTTGGTCCAGGTGGCGGAGAGCACAACGCTGGCGAGCCGGCTCGGATGCTCGATCGCGAGGACTTGCGCGATCGCTCCGCCCGTCGAATGTCCGATGACATGGGCGCGCCTGATCCGGAGCGCATCCAGAAGGCCTGTGACATCCGCGGCCATTCGTTCGACCGTGTAGCCGAACCGGGCTGGATCGCTCTGGCCGATGCCGCGATGATCGAAGGTGACGACCTCGAAGCGCTTACGGAACGCCGCAACTTGATCCTGCCAGAAGGATGCGAATCCGCCGAGCCCGGAAATGAACAGGACGGGGAAGCCTACGCCTTGCCGCTCGTAATATAGTGAGCAGTCGCCGATTGAGATGCGAGGCATCGATGCGCGGTTCAGAGCGGATGACCGTCGGTATCACCTGTGCGGGCGGCCTGTCAACGCGAAGGGCATGCGCGCAGCGCAGGTGTGAACAGCGTTGTCTGCTGCCCCTCCCCGCGCCCTGCCCAAGTTTTGACACATCGAAATTCTTCAATCCGTGGACGCCACACGGTTGACCAGGGCCGGTGGTGCCTAACGGAGGCCCGCTGGCGATGCGAGAGGTGAGCGCAAGGAAATGAGAGAGCAGGAACAGTCCGGAAAGGCACGCCTCCGCGCGGTCGAGCGGCAAAGTGGGGAAAACGGGGCGATTTCCGGGGCCGGCTCTCCGCGCCGATCGACGAGCCGGACCCAGGATATCGACCGCTATGTGGGAGCCCGCATCCGTGAGCGCCGCATCATGCTCGGGTTGACCCAGCAGCAACTCGCCGATCTGATCGGAGTTACCTACCAACAGGCGCACAAATACGAGCGCGGCATCAACCGGGTCTCGGCCGGCCGTCTGTTTGAGGTCGCTCAAGTTTTGAGCGTGCCCGTTAATTACTTCTTTGACGGGCTGGAACAGGAAAGCGACCGCACCATCAGCCCGCGCGAGAGGATGTGTCTTGAGCTTGCGCGAAATTTCGCACAGATCCCGAACGAGCGACACCAGGAAGCCTTGAGCCAGCTCGCTCGGGTCCTGGCAAGCGAAACCTAGTGGAGGCCCGGCGCGGGACCCCTTAGCGGATTTTGCTCCTCAAATCGGCGGTCGTCGTTGTCCCCCCGGCCCCCCCGATCCAGCGCCACCAAATCCAAAGAAAGCAGCATTGACAGCGATGACCAGCAGTGTGGGCGCCAGATAGAGCATGTCGTCCTCCGTTGGGACCCGCCCGAGCGGCACGGCCTCCGCCCTCAATGACAGGGTGCTTCGCGCCTTGGTTCGGGGTCGGTGAGGGAGAACGCCGAATGCTCGAGTGCGAGCTTTGCGATCAGAGCGGTAAGCGGGTTTCGGCTAGCTCGTTCGGGCGCAAGGCGGCAGTCCTCGTCGGGGCGTCGATCCAGATTTGGAACCACAGTTCCAGCACCAGAAGCGTCCACAGCTGCATTTGGTGATCGCGCGCCCGCGTGCAGTGCTCATCAAGGAGACGACGAACATAATCTCGATGGAACAGGCCACGCTCCGACGCGCGCCGCGACAGCAGCACGTCATATGCGAGCTCCTTGAGTTCGTTGCGGAACCATTGGTCTATGGGACATCTAAACCCCATCTTCGGCCGATGAAGCAGTTCAGCCGGAAGATAAGGCGCCATCGCGGATTTGAAGAGCGCCTTCGTTACGCCGTGCGCCATTTTTACCCGCCCTGATATCCCCGCCGCCCATTCGACCAAGACGTGGTCGAGTAGCGGGGAGCGGGCCTCGAGCCCGTGGGCCATGCTGGCGCCATCGACTTTCACCAAAAGATCATCCGGCAGATAGGTGTGGAGATCGGCTCGGTTTGCCGCTGTTACGAGATCTGCCTGTTGAAAATGGGGATCGAGGCGGTCCAGCGCAGATCGTTTCAGCTGTTCCCGCATCGCCGTATTGTAGGAATCCTCCTTGTCCTCGTCGGTGAACACGGCGAGGGTATGGGCATATCGGCGGCCTGGCCGTTGCCGCGGCGCGCGCAATACGCCGCAGATCCGATGAACTTGCCGCTCTTGCTGAAGGAAGCGTGGCGCTCGGCCAAGCATCCCGGCGAGCGCAGCTGATGCAAATCCCGGCATCCTGTCGAGACGGGAAAGATAACGCATGGCCCTGTAACGGCTGTAGCCGAGAAAGCACTCGTCTCCGCCGTCACCATTGAGTGCGACCGTCACCTTTCGGCGGGCCAATTCCGCGAGGTAATAGGTCGGGATCGCCGACGGATCGGCGAACGGCTCGCCATAATGCCACACAAGGCGTGGCAACACGGCGACGGCGTCCGGTTCGACAACCAGTTCGTGGTGGTCGGTCGCGTAGCGCTCGGCGACCATCCGCGCGTATCGAGTTTCGTCGTACTCCTTCGCTGAGAAGCCGATTGAAAAGGTCTTGATGGTCCCGGACCCGACCCTCGCCATCGTTGCGACAACGGCGGAAGAGTCGATGCCGCCGGACAGAAAGGCGCCGAGTGGCACGTCTGACACGAGACGCAGGCGCACCGCTTCTTCGATCCGTGCCACCAGCTCGCTGCGCAGCTCAGCAGCGGGTCGATCCCGCGGCGCCTCGGAAGGCGCTGGCAAGCGCCAGTAGCAAACCAGTTCCGGTGAGCCGAGGCCCCCGTCCGGATGCGCGTCAACAACCAGGTAATGGGCCGCCGGAAGCTTGCGGATTCCCAGAAATGCCGTGTCCGGCGTCGGCACGTAACCCCAGGTCAGATATTGATCGAGCGCCGACAGATCCGCCTCGCGTTGCATGCCCGGAAAGGCCAGAAGCGACTTGATCTCCGAGCCGAACACGAATCCTTCCCCGGTCGCCGCGTAGTAGAGCGGCTTCTTGCCCAGCCGATCGCGCGCCAGGATTAGGCACTTCGATCGCTGGTCCCAAATCGCCAGCGCAAACATCCCGCGCAGGCGAGAGAAGACCCCGGCACCCCAGGCGTGCCAGCCGTTGACGATAACTTCGGTGTCGCTACGGCTGCGGAACCGATACCCCCGCGCAATCAGTTCCCGGCGAATGTCCGCAAAGTTATAGACCTCGCCGTTGTAACTGATCCACACAGTTGCATCGACACTGGCCATCGGCTGATGACCGGCCGGCGACGGATCGATGATCGAAAGGCGAGCATGCGCAAGACCGGCGCGGCCGTCGCTCCATACCCCTTCGTCATCCGGCCCGCGATGCCGCAGCGTCGCGATCATCGCCCGTAGCCGTACCTCCAACTCGTTGTGCGGTGCAGTCCTCCGCATCAGAACGAAACCGGCAACGCCGCACATCTGCTACTGCGCCATCGCCCGCGAGACCGAGAGCAACGCGGGAGTAAATAGGGTCACCCCAATGGCGGCGCCGATCACGAGAGTAGCTCGGAGGTCAAGCAGTGCCATGACCATTTCTGTCACCGCAGCCATTCTCAGATGCTGCAGAGCGTCTCGTGCAGGGCTGCGATCCGGTGCCGGTAGGTGTGCCGTTCATTTGCCAAGGCGTAAGCAGCACCGGCGATCCGCCGCCGCTCGATCGGGTCTCGGAACCGCGCGATCGCCTCATCGACGTTGGCGAGATCAGGGTCGAGCGCGATGTAGTGCTCATCCGCCGCCAGAATATCGTTATATCGCCCGCGCAACAGGATCTGACACGTCCCCGTCCCCGCAGCGTCGAAATGGCGGGAGGAAATGCATTTGGAATAGACAGGGCAGTACGGTCGGCCGGCAAAGAAGCGTGCCTGGATCTGGTCGAAACTTGCCTTGCCGTCATCAAATGCCTCATGGCCGATCGGCGAAATCTTCAACAAACCTCTAAGCCAGGTTTTCACCCAATACGGCAGGCGTCGGCCCAGAGCATGAAGCGACCCGTCGGCCCTGAGCGCCCCGGGGCCGGCCTGGAGGCGGAGGAAGTCTCGGATCTCGAGCACAGCCCGATCGTCTTGCTCGAGATACCATGAGCCGGCTTCGGTCCCGATCGTGCCGCGGCAGTCGTTGAGGAACCTCGCCCAACCGGAACGGTCAAGTCGATTGCCGGTATCTATGTCGACGCGGAGCCCGGCGCTCGGTCCCACGCGGGCGAAGAGATCATGAACGCGATTGCGTTCGTTGTCGCCAATAAACGCGGGATAGCGCGCACTCCTCCCACCGATGTCGATCGAGCGCGAAAGGTCCGGCTTCTCAGGGCGAAAGACCCTCTCGTTCAGGGCGTGCGGCAGCGCGAGCACCGTTACGCCAGTACCAGCATAGAGCCACTGCCCGGCTTCGAGCGGCAGCTGCGTCCCGGCATAGTCGGCACCCACCTCACGCAAGAAATCCCGCTTTTCGCCCAAACGTGCCCAAGGCAGATTGTATTCGTTCCCAATCAGCATCAGGAGGCGGCCGCGGCGCACCTTCAAGGCAGCTTTTAGCGGCTTGATGTAGTCGAGCGTGTCGGCCGAGCACGCGTGGAGGACGACGACCATCTCGGCTTCGCGGAGGGCGCGGACTGCGGCACGCCGCTGGTCGCCGCGGAATAGGTTGAAGGTCGTGACCGCGAACAGCGGCGATCGTTCGAAAGCCTCCAACCAATCAAGGTAATAAGAAGATCGGGTGTCGTATTGGACCGTCAGGACGACGGTATTGATCCGGCTCTCGCTTGGCATCTCAAAAAACCGGCAATGAGCTCCACCGCTTTTTCTGCGGCATGCCCGTCGCCAAAGGCGGTGATCTCCCGGCGTGGCGCGTAATCCGGGCCCTTCCACAGTCGATTCCACCCGGCTTCGATGGTCTCTAGCCACTCGGTCTCGCCGCGCAATGTCACGCAGGGAACCCGATGGAAATAGGCTTCCTTCTGCAAGCCGCCGGAATCGGTGAAGACGGCGACGGCCGAACGCAACAGCCGATGCATGTCGAGATAACCGAGAGGACCGCAGGTCAGAAACCCTTCGAGATCGAGCTTCCACATAGACATCTGCTTCCGCGTACGCGGATGGAGCGGAAACACGACCGTCAGATCACGCACCTGGCACCGTACATAGTCCAGGATTTCGCTCAATGTTTCACGATCCTCGGTGCTTTCGGCGCGGTGGATCGTCGCGACCGCGTAGGAGCGCTCGGCAATGCCCAGGCGGTCGAGGATCGACGAGCCACGGGAAGCAGCGGCCGCGAATAATGCCGCATCGTACATGACGTCGCCGATGTTATGGACGCCATCGACTATGCCCTCACGGTCGAGATTGCCCACCGCGGTCTCGGTCGGGCACAGCAACAGCGCGCTCAGATGATCGGTGAGCACGCGGTTGACCTCCTCCGGCATGCCCCGGTTGAAGGACCGCAGCCCCGCTTCGAGATGAGCGACCGGGACATGCAGCTTTGCCGCCGCCAGGGCGCCCGCCAGGGTCGAGTTGGTGTCGCCCGGCACGAGCACGAGGTCCGGCTGCTCCGCGATTATGACCCGCTCCAGCGCCGCCAGCATTCTCCCCGTCATGTCGCCGTGTCCGCCGTCGTGAATGCCGAGATTAATCCGCGGCGGTTCGAGCCCGAGATCATCGAAGAACACCTGTGACATGTCGGGATCAAAATGCTGGCCGGTGTGAACCAGGATTTCGCTGATCCCGTCACGCGCCGCGATCGCCCGCGAGATCGCGGCTGCCTTGACGAATTGCGGCCGGGCACCGACGACGGTCAGGATGCGCAGGTCGACCATTCAACGACGTTGCGCACAGACACTGGTGAGGCCCGGCGGCACAATCGGAACGGTCACCAGATCCGCCAGCATCTTCCCATATCGCGCCGCCACACGGTCGCGTGCTGCGATCTCGTCGGCGAAGATAGACAATTTCGCGCTCAAGACTGCCGCCTGGATCGTGTCCAGGCGCGCGTTCATGCCGATGCGCACATTGTCGTATTTGTCGCTGCCCTGACCGTGCACCCGCAGGCTCCGTAAGACCGACGCGCTCTCTTCATCGTCGGTGAAGACGGCGCCGCCGTCGCCATAGCAGCCGAGCGGCTTGGCGGGGAAAAAGCTCGTCGTCGTAATATCGCCGAGTGTTCCGACATTACGACCCTTGTAGACGGCGCCAAAACTCTGCGCCGCGTCACAGATCACCCACAACCCGTGGGCCGACGCGATCTCAAGGATCTCGTCATACGCGGCAGGCAGTCCGAAAAGGTCGACGGTGATGACTCCCGCCGGTTCGAGCCCAAGTCGCTTGGCGGTGGCGATGCCAGCTTCGAGGCTCACCGGATCCAATGTTGAAGCTGTCCTCGCAGACATCGACAAAGACCGGCACGGCATCGAACCACGCCACCACTTCAGCGGTGGCGGCGAACGTAAAAGAAGGCACCATCACCGCCTGACCGCGCTTGAGGTTCCTGGCCATCAGCGCCAGACCCAGTGCGTCGGTGCCGTTGGCGCAGCTCAGCACGTGTTTGGCGCCGCAAAACGCGCTCAGCTGTGTTTCCAATTCGGCGACTTCGGGACCCATAATGAATTTGCCCTGGTCGACGACGCGCAGCACCGCCTCGTCGATCCGCCGGCCGAGGCGCCGCCGCTGCGCGCTCAGATCGATGAACTCGATCGTCGCCTCAGAAGCTGGCAGGACCGCAATATCGGACATCATGCGATCTCCTCGATCCGCTCGGCGCCGGCCTCGCGATAGCGGCGCCCCGAGCGCGGGCACACGAGATCCGACCCGAGCCGCTCGCCGTCGTGGCTCACCCAGCCGATGCGCCGCGCCGGCACCCCGGCCATCAGCGCGAAGGGCGACACATCGGTGGTGACTACTGCACCCGCGGCGATGAAGGCATGCTCGCCGATCGTATGACCGCACACGATCGTCGCATTGGCGCCGATCGTCGCCCCACGCCTAACCAAGGTCGGGCGGAAGTCGTCTTTACGCTCGATCTCGGCGCGCGGATTGTTGACATTGGTGAAGACGCAAGACGGGCCGCAGAACACGCCGTCCTCGAGAGTGACACCTTTGTAGATCGAGACATTGTTCTGAATCTTACACCGGTCACCGATCGTCACGTCGGGCCCGGCCATGACATTCCGCCCGAGCGAGCAATTCCGCCCGATCCGCGTGCGCGGCAGAATATGGACGAAATGCCAGATGCGGCTGCCGGCGCCGATTTCGCACGGATCGTCGATAAAGGCCGACTCGTGGATCTGCACATCGGGATAGCGCTGCACTTTTGCCGAAGGCGGTGGCACGGACGCCCGCTTCAGCGCTTCACTGGCCCGAGCAAGGACGCGCAACACCCGCAGGCCTTCGTAGCCGTCGGTGCGCGGCGCGTTGCCGCTCGCAATGCAGTCGAGAAAATGTCGGCATTCGATATTGAGCGGCTCGCCTTCGTCGAGCGCAACGGGATCGGCTTCGGCCTTTTGCGGCACCGGCATCGCTCCACGCCACTCGATGCGGTGGGGATAAATCACGAGCTTACTGCTCCAAGGCTGCCCATCGTCGAACACCGCCATCGCGCGATCGCCGATGACCGCGAGCTTTTGTTCCTTGAACGGATGCAGCCACGAGACGAAGACGTGCGCCTGCCCGCCGCCGGGAAAGGCCAGCAGCGTCGTTGTGACGTCGGCAATCGTCTTGTGCAAGTAATAGCCACCTTGCGCGGTGACGTCGCAGGGCTTCTCGCCGACGAGGGAAAGGATCATCGACAGATCGTGTGGCGCGAAGGACCATAGAATGTCCTCCTCGCGCCGGACTTTTCCCAAATTGAGCCGCGTCGACGAGATGTATTCGACGCGACCCAACGCACCCTCGCGGACCAGTTCGCGCAGCTTGATGAAGCCCGGGTGGTATTGCAGCAGATGGCCGATCATCAACCGCCGGTCGCGGCGCTCCGCGAGCGCACACAGCTCCTCGGCCTCAGCCACAGCCAGGGCCAGCGGCTTCTCGACAAAGACGTGTTTGCCCGCCTCGATGGCGCGGCGAGCCAGATCGGCATGCAACGCCGCAGGTGCCGCGATCGCCACACCGACGATCTCGTCGTCGCGCAATACCGCGTCGACAGTGGCGACTGGAGCGTGATAGC
>Ga0310912_10002374_pt1 | contig 10660 bp, 7 predicted proteins | sample GREbulkMGOX080_FD_203443 | JGI IMG/M metagenome (GOLD analysis project Ga0310912, IMG submission 203443) | Lab enrichment of tropical soil microbial communities from Luquillo Experimental Forest, Puerto Rico - GRE.bulkMG.OX080 | ecosystem: Environmental > Terrestrial > Soil > Tropical forest >...
CACCGGCAAGGACTCGCCTGCAGATATCGCTGAAACAGGTTTGCCGGATGGTGCAGGACCGGCAGCAGCAGGAGTGATGCCCATCTGCCGCGCAATATCTTGTACGGTCATATTCTGATCATCAGGCGATAGCTTCATAAAACTATCGTCGACATTGACCGTTTGCCCTTGAATGTTGAGCGTCGTCATTGTCCCTGTATGCTCCATTGCACTTGACCAGGACCGGCTGTGCCACTTCGAGCACCACCACCACCGCCACCACCACCGCCTCCTGCCGGTGCAAACGCCTCAGCGGAGTCAGCCGCCTCTGGCAGGTTGCCAGGTGCTGCCTTGCTCCAGTCCATGCCAGCGTCACCCTCCCATTTGCGGAATATCCTCTGCGCTTTTGGCGAAAGCATATGAAAGCCTTCGCTCCGTGTATTCAACGAGCTATCAAATTGACTTTGTAGCTCACCAAGACGCGTACCTGCCGCATGGATCATACCCTTGATGGCACCGTGCTGACTTGTGTAGCCCTTTTCCCGACCAAGAGCTTTGATCATCTCCTCGCTGCCAGTCACGGAATGGCTGCCGGAGAAGGCTTTGTTGGCTTCCCCGCCGAGTATATCGCGCAAAAGATCGGCCTGCGCTTTGGCATCGAGATAGGTCTTGTTGGCTCCAAGTGTCTGATAGAGCGCATTACGGGCCCAATTGGCTTTCTCACCACCAAGGTCCCAGTTGCCGATGATCTTGTTGAGCTGATCGAGCTGCTCGGCATGCCCCATCATGTTGGATAGCGCGAGGCGGGTTTGCCCGGTCTTTCCCTTCGGGCCATAGTCCATGAGAGTTTCATTGCGCAGCTTGCCTTCTGCAGTTCCGAGTTTCGGATCGATCTGCAGCGCCAGATCATATGCCATCTTTGTCATCGGCTGGGTTGCCGCACGTCCGACAGGCAATGGTATTTGCCCCGAAACATATGCCATGGCTTGCCGATAAGTAGCAGGGTTGGCCGACTGCTCAGCTGCAGCTCGCGCCTCTTCTCCCGTCAAATTCGGATCGATCACCGAGCCGCCCATACCAGGAGCATTCGGATCGAACGGCCTGCCATAAACATCAGTATAGGTGTGTGTGAAAGGATCATACTGTGCAGTTACTACCATGCCATTCGGCAACTTAACATCGACGCTCTGGGTCTTGTTGGTGACATAGGATGCCATCAGCTGCTTCATAACGTCCTTGTCGAACGCTCCAGCCTTGGCGAGATCGGGCGGCACACCTGCCGCTATTAACGCATTGTAGCTGGCTTGTACTCCGCCCCGTTGCATCTGCTCCGCGATGTCCTGTTGCGCAGCCGGCATCGTATAGGCTGCTGCGCGCCCGATGCCGGCGTGAATGCCCGGCGCACCAGAAAGACCGGCGCTTATTGCCAGAAGTGTGTTCGAGTGCTGCTGCAGCCAGTCGCCGAAGCCGCCGAGGATGCCAGCCCTCTGACCCATACCTTGATCGCCCTGCGTGCCACCAGCCTGCAGAACTGTGCCCCGATCAACAGCTGGCGCAGCTGGCGCAGCTGGCGGCTGTGGTCCTCCTGCTGCTGTTTGCACAGGCGGCTTGATATTAAGTGGCTCTCCTGGCGCTGCATGTGGATCATGCACACCTAGCCGTTCGCCCTCGGTTTTGCCACCACAATAACCATCGACCTCGCGAGGCTCCGTAGGTGGCTCAACTGCGTTTGGATCAGGCACGTGTAGCCGCTCCCTTGGGCTATCTTCAGATATGCTCATCGGAGACTTGCCATATGACGGGTTTGCCGGGTGAGAAATAAGGTTCCCAGCCGCACTGAGTATATTCTTGATAGCCGGCCCAGCAGTTGCCGATGGCTGTACACCCGGAGGCAGCCATGGGCTTTGATCAGCCACCGGCCGCACAGGTGGCGTAGACGGTTCAGGTGGCTGCACAGGCGGTGGCGGCTGCGGCGGCGTCGACCATTGCGGATACGGGCCGCTTATTTGTGGCGCCAATGTCTGAGACGCAGTCAGCGGCACGGGTCCCGTCCCGAACGCGCCCGCCCTCCTTTTCAGTTCGTTGATAGTAGCTCTTGTCCCAGCAACGAGAGGAGATCCACCCACCTCGCCCTGGCTTAAATTGGTAGATATTTGAGTTGGCAAAGGCGGGGCCGACGCGGGCGGATAGGGCTGCGCTGTGTTAACGTCAGCTATTCTCCTTCTTACCCCAGCAACGAAAGGCGAGCCACCTACCTCGCCTTGGCTTAAATTAGTAGAGAGTTGAGGCACCCATGGAGGTGGTGGCGACTGCGGATAGGGCTGCGCTGCGTTGGTGCGTGCGATATCGCTTCTGATCCCAGCGACAAGCGGAGCGCCACCTACCTCGCCCTGGCTTAAATTAGTAGAGAGTTGAGGCACCGATGGAGGTGGTGGCGACTGCGGATAGGGCTGCGCTGCATTGAAGCTCGCGAGGTTTCTTTTTGCCGCCATGACAGGCGCAGACGTGGCAAGCGGAGAGTCGCCTGTTTCATCAGGGCTGTAGGTGCCGAGCGGGTTTCTGTACAAGCGATCATAGAGCGCCTGCAGATAGTCGGCCATATCAGCCTCCTGCACCCGGATATTGCTGCATCAATGTATTACCCGGCGTCAGCATGCCGGCGCCAGGAGCGCCCATGAGAGCGGAGCCCGGCTGCCCTGGAGGCGCCAAAGGCCCGCCGCCCAGACTGTTCTTGAGCAGCTGCATCACATTGAGCGGGTTATTCTGGGCCCATGTGCCGATCGGACTATTCGGCTGCCCCGCCATCGGATAGGGGATAGGCGGATAAGGAACAGCCGGCGTCGGCAGCGTATTCGTGAATGGCGTCGCGCCTGGAGTCGCGGCCGCAGCAGCACCCGCGCCAGGAGCCGGAGGCCCAGCAGCTGGGCTATAGGGAGATCCCGGCAGCCCTTGCTGCCCTGGCAACGGCGCAGGCCCCTGTGGGCCACCAGCAGATATCGTGCTGCCCGGCACAGCCGCGCCAGGAGCCAGCGGCGCAGCTGGATCTTGCGGCGGGTTTCGTGCTGCATTGAAGGCATCGAGAGACTTGCCGAGCCCTTGCATGGCTTGCGCGGTCTGGTTCTGCTCTGGCGCCTTCGCATATTGCAGCTTGGGCAGGTTCATCAGTCCGGGTGCGGGCATCTCGTTTCTCTCCTATGCTGCTTTGCTATGCTGCTTCACTACGCTGCTTTGCTTAGCATTCCCATCTTGGCTGCCTTGCGAGTCGCAAGATCATAACGGACTCCTTTGAAGCCTCCAGGCCCCCGCCCGACCGCCTCCGGCGTCTTTCTCTCTACCTCGTCAGCCATCATACCTATCTGCGGCGTGTTCGAGCCTTTGAACCTGTAACTGTATATCTTCTGGTCGTCGTGCGTCCTGCCGATATCCTTGATGTCGGTTTTGAGCCGCCGATCCGACATCTTCATGAGACTGCCGCCGATGCCGAGCACACCGCTGATATCGCCTAGCACATTCGAGAACATGTTCTGCGCCGGCATCTGCGTGCCGACCTGCGTCCCTGTGCCCGTCGTCGTGCCACCTGCTTGACCGAGAGACAATGCCGGCGATAGCAATGCATTGGCGTTCTGGATCGGCTGCCCGTAGAGCGTATTCGCAACGCCCAGCTGCGTCTGTCCTGGCGCGGTCGCGACTTGAGGCAAGATGCCGGCCGCCTGTAGCGCCTGCATCGTATCGCCGCCCATCGCGCCCACTGTGCTGATGCCGGCGTTCTGCAGGATCTGGTTCGCAGTGAGCATGTTCTGTGTGTTCGCATTGTATTGTTGCTGCAGGATCGGCGCCTCGCCCTGCGTCAGTCCCAGACCTAAGGTCTTCGCGAACGTCCCGGCGCCGCTCGGGCTGCGGCCGCTGCCGCTATAAACGCCCTTCACCGCGTTCGTGATGTTGTTGGTCATGGTGTTGAGCGCATCACTGAAGCCGGGCGTGTTGTACGGGTTCGTATTATTCGGGTTTGCGACAGATCCCAGGTTTTGCTGCAGCTTCGAATATGCGGATGGCAATATGCCCAAGCCACTGAACAGGTTATTGACCGCGCCAGCGCCTTGCACGCCGTAACTTGGGACCGCGCTCGCTTCACCCCACAGGTTCTGTCCCGCTTGCGTCTGCTGTCCAGTCACTGCCGGGTTCAGCCCGCTATAGTACTGCGCCATGCTGGTGAGCAGCGGTGAGGCCTGCGCCCACGGGTTCGCCGTCGTCGTTTGGTTCGTAGTCTCCGTCGTCGTCGCAGGAGAGGTATCGAAAAAGCCGGTCATCGATCAGCCTCCAACAGCTGAGAAGTCGAAGTTGCGATCCGTGGCGGCACTGACGTCATGGCTGATGACGAAACTACCATTAAGCACGGACGAGATAAACCAGACCGCGGTCGATGCGCTCGCGCTCCGCGCTGTGAGCGCGATCATCGAGGATGCCGACACGGTCGGGAATGTCACTGGAGTCGAGGAGGCGCCGGGCGTCAGTGTCACATGGCCCACATTGTTCGATCGCCCATCGACAAGCTCGTTCGTCGTCGAGACGATCGCGTAGAGATCTTTCTCATGTGGCTGTAGCCTGCGTGCCATTCCATCACCTGCGTGGTCGTCCCTCTAACGCATCAAACCAGCTCGCATAGGTCGTATTCGGTCGCCCCTCTAACGCATCCAGCCAACTCGCATAAGTCGTTCCCGGTGGTGCTTGTTGTTCGTTTTGTCGTGCAATTGCAGCTGACTTGCCAAGCTCACCAGTGTCCTCGAACAGGCTCATCGGCTTTGTCAACAATTCACGGCGCAGGCTATCAGGTATATCCATGTGGTAGGTGACGATACCTTTCCTGCGCGCCGCATCCATGAATTGCTCGCGCGTCATGCGCTGACCCTCCAGTTCACCACTCGGCACTGGCGTATCGCCTCGATAATTGTTCAATTGCTCCCAGAAGTCTTCCCGATGCATCGGATGGATGCCGAGAATGTCCATCGCCTTGCTGCCGCTCATGCTGCCATCATTAGGAAGTGAACTGCGCTGTACCTGAACGCCATGCGCTTTTCCTACCTTATTAGCCTGATCAACGCGGCGCCGGTTGTAATAGTCGCGAATGCCTTTGTCTGCTCTAATTATTTCAGCTTGCCGCTCCGGACTGTATTCAGATAACGAACTGCCTTCGTCGCGCAGCATGACCATCGGATTAGTCGGGTTATCCTCGCCAGCAGTCCATGAAATACGCGGATAGCCTTTCTCTGCCGCCTCACGCAATTGATCGTGCAGTGCGAGACGTTCCCAGCCAGAGCCTTTGAATGGGGCATCTGGTATAGGTGTATCTTTACGCTGTAAGTAGTTCTGGTTTTTAGCGCTCAACTCGTTGTAGCGCGTAGTTTCCTCTGGAGAGAGCGGGGTAATGCCGCTGCCCTCTGGGTATTTGCGGCGAAATGAAAGGTCTTTCAATTCTTCTAATTCATCTTGAGAAAGAGAAGGTGGCGGACCATACCCTTTCTCTCGCCCCTTCTGATGCCAGTCGCTCTGGTTCTCCTCGTCGTGCAGGCTCTTGATCGAATTCGGGACCGCTTCATCCGGAGCATTGCGGACAATTTCATCTTCTCTAGCCCGTAATGCCTGCAATTGATCTTGCAACGGTTTCACTTCCGGAGGAGACCAGTATTCTTCCATCCGACGCTGGACATCGCCCGCAGTAATTCTGCCAGCGCGATAGTCATTCAATATTTGACCTTGTCTCGCCAACTCATGCTGCTGACTTATCCCGCTGATCTGCCGTGAGACATTATGCTGTTGCTGGCGAACTGACTCAGCATCCGAAAAAGCTCTCTCACGCGCCGCATTCTGAGCTTCCTGCTCTGGCGTAAGTGGCGTTTCGAAATTACGATCGGTGGAGCGGCGATGAAACAGGATATTAGGCTCGTCCCAGTGGCTGCCTTGCTGGCTGGTAAAATACGGAATATCATTCGTCTGCCGAACGGAACTTCCAGTCGGGAATGTCGTATCCCCTGCGCGTCTAGCCTCTAAAACATAATTCCGAGCCTCTTCAGCCGAATTAAATTCCTGACCCGTGGTAAGGTTCTCATCTCCATGGAAGACGCCAAACTTTGGCTCTCCAGTCGGAAATTGAAACAGGCGTTCACGATAGTTCTCACCGCCGGGGATCGTATATTCATTCCATTTTGGAGATGGAAATGCATAGCTAGGCAATGAGTCTCCTTCTTTCGCGCTCTGATAATATTCCTGCGGAGTTTGCTGATATTCATAATTTCTATTGAGACGTTCAGATACTTCCGTTATTGCCTGCTGCTGCTCTGGCGTCAGGTCCTCAAACCGCTCTGGAGGAGTCGACATCTCGATCCTGTTGAGCTGCACCGGGTTACTGGCGAGATGCTGCTCGATCGCCTCGCGCGGCAGCTTGACGTTGGCATTATCCGCAAGCGTCGGCCCAAGCTGACGCCAGTCCATCTCTTCAGGCTTGGCGCCGAAACGTTTCAGCTGGTTCGCCCATTGCGCGCCCGTTAACTCATTGGATGGGATGCGGCTCAATGCACTTTCGATGCCTGTCGTATATTGCGGCGCGTGCTCTGCGACCGCAACTGCCGCGCCCGGCGCGCCTGTATCCGACAGCAGCTTTTTACCAAAGATGCGCAGATCAGGACCGGCGGTCCCTAACGCACGTTCGGCCGTACCAGCCACGCCAGCACCACCAGCCAGCGCTGCAAGATCGCTGCCGGCCTGTATCATCTGCTCCGAACTATGGCCGGTCGGCCCCCACATCGGGATCTCTCCGGCATAGGCACGGCCCGGCGCCGTCGCCCCGCTTGCGATCGCCCCGGCAGCAGCCTGCGGCAACTGACCAGCAAGAGCCTGCCCAAGCCTCGTGCCTGACGAGATCTGCGGACCGGGCGAGACGAGCGGCTGTCCGACATCGGGCAGATCGACCCTGGCTGCAGGCATTGGCGCATTTTGCGCCGCCATCATCCCGCTGACCATCGGATAGAGCGATGGGTGCTTGAGCGCAGACCAGAATGTGGAAAGGCCACTCGGACGGTTTGCTTCCTGCTGCGCCGCCAGCGCCTGCTGCGCCTCCCGATCTTGCCAGTCGTCAACAGGCCCCAGCTGCGAGCGCAACAGCTCGTCATCAGGATCTTGCGTGCCCGGCGCTAGCGTGCCGAAGCTTGCCATTGCGCTACCCTCGAATGCCTACCGCTCCGATCGGCGGAGCCGGATAGCCCCCAGTGCCCGGTATAACCGGTGGCACTGGTCTTGCTTGCCTAAGAAGCTCATCATAGTCATCGCGGCTCGGCGGTGCCAATGAGCCGAAGCTCCGAGCTTGGCTCGGATGCGGCAGCATCGACCCGACCCCTGCCGCCATGCCGGCGATGCTGGTGAGCGGAATGAGGCCGCGGCTCCACCAATTAACGACACGCTCCGGCGGCACATTGATCGCCTTGGCCGTCGCCTCGATCTGATCGTTGAGCAAGTTGGTGATGGTCTTGGGAGGCGACGCGAGTCCCGTCGTGCCGCCATAGTGGAACCATCCGCCCGACTGCGCCTCAGCCGGCGCAATGCCAAGATGCTGAGCGGCAAGATACCAAGGCTCCGTCATCGGCAGATACTCGGACTGCCGGCGTATCTTGTTCACCGTCACATCTCCAAGCGTATCCTTCAGATGCCCTGGCGGGACAGTGCCGAAGCCATGCAGGCGGTAGCTGTTATAAGCATCGTCCGAGGTGAACCAGTCGCGTGGGATCTGGCCAGGATAAGCCTGATCAAACTTGTAGAGCGTGGCGCGGATGTTGTGCGTGTCGCCAGTGACATCGCGCAAATTGCCGCTCCAATTCTCGCGGAATGTGCCGGGCTTCGGGTTAGTCCAGAGGTTCTCGGTCCCGGTGGCGAATTGGTTAGCTAAATTGTAGTGCATGCCCATCATGCCGTAGCCAGGAACATTGCCCTCCTGTTCGAAGCGCTCAGGCGTGTATGGCGTACCGGCGAGGCGGTTATAAAGCAGCCAACTCGAGTTTCTTAAGTTGGGAGGCGTCGAGGTGCGTGGGCTGGTAGCTGCGCCTTGGCCTGCCCAATTGCGCAGGAAGCCGGCCGCCTCCGGCGTGCTCATCTCGCCATAGTTCTCAATGCCGCGGATGACCGGTCCCGTATGATAGAATTTCAAAAGCGGGCTTTGATCGCGCACCAGGGGATACAGGTCGCTCGCAATATTGGCCCCGAGTTCAGGCGTCTGCGCGATGATCGGGGAAGCGCGTCCTTTATTCGGCAGACTTTCGCCCGGCAGCGGGCCCGGCAGCTGTCCCTTGATCGAGACCTGGGGCACAAGCAATGTCGTCTCGCCATAAGCTTCCGGCGTCGTCGAGAAGATCTCCCGTTCAGCTGTCGGCCAAGGCGCGTGCCCGAATTGCGCCGCCGAGGCCCGGATCGACGCGATATCCTCGGGTGTTGGCATGCGGCGCCCGAGGATCGCCGGCATCCCAAAGCGGGCTCGCGCCAGAAGAGCCGGATCAGAAGGCGGTATAGCGGAGATCGGAGGCGGCGCAGGAGGCGTTCCCGGAGCTGGCTGTGTGGGAGCCGCCCTAGCGGCTCGCCCTATCCTGGACGGCCCCCCAGCCACAGCGCCGCCGCCTATGCCAAGCGGGATGACCGAGGGATCGAGACCGACATCCGGGCCCATGCTAAGGACCGGCGGGTTCTCCTCCAGCTGCCGCAGAGGTCCATAGGCAAACTGTCCGATCGTATCGTCTTCAGGGTCCATACCAGGGGCAAGGCTGCCAAACCTAGGCATTAGCGATCTCCTGCTGCTTCGGTCTCAGGCTGGGCCCCGCGGACATAGGTCCAGCTGGAGCCCGCCTCGATCCGCACCCTGATGCGCTGATAGCGCGACTCGATCGGGTCGATCGGCGCCATGCCCATGTCATCGATGAGGTTCTCCTCGGTGTAGACCGGGATGCCCTGCGGCGAGTTGCGAAAGCCTACCGAGCAATAGACCTGCGTCGCGTCAGTGATGGGACGCATCGCGGTGGTGAATATCATCTTGCCCTTGCCATCACCTTCGCCGGTCTCCAGCGTCGCCTCCAGCGCCGGGCCGGTGAAGAAATTGAGCGCATGAGTCGCATCGAACGCCGATAGCTGCGCGATAGCGGCCTTAATGATGTCGTCGAAGGAAAACGTCGGATTAACTGTCCCGCCCATATCCGGATAGGTCATGGCCTCGATCGAGCCGCCGATCGCACCGCCTGAGATATACGCGTTCACGAAGCTTGATCCGATCTCCTCGACATGCGTGTCGTCGATGATGTTGAAGCGCCAGACGCCGTTGGCCTCGGTGGTGCCCTTGATGCCCTGCACCGTCGCAAACGGCTGAGCAGCCAAATTGAAGCTAGGCTTCACCACGGCATCAAGCGTCAAAATAATGCTGCCAGTCGCGCTAGGCTTTGCATCCTTCACATAAAGCTGCTCCAAGGTATAGGCATCCATGTTTTCCAGTGTCAGGCCGGGCTTCGCCAACGAGGCGAGATATTCGCCACTGATGTTGACGCGAGCCCACTTGTTGAGCACGTAGTCATAAACGAGGATGCGATCGAACGCGCCAAATGCCCCGTTCTTCGTCTTATAAGCCCAATAGACACGCGTGGCGGTCGGAGCCACGGCAGCGATGATCAGCTGCAGTTGGGCGGCATCGACATCATTGAAGAAGGTGATGTTGACCTTGTCCTTGCCGATGTCGACAGGATCTGCCGTCGATACGATCTCCCTGAACCCAGCTGCGCTCAGATAGAACACTCTGTTGCTGACGTTGATGACAGAGTACTTGGCAAACAACACCTCTTGCGTTGAGAACCGGTAGAACTGGAAGATCGCCACCGAGCCCGCGGCATACGTCATGGAGCGGATGGACTGCTCCTGAAAGATCGTGCCATAGGCATCGCCGCCGCTGACCACGAGAGACGAGCCGCCATCCGGAAAATCCTGGAAGTCGCTGAGCCCGATGCCTGCGCTCCACTGCTCCGGCGCATCGAGGTCGCTCCATTGCACGCGCTGGCCCGCCTCCTGTATCGCTGTGAGTACGACGAAGAAGCCGATGATCGCGACCCATCCGGCATAGGGCGGGTTACCACCGAGATCGACGAAGCTATTTGACGTCGACTGCGCGAGCTTCTGCGGCGGACAGTTCTTCTGAACCGCGATGATGAGATCGTTGTACTGGACGAACACCCAGTTGTCGTCTGTCGGCACAGCGCCGTAAGAATGCCCCCCTTTGGATGCCAGGGTCCATGACAGATCGATAGGGTTCATGATGTAGAGATCAGTCGCGGTGCCAGCGACGATCGTCACCGTGCCGTCAGGTTTGCGGCCGTAGAAGTAGCCGCGACAGGGAGCTGGCAGCGACTGTGAATACTGTGTCATGCTGAGGATCGGACCGTAGCCGTCGCTCTTCGGCACGACGTTAAAGATCACCTGCGAGTCGGCTTGCCCGAGAGGCGTGATGTCAGGCGCATAGTCCGGAAATGGTATCGTGTCTGACATATCATTAGAACTTCATCGGTCTCATATCATTAGAACTTCATCGGTCTCATATCATTAGAACTTCATCGGTCTCATATCATTAGAACTTCATCGGTCTCATATCATTAGAACTTCATCGGTCTCA
>Ga0310912_10002379_pt1 | contig 10648 bp, 11 predicted proteins | sample GREbulkMGOX080_FD_203443 | JGI IMG/M metagenome (GOLD analysis project Ga0310912, IMG submission 203443) | Lab enrichment of tropical soil microbial communities from Luquillo Experimental Forest, Puerto Rico - GRE.bulkMG.OX080 | ecosystem: Environmental > Terrestrial > Soil > Tropical forest >...
TTTTCCGGGGCATCCAGGCATGACGGGTGCCATGTGCCTCGACGAACCTGCTCTGCAATGGCTCACCGACCTGATCGCCCACAAGCCGAAGCCGACAAATACGAGGCCGGGCATCCTTTACATGCTTAAGGGAGGGATGCGTAGGAGTGCCACTGATCCATGGGCGACAGAAGGGACGCCTGTCAAGGAGCCTCCACACTGGGCGCTAATTTGGCCATTCGATCCTAAGCAGGTGGGGTTGTCGGATACGCCGAAAGAAACCGGTACTTGGGTCATGTATGCGGGGACGCCGTATGCACACCTCATGATAAATCAGCAGCCGTAGAGGGCTCTTGGCCTCACTACATGATCAGAATCGCAATTTTCGGCTCGAAGGGGATCGCTTGATTCTGTCGGATGAAGAGACACCGCCCGGCGGCGAGCGGCGTCGGTACCAGATCACATCGGACCGGGTTAAGAAAGACATGCTGTGAAAGCAGAGCAGTGGCAAGCGTCAGCCGTGCATGCCACTGCTCGGAAGCAATGCCTTCGCCAGCAGCAATGTCTTTCCATCTCTCGTCCACGCGAAATCATAAATGTGCCCCGAGGAGAAATTCGTCACTTGCCTCGGCTCTCCTCCCGTCAGCATCTGCTCCCACACATTTGTGGCGCTTTTGCGCGTCAGTAAATACTCATAACGCCCTCGCCAACTCGTTCCCGAGTTCGCTGGCACTTCTCCGAGGCCACACCCACAATGTTGAAGGCGCGGAGTTCTCGCCTGACGGCCAACGTATCGTCACCGCGAGTTATGATAAGACGGCGCGGGTGTGGACGTCGCCAGCGGCCAACTGCTGGCCACACTGCAAGGTCATACCGACTTTGTTCATAGCGCGAAGTTCTCGCCCGACGGCCATCGCATCGTCACTGCCAGCTATGACAAAACAGCAAGGGTTTTTCGAGTCGTCGCGCTTCCGGAGATAGCTGAGCTGCTAGTGAAGTAAATTCATATGGTCCAATCGGCCAGCGTTCGCATAGCGACCGCGTGACCATTCAGGATCTAGATGGCACCTCGCACACAGCGGAGGTCACAGCCAGCTCACTGTTCGAGGCGGTCGCGGGTGATGACCTTGCAAAAAGCCTAATGATCTCGACTATGATCCAGAAGCAGTCAACGGCTAACTGCCAGCAGATGCGGGAGGCCGCTAGCGTAGCCCAGAGCGCGAAACTCAAAGAGTCAGTCGGTCGCGATATGCAATCTTGTCCCTCGTCGTAGACAGAAAGACGAAGTTCTCTGATACGCCGTGGCCCTTAGGATCACTACTTGGGAAGGAGCGGCCGCGGCTTAGTTTTGATCCCCTCCTGGGAAGATGCCGCCTCGGAGCAATCAATGAGTGACACGAAAGTCGTAACCAATCCCTTGTGCTTGGCAGGCTTCGCACTTTTGCACTTTTTTCGTTTTTGGGGTGCGCGTTCGAATGAGGCGGCAGGACGAGCGACGACTACCTTCGGCACGATATTGCGATGTAAGGATGTTGGACGTGATAGGTATTTATGGCTGTGCGGCACAGCCTCCGGCAGCGATTTGTGGAACATTCGGGGATTTTTTTGTACTCCAACACACCTTAGAGCGAGAGAATGCGGTTGGCCGGGTGTGACCGGTAACCTTAGGAGGTTTCTATTGTGACCAAGAACACCAAGGTGATTTCCTTGGCAGCGATAGCCGCTGCGCTAATTATTGTTGTGCTTGTGATGAGTCGGGACATGTTTCTCCGGCGACCACAGGAGTTTCAGTGCGAAGACGGTCCCAGGAGAACAATCGATATGCGTGACTTCGCAACGCGATACTCAGGGTACTCAGTGGAGCTGGAGGCGAATGTCCAAGACAAAGCAAAGGTTTCGACGAAAGTAGCTCCGGTGCAGTTACAACAGTTGACTGAAGCATTGCAGAACACGCAGGAATTTCGCAAATTTGTGGTGGCCGGATACAACTCCTGCGGAATAACGAAGGCGCAATACAGCGAGTACGGGGCGAGGTTTCAGGCGCTGGACGCGCTGGCGAGGGAGATCAATCAGCTGACGGCAAGTCCCTCGCTTTCAGCTGAACAGAGCAAGAATCTGACAACTTTGATAGCTCAATTCGCCGAACTCGCGCAGAAAGCGGGCACAGAGACGGGGCAACAGCCGATGAACAAAGTGCAGCAAAGCACCAGCGGTCCGGGCAGCCCGGCGGTGCAGGGCGTACAAGGAGATGTGACCATTACGGTTGACCAGAGTAGCGGTGATGCCAAGCCGAAGAAGGCTGCGGACAAGAAACCTGAACAAAAGAAGTGAGTGATGTTGGGCATGATACTCATCCCGCTGGCTCTCGTGTCTGCTCAGCAGCAGGCGCCGGCGACGATTGTGCAGAAGACGAGCGGCTGGTGCAGTCCAGTCATAGCCAACGTGACGGGCAACGTAGCCGTCAACTGCATTGGGGTCGATCCCAGAGCTCTCAAGCGTCTCAACGCAATTTTGGACCGAAAGAATCAGGAATTGACTGCAAAAATAGAAGAAGCCAACCAATGGGCGGAACATTATCACGAACTGGAGAACCGCCTCAGGGAATCCAGTTCTGAGAGCGAGTTATCGCGCCAGGCTGAAGCGCTTCTCCAGGAAGGTGAGCTCGAAAAAGCGAAAGCGATCCTGGATCAAATGCTTACCCAGGACGAGAAGGACGTGGACCGCGTCGCTGCCGATCACTACAACCGGGCGCTCATTGCGGAACTCGAATTTCAACCCTTGGACGCCCTTCCCCATTTCGAGAAGGCCTACCGCTACCGCCCCGATGACTTGCGGTATGGTTATCGTTACGCCAGGCTTCTTCTTAGGCAAAACGATTTCCAAAAGGCTGAGCCCGTTCTTGTAACGATGGTCGACCGCGCCCGCAAACTAGCGAAAGAAAATCCCACATCCTACCAACCTGACGTTGCGAAGAATCTCAACAGCCTTGCAATCCTTTACAACCAAACTCAGAGATTCAAGGACGCGGAGAGTTCTTATCTCGAATCGATCGAAATTTATCGAGAATTGGTGAAGACAGACCCTTCTGTTTACGCCCCCGAATTGGCAAGGACGCTGACCAATTTGGGCGATCTAGAAAGGCGTACGCAACATTTCGAGCAAAGTGAGAAGGCATACAACGAGGCCCTATCTATCCAGCGTAAGTTGGCAACGGCGGATCCTGGTCTTCGGAGTTCCCTGGCCTCCACGTTGAATAGTCTAGCGAGTCTCTATAGTGATACTCAGAGATTCAAGAAAGCTGAGGAAAATTACAAAGAAGCGCTAGGCATCTGGCGTGACCTCGCAAAAACAAGCCCGCAGGGTTATCAGTTCCAACTGTCCATGATTCTGAACAATTTGGGGATTCTGTATCACGACATGCAACAACCCAAAGAAGCGGAAGACGCCTACAAGGAGGCGTTGGAGATTAGCAATCATCTGGCCGACGTCAATCCAGCTGCCTATCTACCTATCAAGGCTGACACTTTGAGCAATCTCGGTACTTTGTACAGCGATGCCGACAACTTTCAGCAGGCCGAGGAAGCGGAACAAAAAGCCGTGGAGGTTTATCGCAAACTGGCTCAAATCAGTCCGGCTGCGTACCAACCAAGGCTGGCCGCGAGCTTGAGTAATTTGGGGCTCCTATACGGAGAAACCAAGCGATTCAAAGAAGAGGAAGCCACGTTCAAGGAAGTCATCGACATTCGCAGGCAGCTAGCCGCGCGCAATCCATCCGCATACGAACCCGACCTTGCCAGAACCTTGAGCGGCCTAGCAATTCTCTATTGGCAAACTAAGCGCCCCGCAGAGGCCGAACAGTCGTCTCGGGACTCCCTGGAAATCTATCGTCGGTTGGCTAGTTCCAATCCTGCAGTCTATGAACCCGAGGTTGCGCGAACGCTGCAAGCACTTAGCCTCTGGCATTGGCGCCAGAAGGATTTCGTTCAGGCACGCAAGGAAATCGATGAATCCACTTCAATCTTCCGGGAAGCCTGCAAATTAAATCCGAAAGTGTACGGGGACGATTTGGCAGCCGGGCTGTACCTGACCGCGAAGATCCTTATGCAACAGGAACCTTCCAAGGTATGTGAGCGTGTGAACGAGGCCGCTCAGGCTGCTGTCAGTCCGAACTTCAAGAAGATGGCAGAAGTGCAGTTTCCTGATTGCAAAGCGAGCTCTCCGTGATAGAGACAACACGCAAAAGGTGCGCGGAACAAAATAAATGGTGTTGGACACCATGCTGATCCTCGTGCTCGCTCTGGCTGCCCATCAGCAGGCACCGGTAACGATCGTGCAGAAGACCAGTGGCTGGTGCAGCCCGGCGATCGCAAACGTTGTCGGCAACGTGACGGTGAACTGTATCGGCGTGGATCCGCGCGCTCTCAAGCGGCTGAATGAACGGCTGAGCGCGATGAAGCTGGATCGTGACAAGGCAGTGCAAGCTGCCGACGAGTGGACCAGCAGATACAAAGAACTGGAAACACAACTAAGTCAAGCTGGTGATGACAGCGCTCTATCGCACCAGGCCGAGGAGTACCTGCACGAAGGCGAATTGGAAAAAGCTGGGGCGATTCTCGATCAGATTCTTGGGGGTGAAGAGAAGCAGATCGATCGTACTGCCGCCAATCACTACAACCGCGCGCTGGTATTCGAACTTCAGTTCCAACCTCTTGACGCGCTGCCGCACCTCGCCAAGGCTTATGGGTATCGCCCGGAAGAGGTGAAATACGGCCTAGGGTATTCCCGTGTGCTGCTCGAGCAGAATGATTTCAGCCGTGCCGAGCCTGTTCTGCTCGCGACTTTAGACCGCGTTCGCACTCTTGCGAAGACGGATCCTGCCGCCTACCAGCCGGATGTTGCCGCGACGTTGAACAACCTGGCTGTCCTGTACGGGGACACGCAGCGGTTGAAAGAGGCCGAGGCAGCCTACCAGGAAGCACTGGATATCGGTCGCCAACTGGCAAAGGATAATCCCGCCGCCTACCGACCGGATGTAGCCCAAACGCTGAACAACTTCGCGATCCTCTACCGCCAGACACAGCGGTTGAAGGAAGCCGAGGCAGCCTACCAGGAAGTGCTGGACATTTATCGCCAACTGGCAAAGGATAATCCCGCCGCCTACCAGCCGGATGTTGCCTTGACGCTGAACAACTTCGCGGCCCTCTACCGCCAGACACAGCGGTTGAAGGAAGCCGAGGCAGCCTACCAGGAAGCGCTGGACATCCGTCGCCAACTGGCGAAGGCCAATCCTGCCGCCTACCAGCAGCCAGATGTCGCACTGACGCTGGACAACCTGGCGAACCTCTACGGCGCCACGCAGCGGATGAAGCAAGCCGAGGCAGCCTACCAGGAAGCGCTGGACATCCGTCGCCAACTGGCGAAGGCCAATCCTGCCGCCTACCAGCCGGATGTTGCCGCGACTCTGCACAACTTGGGGATGAATATAGACCCGCGTAGGCATTTGGCGCTAGCCTGATCTTGCCAATCTCTTGCCTATTCTTGTCGGCAGTGGGGATTGCCATTCCCCTTGTTCTGTTGCAGAGATATCCTGCAATCATGAATGTGAATCGGCACACCACCGCGAAAGAGCGAGCTACCGGAACTGAGGAGTTACGGCTTGTGCTGGCACGCACCGCTATACCGGGTCTTACCGTTTATCGGCTGAGCGCCCCCACAGCCTGCTATGCCGCAGAGTACGATACGGCGCTAGCCGTTTTTGTTCAGGGGAAAAAGCGGGTGACATTCGGAAGAACCACTTACCTCTGCGACGGCTCGACCTTCCTACTGACATCAGCCGATGTGCCTCTCGTTAGCGAGGTTGTCGAGGCAAGTGAAAAAGCCTCGCTACTCTTGAATCTAGGCTCCTAAAAACTGACCGCTGGTTAAGCCAGGCATCATTCACCCCATGAATCCATACTTGCCTTTCACGCATCTGCCGGAAGATGATCTGGCTTCTTTTTTTCTGCGCTCCGCCGCGCTCACTGTGGGTTTTTCTCCCTTCGAATGGCTCTTCATTTTGACACCCGAGCTGGAGGGAAAGCCTGCAGAAATAACAGGTGCGTCGGCCAGAAGAAAATCGCTATGCTCCCCGCGAGAATCACGGCCAGATGCGCGGGAGCCGGTCCCCACGCGCGGTGCAGCAACGGATCCTGAAACGCGTAATTCATGTTCAGCTCGGGAGGCAGAAATCGCGAGAAGACGAGCAAGGCTCCCGTAATCGCCGTTTGCAAAGGCAGCGCCCGGGGGTCATAGCCGAGGACTTGCAAAGCCCAAAGCAGAACGATCGGCAGGACGATGTGGAAACACGAAAGTAGCCGCAGCCACAGGGCGTAGTGGGCGTCCCACATATACTCCGTGCCGCCAAAGAGGTGGTGGCCTGTCAGCATTCGCCAGGAAATGTCCAGGGTCCACACCACCCCTACCAGCGGGGAAAGAAGCGCCTGGCTGGAAACCAGCAAGGAATTTCGGAACCATAACCCTAGGCAGGCCACTACCACACTGACGTCGCACAGGTGCAGCATGTTCCGCCAGCCCCACGACCTGGTGTAAAGAGGGAGCCAGACGAGCACCCAAGCGAGTGCGACCCAACGGGCGATGGCGAAATAAACTTTAGGACTCACTAACAACTGCAATCTCTACTCCAGAGAACCGGGCCGGATGGTTGAATGAGCATTCTCCTCCGGCCCGTTTTTTACGCTACCTTACTATACAAACCGCAGAAAATTGCTCTCCAGGCACTGGAGTGCCGCCTCCCACCATTTCTGCCGCAGCGCTTTGGAACCCTCGGTAACAAATAATGGACCATGAATGGACCAAGAAATGGATTCTGCTGTGAAGGAAAAGAGAGCTCGCCAGTCTCACGGTCGTACTTTTCGAAACCGCCGTTCCCCACGAGAACCACGGTATAAACACGATGCTCGATTGGCCGTTTGGGACGCCATGCACCAGCGGCTGATGCGTCACACAGGCGTCAGAGGCGAACGAGAGCACATTTGAAAGCACAGTGGCTCCTCACAGTAAGTTGACGTAACATCCCGATAACGCTCAAAACCCCCAACCGGGTGTGTCGTCATTTGTCCGATAGGTGGAGCCTTGCCTACACTGTCGACAAGGTCGAGTTCAGACTATTACACATGAGCGCAAACAGCCCCCGAACCTAACCAAAACTAAATGCTGGTCATGCCAAACAGCCACGGGAAAAATGAAGTGATGGGCAACTTTGGCTGCAAATTGGTCATTGTTGAGAAGAACATTCTCCGTCACTGAGCGGGGAACCAATCAGTGCTCGAAAAGCATAGCTCCGTTTAACGCATTCCGCACGGACCGGGAAGCCTTGTTCGAAATTGTGCCTGGTCGACGAGGTGGATTCAATCAGTACGTGCGTCCAGTTCTTTGGCCCGAGCCTGCTCCGGCGACATATAGACAACAGTGCCCAAGGTGCTGCCCGGACTTGTGAGATGGTCGGGTCTACGTCTTGCGTTTCCAGCGTTTCGCCTTCACCTGACATCTCCTTTGCGGAACTGACCTTGGCTAGTCCGAAGTCGAGAATCTTGGCATGGCCACCTTCGGTAACGAAGATGTTCGCTGGCTTGATGTCGCGGTGGATGATTCCCTTTGAATGGGCAGCGTTCATGCCGTCTGCCACGCCAATCGCCACATTTAACAACGCTTCCAGTTCCATTGGCCGACCAGCGATGACGTGCTTCAGGGTCTTGCCTTCCAGAAATTCCATGGCAATAAAGGCCCTGCCATTTTCCTCACCGATGTCATAAATCGTACAGATGTTGGGATGATTCAACGCGGAAGCCGACTGAGCTTCTCGCTGGAATCGCGCTAGTGCCTGGGCGTCCCTGGCCACATTGTCCGGTAAGAATTTAAGGGCGACGTTACGGTGCAGCCGGGTATCCTCGGCTTTATAAACCACACCCATACCCCCGCCGCCGAGTTTTTCAAGGACGCGGTAGTGTGAAATCGTCTGCCCGATGAGTGCGTCGGTCTCCGCCATAGTGCGGCAATCTTAGCACCGTCCACCCCTTCGGGGTGGTTGTATGGACCCTGAAACTCCTTTAGAGAGCTCGATGATCGTTGAGTAGTGCAGCTACAATGCGGGGCACGACATGGCCCGGCAGTTAAGGCCGTTTTTACCTTGGAGCGTTCCTGCCCGAATCTTAGCGTGGCTCCGGTATGGGCGATTGTGAGGATGGTGGCGGGTGTTGTCCTGAAAAGGAGAACGACCCGACCCCGATGGGGAGGTTGGATGAGTTTCGCCACCCGGGCCGGGCCCTGTTGAATTCACCATGGGAAGGTTAGCATGAAACCCAAGACACAGGAGAAAAACGAGAAAATAACTAAACCTCGAACGAACCACTGGAAGAAAATGAACCGCAAGCAACGACGGGAGCTGACGCGCAAGATTCAGAGCCAAGACCTCAGCTTGGAGGTCGTACACCCCGATGCCGCAGGCATCGATATCGGCAACGAATCCCACTACGTAGCTGTACCGTCGACGCGCGATAGCCAACCGGTGCAACGATTCGGTTGTACCACTGGGGAATTGAAAGCCATGGCCGAGTGGCTGAAGCAATGCCGGATCCGGACCGTTGCGATGCAATCCACCGGAGTCTATTGGGTCGCCGTATACGACATTCTGGAGCAAGCAGGTTTCGAAGTGTACCTGGTGAATGCCCGAGACACGAAGAATCTGCCCGGGCGCAAAAGCGACGTCCAGGAGAGTCAGTGGCTGATGAAGCTGCACACCTATGGATTGTTGCGAAATTCGTTTCGACCGTCGCAGGAGATTCGCATGATGCGGACCTACTGGCGGCAACGGAATGATCTGGTACAGAGCGCCGGTCGCCACATCCAGCGGATACAGAAGGCGCTGACGCAGATGAATCTTCAGCTGGCCAATGTGTTGAGCGATGTGAGCGGAGTGACCGGGCAGGCCATAATCAAATCCATTCTGAGAGGCGAACGCGATCCCCAAAAGCTGGCTGCGCTGCGAGATCTTCGGGTGAAAGCAAGCGAGGAGCAGATCGCGGAAAGTCTGGAAGGCAACTGGCAACCAGATTTGCTGTTTGTGCTGAAGCAGGAACAGGATGGTTACGAGTTTTGCCAAAAGCAGATAGCCGAGTGCGATCACCAACTCTCACAGTATCTCCAGCAGCGAAAGGATCGCAGCCAGGGTGCCCCTTTGCCTGAAGAAGAGCGCAAGGGACGACGCAGGAAGAAGAAGGGAAATACGCCACAGTTCGATTTGCGCGAAGGGCTGTTTCGCATGAGCGGTACGGACCTGACCCGGATCGACGGCATCGATGTCATGACTGCGACGACGGTCATCAGCGAAGCAGGATGGGATATGAGCAAATGGCAGACCGAGGACCATTTTGTTTCCTGGTTGCGCCTGTGCCCGGACAATCGCATCAGTGGCGACAGGATCATTGGGAAAGGGCGGCTGCCAACCAACAATAGGGTGACCATAGCCTTAAAGATCGCGGCCAACGGCTTGCGGCTAAGCAATACCTATCTGGGAGCGCAGTTCCGGCGCCTAAGGACCAAGCTGGGTGACCCCATCGCGATCAAGGCCATGGCCGCCAAGCTTGCCCGCTTGGTCTACCGCATGCTCCGCTACGGGATGAAATACGTGGACCAAGGAGCGCTGTTCTACCAAGCTCAACACCGCCAACTACAGATCAAGCAGCTCAAGTGGAAGGCCATCAAGCTTGGATTTCGCGTTGTTCAAGCTGACGCTGCCTAAGACACCGGAGTTTCTGGGGAGGATGCGTGCTCCGGCTGAGTCAACGAATCGGGGCGAATCGGGGCGGCTCTAGTGCCGAAGTTACCGTTACCGGGAGTTATGACCCCCAGTCGTCGTTGGCTCGAACCGTCATGTCGCACAGGGAGAGCTTTCTTGCGCCCAGCCGCCCGAAAGTAGCATACTCGGCGCGTTCATTCTGTATCTCCGGGCATCCATTAGGGTTCCACCCTGTTACCGTGAGGCACTATGAATCTTCGGCAAATTTTCCGTGGCGGCATACTTGTTGCTTTTTGCTCGGTTGCGTCACACGAAGCAAACATAGTGGCTCCGCAAGCACAGCAGGCGTCGGCTGATACTAAGGTTGTGACCGCTCAGGCTCTGGCCTCCACGGGATCAACGTCGGAGGCGCCAGCGGCCACGCCGCAGAGAGTCACCAAGTACACGCTGCCCCCGGACCGTTATCAAAAAGCTCACAACCTGGCTAAGATTCATTTTCGGCTCGCACTGATCAGTTTCGTGTATGGGCTTGTAGTGTTGTGGCTGGTGCTGCACTGGAAGATTTCCGCGAAGTACCGCACGCTGGCTGAAAGTACATCCTCGAGGCGCTTTCTCCAGGCGCTGGTGTTCTCGCCGCTGATCATCGTCACGATTAACGCCTTCGAGCTGCCCACTGGCATTTATGAGAATTGGGTTTCGCGGCAATACGGCCTCTCGGTACAGGGTTGGGGCTCGTGGTTCTGGGATTGGACGAAAGGCCAGCTAGTTTCGGTCATTATCGGGACGATCCTGACCTGGCTGCTGTACGGAGTTATTCGGAAATCCCCCCGGCGTTGGTGGTTTTACTTCTGGCTCGTTTCGCTGCCCATCCTGCTG
>Ga0310912_10002388_pt1 | contig 10633 bp, 12 predicted proteins | sample GREbulkMGOX080_FD_203443 | JGI IMG/M metagenome (GOLD analysis project Ga0310912, IMG submission 203443) | Lab enrichment of tropical soil microbial communities from Luquillo Experimental Forest, Puerto Rico - GRE.bulkMG.OX080 | ecosystem: Environmental > Terrestrial > Soil > Tropical forest >...
CCCGCGGCGAGCCGCCTTCACCCGGCACACGCAGTTGGCGATCGAGAAGCCGTCACGACCCACCACGCGCATCTTGGCGGCGGTGAAGCCCTTCGCGGCGTAGCCCGCGAGCTCCGCCTCGGCCTCCTCGCCCGGCGCCCACCAGCCGCTCACATAGCTCGCCGCACTGCGTGCATCGGCAAGCCCTTGGTTGTAAAAGCGAAAGTGACTTTCAGGTGCGGCCCTAAGGAAAAACCATGCCGTTCTCCCGGCTGACCAGGAAAAGATCGCGCCGCTCGAAGAATTCCTGCGCGATGAAGGCGAGCGCCTCGGGCCGCTCGGCGCCGATGGTGGGACCTGCGTCATAGACGAACATGAAGTGGCAATCCGGCAGCAGCGCGCGATAGCGAGCGCTGGCATCGGATTGGTCCTTCGTCCCGCAGAGCACGAGCACCGGTCGCTTGATCTCGCGGAAGGCTTCATCGGGCAGGCTCCCGAGGGCGCTGGCGGGTGCGACGAGCACGACGGAACCGATCTCCGCCTCGGGTGCCAGCGCAAGCCACATTGCGGCCGCCGCCCCGGCACCCTCGCCCATCAGGTCAAAGCGCTCAATGCCCAGCGCCGCTACCGCGGTGGCGATCCGTCGCGCTACCTCCTGCGGCGAGCCGGCCTCCGCCGTCATCGAAAAGACGATGACGCGCCGCCGCTCGGCCAACAGTGAATGGGCGCGCGTGGGAAGCCTTCCGTCGCCGGTGATTGCGACGATTGCCTCCCCCGAGCCCGCCTCGCAATAGGGCAGGCCTCGGTCTTCGCCCGCCCAGTCTTGCGCAAACGTCGTCTCGGTCATTTCTTCTAAAGCTCCCGCAGGCGCGGCAGAACTTTGGCGCCGAACAGCTCGATCGAATGCAGGGTCCGCTCGCCGAGCTGCGCGCCGACGACCAGGTCGAGAACGCCGGCGCCAAGCTCGTCTCGGATATGCCGTACCTGAGCCAATACGGTCTCCGGGCCGCCGACGATGACCTGGCCGAGCGAGATGCGGTCGGCGAGCTCGCACCGCGACGTGCGCTGCCGCTGCGCCACGGCATCGGCACCGTAATAGCCCGATTGCCGCACACCTTCGGCGATGGCCTTGTTCTGGTCGACGAGGCTGATCCGCGGCGGCAATGTGCTCATGTCGGCAAAAGCCTCGTCGTCCATGTCGGCGACATGGAACATGGCGCGGTAGATGACGTCCTCCGCCGTGGGTTCCCAACCCGCATTGCGGGCGCAGGCGCGGTGGTGCTGCACCGCACTCTTCGCGAGGGGCACGGTCGTGAACGCAAAGCCGATGCCGATATGGTTCTTCGCCGCGAAACTCCCCAGCCTCGGGGCTGGAGCCGGACATGTAGAGGGGCGGATGCGGCTGCTGCACGGGCCGCGGCCAGATCGAGATCGTGCGGTACTGGTAATAGCGGCCGAGCCAGCCAAAAGGCCGCGTCTCGGTCCAGGCGCGGCGGATCAGATGCAGCGCCTCGGCGAAGCGATCACGCGATTCCGCCGGATTGATGTTGTAGGTCACGTATTCGTTCGGCGTGCCGCGCATCATGCCGGCAACCAAGCGGCCGCCGGACATCGTGTCGAGCATCGCGAACTCTTCGGCGACCCGTACCGGGTTCAGGATCGGAAGAGTCGGCCCCAGGACCGCGATTTTGGCGCGGCGGACAAGCTGGCTCAGCGCACCCGCCATTACCATCGGGTTCGGGGTGAGCGAGAAGCCCGAATAATGGTGCTCGCCAAACCGTCACCCAGTCGAAGCTGAACTCGTCAGCGCAACGGAACTGGTCGAAGGTGGTCTGCATCGACCGCACGGCCGCATCGCCCGAATAATACTCGCCCGAGAGCGGCCAGATGTTGTGCGGTGCGGCACCCATGTAGCGCGCGGTGCAGAAGAGTGGTGCCTTCATTTCAAACTACCCATTTCGCGATGAAGTTCGCCGCGACGCAATAGCCGCCGCTTGGCCTGAAGCTCCGCAAGACTGCCGGCATCCACGAAATCCACGCTTGGTATCCACGGTCGGTATTTCAGCGCGAGGACGCCACGCGGCGCAAGCAGCGCGAGGCATTCACGGCGGCTACCTCGGCTCACCTCCAAAGCCGACCCCTTTCACCTCAGCACCGGTTCGCCGTCGACCGCCTTGGGTATCCCATCGGAAAAGGGTGCAAGGCGCCGAAGGCCGACAGCCGCCCCGCCTCTGGTGGCTGGCGTAAACTGCCACCAACTGCGCTCGCAGCGAGCAACCAAGGACAGGGTAGAACCTCGCCCTTAGGGTTAGCGGACCCCATATGCGCGAACTCCACGACAATCCCGAACTCGGCTGGTGGACGTATGAAGGCACGGAGTACTCGAGAGATGCGGGTCGCCGAAAAGCGCCCGTCGGCCTCACTGGCGGCGAGGGATTTGGTTTTGAGACTTCTGTCGCGGCGCGATTTCTTCTCGATCTTCTCGGCGGCACAAACAGCCTCGGCATTGACTTCCGGAGAATTGTCCGCGTGGATTGGCAAACGCGGGATGCCGGGTGGCTTGCCGACGACCTAGTTGTCACTTTCACGCCGGGACCCAGCGGTGATCGCGCGGCGGGGATCTCGATCAAAAGCGGTCGGCAGGTCACCGCGGCGGGATTTCCGGCCAACTTCGTTGCCGCGGTGTGGGCGCAATGGCTGGGCGTCGGAACGCCCGGCCCGCTGGCAGGCAGTAACGATGTGCTGGTGCTGGTCACCGGAGAGCTCGCGCAAAACGTCGAAGCGGCTCGGTCGCGGCTTCTCCGCGAAGCGTTGGAGACGACGCCCGAACGGCTGATTGCCCGCCTGTCTTCGCCCAAGGAAGACGAGGGATCGCAAGCATCCGAGCTGCAGCGTGCGCTCTTTGGCAGTCTGCGCTGCCCGAAAGAGTTCCGGCACCGGGGCGAGACGGACGAGAAAGCGACCGTCCACCTGCTGCGCCAAGTTCGGCTCGTGCCGTTCGACTATGAGACGACGCCGTCGCGGCGCTTGGACGAGGCTGCCGCCGACTGCCAGAGAGTCCTGCGCTCGGGCGATCCCGCGGGGGCCGGGGAATTATGGAAGCGCCTGAGGGCGATTGCCGACGAAAAACGGCCGGCCGGCCGTTCCCTCGATCTTCCCGAATTGCTGCAGGAATTGCGCGGTCAATTTGACCTCGCCGGGCACCCCGATTTCGCCAGAGATTGGGACACCCTCGCAGAGCGCTCGCAAGAAGAAATGAGCGACATCCGTACCGATATCGGCGGGCAAACCCACCTCCCGAGACAGGACGTGCTCGCGGCTGCACAGTCGGCCTTGAACCAACGGGGCGCATGCTTTCTTGCAGGCGAATCGGGCAGCGGCAAATCCGCTTTGGCCAAGGAAATCGTTGCCGAGCGTTATCGCCGGGTGATCTGGCTGACGGGACAGATGTTGGACCATGGCGCACGCTCCGAGGTCGAGCGCGGGCTTCATTTGAACCAGCCGATCATCGAGATCGCGCGAGCCTCGCCGGTCCCGTGCCTCATCGTGTTCGACGGCGTCGAGGCCTACGCCGAGCGGGCGCTCCGTGTCGCAGGGCATTTCATCAGGGACATCCATGGCTCGACCGCGGCTGGGCATATCCACTTCCTGCTGTCGGCCCAAGTTGAAACGGCAAACCGCACGATCAGGCGGTTGGCCGAGTTCGGCGCGCCGCCGCCCCTTCTGGAAGTAACGCCCGTTCCCCGCCCGTTACTAGACGATGTCCGCCTAATCGCCCGGCACATCCCGGGCTCGGCTGGGCAGCACGGCGGCCCGAGCTCCCGCCCTTGCTGATAAACCTCAAGATCCTGGACTGGTGCGCCCGCACCCTGCAGGCCGGCTCGGTCGATCAAAACCATCCTATGCTTGGCTTGACCGCGCTGATTGATCTGTTGTGGGAGCATTGGGTGGAAGCCGGCGACGACAGCTTCGGTCGTTCGCGCGTCTTAATGCACATCGCCGCTCTTGAGGCCGGGGCGTTGTCGGCCGGTGTGTCGCGGATGTCGCTCGATCACAGCGAGCAGCAGACGCTGACCGGCCTGATACGTTCCGATCTCGTGCGCCTGCGCGAGGAGCGGGTGCGCTTCTCGCACGACCTCTTGGGCGACTGGGCGCGGTTGCGCGTGCTCATTGGCGGCGATTCGATAATATCCGAGGAAAGCCGCACGCGAGCCGAACTGCCGCAATGGCACCGGGCGATCCGTCTTCTTGCTCAGCGCGTGCTCGAAAAATCCGCGGATGGCGCCGATGAATGGCGCCGTGCGATCGAGGGGCTGGAGGACGGCCAAGAATCATCAACGTTGCTCCGCGACCTTTTCCTCGAGGCGTTATTTCTTGCGACCAACGCGGCGGAGCTACTGGAGCGCTGCTGGTCAGTACTGATCGCGAATGGCGGGAAGCTGCTGGACCGTCTGCTTGCCCGATTCCTTTTCGTCGCAACCCTGCCCGACCCGCGCCTCCTGCAATTCGCGGGCACGCCCGAGCACGCCACGCGCTTCGAGCATCTGTTCCGGATGCCATTTGGGCCCTATTGGGGACCGATGCTAGCGGTTCTGCGCGCCCACCTGTGCGAGGCCGTGACCGTCGGCACCGTACAATCTCGCACGAGTTTGCTCATTGTAGTTGAAGACTACACCGGTCGAATTGCGGGCCGGCCTGCCGACCCCGTGGCGGCGGGAGGCCGCCGATTTGTCCCTCGCGGCCGCGCGTGAGATCCAGGAGCGGAACGCCGAGGGAGGATATTACTCGGGCAAGCGCGACCGCGTCGTGTATGAGGCAGTTCTTTATGCGGCGCCGGATTTGCCGCAGGACATTGGCCAGCTTTGCCTTGAGCTTGCGCAGCGGCGCGATATAGCGGCCCACATTGTCGCCCGGGTACACGCTGTACGTCAGAAAAGGGCCGAAGAGCGCCACCAGCGTGAAGAGAGGCCGCCCCACGTGACACCAATGGACGGTTTTGGTTTCTCGCGTGGCCGACGTCGTGCGCCCTGGCCCGACGGACCGCGCGACCGGGTCGACTCGGAATTCATGGAGGCGTGCCTGGCCGGCGACCCTTTCTCCGCGCTTGTGCACGCCAACCCGGCGGTCGCGCTGGAGGTCCTGCTCGCCGTGTGCATTGAGAACCCAAAGGGGATGATCCTCTCGGTCAGAGTTCCATGGACGAATGCAGCCTCGCCTATTGGCGCGAGAGCAGCACGCCAATGTATTTCCGCGGGCCGTTCTTGCCCTTCCTGCGGAGCTCGCCTGAGAATGGAATCCTTTTCGTCCTAAAGCTGACCAACTTCGCGACACGCCGTTTCTCGGGAGAGGATCGGCGACTGGTGGTGAGGGTCGACGGAGAGGCCCGCAAATGGCTGGGGGACACGCGAGTGTTTCAATGGCCGCAGGGCTGGTCGATGTCTGATGGGTCTCTGGTTGAGAGCGCGCTCATGGCCTTGGAGCGCTGGTTGTACGAGTTGATGGACGCGGGAGTGGCGATCGACCCCTGGGTTGAGCGCATTATGCGGGAAAGCGAGTCGCTTGCTTTCGCAAGCCTTCTGATTGAGGTGGGCAAGCGGGCTCCCTCGCTGTTCAGTGGCGTGTTGAAGCCGCTGCTCCATGTCTGGGAACTCTGGGATCTCGATATGCAGCTGGTGGGGCAACGGCTGAACGGCACGATGTCGTTGTGTCCCTGGACCGTCTCTGAGTCGCCTCAGCTAATCGCTCTCGCCCGCGACTGGTATGAGATGTCATCACGGCGTTTGTGGACCGCAATTTGCCCACCGACTATCAAGCGCTTGACGAGGTCGACGCGCAAACACTTGCTGCGCGCGACGCCCTGCACGTTAAGCGGTATCCGGAGCATGCGAAGGTGATAGCCTATCGGCGCCGAGCTAAGGAGCTGCGAGGTTCGCGCCAGGTTCTGCACGCTCGGGATGAGGCGATCGACAGCAACGTGATCGAGGCCGCGTTCTCCTGGTTGGACATTGGCGCTGCGCGGTCGCCCGATGAGCGGGTGGACTGGCTGAGGTTCGTGGGCGAATTGCTAGATGGGCTTATTAGGCGCGTTCCGGCGGTGGACGATCCTCGGAAACAAGAGATTGACGGTCTGCCATCTAAGTTTGACGGGTGGGTTTATCAAATCGTCGCGCAGACGATCCCGCAGATGACGCCGGCCGAGCAACCCGAAGCGCTATGGCAGCCGATACTGGATCTTGGCGCGCCGGCCCATCACTGGGTCGAGCGCTTCTTCTGGTACTGGTTCACGAACGGGGCTCGGTCGGCATCGTCGCCGGCTGATTTCGTCCGCTTCTGGCGAGAAATGATCCTTTACGCTCTGGGACACCCGCGATGGGATCCCGACGGCAATCTGCAGCACTATCTCGACAACATCGTGATCGAGCTCTTGGGTTCGATGCGCGTTGGACCGGCGGTAGTCTTGGTGAGGATAGCACCGCCGCAGTCGGCACCCTGAGGGACGTCTTCGAAAAAGCCACACTGAGGTGGTTCGGGATGCCGGACGTTATCCGGGGATTCTTGGGGTTTGCCGCGAGACCGGGCGCCGCCCGCCTCTTCACTCCGGGTATATTTTGGGTCTCCAAAGCGGTCGAGGCCCTTGATACCTATGGCTGGCGCGATGGGATGGAAGATCCCCTCGTCGACTTTATCGATGTGTGTTGGCGGTGCGAAAGCACCGAAATCTCGGCCAATATCGAGCTGAGGAAAGTGTTTCTCGGCCTGTTATCGACACTGGTCTCGCGCGGCGGCCACGCGGCCATCGCACTGCGAGATCGAGTGCTGGCCTCTCTCCGGATGTAGGCGAGCGCGCTGCTCCTCATCGGACGCCAACCTGGACCGGTGATCGCTTCGCGACCGCCGTCCGGCGGCCCGCGAGGCACCCGCTCCAGCAGCGGCATGACACAACGACACGGGCGTGCGGCAGCGTCGCCAACCGTCGGTATGTGCCGCTAGAACTTATACTCGGGGCCGTCGACGTATTTGAACCGCTCCAGCGCATCCGCTCGCAAGGTGAAACCGAGGCCGGGCCCGTCAGGCGCATGCACCATGCCGTCCGGACGGATGTCGAATGGCTCGTTGAAGAGCTCCCACATCATCGGCATCCAGCCTTGGCTCACCTCGAGGATGTGGCAGTTGGGGGCTGCCATCGCAACGTGAATGCTTGCGGCGAACAGAACCCCGCTGCCCCAGGCGTGTGGGGCCAGACGCACACCGTGCGCCGAGGTCAGCGCTGCGATACGCCGGATCTCGGTCATGCCGCCTGCGCGGGCGACGTCCGGTTGCGCGATATCGAGGGCACGGCGCTCGAGCAGATCCTGGAAGTCGAACCGCGTGAACTCGCGCTCCCCGGAGGCGATCGGGATCGTCGTCGAGCGGCGCACCTCCGCTTGACCGGCGTGATCGTCGGGCGAGGCCGGTTCCTCGAACCAAGCGATGTCGTAGAACTCAAGCTCCTTGGCCGGCTTGATGGCGGTCGAAACTTCGAGCGAGCCGTGCGCGTCGATCATCAGTTCGACGTTGGGTCCGAGCCCGCGGCGAGCCGCCTTCACCCGGCACACGCAGTTGGCGATCGAGAAGCCGTCACGACCCACCACGCGCATCTTGGCGGCGGTGAAGCCCTTCGCGGCGTAGCCCGCGAGCTCCGCCTCGGCCTCGTCGCCCGGCGCCCACCCGCCGCTCGCATAGCCCCGCACCGAGCTGCGCGAGGCACCCAGCGCCTGGTAGAGCGGAATGCCGACCGCTTGCGCCTTGACGTCCCACACCGCGATGTCGACGCCGGCATTGGCCTCCATAATAACACCGCGGCGCCGGCTCTCATCCGCTTGGGTGATGCCGCGCTCGAGCGCCGGCCGGCTGCGCGAGCCGTTGTACATCTTTTCGTAGATGCGCTCGGAGAACATCGGGTCCTCGCCGACGCATTCCGGCGCGAGCTCATTCTCGACGATGGCGGCGACGATCGGCGGCGTGCCGAGAGCAGCACCAATGCCGGTCAGTCCGTTGTCAGTTTCGACGCGGATCAAGGTCGCATCACTCTTGACCTTGGTTCCGAGGTCGGTGCGGTGACGCTTTTCCTCCGGAACCGGTGCCGACATCGGAATTGCGGACACTTTGACGATTTTCATGGGTGGTTCTTCCCTGGCCAGTCGATCCCATCTCGAATTTCGATGGCCTTCGCGGTCAATCTTAGAGTGTCATACACTCCGATATGCCGAGGCGTACTTGTTTGGTCAGCCCTCGCCGCCTCGCCCCAAAGAGCGCGAGAACGCACGCACGACAGAAATCGGGCGAACGATAGCGGACGGTTCGAGAGGTTGCTCTTCCCTTCGATTATCCCCCGATCTTGCCCATTCCCTCCATTACCAGTAGTCCCGGCGAAAATCCAATATCCGGGCGCGACAGCCGGCGCCACCTCCAGGAGAAGCCGTCGCATTCAGCGTTCGCAAGAGAGACCCCCATGCCTAACGATCCCTTCGTCGATGCCGCTGCACTCTTCTCGCTCGGCCCAATACGCTATCTCGATGCACGCGATCAGGCGACGTTCGACGCCGGCCATGCGCCTGGTGCGGTGCGCGTGACGGTCGATGAATGGCATAAAGCCGCCAAGGCGGCCGACGTAGGGTTTGCCGATACCGCATACTGGAATCACGCGCTCGGATCGCTCGGTGTCGACCCCTCGGCGCTCGCCGTGACCTACGATGGCGGCCAAATGACCAACGCCGCGCGGGTTTGGTTCATCCTCCAGTATTTTCGGCGTCAAGGCTGTCATCCTTAATGGCGGTTGGCCCGCACTTTCCGGAGCCGGCGGGTTGCCGGTGGGCGTCGGACACTCGAAGGGGGTTTCCGGGCGGTTCCTGGGACTGGATCCGTCGGTTTGGCCGATCAGGAGACCCTCAAGCATCAGCTCGACGGCACCGCGCATGTGTTCGACACCCGCACCCGCGCGGAGTTCACCGGAGCGGACGCTCGCAACCGTAGTCGCAGCGGGCATCTCCCGGGCGCCCGGCATCTATCTCACGCCGATTTGTTAGACAATGGCGTCGTTCGCTCGGCACCGGCGCTGCGAACCATGCTGGAGCGGGTCGGATTTGGTCCGGACGGTCACATCGTCACCCATTGCGAAGGTGGCGGGAGAGCGGCGTTGGGCGCAACCGCGGCGATGCGCGCGGGCTTTGACGACGAACTACCTCAGTTTCGCCGATTGGGTGCGCGATGAGAGTTGCCCGATTGTCCGTGAATAGGCGCGCCCCACCCAGCTTGCCAGAGGGCTAACCAGAGACCGTTCCATAAAGGGAGACGCTGGGGTGGCACACGTATTCGTTACAGGATCCTCGGACGGGCTGGGTCTCATGACGGCAAGGCTCCTCATCGAGCAAGGTCACGAGGTGGTCTTGCATGGGCGGAATGATGCTCGCAGCCGCGACGCTCTCGCGGCCGCACCCGGCTCCCGAGAAGCCGTCTCGGGAGACCTCTCCACCATCGCCGGAGCTAGAACCGTTGCCGAAGCGGCTAACAAGCTCGGCCGCTTTGACGCCGTTATCCACAATGGCGGCATCGGCTATCGCGAGACGCGCCGAGTCGAGACGGAGCGAGGAGTGCCGAGCGTCTTCGCCATCAATGTGCTCGCCCCCTATATTCTGACAGCGCTGATGGAGAGACCAGCCCGGCTGGTCTATGTCAGCTCCGGGATGCACCGCGGCGTACAGCCGCGGATGGACGATCTGCTCTAGACCAGGCGAGCCTGGAGCGTCTCGTCGGCTTACGCGGAGAGCAAGCTGTGGGATGTCCTGCTCGCATTTGCCGTGGCCAGGCGCTGGAAGAACGTCAGATCCAAGGCGCTGGAACCTGGATGGGTGGCGACGAAGATGGGCGGACCTTCAGCCTCGGACGATCTGCATCAAGGGTGTGTAACCGAGGCGTGGCTCGCCACGAGCGAAGACGAACTGGCACGATCGACGGGCGGGTATTTCTATCATCAACGTCCGCGTGAGCCGAATGCGGTCGCGAACGATGTCGCGAGCCAGGAGGAGCTGCTCACCGAGTGCCACCGCATCTCTGGCATTTCTCTTCGTTGAATCCGGGCGGCAGGGCGCCAACCCGACGCTTATATGATTGTCGCTCCTTGCCCGCCGCGGAGAGCTCTGGAAACAGGTCGCGCGGCCGAAGCCTCTCAGCATTGGCGTGATGCTCCTCGACCGAGGCCAGAAACTCCTGGCACGACGCGTCAGCTAAGCTGCGGCGCGGCTCGACGCAGATCGTCCGCTCACCAGCGTTCACTGTGAAACTGAGGTCCTGTTATCGCTTATTGCGCCTCGCGCAGCAACTGCATGATCCGCTGCGGCGTGATTGGCATTTCGAAGACACCAATGCCAAACGGCGCCAGCGCATCGGAAGCTGCATTAAGCACCGCCGCTGGAGCACCGATCGTGCCGCCCTCACCGAGACCCTTAGCGCCAGTTATGCTGGCCTCGGCCAACGTTTCCAAATGATGGATTTCGATCTTCGGGATTTCGGCCGTTGTCGGCACGAGATAGTCGGCAAGCGAGCCGGTCAGTACGTTGCCGGCGTCGTCGTAAATCACTTCTTCGTAGAGCGCGTTGGCGATTCCCTGAGCGACGCC
>Ga0310912_10002394_pt1 | contig 10626 bp, 9 predicted proteins | sample GREbulkMGOX080_FD_203443 | JGI IMG/M metagenome (GOLD analysis project Ga0310912, IMG submission 203443) | Lab enrichment of tropical soil microbial communities from Luquillo Experimental Forest, Puerto Rico - GRE.bulkMG.OX080 | ecosystem: Environmental > Terrestrial > Soil > Tropical forest >...
GCGCGCCAGCGGCACCTGGGTTCGCTGGTTGAAGATCGTGCCTTCGATCGGCGGTGGCGGCACCAGCAGCGGACCGGGTCTCCAATAATCGCCGAGATCGTCGGCATAGGCGGCAACCACGCCGGGCCGCTCCCGGACCCGCGACAGGTCGACGGCAACCAGGCTCGCATGGGCATGAGGGCTGCGCAGGAAGGCGACGTGCAGCATTCCCGGCCGTTGGACATCGTTCACAAACAGAGCCCGGCCGGTGAGCAGGCGGCGGTCCTCGTTGCGCGCAATCGGCGCGCCGAAATAACGGGTGGTCATCGCATCGCAGCCACGTAAGGGGGCTCAGGTCGCCGGTCGGACATTTTTTAGTACATCGTCTATGCTGTCGGCGATGCTGTCGAGAGCTGCGAATGCCAGATCAAGGCGCTTGGTGGCGGCTTCAGTCAGCATCAGATTGTAGTGCGCGTCGCTTTGCTCCTCGAGCTGAGGCAGATGGCCGCGCAGTTTGTGGCCAGCGCGAAAGTCCGTTCGAAACAGAATGACCGGCTTTTTGCGATAGGCGTAGCCGCACTCCCAGCACGTCCCCGAGTCGGGATCCGGGCCATCCATATTGGCGACGACGACCTCGGCCCAGTCGATGCCTTCGACGTCTTTGTTGAAGATTTGTTTTGCCGTCATTGTCCGTTGCTCCAACTCCTGCGGCAGCCAGACCTCGTGTCCTTTATTTCGGAGCAATCTGGTCAACTCGTTGTTAAAGGTACGCTCTGCGGCGCTGAATAGTGGTCCGGCAAGGTAGATCTTCATATTGTCGCTCCGGTAGGCAATCGTCGCGGAGCATAATGCGGGGATCGGGGTGCGATTGGAACAGGGCGGCTTCGCTCGACCGGATGCCGTATCGCTGATCGGTTGCTTTCGAACTCTGTGTCAGAGATAGTCGATGGTGCAAATCGGCCGCTCGGACAGGAGGCCATGCTGTTCATTACGAGGGCCGCCGCCGCATTTGCCGGGCTGCTGTTGCAATCCTAGTTCAGGCGGCTGAGACTAACTCGCCATCGTCTTCGATACTGGCGGCAAGATGCCGCCTCGGTAGATAATTGGACTCTGGATATGAACCAGCGTGCACAGCCGCGGTCTCACAGTTCTTTGCGATCAGTCACGTTGCCCTCCTGGGTCTCCGTATGTTAAGCGATCGCGGCGCCGACGCAGATCGTATAACTGACAAGCGGGGCAGTGCGGTCAGATATGTCGCAGTGGCATATTTATGCGCTGACCCGACTGATACCCGCAAGAGGCGCATCAGGATGAAGCGGGCCGCCTTTATGCAGCCGAACGATCGATCTCTCGCTTGAGATGATGAAAGCTGGCGGCGGCAGGCCATATGCCGCATCATCAAGGGTCGGAAAATGATCGCCGAAGGCAACAACGAGGTCACCTCCTCCAACGATCCGACCGCTCACGCCGAAATCACCGCCATCGGCGCGGCCTGCGCCGCGCTCGGGAAATTCCGCTGCGAAATCTATACAGGTTGCGAGCCGTGCCCGTGTGCTTGGGGGCGATCTACTTGGCGCGGATCGACCGCGTTTATTACGGCAACACTCGCGTCGATGCTGCACGCATCGCCTTTGACGACGAATTCCTGCACATGGAGATCGTGGGACCGCCGGAACGCCCCAAGATTCCGATGGCGCGTCTACTCGAAGCGGGGGCGCAGGAGGCACTCAAGGCCTGGAAGCGAAAGCCTGACAAGATCCGGTATTGACGGCCTCGCGCCGATGCGGCGGGACAGAGTCCGGAAGGGGTCGCTATAGACATCGCCGAACCGGAAACTGACTATTCGCACCAGAAAAGGGGAGCCAAGTTATGTCGTCCTTTCGTAAATCCGTTGCGGCCGACAGGAAGCATGCTGTTATTTGGCGGAGTATTGTATCGGCCGCGGCGATAGCGTGCCTCCTACCGTCGCCCACGTTTGCGGCCGGTCCCGTTCCACAAAACGACCTGCTCAATGCCGAACTCTGGATGCAGACGGCGATCGAGTATCGGGCAAACTGCCTCACAGTCTATGCACTGGCTAAAACACGGCTCGACGAGGCGCTCGCCGATAACAACTGGACGGCCTACAACCAAACCGGCAGCTATCAAAATCTGCCGCCGGCGGTGATTGTTGACCTCGACGAGACGGCGATCGACAATTCGGCATACGAGGCGGGCCTCGTCGTCAACAACACCCGCTTCGATCCAAAAACCTGGGACGACTGGACCAAAGCGGAACAGGCGAAGGCGGTCCCCGGCGCGGTCGAGTTCGCCAACTATGCCGCGGCGAAGGGCGTGAAAGTGTTTTACGTCAGCAACCGCAACGCGGATCAGAAGGAGGCCACCCGGCACAATCTTGAGGCGCTCGGCTTCCCGATGGGCGGCAACGTCGACACCTTGCTTATGCAAAAGGACAAGCCCGAATGGTCCACAGGCGCCAAGGGCTCGCGTTTCGCCGATATCGCGAAGGATTACCGCGTACTGCTGATGTTCGGTGACCAGATCGGTGATTTCAGCGACAAATACAACACTAGCCTGGCCGAGCGCGACAAACTATTCGAGGAGCTGAAAGGTCATTTTGGCCACGATTGGATCGTGCTCGCCAACCCGGCCTACGGTTCCTTTGAGAGCGCCCCTTACGGTCACGATTTCAAGCTCTCCGACGACGAGAAGCGGACCAAGAAGCTTGGTGTACTGTCGCCTTGGCTCGCCAAGCCATAAGACAGCGGTTGGCTGCTGCAGTGACATTGTTGCAAAGCGCAGCTGACTGCTTATACCTTGCGTCTAAGGCGGAGCACCAGTGCACCAATGCATCGGCAGCCTCACGCCGTTGATGGTAAGTTTTCCAGTACTTGATCATTGCAGCCGGCGATGTCGTCAACAGCGGTGCCGCTGTGGGCTGTCGACCGAATGCGTCGGCGGCGGGGGCTGTGATTTCGGCACCATGGCTTCTCGATCCCGGTACGATTTGGGCCGGGCCCGGCGCGTGGAATCGACCTCGGACCGGCGCAAAAACGCGGCCACGGTTGCGCGTCCCGGCTAGCGACCGATCGGTTTGCGCGCGAACTCGGTGTGAGGGATAGTCGAGGCGGCAAATCGGGCCGGTCACACAGGAGGCCATGATGTCGATTGCGAGGGCCGCCGCCGCATTCGCTGCGGTGCTGTTGTCCGCAACCCTCGTTTACGCGATCGAAACCAAACCCGCCATTGTCTTCGATGTCGGCGGCAAGTTCGACAAATCCTTCAACGAAGGTGTGGCCAATGGTGCGGAGCGCTTCAAGAAGGAAACCGGAATCGACCCGATCGAGTTCGAGGTCACCAACGACACCCAGATCGAGCAGGCCCATCGCCGCTTCGCCCAGCGCGGCAGCGATCTGATCATCGGTGTGGGCTTCGACCAGGAGGTTCCAGTGAGGGCGGTGGCGAAGGAATTTCCTGCCGTCCATTTCACGATCATCGACGCGGTGGTGAAGTTGCCGAACGTGCAATCGGTCCTGTTCAAGGAGCAGGAAGGCTCGTTTCTCGTCGGAATCGCCGCGGCGATGGCCTCAAAGACCGGCAAGATCGGCTTTGTCGGCGGCATGGACGTTCCGCTGATCCGCCGCTTTGCCTGCGGTTACATCCACGGCGCCAAATACGCGAACCCAAATATCGAAGTGATCCAAAACATGACCGGGACCACGCCGGCAGCCTGGAACGACCCGGCGCGTGGCGGCGAATTGGCCAAGGGGCAGTTCGACCGCGGCGTCGACGTCGTCTACGCGGCCGCCGGCGGCACCGGGATCGGCGTCTATCAAATGGCCAGGGACGCCGGAAAACTGGCGATCGGCGTCGATTCCAACCAGAACCATCTGCAACCGGGCACGATGCTGACCTCGATGGTCAAGCGCGTCGACCTTGCCGCCTACAACAGCCTGATGGCCGAGAAAGCCGGCACCTGGCAGCCCGGCATTAGCGTGCTGGGGCTCAAAGAAGGCGGCGTCGACTGGGCCGTCGACCAATACAACGAAAATTTGATCACCCCGGAAATGAAGGCCAAGGTCGAGCAGGCTGAGAAGGATATCATCGACGGCAAAATAAAGGTGCAGGACTACATGGAAGCCAACACCTGCTCTTCTTGATGAGAGGCTGGCGGCAGTGGCGGCGCGCGTCCTTCGAGGCGCGCCCTCCGGGCGCTCTTCAGGATGAGGTGTGTAATTGATCTCATTAAGAAATGTCGTCACGCTGAGGAAGCCGCGAAGCGGCCGTCTCGAAGAGCGCACCACCGCGCGTCCCCCCGCCGTCGAGCTGCGCCATATTGACAAGCGCTTTGGCGCGGTTCACGCCAACCGTGACGTTTCGCTCAGCATCGCAGCGGGGTCGATCACCGGCATCGTCGGAGAGAACGGCGCCGGCAAATCGACCCTGATGAGCATCCTCTACGGGTTTTACGAGGCCGACAGCGGCGAGATCCTGATCGACGGCATACCCGCCGTCATCGCCAGGCCCGCCGATGCGATCGCCCTCGGCATCGGCATGGTGCACCAGCATTTCGTGCTCGTCGACACCTTCACCGTGCTCGAAAACATCATGCTCGGCGCCGAGGGCGGCGGGCTGTTGCGGCGTGGCGCATTGGCGGCGCGCGAAGAAGTCCGGCGGCTCGAGCGCGAATATGGCCTCCGCGTCGATCCCGATGCGCGGGTCGCCGATCTGCCGGTCGGCGCATTGCAGCGGGTCGAGATCCTCAAAGCGCTGTACCGCCGCGCCCGCCTCCTGATCCTCGACGAACCCACCGGAGTCTTGACGCCGCAAGAGACGGATCAGCTCTTTCGTATCCTCTCGGCGCTGCGTTCGAACGGCACGACAATCATCCTGATCACGCACAAGCTACGCGAAATCATGGCGGTCACCGACGAGGTCTACGTGATGCGCGCCGGCGCTGCCGTCGCTCATCGCGGGACCGCCGAGACCGACTCGGTCGAGTTGGCGGAGTTGATGGTCGGTCGCAAGGTCCGGCTGACCGTGGATAAAGGAACAGTTCGCTTTGGTGCCCCCGCCCTCGTCGCGGAGGGGCTGACCCTTCGCGACGAGCGCGGCGTCACTCGCGTCGACAATGTCAGCTTTTGCGTCCGTGCCGGCGAGATCGTCGCCATCGCCGGGGTCAGCGGCAACGGCCAAAGCGAATTGCTCGAATTGCTCGCCGGTATCCGGCCGCCAACGGCAGGACGCTTCACCGCCAATGGCCGGGTCATCGCCCCGGAGACGCCGTCGAATCCGGCGGATATGCGGGCGATCGGCGTCTCCCACATACCGGAGGACCGTCATCGGTCAGGCCTCGTCACCGCGTTCGCCGCCAACGAGTCGGCAATCCTCGGCTACCAGCGCGACCGCGGTTATTCCCGCTGGCTGCTGCTGATCAAGCACAAATTGCTGCGCCATTGCGAACGGTTGATGGAGCGGTTCGATGTGCGCCCGCGAGCGCCAATGCTGCGCTCGGCGAATTTCTCCGGCGGCAACCAGCAGAAACTGATCGTCGCCCGCGAGTTGGACCGCGAACCAAAGGTGCTGCTGGTGGGCCAGCCGACCCGCGGCGTCGATATCGGAGCCATAGAATTCATCCACCGGCAGCTGCTGCAGCGCCGCGACGCCGGCTGTGCGATCCTGCTGGTATCGGTCGAGCTGGACGAGGTGATGGCGCTCGCCGACCGCATTCTGGTCATGTGTGGCGGAGGGGTCGTCGGCGAGCTATCTGCCGAGGAGGCCGACGAACGGAAGCTCGGCCTGTTGATGGCCAATGCGCAGAGCCTTGAGCTGCGCGCGGCCGCAGCTGTCGGCGCCGTGCCGTGAGGGGTGCCCGGGCGCCGTTGCCGCACTGGGTTGATGTCGGCCTGATCCCGCTGGCGAACGTCGCTTCCGCCCTGCTGATTGCCGGCGTGATCGTGTTGGCGATCGGAGAGAATCCGTTGTCTGCGGTTGGCGTGCTGCTCGCGGGAGCGCTCGGCGACAGCGAAGGCATCGGCTACACGCTCTACTACGCGACCAACTTCGTCTTCACTGGGCTCGCCGTGGCGGTCGCGTTTCACGCCGGATTGTTCAACATTGGCGGCGAGGGCCAGGCCACTCTCGGCGGTCTCGGCGTCGGGTTGGTGCTGCTGGCCGGCGACGGCCATCTGCCGTTTGCGGCGCTGCTGCCGTTGGCGCTGCTCGCGGCGACGGGCTTTGGCGCCGCCTGGGCATTGGTGCCCGCTTGGCTGCAGGCCTATCGCGGCAGCCACATCGTGATCACCACGATCATGTTCAATTTTCTGGCCGCGGCACTGATGGTCTACCTGATGGTCAATGTATTGATCGCGCCGGGCTCGATGTCGCCGGAAAGCCGCGAGTTCGGCCCGGCGGCATATCTGCCGCAGATGCACGAGGTGTTGGTGCCGCTCGGCGTCAAATTGACGGCGACCCCGCTCAACCTGTCGGTCGCCCTGGCGGCAGCGCTTTGTGTTTTCGTCTGGCTATTGCTGTGGCACACGCCGTTCGGCTTCGAGCTGAGGACTGCCGGGCACAGCGCGGCGGCTGCGGTCTACGCCGGGGTGAGGCCGCGCCGGGTCGTCATGATCTCGATGTGCCTGTCGGGTGCCATCGCCGGCTGCGTCGGCCTCAACGAGATCATGGGCGTGCATCATCGCCTGCTGCTCAATTTCACTGCCGGGTACGGCTTCGCTGGCATCGCGGTGGCGCTGATGGGGCGTAATCATCCGGTCGGCATCGTGCTCGCCGGCCTGCTGTTCGGCATCCTCAGTCAGGGCGGCACCGAACTGGCCTTCGCCATGCCCGCGATCACCCGCGACATGATCGTCGTGATCCAGGGATTGGTGATCCTGTTTTCCGGCGCGTTGCCGCAGCTGAGCCGGCCCGGGTTCGAGTGGCTCTTCGCCGTGTTATCGCGGCGGGCGCCGGCATTGTGGAACGCCTGAGGTGCAAGACGCCCTCGCCATCGTCGTCCTGATCCTGAGCGCCACTTTGCGGGTCGCCACACCGCTGATCCTCGGCGCCCTGGCCGGACTCTTTTCCGAACGCTCCGGCATTATCGACATCGGCCTCGAAGGCAAGATGCTGGCCAGCGCGTTCGCTGCCGCGACAGTGGCGGCGCTGTCCAATTCCGCGTGGATCGCGCTCGCCGCCGGCATTGCCGTCGCCGGTCTCTTCGCGCTCGTGCACGGTTACGCCTGCATCACCCAACGAGGCAACCAAGTCGTCAGCGGCATCGCCCTCAACATGCTGGCCGCCGGCCTGACGGTTGTGCTCGGCAATGCCTGGTTTCATCGCGGCGGGCAGACGCCGACCCTATCGGCAGAGGCGCGCTTCATGCCGAGCGATATGCCGGGTGCAGCAGCGGTGCACGACCTGCCGGTGCTCGGCCCGCTCTACGAGGGGTTGATCGGCGGCCATAATCTGATCGTCTATGCCGCTCTTGCAGCGGTGCCGTTGACCCATTGGGTGGTCGGCCGCACCCGCTTCGGCTTGCGGCTGCGGGCGGTCGGCGAGAACCCGCAGGCCGTCGACACCGCCGGGATATCGGTCGCCTGGCTGCGCTACCGCGCAGTGCTGTTGTGCGGGCTGTTGACCGGCATTGCCGGCACCTATCTGGCGATCGCCCAGAATGCCGGGTTCAGCCGCGACATGACAGCGGGTCAGGGCTACATTGCGCTGGCCGCGCTGATCTTCGGCAAGTGGCGGCCCTATGGCGCGCTGGGTGCCAGTCTGATGTTCGGCCTGCTCGACGCGATCGCGATCCGCCTGCAAGGCGTGCGTGTCGTCGGTGTCGGCGAAGTTCCGGTGCAGCTGATCCAGGCGCTGCCTTACCTGTTGACGGTGATTCTGCTTGCCGGCTTCATCGGCAAGGCGGACGCCCCCAAGGCGGCGGGCACACCCTACGGCAAGGAGCGATAAAATGGACGATCCCGCGCACAAAGCACCGTCAACGGACATGCTGGAGCTGGCGTGCGCCGCGATGGCGCGCGCCTACGCGCCCTATTCCCGTTTCCCTGTTGGCGCCGTGGTGCGCGGCGAAAGCGGTGCGCTCTATGCCGGATGCAATGTCGAGAATGCCGCGTTCCCACTGGGGAGCTGCGCCGAAGCATCGGCCATTTCCGCAATGATCATGGCCGGCGAGCGCCGGATTACCGAGGTGCTGGTCATCGGCAAGGGACCGGCGCTGGTTTCGCCGTGCGGCGGCTGCCGCCAGCGGCTGCATGAATTCGCCAATGATACGACACCGGTGCACATGTGCGATACCGATGACCTGCGCTGCACAGTGACCCTGGGCGAGCTGCTGCCACTGTCGTTTGGGTCGGCGAATCTGTCTGCATAGGCGGCCCGGATCGCCGGATAGGCGCAAGGCCGCATGGCCTGAGGAATGAACCTGCCGATTGGAGACCGAAATTTGCGACGCGCTTTGACCGCTAAGGCTACGGGTCGATCGTGATCGTTTGGAAGAGGCCTGGCGAACGTCGGCTTGTGGCACGGACCGGCTATGCCGGCCTGTCCGCAAACCGTTCCGCTGTTGGAGGTTCAGCGGGCGTGTTTGCGGTGGTGCCGGTCCTCTCGGTTTGACCCAACTTGGACATCGTTATTAGCCCCTAGGCTCGAGGAAATTCCCCAGATCTAAATCTAAATCCCCGATAAGCTTGCGACATTTGTCGTGTGAAATATGGCCGACCTAAATCTTCGATGCGCTTGACCGTCGGAGCCGGGATTCCGATTCAGACACCTTGACAATCTCTGCCAGGACACCCCTCAAACCATCAACTTGGTTGCCTGCCGCTCGCGGAACATAAGGTTATGTTGATATCACAATGCAGCTATGCGCGTGGGGCGATTGTGGAGCTTGACAATCATTAACCTGACCACTCCACTAGGGTTAATCGCTTTAAGGTAGAGCTCAGGTCCGTGACGGGGTTCAACCGTCGCGTAAAGGGGGAGGAAACGATGCAAGATGGAGCATTAAGCTCGTCGCGGCTTTTGCGGTGCTTAACGGCTATTTTGATCGCCGGCCTGCTCACCGCAGGATCGATTGCAGCGGCCGCCAAGTCACCAGACGATCTCGACATCATCACCGTTTCGACCAGGCCCGACACCGTGAGCGGCGGTAACGTGCTGGTGCGTATCAATGTGCCGCGCGGCGTGGCCATTAACGATTTGATCGTGCTGTTGAATGGTGAAAATATCACCAGTGCCTTCCGTCCGGAAGCAGGTGGCCATTCTCTCCTTGGTCTCGTCGACGGCTTGAACGTTGGAGAGAATAGTCTGGTGGCGAAGGCGATCGATGCGAACAACGTGACCTATCGATCCGCTCATTTGTCGCTTACGAATTACCCGATCACCGGGCCAATTCTATCAGGGCCGCACGAAGAGCCCTTTTATTGTATGACGCAGCTGTTTACCTTGCCGGCCTCCACCACCAACACATTAGGGCCCGCGCTCGACGAAGACTGCTCAATTGCGACCAGAGTTGACTACGTATATCGCACCACTGCAGGGACGTTCCAGCCACTGCCAAACCTTACGAGTTATCCGGCGGACTTGGCCCAAACAACGACAACTGAAGGCAAGACCGTACCCTACATCGTGCGCGTTGAGACCGGGACGATCAACCGGGCCATCTACGAGACGGCGGTATTACACGACCCGACCATCGAAACTACGCCAACGCCTTTTAAACCGCCGGCGGCATGGAACCACCGCCTCGTGTATACACTGGGCGGCGGCTGCGTCGGCGGGTGGTATATTCAAGGCGCCAGCATCGGGAATGGCGGAATCCTCGAAGACCTAATGCTCCGCCAAGGTTACGGTGTGGCGGCCTCGACCCTGAACGTCTATGGCAACAATTGCCAGGATCTGCTGGCGGCCGAGACTTTGATGATGGTGAGGGAGCGGTTCATCGAGAATTTCGGACCCATTGCGTTCACAATTGGCTATGGCTGCTCGGGCGGTTCCGAAGCGGCCCAACCGATCAGCGACGAATATCCCCGCCTCTTGAATGGTATTCTTGTCGGATGCTCGTTCCCGGAGGTCGTTGCGGCTATGGTGAACAACATCACCGATGCCGACCTGTTCCTGCATTACCTCAATACGAACGCGACAGTGAGCTGGAGCGACGCGCAGATAGAGGCCGCCACCGGCTATCCGACAGTAACCACCCTGTCGACAATCGGGCCCGGGAACGCGGTCCGCGTCAAGGCGCAAGGCGGTACTTGCAACGCCATTATTCCGACGGACGTTCAATATGACGCCAAGACCAACCCGACAGGCATAAGGTGCGACCTCTATGATCATTTGGTGAATGTTTTTGGGCGCGATCCCACGACAGGGTTCGCCCGCCGCCCAATTGACAATATCGGCGTCCAGTACGGCTTGGAGGCCTTAACCTTGGGCGCCATCACCAAACAGCAATTCCTAGATCTGAACCGAAACATCGGTGGTTACGACAATGACGGCAATTACGTCCCGCGCGTACTGTGGGCGATGTCGCCGCCATCGAGGCCGCGTACCTTAGCGGACGCATCACCTACGGCGGATTGGGCATGAGGCGTACGCCGATTATTGATTACCGGGGTTATGTCGACCAGCCAGAGA
>Ga0310912_10002399_pt1 | contig 10619 bp, 6 predicted proteins | sample GREbulkMGOX080_FD_203443 | JGI IMG/M metagenome (GOLD analysis project Ga0310912, IMG submission 203443) | Lab enrichment of tropical soil microbial communities from Luquillo Experimental Forest, Puerto Rico - GRE.bulkMG.OX080 | ecosystem: Environmental > Terrestrial > Soil > Tropical forest >...
GCGTTGCGCGACCGCCTGGGCACAGAGTTACTCCTCGCAGGCCGCCACGGCAATGAAACGGTGCATTTCGGCAAAGGTAATCCGCGTTCGTAACTCCGCGCCCCGTGGGCGCGATGTCGGCTAATGGCACACACGGGCTGAGCCGGCGTGTCCGGAGACATTTCCGGTGTTGGTGGTTGAGGAGCTGTGGTGTTGACCCCTTGCTGACCTATTGCTCACATGCACCATGGTGGTCCTTTGGGAACAGGGGTTCGCGCGGCGCAACAGTCCACCGCAGCTGACCCAGTTTAACGACCGCGGCTCGTCCGACAGCCAGGAGGCCTTCATGAAATTTTACGACTGCGGAACGGCACCCAGCCCGCGTCGCGTGCGCATTTTTCTTGCTGAGAAGGATCTTACTGTGCCGACCGTGCCGGTTGATTTGCGCAACGGCGAACAATTCACCCCGGCGTTCCGTGCCCTGAATCCCGATTGTACGGTTCCGGTACTCGAACTCGATAGCGGTGCGGCGATTACCGACATCATAGCGATATGCCGTTACTTCGAAGAGCTTCACCCCGATCCTTCCTTGATGGGGCGGAGCGCGGAGGAAAGAGCCGTCATTGAATCCTGGCTGCGGCGGATCGAGTGGGATGGAATCTACGCCGCCCAGGAGGCTTTTCGAAATGCCACTCCTGGGTTGAAGGGCAGAGCCTTGCCCGGTCCTGTATCCCTCGCACAGTCCCGGCGCTCGCGGAGCGAGGGCGTCTTCGGGTTCAGCATTTCTTCGCATGGCTCGATGCGCGCCTGGCCGACAATGAGTTTGTCTGCGGACCACACTTCACGATAGCTGACATCAGCGGCATGGTGGCCGTCGATTTTTCAGCTTGGGCGAAACTCACTCCTCCCGAGCATTTCGACCATCTACGGAGGTGGCACAAAGACGTTTCGACGCGGCCGAGCGCTAAAGCCTGACTTCTCCTGGCATTAATCCTCGGGACGCTGCGGGCTTCTTGCACACCTGAGCCAATAGAACTGAGGGAACAAATGGCAACTTCCCACATAAGCCTGGAATAGCCGAGACCAGGGGAAGTACGATTGCTCGGGGCAAATCCAGTCGAATATGGGCGAAACAGCCAATGAGCCTGGAATCGGTTCGCGCCTTCCTTCAAGCGCACGCGCCGGACATCGAACTCATCGAGACTGACGACAGCTCCTCGACTGTTGAGCTTGCGGCGAAGGTGCACGGTATCGAATCCGCGCAGATTGCTAAGACGATCTGTCTCAGGGTCGGCGACAAAACGCTGCTGATCGTGGCCAGTGGGATCACGCGCCTGGACAACCGTAAGGTGAAAGATGTGCTGGGCGGGAAGGGTCGAATGCTCGATCCAAAGCAGGTTCTTACCGTCACCGGCCATTCCGTTGGTGGCGTCTGTCCGTTCGGGCTACTCTCGCCCCTTCCGGTCTACTGCGATATTTCGCTGCGGCGCTTCAAAGAGGTTGTGCCCGCTGCCGGTTCGGGCAATGCAGCGTTTAAAATCGCCACGGAAAGGCTAGTCGAGCTGACGAGCGCAATTTGGGTCGACGTCTGCGGGTGAAGGGGACTGACCATGTCCTTGCAGCTCTACCTGGAAATTATGCGATCACTGGGCATCAAAGAACCAGACCCACCGCCAGGACTCGGGCGCGTCGTCGAGGGGCTGCCATCGTGGTTTGATGTGAGTGGACTGGCCGAAGCATCAATTGCTGCCGCGGCGGTTCAGGTGGCTGCGATTTCGGACCTCGGCCCGGAAAACATTAACGTAGACCGTCGCCTCTGCGGTCTTTGGTTCGGATGGTCGCTTCGTCCACAAGGTTGGGTCATGCCCAATCCGTGGGATCCGATTGCTGGCGATTATAAGGCCCGTGACGGCTGGATCCGTCTCCACACCAATGCGCCTCGTCATCGCGCCGCAGCCCTGCGCGTCTTAAGAACTTCGGAGGAGAAAGAGGCGGTAATTGCCGCGGCGCAATGGGACGCAGACGAACTCGAGGCGGCCGTTGTCGAAGCGGGCGGCTGCGCCGCCGCGATGCGGTCGCTCGAGGCCTGGGCGCACCATCCCCAAGGGCAGGCAATAGCGGCTGAGGCGCTGATCGATTGGAGCGAGGCCCCCATCCTCTCTACCGGGCGGGTAGCCCTGAACCCAGATCGCCCCTTGGACGGCGTACGCGTTCTCGACCTCACGCGCGTTCTCGCCGGTCCGGTCGCATCGAGGTTCTTGGCGGCTTTCGGCGCGAACGTTCTGCGCATTGATCCGCCGAACTGGGACGAACCGGGGGTGATCCCCGAAGTGACCTTTGGCAAGCGGTGCGCCGGGCTTGACCTGCGCGACGCTGACGACCGCAGTCGGTTCGCCGAGCTTCTGCGAACTGCGGACATTCTGGTCCATGGCTATCGCCCGAGCGCCCTCGAAGGGCTCGGGTTCGGCAAGACTGAACGGTGGCAACTTAATCCAGGACTGATCGATGTTTGTCTCGACGCCTACGGCTGGACCGGACCTTGGGCGAGGCGCCGCGGGTTCGACAGCCTTGTGCAGATGAGCACGGGCATCGCCGATGCAGGAATGCGCATCGAAGGGCTCGAAAAGCCATGTCCCTTGCCGGTCCAGGCCCTTGATCAGGCGACCGGATACTTGATGGCAGCCGCGGCGGCTCGCGCGCTTTCAGTCCGGAAAATCACAGACAGGGCGCTTTCCGCCCAACTGTCGCTGGCGCGAACCGCGCACCTTCTGGCATCTACGATATCCTCGTTGAAGCCACCCATCCAGGCACCCGAGACAAGCGACGATCTGGCGCCGGAGATCGAGCTGACCGATTGGGGCGCGGCACGACGCATCAAGTTCCCGGTGAGCATATCCGGCGTTGTGCCGGGTTCCCCCTTACCAGCCTCCAAACTACGCTCGACTTCGGCATCGTGGTAAGTTGCCGCGCGGTGCAGAACTGAGCTGATCTTTATTATCTTTGAACGGAGGCCTTGAATTAACGCTCGCCGCTTCACGACACTTGGGGCACGGGCAGCTCGGCGCCGTGAGCCGTTCGCCAGATGTCGGCAAATGGCACTCCTCGGACCGACCGGTCGCCATCGGGAGAGTCTGATCATTGGTTTTCAGCGGACGCTGCTCGCTGTGTCCCGCCGGACAGCGCAAGGTTGCATTGGGCCCCGACGGGAGGTGATTTTCCGCAGGCTGCCGTCATGTTCGCTTTCAAGGGTTGAGCGCGCCGAGCGTCCCGTCGACACGATCTACGATCTGGGCTTCTGGGCACGACACAGGCCTGCACTGCAGTCTTCGAGAAGCATTTACCCCTGCGGCCAGTTCATGCGGATGGGATCGCGGCGGTCCCAGTTCAGCGCGGCCTCGCGCACCTGATCAAAGATGCGCATGCGGACGGGCGTCGCCTCCGCCATCTCGATGACCGTGCCGGGGTGCCCTTCACTGAGAAAATAAATAAAGGGTCCGCGCGGCGTATCGCCCTCTTGGCCAATCTGCCAGCCGGACCTTAGCGCGCGTTCGCGGATCTCACGGAAGTTCACCGGCCAGCTCGACCAATGCTGCATCCCCTCGCGGCCGGCGGCGAGGAAATCGCGGTAAAGGCTCGGCACATCGTTGCGCTGCTGGATCAGCTCGAGCTGCACATCGCCCGAATTGGCAAGTGCGATCGACACCTTGAGATCGTAGGGCCGGCCTCTATAGCGGAATTCATCCAATGGCAACTGCTCGGCATAGAACCACGGGCCGACGCCGCATACCTCAACCCAGTGGCGCATCGCCTTCTCGATGTCGCGAACGACGATCCCGACCTGCCGCATCGGTCCGAACAACCTGCTCATCCTCTTCTCCCTTTCCGGTCTGAACTGAGTACCCCTCTGTTGCGGCTCGAGGCTTCTGGACAGCCGAAACACTAGCGCTGGCCGGGGCCGCACTGAACCGAAATCGCCCGCTTGCCTCTACCCGGGGGCGGCGGATTATGCTCTTTCGATGTTTGATCTGGGTCGAACGTTTCTTGCTGCGGTTGAACGCAGCCCCGACGCGACCGCGATCGTCGACGGCAAGCGGCGGGTTGGCTATGCCTCCTGGTATGAGGAGATAGCACGCATTGCAGGCGGGTTGACCGCTCTCGGCGTCCGGCGCGGCGACCGTCTTGCCGTCATCCTGCAGAACCGGCTCGAAATGGCGAGCGCGCATTGGGCATGCCAGTTCGCCGGCATCGTCGTGATGCCGCTCAACTGGCGCATCAAGCGCGAGGAGCTGGACTATTGCCTCGCCGATGCCGACGCCGCTGCGATCGTCTTCGACGATGTCGCGGCGGGCACTGTCGCCAAGGCGGCGGCCCAGCGGCTGCCGCGGATCGCAATCGGCCAGATCGACGGGGCCACTTGCCGTTTCGAAGACCTGCAAGGCAGCGCGAACGGGTTCGCGCCGCGGGCCGAGCCCGAGGACCTGTCGCTGCTGCTTTACACCTCGGGCACGACCGGACTGCCGAAGGGCGTGCCGCGCCGGCACCGCGTCGAGCGCGCCGCCGCGCTCGCCCATGTCGCGCAGAACCTGTACGCCCGCGGCGAGCGCACGCTCGGCGTCATGCCCCTCTACCACACGATGGGGGTGCGCTCGTTGCTGGCGATGACGCTCGTCGACGGGACTTTCGTCTGCCTGCCGCGCTTTGAGGCCGGCGCGGCGCTACGGCTGATCGCGCACGAGCGGATTAGCAATCTCTATCTCGTTCCGACCCTCTATTACGACCTGATCGGCCACCCCGATTTCGCCGCGACCGACACCGGCTCGGTCAGGAAGATCGGCTTTGCCGGCGCGGCGATGCCGGACGGGCTGCTGAAGCAGGTCGACATGGCGTTCCGCCCGGAATCGTTTGTCAACCATTACGGCTCGTCGGAGATCTACACCTTCACGGTCGAACCGCGCGCCGCGGCAAAGCCCGGCTCGGCCGGGAAGCCCGGGCTCAACCAGCGTATTCGGGTCATCCGCCTCGGCGGCGACAGCCCCGATGCCCGAGCCATGACCGGCGAGAATGGTCAGATCATCGCCGACATCGCCAGCGACGAGGCCTTCGAGGGCTATTGGCGCCGCCCCGACGCCGATGCCCGCGCCTTGCACGGCGGCTGGTACTTCACCGGCGACACCGGCTATGTCGATGCCGAGGGGGATCTCTTTGTCACCGGCCGGGTCGACGACATGATCGTCTCCGGCGGCGAGAACGTCTCACCTGTCGAAATCGAGAGCGTTCTGTCATTGCATCCGGCCGTCGCCGAGGTGGCGGTCGTAGGCTTGCCGGACGAGCGCTGGGGCCAGCGGATTACCGCTTTCATCAAGCGCGGCAGTGCGATCGAGGCCGACGGGCTCGACGCCTGGTGCCGGGGCTCGAGCCTCACCGATTACAAGCGCCCGCGCGAGTACGTGTTTGTCGCCGAGATCCCGAAATCGCCGGTCGGCAAGATCCTGCGCCGTCTGCTCGTCGCCGGCGAGTACCGGAGGGAATAGCATGAGCGATCCGCCGCCGCTGATGCCGATGCTCCCCAAGAGTTTCGACGGCTTCCGCCTGGAACTGGATCCTGAGCGGCAGCGCGCCGACGTGATCCTCGACCGGCCGCCGCTCAACATCGTCACGATGGCCGAGCGCGAGGAATTGCGCGCGGTGTTCGAGGTGCTCGACGCCGACGCCTGCATCCGCATGGTCGTGCTACGGGCCGCCGGCGAGCATTTTTCGAGCGGCGGCGAGATTCTCGACGCCTCGCCCGAGCACGTCTCGCGCCTCGCCTGGAACATCGCCGCCCCGGCGCGCTGCCGTAAGCCGGTCATCGCCGCCAGCCGCGGCTATTGCTTCGGCGTCAGTTTCGAATTGGCGCTCGCTTGCGATTTCCGCATCGTCTCAGAGACCTGCCTCTATTCCCTGCCCGAGCAGCATCTCGGTCAGATCCCCGGATCGGGTGGCGCTGCACGGCTGCAAAGGATGGTCGGCATCACCCGAGCCAAGGACATCGTCATGCGCTCGCGGCGCATTCCCGGCCGCCAGGCCTATGAGTGGGGAATCGCGACCGAGTGCGTTGCCGATGCCGAGCTGGAAGCCGCAACCGAACGGTTTGTCGAGGAGTTGCGCGGGTTCCCGCAGCTGGCCCAGCGCACCGCGAAGAAGCTGCTGAACGACATCGAGGACGCGAATTTGTCGCTGGCGATCGAGCAGGAGGGGCAGGCCTATGGTCGGCTGCGCGGCTCGGACGATTTCCGTGAGGGCGTCGAGGCCTTTCATCACAAGCGCCGACCGAATTCACCGGCAGATGACCTACACGGGGCGTGATGTCCGCCGTCTCGAGGATGCCGACCTGCTGCGTGGCGCCGGGCGCTTCGCCGACGATTTGCCGGTGCGGCGGGATACCTTGCACGCGGCGATCCTGCGCTCGCCGCATCCCCATGCCGAGCTCCTCTCGGTCGATGCGGAAGGCGCGCTGGCGCTGCCCGGCGTCGATTGCGTGGTTATCGGCGAGGATGCGCGCCGCTGGACGCGTCCCTTCGCGGTCGCGGTCAAGACGCCGATGCAGCACTGGTGTCTCGCTGTCGACCGGGTGCGCTATGTCGGCGAGCCGGTGGCGGTGGCGGTGGCGCGCGACCGCCACACCGCGGAGGATGCGTTGGAGCACATCGCCGTCCGATACCGGGCATTGCCGCCGGTCGTCGATGCCGAGAAAGCGGCCGAACCGGATGCGCCGCTGCTCCACCCGGCGGTCGGCTCGAACGTCGTCGGCGACCGCGCGCTTCGCTATGGCGACCCAGAGGCGGCCTTTGTCAAGGCGGCACATAGAGTCTCGGTCACGACCCGCTACCCGCGAAATGCCGCCAGTCCGCTCGAATGCTTTGTTGTGATCGCCGAATATCTGGCGGGCGAGGCGGCCTACGAGGTCACCGCGAATTTCCAGGGCCCCTTTGCGATGCACCCAGTCATGGCAATGGCGCTCAGTGTCCCGGGCAATCGGCTGCGCCTTCGCACGCCGCCGCATTCGGGCGGCAGCTTCGGGGCCAAGCACGCCGTGTTCCCCTATGTCGTGCTGCTGGCTCTGGCGGCGCGCAAAGCCGAGCGGCCGGTCAAATGGGTCGAGAGCCGGCTCGAGCACCTTGTCGCCGCCACGTCGGCGACCAACCGGGTGACCACCGTGTCGGCTGCAGTCGATCGGGACGGCGTCGTCACTGCCCTCGCCTGGGACCAGCTGGAGGATTGCGGCGCCTATCTGCGCGCGCCCGAGCCGGCGACGCTCTACCGCATGCACGCCAACATGACGGGCGCCTACCGCCATCTGTCGATCCGCAATCGCGTCGTGCTGACTAACAAGACGCCGAGTGGACTGGTCCGCGGCTTTGGTGGGCCGGAGGTCTATTTCGCGCTCGAACGCCTGATGCAACGCATCGCCGCGACCCTCGGGCCCGATCCGCTGGAAGTGATCCGCTGCAATCTAGTTGAGGCATTTCCGCACCGCTGTCCGGCCGGCGCGGTCCTCGACTCGGGGGACTATCGGGCTGCAGTCGATGTCGCCAGCGAGCGCGGCGGTTTGGCCCAATTGCGGCATAGGCGCGATGAGGCGCGCAGCGAGGGCCGACTCTATGGCATTGGTTTTGCCGCGGTGGTCGAGCCGGCGATCTCGAACATGGGCTATATCACGACGGTGCTCAGCCCCGAGGAGCGGGACCAAGCCGGACCGAAGAGCGGGGCCCAGGCAGCCGCCACCGTGAGCCTCGACCCGCTCGGCGGCGTCTCGGTGGCAATCGACTCGGTGCCGCAGGGCCAGGGTCACTGCACCGCGACGGCGCAAATCGTCGCCGACATCTTCGGCCTTACCCCCGAAGCCATCCGGGTCGAGGCGGCAATCGATACCGGCAAGGATGCCTGGTCGATCGCCGCCGGCAATTATTCGAGCCGGTTTGCCGGTGCCACTGCCGGCGCGGTGTATCTCGCCGCAACCCGGCTCAAAAACCGGCTGACTGGCATCGCCGCGGCCCAGCTGAACGCAGGGCCGGAGGATCTCGTGTTCGCCGGCGGGTGTGTCTTCGCGGCGACGAACCCCGAGAATTCGCTGAGCTTTGCCCGCGTCGCGGCAACCGACCATTGGGCCCCCGCCGGTTCGCAGGAACCAGCGTTCCGGGAGACCGTGTTCTGGAGCCCGTCGGTGCTTGGAGCGCCCAATGCCGCCGACGAGGTCAACGGCTCGGCCGTCTACAGCTTCGCCTTCGATTTCTGCGGCGTCGAAATCGACGGTGATACCGGCATGGTTCGGGTCGACAAGTATGTGAGCCTGCACGACGCCGGGCGAGTTCTGAACCCGGCCCTGTTCGACGGCCAGGTGCGCGGCGGCTTCGCGATGGCGGTCGGCGCCGCCTTATACGAACAGCTCGCCTATGCCGAGGACGGCGGCTTTATCTCCGGCAGCCTTTTGGATTATGCCCTGTCGACCGCCTCGATGATCCCGGAACTGGAGATCTTGCATCAGGAGATCCCGTCGCCGGTGACCCCGCTCGGCGCCAAGGGGGTCGCCGAGGGGAACTCGATGAGTACGCCGGTGTGCATCGCCAATGCGGTCGCCGACGCGCTCGGAGTGGCGGAGGTCAGCCTCCCGCTGACACCGGAGCGTCTGCTGGAGATGGTGAGGCGCCGGGGCCAATAGCCGATCAGCATCGGTCGGCCGTTTTGGGACCGAGCGGCGAGAGTTCGACGGGCTGATGCGCGAGGCGCTTGATCTGCCGCAGCCAAAGGGGAATGTTGCGCGTCGCTTTGCGCTATTTTCCGAAATGAAATCAAATAGGATCAATGAGGCGCAGCAGCTGGGTTTTCGCCGAGCGCCAGCCATTCCGCCAGAAGCCGGCCATTACCCGCTCGGAAATGCTCGTCGAGCACCTGGGAGCTAAGGATCCGGTCGGCACGGAACTGCCGGAACCCGTTCCGCAGCTCGCACCAGGCGGCCACCGCCGTGACGTCGATATAAGGCCACGATCTCCTCGATTGGGCCCCAGCCTGACGCTGTTGGCGACCAGGACAGAGCGGCGCAAGCGTCGCAAATGCCCCCAGCAAATGTATTATGAACACCTGACCAGGCCGAATCGAGATCGGGCAAGGATTTAAGGCTGACGGTCTCTCCGCAACGCTCGCGGCCCCGGCGAGCTGGTCTCCCCGAAAGACGCGCTCGTGAACCCTAATACGGCTTTTGATGCGGTGTTCGAGCGCATCTCTCGTTTCGGGGAGCAGGCGAACGATCCCGAATAGCTCGCCTCAGGTATGTTCTTGACCCCGATCCGGTGAAAACCTGACCGCCTCGCCAACGGCAAACTTGTGAGTTGTCATCGTACCCCTCAACAACTCTCGCGTTGATGCCCCACTGGCCGCACTGATTTCGTTCGACAACCAACGCGCCGCAACAGTAATCCCCGAAGCGTACGGTTGCGCCGGCGACCGCTGGCCAGAACGCGTCATTGAGCGCCGCGTTTTATCCGTCGCTGTTCGCCGGTCGCGGAAAACATCTTTTCCGTAAATTTTGCGTACGAATCCGAGAGAGCCTTAGGTTGGAGCATATAACACGTTCGGATAATTGGCGTCCCCTACCGGATTCGAACCGGTGTTGCCGCCGTGAGAGTGCTATTGCACGCTTCACCTGGGTTGGCTGCCTAATACTTCCGATTGCAAATTTATCACGTCGCTTCTTGCATTTAGATGATCCTCGTGACATATCTGCCAGCAATGCTGAACGGCGTGATTGGGACCAAATCGTGGTTAACCCCTGTCCCCTTCCTGTCCCCACGGGTTACCGCCTTGAATCCGCTAACCAAGACCTCGCGGCGTCAGGCGGCGATACGGAGACTGGTGTGGCTCTGACCAAGCTTACCTCAAGCTTCGTGCGCGAGGTGACCGAACAAGTACCACCTGTGCGCGACACGGCGTTTTTCGATGTCGCGCTACCGCGCTTTGCGCTTCGGGTCAAGCCGCCTCGCCAGCCCGGAAGCTCTTGGGCTGCCTGGTACTTCGTTCGTTACACGGCGCCCGGCGGAACTGAGAGGCGGCTCAAGGTCGGCGACCCCAGGACAATGAGCCTCGACGCCGCACGACATGCCGCGAAGGTTCAGTTGGCCATGGTCGACAGCGGCAGAGATCCGGTGCGAGAGAAAAATGCAGCGCGCACCGCCTGGTCGATCGAGCAAGCCTGCGAAGCTTACCTCGTCAGCCCAGAATTCGCCGCCAAGACGTCAAAGACGCAGATTTGCGACCGCAGCACCTTCCGCAATCACATCCTCCATCACCTAGGAAAGGAGAAGCTCGCCGACATCGATGTGCCGATGGTCCGTCGGCTCATCCGGGCGGTCGAGGCGGATACCCGCAAGAATGCCCGCAAGCGTCGGCTCGGCGGGCCGGGCGCCGCCCGCAAGGTGGTCCGGGTTCTGTCCGCAGTCTGCACCTGGGCGGTCGGCGAAGGCCACCTAAGCCGCAACCCGATCGTCGGCAATCTGCGCCTCACCGGCGATGGCAGCCGCGAAACCGTGATCACCGAGCCGGCGCAGTACGCTGAATTGTTGGCCACCATGGACCGGCTTGTGGATTCCGGCACGCTGCGACCGCAA
>Ga0310912_10002413_pt1 | contig 10598 bp, 9 predicted proteins | sample GREbulkMGOX080_FD_203443 | JGI IMG/M metagenome (GOLD analysis project Ga0310912, IMG submission 203443) | Lab enrichment of tropical soil microbial communities from Luquillo Experimental Forest, Puerto Rico - GRE.bulkMG.OX080 | ecosystem: Environmental > Terrestrial > Soil > Tropical forest >...
GTTATAAAGACCAAACAGGCGGTTCACATCGCCGACGTTGCTGCTGAGGACCCGCAGAGTGGCGTCGTAACGCTTGGAGGCGCCCGCACTTTAGTCAACGTGCCGATGCTCAAGGACGACGAATTGGTCGGCATTATAGCGATCTATCGTCAGGAGGTTCGCCCGTTCACTGAAAAGCAGATCGAATTGTTACAGAACTTCGGCGCTCAAGCCGTCATCGCCATCGAGAATGCGCGGTTGCTCGATGATCTCAACAAGCTAAACCAGCAGCTCGAACAGCGCGTTTCCGATCAGGTCGGCGAGATCGAGCGCATGGGCAGGTTACGTCGTTTTTTGCCGCCGCAGGTCGCCGATCTGATCGTCGCCTCCGGAACAGAAAAGCAGCTCGAAAGCCATCGCCGCGAGATTACAGCGTTGTTCTGCGACCTGCGCGGCTTTACCGGCTTTTCGGAAAGCTCAGACCCGGAAGACGTTATGGCTCTGTTGGCCGAGTATCATGCGGCCATCGGCACGATCATAAATAAGTACAGCGGCACGCTTGAACGATATGCGGGCGACGGCGTCATGGTCATATTCAATGATCCTGTTCCGGTCGAAAACCCGGCGCTGCAGGCCGTCCTGATGGCGCTCGATATGCGTACTGCAATCGGAGGAATGATTGAGACATGGCGCGATCTTGGTCACGACCTTGGCTTCGGGATCGGCATCGCCCATGGTTTTGCGACGCTTGGCACGATTGGGTTTGAAGGGAGGTTCGACTACGCCGCTATCGGGACAGTGTCCAATGTGGCTTCTCGCCTTTGCGACGAAGCCAAGCCCGGTCAAATCCTCATCAGCCCGCGTGTTCGGCAAGCGGTCGATAAGGTCGTAACGGTCGAACCTGTCGGCGAATTCACGCTCAAGGGAATTCGCCGTCCTATGATCGCCTACAACGTCCAGGGGCCTCTAAATTCTAAACCGAACTGATGTCCGCTTTTGATCCAAAGCAGACATGAGCGGAATCACTTCGCTGCGGTGCAATACTGGGCACTGATTTGCTAGAGTGTCGGCCTCGTCCTGAGGCAATTTATGAGACGCCGGGACTTCATCGCGTTGATCGGTGGCGGCACGGTGGCGTGGCCGCTCGCGGCGCGTGCGCAGCAGCCGGACCAGATGCGGCGTATCGGAGTACTGATAAGCACTGCCTCGGACGATCCGGTAGGGCAAGCTCGCGTTGCGACATTTCTGCAGGGCCTGCAGCAATTGGGCTGGACCGACGGCCGCAACATGCGGATCGATACCCGCTGGGCCAGTAATAATGCCGACAACGGTCGTAAATACGCAGCCGAATTGATTGCACTCGCTCCGGACGTCATCCTTGCCGGTGGCAGCCTGGCGACATCATCGTTGCTGCAGGCAACGCGCGCCGTGCCAATCGTGTTCGCTCTCGTTCCCGACCCAGTCGGCGCCGGTTATGTCGATAGTCTCGCGCGCCCAGGTGGCAATGCAACCGGATTTGCCTCGATCGACTATAGCATGGGCGCGAAGTGGCTGGAGCTTCTGAAGGAGATTGCACCAGGCGTGACGCGAGTGGCGGTCTTGCGGGACCCCGCCGTCGCTGCCGGAGCCGGCCAGTTCGGCGGCATCCAGTCCGCGGCGTCATCGACCGGAGTGGAGGTGAGCCCCATCAACGCGCGCGACGCCGGAGAGATCGAGCGTGCAGTTATGGCCTTCGCGCTCTCCTCCAATGGAGGTTTAATCGTGACGTCGACGGCCTCGGCGTAGGCTCATACTGAGCTGATCGTCAAGTTGGCAGCCCGGCACAAGCTGCCGGCGGTCTACTTCCAACGCTCTTTCGTCACAAGCGGCGGCTTGGTGTCCTATGGGAGTGATCTGGTGGATTCGTTCCGGCGCGCGGCCGAATACGTCGATCGCATCCTCAAAGGCGAGAAGCCCGCCGACCTTCCGGTCCAGGCGCCGACCAGGTATGAGCTGGTCATCAACCTCAAGACCGCCAAGGCGCTCGGCATTACCGTGCCACAGTCGGTGGTCGGCCGCGCCGACGAAGTGATCGAATAGGCTGCAATTTGCGGCACTGCAGAATGTCTGCTTTTGGCACAAAGCGGACATTCCGCGACTGAGTTCCAATGTCCGCTTTTGGGGGTAAAGCAGACATTGCGCGGACGTACTCCAATGTCCGCTTCTGACCCAAAGCGGACGTGGGCGGCTCAGGATTGCTGCCGTGCAGACTAACGCCTGAACCCCATTCCACCGGAACGCCTGAACCCCATTCCACCGGCGGCAAATCCCTGCTGTAATTGACGCAAACTCGCGCGCAGGCCTGCGGCGGAACGGTTTGGTGTAGCGGATGTCACGCAAGCAGCCGAAGGAGCTGCGCAGCGCGCGTTGGTTTCTGCCGGACGATTTTCGTTCGTTTGGCCATCGCTCCCGCATGAGCCAGATGGGCTATTCCGGTGCCGACTATGTTGGTCGGCCCGTCATCGGCATCATCAATACCTGGTCCGACCTCAATCAATGCCACGCGCACTTCAAGCAGCGCGTCGACGACATCAAGCGGGGTGTCTTCCAGGCCGGCGGTTTCCCGGTCGAACTGCCAGCGCTCTCATTGTCAGAAAGTAAGGTTAAGCCAACAACCATGCTCTATCGCAACATGCTGGCGATGGAGACGGAAGAACTCATCCGCTCGCACCCGGTCGACGGCGCCGTACTGATGGGCGGCTGCGACAAGACCACGCCCGGGCTGCTGCTCGGCGCAACCAGCTCCGGCGTGCCAGCGATCTACGTGCCGGCCGGCCCTATGCTGCGGGGCAACTGGCACGGAAAGGTACTTGGGTCAGGCTCCGACGCTTTCAAATACTGGGACGAGCGCCGTGCTGGCGCGCTCAGCGAGAAGGCCTGGAGCGAAATGGAAGTCGGCATCGCGCGCTCCTACGGCGTGTGCATGACCATGGGCACCGCGGCGACTATGACTGCACTCGCGGAGGCGATCGGCATGGCATTGCCCGGTGCCTCATCCATTCCTGCCCCCGATTCCGGCCATATCCGCATGTGTGCGGACTCGGGCCGCCGAATCGTGGAAATGGTTTGGGAAGACGTCACGCCGGCAAAGATTCAAACTGAGGCCGCCTACCGCAATGCTATCGTCGTGGCGATGGCGATGGGTTGCTCGACCAATGCCGTGATCCATTTGCTGGCAATGGCTCGGCGCGCCGGCCACAGTATCAATCTCGACGATTTCGATCGCGCTAGCCGCGAGGTGCCGGTGATCGCCAACATCCGGCCGAGCGGCGACAAATACTTGATGGAAGATTTCTATTATGCCGGCGGATTGCCGGCGTTGATGTCGCGGCTCAAGCCGTTCCTCGACCTCTCACACGTCAACGTCTCGGGCAGCAGGCTCGGTGACGTGCTCGACTCCGCAGAAATCTATAACGATGACGTTATCCGTCCGCTTAACAACCCAATCTATGCCGAGGGCGCACTCGCCGTGCTGCGCGGCAACCTGGCGCCGAACGGCTGCGTGATGAAGCCATCGGCCGCGGCGCCGCATCTGCTGAGACATTCCGGCCCGGCCATGGTGTTCGACTCCTACCCCGATCTCAAGGCGAACATCGATCGCGATGATCTCGACGTCACCAGCGACCACGTGTTGGTGTTGCGCAATGCCGGACCGCTCGGCGGGCCGGGCATGCCGGAGTGGGGTATGCTGCCGATACCGAAAACGCTTCTCAAGCAAGGCGTGCGCGACATGGTGCGCATTTCCGATGCGCGTATGAGTGGCACTAGTTACGGCGCCTGCATTCTGCATGTATCACCGGAATCTTATGTCGGCGGGCCGCTCGGGCTGGTTAAGACCGGCGACATGATCACTGTCGACGTGCCGGCACGCCGCATCAGCCTCGATGTGTCCGAGGGCGAGCTTGCCGACCGCCGTGTCAAGCGCAAGCAGCCCGAACCGCGATATGAACGCGGCTATGGCTGGATGTTCTCACGCCATGTGCAGCAAGCCGACCAGGGCTGCGACTTCGATTTCCTACGGACCGATTTCGGCGCACCGGTATGCGAGCCGGATATTTTTTGAAAGAGTAAGGCATGCTTTCCGTAGCGCTACGCGACAAGCTCAAGACAGTGAGCACGGCGACGATCTGCACCGCGCTGTTCAAGCGGGGCTTTCGCAACCAGTACATTCAGGATGTGACACCGCTTAACCCGGCGGCGGGGACGATGGTCGGCGAGGCCTTCACACTGCGCTACATCCCGGCGCGTGAAGATCTGAACCTAATCACTGTGTTCCAGGATCGATCGCATCCGCAGCGCAAGGCGGTGGAAGAGTGCCCGCCAGGCGCGGTCTTCGTCATCGACAGTCGCAAGGATGCCCGCGCCGCTTCAGCTGGATCGATTCTCGTTACCCGGCTCATGATCCGCGGCGTCGCCGGCGTTGTGACCGATGGAGGCTTTCGTGACTCGCCGGAGATCGCTCGCATGGCCATTCCTGCATATCATCATCGTCCAGCCGCACCGACCAATCTGACAGTCCATCAGGCGCTCGACATCAATGTACCGATTGCCTGCGGTGACGCGCCGGTGTGGCCGGGCGATGTGGTCGTTGGCGATGCCGAGGGCGTCGTGGTTATCCCCGCGCATCTTGCCGACGAGATTGCCAACGAGGCGGTAGAAATGACCGCCTTCGAGGATTTCGTGACGGAAGAGGTCAAAAACGGCCGTTCGATTATCGGGCTTTATCCGCCGACAGACGAACAGGCCAAGGAGGATTTTTCGGTGTGGCGCAAACTGAAAGGCCGATAGGTGAGCGAGGCAATGCTCTGTCTGTCCCAAATTTTTCTGAAGGAAACCTAACCTAGCCATTGTCGCGTTGAACCTCAGGGGAGGAATACCATGCTCATTAAGTTGACCCGCCGTGCGGTGGTAGGAGGTCTTGCAAGCTCTGCGGCGGCCCCGGCATTCGCACAAAATCTGCCGCTTCCCACATCGCCGGTCACGCTCAATTTCGTCGACGTGGCCGGCAACCTTGCCCTCACCCAGAAGGCGATCGAAGCCTATCGCGACAACAATCCGAAACTGGTCGCAAAGGTAAACTTCAGTAAGGCACCAGCTCCCGAACTGCCGGGCAAAATCAAGGCGCAACAGGACGCCGGCCGGGTCGATATTGACGGTGTGCTGACCGGGATAGATGCGCTCTCGGCCGGTGTCGACCAGAAGCTGTGGATTCCAATCGCCACCGAATTTGCGGCCAAGTTGCCCAAGCTCAATGAGATCTATCTGCCCGGCGCCGCCAGAATGCAGGAGCTTGCCTCGAACCAGGGCGTTTGCATCGTGTTCTGTCCGGCGGGTCCGGTGATGGAATACATGCCGGATAACGTGAAGCAGGTGCCGCAAACCGCCGAAGACCTGCTCGCCTGGGCTAAAGCTAATCCCAACCGCTTCATGTATGCGCGCCCGGCGAATTCCGGGCCGGGGCGCGTCTTCATGATGGGGCTTCCCTACATCCTCGGTGACAAGGACCCGCACGATCCGAAGGACGGCTGGGACAAGACTTGGTCGTACTTGAAGGAGCTTGGGCAATACGTCGAGTACTATCCGGCCGGCACCGGGGCGACCATGAAGGAGCTCGGCGAAGGCTCTCGCGACATGATCCCATCGCAGATGGGTTGGGACATCAATCCCCGCGCTCTCGGCGTGGTGCCCAAGGAAGCCAAGGTGTTCTTTCTCAAGGGCTACCATTGGGTTCTGGATGCCCATTACCTCTGCATCCCGAAGGGGGTCTCCAACGATAAGCTCGCGGTGCTGATCGATTTCCTCAACTACATGCTGTCGCCACCGGCGCAGGCCATGACCTACGATGACGGTTATTTCTATCCTGGTCCGGCCGTAAAGGACGTGCCGTTGTCGATGGCGCCCGAAGCAAGCCAGAAGGTGATCGCCGAATTTGGTCGCAGCGAATATGCCCAGGCGATCACGGCAGCGCCGCAGGAGATTCCGCTGCTACCCGATAAGCTCGTGTATGCATTCAGCCGCTGGGACGAGCAGATTGGCTCGCAGAAGAAGAAGAACTGACGCCCTACCCATGAGAGAAGACTGGCGGCGGCCTCCGCCAGTCTTCCTTTATTATGTAAGCTGTTGCCGCTTGGGGAGAAGCGCTCGTCATGGCGATTGCTGCACGCGATTTTCGCGAGCTGCGGCTCGAAAGCATGAGCCGCACGTTCGGCAGCATCAACGCGCTCAAGGGCGTCACGCTGAGCGTCCGCCGCGGCGAGTTCATAGCCTTGCTCGGGCCCTCCGGCTGCGGCAAATCAACCGCGCTCAATTGCCTGGCCGGCCTGCTGACGCTTTCAGGCGGCAGCGTCTGGCTTGACACGACGCGCATCGATCACCTGCCGCCAGAGGCGCGTGGCTTCGGTATGGTGTTCCAGAATTACGCGCTGTTTCCGCACATGAGCGTAAGGCGAAACATCGGCTTCGGCCTCAACATGCACGGGATTGCCAAAGATAAGATCGAGCGCAAGGTCGACGAGGCGTTGTCGATCGTGCGTCTCGGCGACCAGGGCGACAAACTGCCCGGGCAGCTTTCGGGTGGACAACAGCAGCGCGTCGCCATCGCCCGCGCCATTGTGATCGAGCCGCCACTCGTGCTTATGGACGAGCCGTTATCCAATCTGGATGCCAAGCTGCGGCTCGAGATGCGCGCGGAAATCCGCCGCATTCATGAATTGATCGGCTCGGCCACTATCTACGTCACGCACGACCAGGAGGAGGCGCTGTCGCTCGCGGACCGCATCGTCGTCATGCGGGCGGGCGAGGTGCGCCAGGTTGGCACGCCGGAGGAGCTCTACTTACGTCCCGCGCACGCCGATGTCGCCGAATTCATGGGTTATCGCAACCAGCTTCGTGTGCGCGCAACCCGCGCCGACAAGCTGATCCATGTCAATGTCGCCGGCGCCAACTTGCCGGCGACACCCGTCGACGCGGTCAATGAGGGCGAGGTGGTCGCGGCGATCCGACCCGACGATCTTGCGGTGAGTGCGACTGGCTCAATCGCGGCGACCGTCGAATCGGCGCAGTACCACGGGCACAGCTTTTACTGCTCCGGTCGGATCGCCGACGGCACCGAGCTTTATTTTCAATCCGATCGCAGGGTGAGCAAGGGTGAGACTGTGCGCCTCACGGCAGATCCGGGCCGGGTACTGGTCTATTCGCGGGCGACCGCATGAGCAAAAGGGCGACTGGCACCCTCGCTGATCCGACGCCATTGCGCGTGCGTCTTGCGCTCCGCGATCTCGACGGCGTGACATTGCTGGCTTTGCCGGCCGTGCTGTTCGTCGTGGTGCTGTTCATTTATCCGTTTGCTTACGGCTTCGTGCTGTCGTTTCAGCCGAAGGCGGGTAACTGGCTGGCGAATTACACCAAGTTTTTCTCTGATCCGTTCCTTTATGACACGATCGGCGCGACCTTCCGCCTCGCCATTCCGGCGACACTGATCAATGTTCTGATTTCGGTGCCGGTCGCGCTCAGGGTACGGCGGATGGATTACCGCCGTTTGCTGACCGCGATCCTGGTCATCCCGATCACACTCGGCACCGTGCTGATCGCCGAGGGTCTGCTCATCTATCTCGGGCCCCAGGGCTGGTTCAACCGAGTGCTGTTCATGATTGGGCTCGGAAAGATCCGCCTGGTACACAATTATACGGGCGTGATGCTGTCGCTGATCCTGTCGGGATTCCCGTTCACCTTCCTGCTAACCCTGTCTTATCTGACCGGCATCGATCCTTCGCTGGAGCAGGCGGCTTCCACTCTCGGTGCTAAGGCGCGGGCCCGCTTTGTGCATGTCCTGCTGCCTCTGCTCGCGCAAGGCCTCGCCATCAATCTCTGCTTGTCGTTCGTACAGACCTTTTCCGTCTTTCCCTCGGCGGTGCTGCTCGGAGCGCCCGCGGGCGACACTCGCGTCATCTCCATCGCCGCCTATCAGGCCGCCTATGAGCAGTACGACAGCTCGATGGCCTCCGCGATCGCCATGATCATGGGGTTCTGCCAGCTCATCGTCGTCGTTATGATCCTGTTCGGGCGATCGCTGGCCTATCGCGGCGCCGCCAGCGGTGGAAAAGGCTAAAGCCCGTGGCAACAGAGAAATCGATCGGCGAACAGCTATGGGCGATAGCGATTTGGGCGCTCGTCGCCATTTTCGTCCTCAATTTCACAGCGATGGTCGCAACAGTCGTCATCAATTCCTTCGGCACGCGCTGGTTTAACGCCTGGCTGCCGGCCGGATTCACGGCGCGCTGGTATGAATCGGCGTGGAACGAATTCCAGCTTCACGACGTGCTCATCGTCACCTTTGAGGTGGTTGGCGCTGTGGTTCTGCTGTCGGGGCTACTTGGCGTACCGGCGGCTTACGCACTGGCGCGGCGCAATTTTCCGGGCAAGCAAGCCGTCGTCTTACTCTTCCTACTGCCTTTGCTCATCCCGCCGATCACCTTTGGCATCCCGCTTGCAACCGTGCTCTATCAGGCGCACCTCGGCGGCAATATGTCGGGGGTAATCCTCGCTAATCTTGTGCCCTCGGTACCGTTCGTGGTGCTGGTAATGATCCCGTTCATCGAGCAGATTGATCCGCGTATCGAAGCCGCGGCGCGCGTGTTCGGTGCCGGCACAGGACGGCTGTTCCTGCACGTGATAGTGCCGCTGCTCAGCCCGGGGATCCTGGCAGCCTTGCTGCTCGTACTGGTACGCACCATAGCAATGTTCGAGCTGACATTCTTCACGGCTGGGCCGGGGAGTCAGACGCTCGTGGTCGCGCTCTATTACGCGGTCTATGCGGCGGGCGTTCGGGCAGGGCAATCGATCGATGCCATGGCGGTAATTTACATGCTCACCACATTGGTGTGGTTGTTGATTGCGCTGCGCTTCGTCGACCCAACCCAGATTGTCACCCGCGTGAAGCGTGAGACGGCCGCTTGAAGATGCACATTGCAGGACCGAGCCACCAACGTATTCTGATGTTAGAGAATTTCCATGGGCGGGAGCCCGCCATGTTGAAGAGCCCTGACCGTCCTCCTTCCGGGCGCACCGAGTAGCGCTAGCGAGATCGAATCGGCTTTCGAGGCCCTTGTCGGTCAGCGGGTGGACGCACTTGTGATAAGCGGTGAAGTATTCTTTTTGACCCAGCGTAATCAGCTTGTTGAGCTCGCGGCCCGGCACGCATTGCCAACCATATGCCGGCGGCCTCATGAGCTATGGCTCCGATTTCGCAGAGCCTTACCGTTTGGTCGGAGTATACGCCGGCCGGATTCTCACGGGCGAAAAGCCAGCCGATCTTCCAGTTCAACAGGCCACCAAAGTGAACTAGTCATCAATCTGAAAACCGCCAAGACCCTCTGCCTTACCATACCGCTGCCGCTGCTTGGCCGCGCCGACCTGGTGATCGAATAAAATTGCTGCGGTGCATGAGTCCGCTTTTGGCACAAAGCAGACATCCCGACGCGCTCAATCAATGTCCGCTTTTGGGGGTAAAGCGGACATTCCCTCTATTAGCCTAGATGTCCGTTATTGACCCAAAGCGCACGTTCGTTGGCACTTCCGGTGTGCGGGTTTGATCCGGTACGATGCCTTGTCCTGACCTCTAGGAGGCAATGACACGACGCCAAGCACGCGAATAGGCAACGCGACGCTGCAGCGGGACGGTGAGTGCTTTGCAGACACTCGAGCGTAGAACGATCAGCAAAATCTCGTGGCGATTACTACCGCTGATCGTCATCATCTACTTCGTAGCCTACATCGATCGTACCAACGTCAGCTTTGCGGCGTTGACGATGAATAAAGATCTTGGGCTGAGTTCGTACGTCTTCGGCTTGGGCGCCGGCATTTTCTTCCTGGGTTATTTCCTTTTCGAGATCCCGAGCAATGTGATCCTGGAAAAGGTCGGGGCGCGCATCTGGATCGCGCGCATCATGATCACTTGGGGCCTCGTGTCTGGCGCGACGGCCCTCGCGACGGGCCCCGCCAGCTTTCTAACCCTGCGGTTTCTCCTGGGCGTCGCCGAGGCCGGGTTCTTCCCGGGGATGATCCTTTATTTCACTTATTGGTTCCCGAAGGCCTACAGAGCGCGGGTGATCTCGGCTTTGTTCATTGCTGTGCCCGGCTCGAATGCGGTCGCTGCGGTCATTTCCGGAGCTGTCCTCGAGATGGACGGACTGCTTGGGCTTGCCGGTTGGCAGTGGATGTTCATCGTCGAAGCCGTCCCGGCGGTGCTTCTTGCCTTCGCTGTTCTGGTGCTAATGACTGACCGTCCAGCGGTCGCCAGCTGGCTCGAGCCGGCGGAGCGCGAATGGCTCGAGGGCGCGTTGCAGGAGGAGCGCCGCCACATCGAGACCTCCGGGCATCTCAGCCTTTTTCAGGCTCTCACCGATGCGCGCGTACTCATACTTTCCCTGATCTATCTCACCATCGTGACGGCCACCTACGGCATTACTTTCTTCCTGCCGCAGATCGTCAAAGGCATCGGTCTGTCCAATATGATGACGGGCCTGGTGACGGCGATTCCCTATACCATTGGAACGATTGGTATGCTGTTATGGGGGGCTTCC
>Ga0310912_10002415_pt1 | contig 10597 bp, 8 predicted proteins | sample GREbulkMGOX080_FD_203443 | JGI IMG/M metagenome (GOLD analysis project Ga0310912, IMG submission 203443) | Lab enrichment of tropical soil microbial communities from Luquillo Experimental Forest, Puerto Rico - GRE.bulkMG.OX080 | ecosystem: Environmental > Terrestrial > Soil > Tropical forest >...
CCAATGCGATCTCCTCCTCCGGCACCTCCTCCACCGGCCGCACGGTTACCGCCGCCACGATCGCCTGCCCCGCCGCGGTCGCCGACGCCTCCTCGGTCTCCAGCCCCGCCACGGTCACCTACGCCACCGCGATCTCCCGCTCCTCCACGATCTCCCACGCCACCTCGGTCTCCAACACCACCGCGATCCCCTACCCCGCCACGGTTGCCAGCACCGCCTTGCTGCCGCTGTCGTGCGTTCGCCTGGCGATTTGCCATGGAATCACCTCGAGCCGTACCGCCATACTTATTGGCCGTCGCCCGGTTGGAGTATGGTGTGCCGCCACGGTGCGCGGAATTGTGTTGCCAGCTGTTCCCACCTTTAGCATTAACGCGGTTGCCCCCCTGAACGTTGGTATTGCGGTTGTAATTGTTATTGTTGTTGATGGTGATGTTGTTGTTACCGCCCCAGTTGCTGTTGTAGCCCCAACCCCCTCCCCATGCAGCTCCCATGGCCAGACCGACGCCGAACGAAAGGGCCATGCCCGCGGCATAATAGCCTGGGGGGGGATAGGCAACGGGCGGGTAGGGATAAACCGGTGGACCGTACACGACCGTGGGATTGTAGCTGGGAACGTAAACTACCTGTGGATTGCTTTGTTCGATCACAATTACCTGTTTGCTTTCAACTACTTTCGTTTCCACCTTCATCTGCTCACCGGACTTGAGATTGCCGTTGCCCTGCGCTTTGGCGCGCATGCGCTGCACGGCATCCATCACGTCGGATTGCTGCGCCAAGAACGCGTTGCCTAAATCGGTGGTCCACTGGATATCATCCGCGAGTCGTTTCACGACATCCGGCATCGGCGACAAGCCCTGAACGCTCGGATCCCAGTTTTGCTTCATCACGGCTTCTTCCAGAGCTTTGTCCTTTAGTTTTGGGTTCTTAGTCAGAAATTGTTGCAGCTGGATTATTTCCAGCGGATACGTCGATGCAGCGAGCACTTGGGCGAGCATCGGATCCGGATAAAGTGCGATAGGCGCCACCAAAGAATCTAACTGGTCATTCGGTATTTTCGCCTCTGTTTGTTGAGCTCCGGAATCTTGTTGCTGGCTCGCAACGGCGAGCATGGTCAAATCTCCGGGCACTAGTATCGCTACACAGAACGCCGCAACGGTGCCGCGAAGAAATCGCATTAAGAAAACCGGCCCATAGGATACTGGCTTCATGGGATTCTTACCTCGTTCTTCGAAGATATGCAGCAGATTTGGCCAGCTGCATTCCTGCCGGGATTCAACTCGTCGGGCTCAGAAGCAACAACGATGAGAGAAATTGGTTTACCCGGGTACTGGCAAAACTACCAGTCGCTGTTTGTAAGGCAAGGTCTCGTCTGCTTGGAGGGCTGATCGAGGACATTTGAATACTTGACGACGGAACTTTTCCGGGAGTTATGAAGTACAATTCTTAAGAACAATGCTCTAGGTAATGGCGTCTAAAGCATTTGCATTCAAAATGAAGCCTCCATGTCAGTTATCTTCCTTATTTCTTATGCTTTTTTTCCCTGCTGTGCAGTTTGCATGCCTAATGCTCGAGCTGGATTCGGCCCTTGTTCGTCGACTGTAGTACCAAATGACGACTCGTCCATGTCATTTTCTCTAACCAAGGAGCTCACGCTGCGAATGTGCAGGTCGCGCTGAGGAAAGGGAATCTCGATATTAGCTTCTCGCAACGCTTTGAGGAGGTGCACAGCGATGTCGCTCTTGAGCTGAAACCAGTCTTCTTGATAGGTCCAGAAGCGAAGCTCGAAGCTCAGAGCGCTTTCGCCAAAACCCAGAAAATAGGATTCCGGTTTTGGGTTGTTAATGACGGCTGGATGTGCGGTTGCAAGTTCACGTAGCAGTGAAATCACTCGCTCCGGATCCGTGCCGTATGCGACGCCGACCGCAATATCTATGCGCCGCCGGAGAGAGGAAAGCGTCCAGTTAATGACTTCTTTCGCGACGAAATCGCTATTGGGAACAATCACCTCAGCATCCTGAAATGTATGGATCGTGCTCGACCGCGCTCCGATGCGCCGGACCTTGCCGACTAATCCGCTGATTTCGACGGTGTCGCCTACGCGGATGGGACGCTCAAAGAGCAAGATCAAGCCGGAGACGAAATTGTTGACGATGTTCTGGAGGCCGAAGCCCACGCCGACGCCTAGAGCGCCCGTGACGAGCGTAAACTTGTTTACATCAAATCCTGCATTGGCTAAGCCAGCTAGGCAGACGAGGATGAGAAGAACATAGTACGTGACTTTTGAAATGGCAAACGGCAAGCCACGCTGGAGAGGGAATCGCGACAGCAGAAGCTTTGTGAGGACGAAAGTGATTACGTTGGCGAGAGCATAGCCTGCAAAAAGTATGAAAAGGAAACTGAAGATAATGCCGAGCGTGAAGTGAACCTTTTGGAAGCCGATGGGGTAATTCAAAACGCCGGAAACGATACGCCTGACACTGTCGTGGAGCGTGAGCAGGCGCGATAGGACGTTAAGCCACAAATACAAAAAACCAAGAGTAAGGATTCGCCAAGCCCAGCGATCCACCGCCTCCGCACGCGATTCCAAAGCAGATTGGGCCCAGCTGGTCCGAATCAGGGTGGCCAAGATAAGCATTAGGACACGACCCACGCAGAAAAGAGCCGCCGCTCCGAATGCTCCCAACAAAGCCGTCGTTCCCGAAATCTGCGCCAGCGAGATAAATCCCAGGATGTTGGCCACCAGGGAGCAGGCCAGCAACAGCAGTCCTAGCCAGATTGCCAGCTTCAAAGTCCGCAGGCTCCGTCTGGGGATTGAAAGTTCTCTCAGGCGGGCGGGACGAGCGAACCAGCCGAAACAAATCAATGCACCGATACCGATCAGACCGTGGAATTCGCGACGGATCAAGGGTGAGAAGCGAATCAAGAGGTACAACAATTCAAGCACATAGAATACTCCCAGGACATAGAGGAGCGTCCTCAGACGAGATTCAAGCAAGGGAGAGAGCAACCGCAGCACGGGGATTAAATAGAGGATACAAATGGCAAACACGATTTCGAAGGGGGCGTAGGAGAGGTAGAAAGTCGTCAAAACTAGAGCTACGAGAAGCGCGATTGAGAAAGGGAAGGCGAAAATCCTCGCTGCGTCACCAGGAATACCTGCTTCTCCCCCATTAGCGATCCAACGGCGAATCCTGAGAGTTCCAATTAAGGCCAAAAGGTAACAGGCGAGAGTTAAGACGATCCCGACTTTTTGTCCTTGTAGGAATATCGTAACGGTAATGAGGGACAAGTCAAGGGACCGCTGGATTCTCGTTTGCAAGGCATGGTCACGGGTTCCGGATTGAAGAATCTTCCAAATTGGAGGGCTTTCTGGCTTGAAGAGTCGGCTGCGTGTCTGAGCTTGACGGTCCTGAACATTCGCGAGAACGTTAACAATTTGACGATCGATTTGTGAGATTTCGGTTTGCAGGGTAAGGACAAGGTTTAATTGCCTTTGCAAATCGGCGCGGGCTTTTCGTATAAGCTCCAATTCCTGCGCGATTCGATCTACCACCGACCGTATTTCCTGATTCTGATGGAAATGATCCCATGTGGCCTGCCAATCCAAATTGTTTTCTTCCACATGACTGAGTTGCTGTTCCAGCAAGGCTGCGCGAGGAGTAAGAACCTCGCTCTCTCCAGCATATTTTTCGTTGAGAATCCGCCAAAATCTTTGCTCCCTCTGAAGCTCCAGGGTTGAAGGGTTGCTCACCAAAAGATCGTTAAGTTGATTGATGTTTTCACGAATCCACCGAGATTGGCTCTTCGCTTCCGCCTCCGCGGCGAGCAACTCCCCCTCAGGGGCTAGTTGGCTTGTGATCTCTCGCAACCAGCGTTCAAGCTCCTCCGCGCGATCTGTAATCTGTGGCAGCGGTATCGAACGGTCAGATACAGTCGTGGTTGGCGGCGACTGTTGCTGCGGGGAATCCGTGCCCGCTGTTACGGCGGGCGTAGGGACCGGACGCATTTGAGCTTGAGCCGTTAAGGCAACCAGGCCAAGACTTGCCATCAAAAGGCAGGCGTCAAACATCCCGAACGTACTGCGTTTGGGCATGCGAGAGCGACCTTGGCGGCCATCATGCAGGCATCGCCGGGGCAAAGGACTCCACGTCAGGGCCACGCATTTATCCCCGTGTTGAGATGGTCGGTCGGGTAACCTGCTAGGACGCTAGCTCAGGTGGCAGGAGTCGGCACACTGTCAGAAGTAACAGAGGACTGGGGGCGGACAAGATACGGTACGAAGAAGGGCCAAGAACTGTCAGAATTAACAGATTATTTCGGTTCATTGTCCAAGCAATATTGCTGCCGCATCAGCGGGTGCACCAGTGTGTCAGATTCATCCGATTGGCCGGTGTAATGAGCAATGTTAACACGTAAGACGAATTTTCAAACCGACTTCCCAAGTTACCTTCGCCACTATCGGGGAGGCTGAATGGATGCATTGCTAAGTCGTTCGAGGATGTTTTGGAACAGGAAGAGGCTGCGCTAGAGGACCATCTGCAGTTGAGCAGGATCCCGACGTCGCCTTGAGGCAAGGGGAAGAGGTGTATGTCCATGCGACAACTTCACACTGGTTTCATTTTCATGAACCTAAAAAAAGGAATTCTGTTTTCCACTGTTCTTCTTCTCGCATCAACGCTCACTTACTCCGCCAAGCTTGTCTCAAGCTGGAAGAACCCAAAATATATCGGCCGGCCCTTCCACAGAATTCTCACAATTGGGATGAGCGAAAACCCAGCCGTTCGGCTCGATTTCGAAGATGCCCTCGCCGAGAAGCTCTCCAGAGACGGGCTCGAGGTGGTCCCCGGCCACGACATCCTCTTTCGCCCGGAGTCGCCCCATCTTGATCTCGACTATCTCAAAGGACAGATCCGTGACCACAACATTGACGCCGTAATCATCTCGCGCCTCGTTAAAGTGGACAAGAAGACCACCTACGTGGGCGGCCACAGTTACGTGGTTCCGTATCCCTACTACTACGGTTTCTATGGCTACTACGGAACCGTTTTCACGCAGGTTTATACGCCAGAATACTTGCGGGAAGACACTACTGTGCGCACTGAAACCAATCTTTACTCAGCGGCGCCCCCCAACGAAGAACTTGTCTGGACCGCGTACAGCGATACTTTTAATCCGAAGAATGCCGACAAAGTAATCTCTGAAGTCGTCAAGCTCATCGTAAAAAGCTTGGAAAAAGAAGCGATTATTACTAAGAATCCCTGACAAGAAAGAAGTGAATCATTCGGTTGAAATAATTTTGGGGACAGGCGAGATGTCAGCTGCAAGAGGTAGGAATTCGACGACGTCCGCCGAAGATGGCCTTTGGAAACTGACTAAAAAAGACGCGTGGTTCATGCGCGGAGAAGCGCGGTTTCTCACCTATTGCAAAGAGACTCTCGTGGACCTCGCGCGAGAGCAGAAGCCTTCCACAACAATCCTGGGCTGCAGCAACTCACGGGTTCCGCCGGAACTGATCTTCGACGCCGACTTCGGCGAGTTGTTTGTCGTGCGCGTTGCGGGGCATTTAATTTCGCTCGAGGTCATTAGGAAGTCTGCAGTATGCTGCTGCGCATCTTCGCACCTATCTGTTTGTCGTTCTCGGCCACGAAGCGTACCGCGCCGTGCACGCCGCGTGGGAATACAAGGTGTGCAGTGTGATACAGCGTTCCCGAATCCAGACTTTGGTACAAGACATCCTACCCGGCTTGCTCGATCCCGATCTGGCACTGGCGGAACGCCGAGTCGAAGGTGCGCTGGTCGTCTCAGCAGCGTTCAGATACACCCGAGTACTACAATGCCATGAAGAAGGCGCAATGCTGATCGGCGCGGTTTTCAACATTCCTTCGGGATACGTGCGCTTCCCGTCCTAAAGCTGCGCGAAAGGGATGAATTGCTTGTCTGCTCTGGTCTCAATGACTTCTGTGCAAGTGAACATTATGTTGAAATCAGCAAAATCCTGCGCCATTGCCCTAATCTTTTGTGAGTGCATTGGCGTAGGGATTTGTCGCGCCCAGGATCTCACGCCGCGGGCCTATTTGATTACACCGGTCCATTCAAACGCAGTAGTCCTGTCGTACTCGTTGGACGACGGAAGCATTCTCTTCGATCCCAGCCTTCCAATTACGGACGCTACGGGGAGACTCAGCATTCCAGCCATCAGTCTTTATCACACGTTCAGTTTCTTTGGCCGCTCCGCCAATGTCACTGCCTCGTTGCCATATACGGTTGGAAACTTCAAAGGAAATGTGAATGGCACACCTCAAAACGTGTACCGTTCCGGTCTACTCAATTCGATCTTTCGATTCTCGGTCAATCTGAAAGGCGGCCCCGCGATGACCCCGCTGGAATTTTCCTCGTGGCACCAGAACTTCATCGTGGGGGCCAGCCTCAAGGTAGTGGCTCGCACTGGACAGTATGACCCGACCAAACTAATCAACCCGGGAACGAATCGTTGGGCATTTAAGCCTGAGCTCGGACTGTCTAAACGGTGGGGTCACTGGATCCTTGATACGTATGTAGGAGTGTGGTTCTTTACCACGAACCCGGAATTCTTTTCACACAATGCAGCCTCTCCAGGCGTTAACACTCTGTCGCAGAACCCAATGGGCTCCTCGGAAGTGCACGTCAGCTACGATTTCAAACCTCGGCTCTGGACTTCTTTCGACTGGAACTATTGGTATGGCGGGCGCCGAAGTGTAAACGGGATGGTAAGTCCTAGCTCGCTTCAAGCCAATTCCAGGATCGGCGTGACAGCGTCTATTCCGATCAGCACACATCAGTCCCTGAAATTCAGCTACAGTTACGGTGATATTGTTCGAGTGGGAGGTAACTATCACAACGTGTCGTTCGCTTGGCAATACAGTTGGATAGGCCGACCCAACTAACGCTGAAATTTGATATCAGATGAAGTAAACCAAAGCGCCATACGCATCTCGACTATTATCGGACGAGGAAGACTGCGATAGAGGACTGTCAGGGCCTGGCGGACCTCGCAGGATCCTCGCATCCCCTTAAGCACAAGAATCTTTACGCGATCCTTCTTTAACATCCTGTGCCTTCAATCAAACTCCAGCGACTTGCTCACGAGTCATCTTGGCCGCGAGTTCCCCCTTGCCGAACTCGAGCCATTCGGCCCCGCTGCCACGTGCAAACAAATCGAGCGTACGCGCAATTAGTCCGGTCCACCCGGTTTGTTGGCTCGCTCCTAGCCCCGCGCGTTATCGCCTTGGAAATACTCATAGAAAAGGATGTAGTCCTTCCAGTAGGGGTCTTCCTGAAACTTTTTTGTTCGGCCGTAGACGGGACGAATGCCACTCTCATCACGGAGGAAAATCCGCGAGAGCCTTCTTGCAATCTCCTTGGCCACTTCAAAGAGAGTCACGTACTCTTCCGGAAGCGCCATCCGGAATTGTGGGGTCATTGCCGTTCTTCTCCTCTGACAAGAGCTTGCGGGATCGATCTTCGAACTTCGTTATTTGTTATTTCATGACCGCCAACCGAGCTCGCAACCGATTTTTCCGGCAACTCTATGCGAGAGCAGCGGAAAAAATGGAAGCCCCAGGGCCCCAAATCCACATAAAGGCCCGACGACACCAGGTCATCCCCAGACCGTTGATATTCTCCGCCGGAGAACAGGTCGGTCAGTCGCCACGTGCTTCCTCCGAGATTTTCCGAATGTTCCTTGATGCGAGCCTGGGCGGGACGATCGCTCAAATTGACGACAATTAAATACCGGTCATCACGGTTGACCCAATTCCATGCCACTATGTTTAGATAGCTTGGGTTGTCGGGCCAACCAGAGCGCTCGCATAGGCTCCACTGGTCCTCTCGAAAGATCGGTGCATTGATGGCTGCGAGAAGCTTGAGGTAGAAATTGTGCAGTTGACTGTCCATCGGCTCTTCCGGGCGTCGGCCCAGAAAGACGGGGAGGCGGACCTTGCGTCCTTCAAACTGTCCTTCGTGAAAGAGCTTTGCGCCGAGAAGCGTGGATGTACTTACTGCTGCGGCTTTTTCCTTTGCTGCAGAAAACGCTTTTGCTGCACGGGGTTCGTCATGGTTCTCGATGAAACGCAGCAGCTTTTTCTGGTACGCTAATTCGGCACAAAGATGCATGCGCATACTCTCTGCGTTGTCATGCTCTAAGCGGTCATAGAGCCTCTTGTCATAGCAGAAGTCGAATCCCTGCTGTTGCAGCTCCCACTCGAGGTCCCAATAGGCTTCGGCAATGAAGAGGAAATCGGGATGCGTCTTCTTCACGGCGGGAATTACCTCCACCCAGTATTCCGTCGCCGGTCTTTGTCCTGCATGCCTGCCCCAGGTGCGTTCAAATATTGGGTTCATCACCAGCATGGACATATCGCAGCGCACACCGTCGCATTGAGTGGCAATGTCAGAAACGGATTCGATCACAGCCCGCCGAAGCCTAGGATGGAAGGCGTTGAGCTGCAAGACGTCTGGCCAGGCAGGGAAATAAGGATCGCGGCCACATGCGAAAACTGTTCTGTTAACTTTCGCGTACGAGGAGGGATCACTGCGGAGATCATCCAATGTCCCTCGTATAAAGTAGTCCGTGTGTTCTGTGACCCAAGGGTGATCGGGAGCTACATGATTGGGGACAAAATCCAGAATGAGATGCATGCCGCGTTTAGCAAGTTCTTTGCGAGCGATAGCTAGGCCTTTCGGTCCCCCGAGGTGACGATCAACCACATACTGCCGCACGCAATAAGGGGAACCTACGTTATCCTCTGGACGAAAGTCGGGCAATGCTCGGCGAAAATCTGCCAACAAGCTGGCATTTTGGTTGGCGATGGCGATCCCGGCGGGGCTGCGTTCCCATACGCCCATCAACCATACTGCGTCAAATCCCAAAGAACCAATCGAATCCCACTCGGCTGAAGAGACAGAACTCAAGTCGACCGGGGCTTTAGTCTTTGCGCTAAGCTCTGAAACCCACACCCAAGTATTGATTTCATAGATTGTCGGGGAACCAACCCAAGCAGGCATGAACAGCTTGCTCCTTTCCTGTTGCGCCCACTATTTCGATTGATTGCTAACTCATCACTTACTGAGAGTCAGTGACAGCAGTCACGAAGCAATATAACTGTAAAGCGAATCGCTAATTCGATTCCAGATGGCTTGAGTCGGGCCGCGTTAAGAGCCTTCATTTTCCTGTGAGACTTAATACTAAAGGATCGGCAGAGAAGGAACTAGCAAGCTTACAGATGTAGAGTGGTCCCGGGCACAGCATGGGAATGAAAATCTGGTCGAACGGGTTCCTACTCGCCTAGTGCTAGAGCCTTTACGCAAGCAACTGTCGTGCTCAGGATTTGACGCCTCGAAGCTATGGCCGCTGGCCGAGGGTTGGGATCTGAATGATGCAGGTCGGATCGGTCTGAATCTGCTCCAATACAACCCTTGCGAAAAAGAGATCGGTATCGTCCGCCAAGTTACTAGCGATGGCATGTGAACCGCGAGGCTCAGTCGAACTGATGTCACGGGGCTGGAGGCGGAGTAGCACTTGGTGTTGCGCTCGTACTGGTCCACTGTACGTCGCTGAGCTTCCATCCTCCGCCGAGAGCCTGATAGAGACTAACAAGCGCTAGCTTCCGCTCGAGATCGTACGTGACTGCGGCGCTCTCAGCGGGAAAGGCTTGAATTTGAGCATCGACAACCTCAAGGTAGTTCGAGAGTCCGTTATCGAAGCGGATCAAGGATAGACGGACCGCATCGTGATATGCGTTCACGGAAGTGAGCTGCTCGTGGTAAGCCGTTGCAAGTTGTTGATGAGCGGAAAGCGAGGTGGAGACTTCCCCAAATGCCTGAGTAACGGCTTTTTCGAAAGCGATTTTGGCCTGGTCGCGCTGAGCGAGCGTGGCGCGATATTGGTTTTTCAAGCGCCCGCCAGTAAAAATTGGTCCCGTAAGGTCGCCAGCAAGAGTCCAAGCTTTGCCAGCGCCCGTTAACTGTTCCAACTGAGGACTCACGCCGCCAAACAATCCGGATAGGGAGATTGTTGGGAAAAAATTAGCCTTGGCCACACCTACATTGGCGTTCGCTGCAATCAAGTTCTGCTCTGCTTCCCGCAAATCCGGACGCCTTTCTAACAAGGATGGGATAGACCAGCAGGAACGTCGGGAGGATCATATTGATCGGCGAGAGGTGCCCCGCGGCTGATCGGACCAGGATTGCGCCCAAGAAGAAGGTCCAGAGCATTCTCTTGAGCTACAATTTGGCGTTCGAGATCAGGAATTGTCGCTGCCACATTTGACAGAGCCGCTTGGGCCCTCGAAGTTTCCAGTTCTGAAGCGTAGCCTCCTTGCAATCTGCTCTGAAAGATATTAAGGGTGTCTTGGAAGCTCTGGGTTGTTTTCCGAGAGATCTCCAACTGTGCGTCTAACGCACGCAACTGGAAGTATCCCTGAGCCACTTCCGACATGATCAAGAGTCGCACATCCCGCCGGGCTTCTTCACTGGAGAAATACACAGCTCGCTGCGCCTCATTCATTTTGCGAATGCGTCCGAAGAGATCGATTTCCCAAAACGTGGTGAAACTGTAAGA
>Ga0310912_10002421_pt1 | contig 10587 bp, 6 predicted proteins | sample GREbulkMGOX080_FD_203443 | JGI IMG/M metagenome (GOLD analysis project Ga0310912, IMG submission 203443) | Lab enrichment of tropical soil microbial communities from Luquillo Experimental Forest, Puerto Rico - GRE.bulkMG.OX080 | ecosystem: Environmental > Terrestrial > Soil > Tropical forest >...
GGAACGCCTGAAAGCCAGGTTTGCCGGGCAGGGACACTCTGTCGTAGATGTTTGCGCCGCGAATCTTTGCGGAGGCGACTACCAGAGCATAACGGATCAACTTTCTTCGGCTCTCTACACGGGGTGCGTCGAACGCGGTGTGCTGATCTGCTCTAGGGCGATCGGGGCTTCCGTGATGGCCAATAAACATCCTGGAGTACGCGCGGCTCTGTGCCACGACGTGCACTCGGCGCGCCAAGGAGTTGAAGACGACGGCGTGAATCTCCTCGTGCTAAGAGCAGGGGTCGTCACGCTCGATTTGGCATGCGCGCTGGCCGACGCCTTTGTCCAAGCGTCATACCCTCCCGGCGAACGGGAGTTCGGCATGCCTCCGCGACGCCTGGCCCGGGTTGTCGAGTACATCCGAAACCATTTAGACCAGCCGCTGGCGGTGAGTGCGCTGTCAAGGTTAGCGGACATGAGCCAATCGCATTTCTCCAAGTTGTTCAAGCTCAGTACCGGCTTAGCTCCGCATCAGTTCATTTTGCAGGAGCGAATCAATCGTTCGAAGGAACTTCTCCGTCAAGGCAAGGCGAAGATTGTCGAAGTCGCGCTTGGAGTGGGGTTCGAGAACCAGGCGCACTTCACAACGGTGTTTGGGAACTTTGTGGGCATGACGCCCCGCCAATTTCAGCGTTCGTCGGACCACGAAGGCGGTGGGATGTTCCATCCACGGCTGGAAGTCGAGGTCGCACGGAGTTGGTAGGCGCGCCGTCACCAAATGGCTCGGCTGGATCGACAACGTGCAGGCCGAAGTTGTCGCAGGAGTTGAAAAAGGGACACAAAAACTCGAAAGAAAGCGTGATCGAAGCAGGCGCAAAGTAGACGCATGATGTGGAAACAACAAGAACGGGATCTGAAAATGCGGCGAAAGAAACTCAGCGGTTGGCTTAGAAAGTGGGCAGCGTGATGTCAACGACTCAGACGGTGTTGGATCTCGACCAGGTCTGTATAAACACGATGAGGACACTGGCCATCGATGCGATCCAGCAGGCGAATTCCGGCCACCCGGGCACGCCTATGGGTATGTCACCGACGGTTTATTGTTTGTGGCAAAGGCTTCTAAGGTTTGATCCCGAAGATCCAATCTGGATGAATCGCGACCGCTTCGTGCTTTCTGCGGGGCACGCATCGACTTTGCTGTATACGATCCTGCATCTAGCAAGGGTCAAAGCGGTCGATCCAGAATATGAAATTCTGGGCCGCCCCTCCGTCACGGTCGACGATCTCAAGTCCTTCCGGCAATTCGGGAGCCGGTGCGCTGGACACCCGGAATACCGCTGGACCTCGGGCGTGGAAACAACCACCGGTCCGCTGGGACAGGGCGTTGCCACGAGTGTGGGCATGGCTATTGCCGAGAAGTGGTTCGCCGCGCGGTACAACAAGCCAGGTTTTGAATTGTTCGGCTATCGAATTTACGCGCTCTGCGGCGATGGCTGCATGATGGAAGGAATCTCGAGCGAGGCAGCCTCGGTCGCGGGACACCTGAAGCTCGATAACCTCTGCTGGATCTACGACAACAATCACATCACCATCGAAGGCAAAACCGATATCGCGTTCACCGAAGACGTCGCCGGGAGGTTCCTGGCGTACGGATGGAACGTGGTTCGCGTCGGGGATGCCAACGATCTGGATCGCATCGAGAATGCGCTCCGGAATGCCGCGGGCACGACCGGCAGACCATCGATCGTCATCGTCGACAGTCATATCGGCTATGGTTCGCCGCATCGTCAAGATACCAGCGCGGCGCACGGCGAGCCGCTCGGCGAAGAGGAGATCAAGCTGGTGAAGCAGGCGTATGGTTGGCCGGCCGACGCCAAGTTTTTGGTTCCCAACGAAGTATACGAGCACCTTGAGTCCGGGATTGGGCGAAGGGGTCGTGAAGCGCGCGAAAAGTGGGAGAAGCAGTTCGCGGAGTACCGGAAACAATTTCCCGATCTTGCGGCGGAACTCGATCAAATTCAAAAGCGCGAGCTGCCGGTGAACTGGTCGAAGGACATTCCCTCTTTTCCAGCCGACAGCAAGGGAGTATCCGGACGCGACGCCTCTTCCAAAGTCCTCAATGCCATCGCGCCGAATCTTCCTTGGATGATCGGTGGCTCCGCGGATCTTACTCCGTCAACCAAAACTCGATTGACGTTTCCCACCGCGGGTGATTTTCAGGCCGACAGTCGATCGGGCCGCAATCTGCACTTTGGGATCCGTGAACACTCGATGGGAGCGATTCTAAATGGTCTCGCGCTTTCAAAGCTGCGGCCCTTCGGGTCGGGGTTCCTGATTTTCAGCGACTACGGACGAGGTGCGATCCGGCTCAGCGCGTTGATGGAAATTCCCGTGATCCACATATTCACGCACGATTCCATCGGCGTCGGCGAAGATGGTCCAACACATCAGCCCATTGAACATTTGATTTCGCTCCGCGCCATTCCGAACTTGGTTGTCATGCGGCCTTGCGATGCAAACGAGGTTGCGGAAGCATGGAGAACGATTCTTGCCATGCCACGGCAGCCGGTCGCGTTAATCCTGACGCGACAAAATCTGCCCACCTTTGACCGGAAGCGCTTCGCTGCGGCGAGCGGCCTGTCGAAAGGGGCTTATGTGCTTGCGGATGCAGAGGGCGGCAACCCAGAGGTACTGCTCATGGCGACCGGGAGCGAAGTCTCCTTGTGTGTTGAGGCCTACGAGGAGCTCAGCAAGCAAGGGATTCGCGCCCGCGTTGTCAGCATGCCGTCCTGGGAGCTCTTCGAAAGACAGAGCGAAGACTATCGGCGAACAGTATTGCCCCCAACCGTCAAGGCTCGCGTAGCGGTGGAGCAAGCATCCACCTTCGGATGGTGCCGCTACGTGGGCATTGACGGCGCGATTCTCGGCATGAAGACATTCGGAGCATCCGCGCCGTTGAAAGTATTGCAAAAGGAATTTGGATTCACGACCGGCCACGTCGTGCAAGCTGCCAAAGAGCAGCTCGCACAGGTGAAATAACATGCATATCGCCGTAGCCTCCGACCACGCTGGCTTTTCGCTCAAACAAACCGTCCTCGCGTTTCTCCGCGGTTTAGGACACACCGTCGAAGACTTGGGCACCTACGACACAAAACCAGTCGACTATCCGGACTCTGCGCAAGCGGTGGCTGACGCCATTCTCAGCCAACGGGTGGAGCGCGCCGTTCTGATCTGCGGAAGTGGAGTCGGCGCATCCGTAGCCGCGAACAAATTCCGAGGCATTCGCGCTGGCCTTTGCCACGACACGTACTCGGCGCATCAAGGCGTAGAGCACGATCACATGAACGTACTCGTATTGGGTGGGCGCGTGATTGCCGAAATGCTCGCCAATGAACTCGTTGGCGCATTTGTGGGCGCCAAGCAGTCACAGGAGGAACGGCACCTTCGCCGTCTAGCCAAAATTGAAGCCATTGAAGCGAAATGCGGCGCGGAATCTTTGAAGAGCCAGGCGCACGCCGACTAAGGAATTTAACACGAAGATTGGTAAGTAAAGAAAGGTAGCAAGCAAAATGACAACCGCAGCATTGAGCATTCCCAAAGAAGCAAATCCGCTGAGAGGGCTCTCCGACTTCGGTCAGTCCGTCTGGTTGGATTACATTCGCCGCAGCTTGATCAGCAGCGGCGAACTGAAGCGCTTGATCGTGGAAGACGGCTTGCGCGGCGTGACTTCCAACCCCTCGATTTTCGAAAAGGCTATTGTTGGCAGCACAGACTATGAATCGGTGATGGAGAGCAAAGAATCGGCCGCTCTGGATGCCAAACAGCTATACGAGAAAATCGCGATAAAAGACGTGCAGGATGCCGCAGACATCCTGCGCCCCGTGTACGACGAGAGTAGGCGAAAGGATGGCTACGTCAGTCTCGAAGTCTCCCCATTGCTCGCCAACGATACCGCCGGAACTCTCCAGGAAGCTCGTCGACTCTGGAAAGCCGTCGGTCGCGAAAATCTCATGGTCAAGGTGCCCGCCACGCCCGAGGGGATTCCGGCCATACGACAACTGATCAGCGAAGGCATCAACGTCAATGTGACGCTGCTTTTTTCGCGCGACGCCTACGAGCAGGTTGCCAATGCGTACATCGAAGGCCTGACGGCGCGTGCGGCTGCTGGTGGCGACGTCAGCCACATTGCCAGCGTGGCCAGCTTCTTCGTCAGCCGCATCGACTCGAAAATCGATGCGCAAATCTCGGCCCAATTGAAAACAGAGAGCAATCCGATTCAGCGCGCTCGACTAAGCGGGCTGCTCGGCAAGGTCGCCATCGCTAATGCCAAACTCGCCTATCACCACTTCACCGAATTGTATACGGGAGAAGCCTGGAAAGCTTTGGCCAAGAAAGGCGCGCAGCCCCAGCGACTCCTATGGGCCAGCACCAGCACGAAAAACCCCAGCTACCGGGATGTGCTGTACGTCGAAGAACTCATTGGTCCTTCCACCGTGAACACCATTCCGCCCGCAACATTCAACGCCTTCCGGGAGCACGGCAGACTCCGCATGAGCCTGACCGAAGATGTCGAGAGCGCGGCTGACACCATGGAATCCCTGGAGCGTGCCGGCATCGCGATGAAAACCGTCACAAACACCCTTTTGGACGAAGGCCTGCGCCAGTTTGCCGACGCCTTCGCGCAACTGCTCAAGGCCACCGGAACGCGCAAGACCACAGAATCCACTGCCAAGATTAATTCCATTTCGTACAATCTGCCGCCGAAGCTATCCGCTGCGGTGGAAAGCACGCTGACGGATTGGGCGAAAAACGACAAAGTTCGGCGTTTGTGGCGTGCCGATGCCTCGCTCTGGTCCGGAACAGACGAAAATCACTGGCTCGGCTGGCTGGGGATTACCGATGATCAGATAGTGCACAGTGACCACCTCACTTCCCTTGCTGCCGAAGTAAAGCAGGCGGGATTCAAGCACGCTCTTCTTCTGGGAATGGGAGGGTCGAGCCTTTGCCCGGAAGTCCTGCGGCTGACCTTTGGAAAAATTGAAGGATTCCCTGAACTTCATGTTCTCGATTCCACTGATCCCGCGCAAATCAAGGCCATTGAGGCAAAGATTGATCTCAAAAACACGCTGTTCATAGTCTCCAGCAAGTCCGGCGGCACGCTCGAACCTAACATCTACAAGCAGTACTTCTTCGCTCGTGTGAAGGAAGCTGTTGGCGAAAAGGAAGCGGGAAATCGCTTCATTGCCGTCACTGATCCTGGCTCGAAAATGCAGCATGTAGCAGAGAACGATAAGTTCCGGCACATCTTCTCGGGTGTGCCCAGTATCGGAGGACGGTACTCCGCGCTGTCGAATTTCGGGATGGTCCCCGCTGCTGTAATGGGGGTCGAGATCTTGAGATTCCTGAACCGCGCCGAAGAGATGGTTCATGCCTGTGGCGCGACTGTACCGGCACGCGAGAATCCTGGAGTGGTTTTGGGAGCAATCCTTGGAACGCTTGCGAACAACGGACACGACAAAGTGACGATCATAACCTCTCCAAGAATTTCGGACCTTGGAGCTTGGCTTGAGCAGCTTCTCGCGGAATCCACGGGAAAGATCGGGAAAGGAATTATTCCTGTGGATCGCGAGGGCGTGGGCACGCCAGACCGTTACGGCAGTGACCGACTATTTGCTTACCTGCGCCTCGAGTCCGCGCCGGATCGCGGTCAAGATGCGGCGGTGGAAGCCCTTGAGAAAGCGGGCCAGCCCGTCGTGCGCATCTCCGTGCAGGATCCATACGCAATCGGCGAAGAATTGTTCCGCTGGGAGATTGCCACAGCCGTCGCCGGTTCAATCATCGGTATCAACGCGTTCAACCAGCCCGACGTCGAAGCCAGTAAAGTTGCGACTCGTAAACTTACGAGCGAATACGAATCGACGGGGAAGTTGCCGGTTGAGGCGCCGTTCTTCGAGGCCGACGGTATCAAGTTGTACGCGGACGCGAGGAATGCGGAAGCCTTCAAGAGCAGCAAGACGCTTGCTGGAGTCTTGAAGACTCATCTCCAGCGGGCAGGCGATGGAGACTATTTCGGTCTCTTGGGCTATATCCCGATGAACGCGGAGAATGAGGCTGCTCTACAGATCATTCGTCACAGGGTCAGAGATTCGAAGAAGGTGGCAACTGTTCTGGGATTTGGTCCCCGGTTCCTGCACTCGACAGGACAGGCTTACAAAGGCGGCCCCAACAGCGGCGTGTTCCTTCAAGTCACGTGCGACGACGCCAATGACCTTCCCGTTCCCGAACAGAAATATACGTTCGGTGTGGTTAAGGCCGCGCAAGCACGCGGGGATTTCGCGGTTCTTGCGGAACGTGGCAGGCGCGCGCTGCGTGTGCATCTGGGAAAAGATGTAAGGGCTGGACTTGCGACCTTGCAAGCCGCGATTAGCCAGGCGCTGGCTTGAGTGCGCCGCCAAATTTGAGAAAGCGAACGAGAGGAGCGATATCGATGCAACTAGGAATGATCGGGCTGGGAAGAATGGGAGCCAACATGGTGCGCCGGCTGCAAAGAGCCGGGCACCAGTGTGTGGCTTTCGATCGGAACGCAGCATCCGTAAAGGAAGTCGAACGCGACGGCGCCACTGCCGCCACGTCCCTCGATGATCTGGTGAAGAAGCTGCAACGGCCGCGGGCTGTTTGGCTGATGGTGCCGGCGGCGGTTGTTGATGCGACGCTTCACGATCTCGCAGGAAAGCTTGAAGCCGGCGACATCGTGATCGATGGCGGAAACTCCTACTACATCGACGACATTCGCCGCGCGAAAGAACTCGCCACTAAATCATTGCAGTACGTCGACGTGGGCACCAGCGGTGGTGTTTGGGGCCTGGAGCGCGGTTATTGTCAGATGATCGGTGGCGAAAAGCAAATCGTCGGGCATCTCGATCCTATTTTCAAATCCCTCGCGCCGGGACGCGGCAATATTCCTCGCACTCCCGGCCGCGAGAAAGCTCCAGGAACAGCCGAAGAAGGCTACCTACACTGCGGCCCGTCCGGAGCTGGCCATTTTGTAAAGATGGTGCACAACGGAATCGAATACGCCTTGATGGCTGCCTACGCCGAGGGCCTCAACATCCTCAAGCATGGCAATGCTGGCAGTCGCACGCGCGAAGTCGATGCCGAGACAACGCCGCTCCGCAATCCCGAAAATTACCGTTACAACTTTCCTCTCGCCGATGTAGCTGAAGTCTGGCGAAGGGGCAGTGTCGTAGCCAGTTGGCTGCTAGACCTAACCGCCATCTCTTTGCTCGAAGAGCCGTCGCTCGAAAAGTTTTCTGGCCGAGTCTCGGATTCCGGCGAAGGCCGTTGGACCATCCTTGCCGCAATCGAATCCACGGCTCCCGCTCCAGTCCTCACTGCGTCGCTCTTCCAGCGCTTCGTATCGCGCGGAGAAGACGATTTTGCAGACAAACTCCTGTCCGCGATGCGCTTCCAGTTTGGCGGACACATGGAGAAGGCCGCGAGTGCTAGGTAACGAAGTCGAATGAAAGATCGGATCTGACAAATATGACTGAACTCATGCATGAACAAGGACAGCAGGCCAGCCCCTGCGTAATGGTGATCTTCGGAGCCAGCGGCGACCTCACCAAGCGGAAGCTGATTCCGGCATTGTGCAATTTAGCGCAGGGCAAGCTGCTTTCCTCGCAATTCGCCATCATCGGCTTCTCTTACGATTCCATAACTACCGAAGCCTTTCGAACTCAACTCAGCAAGGACATCAAGGAGTTCGCGAGCGAGCCGGTGGACGCAAAACTTTGGGACTGGCTTCTGCAGCGAATCTATTACGTCCAGGGAGATTTCCAGGACGCAGCCGCATACGAAAGGCTCAAGCAGCAGATTGCAGCAGCGGAGAAAGCGCACTCCACGCAAGGGAACCGCTTCTACTATCTGGCGGTGTCTCCCAAGTTTTTTGCTCCCGTCGTGAAGCAGTTAGGCCAGGCGGGCCTGGTACAAGAGTTGGATGGCAAATGGGCCAGGGTTATCGTCGAAAAGCCGTTCGGAAGAGACGTGGATTCGGCGAAAGAGTTGAATCGCGAACTCAAGCAGATTCTGAATGAGCAACAGATTTACCGGATCGACCATTACTTGGGCAAAGAAACTGTGCAGAACCTCATGGTGTTCCGTTTCGCAAACAGCATCGCCGAACCTTTGTGGAACCGGAACTTCATCGACAGCGTGCAAATAACGGCGGCTGAGACTGTGGGCGTAGAACACCGCGGCGGTTTCTATGAAACAGCCGGCGCCCTGCGCGACATGGTGCCCAACCATCTCTTCCAGCTGCTTTCTCTGACCGCAATGGAGCCCCCGATCTCGTTCGATGCTGACGCGGTGCGCGACAAGCAAGCCGAGGTCCTGCACGCGGTGCAGTCTCTCACTTCTGAGGAAGTACTCACGAGCGCCGTTCGCGGGCAATACGGTGAAGGCATTGAAGGCGAGGAACGACTATCAGCTTACAGGCAGGAGCCTAACGTTTCGCCCTCCTCTAACACGGACACCTACGTCGCATTGAAGTTACACATAGACACCTGGCGCTGGGCCGGCGTGCCGTTCTACCTGCGCACGGGGAAGCGCTTGCCCCGGCGTGCCACGGAGATCGCGATCCAGTTCCGTCGTTCTCCAATTGTATTGTTTCGAAAAACCAAGATCGCCGATCTGCAGACGAACCGGCTGGTGATTCACATTCAGCCTGACGAGGGGATTTCCTTGCGGTTTGGTGCCAAAGTTCCGGGCCCGGTCATGCGGTTAGGCCTCGTGAACATGGACTTCGACTACGCGCGCGACTTCGGCAGTTCCCATAGCACTGGGTATGAACGGCTGTTGTACGACTGCATGATCGGGGATGCCACGTTATTCCAGCGTGCTGACATGGTCGAAGCGGGGTGGAACGTGATCCAACCCGTGCTGGATGTGTGGAAGGCCTTGCCGGCCCAGAGGTTTCCGAATTACGCCGCGGGAAGCTGGGGTCCGGCAGAAGCCGACGAATTGCTTGCGCGGGATGGGCGGGCGTGGCGAACGATTGGAGAGGAGCACGTGTCACCTGAGCCGAGTGACGTTCCGGCGACAGTGGGGCGGGCAACTGCGGGGGCGGATTAAGACTATGACAACTCAAACGACAACGGCTGTGATGCCGAAGACTGATCGTGAAGTCAGAATTCTGGCAGACGCCAGTGCCATCGCGCAAACGGCCGCCGCGGAATTTGTGGAGGCAGCGAAGGAGGCAGTCTGCTTAAAGGACTCTTTTTCGGTCGCCCTCTCTGGCGGCTCGACACCGAAAGTACTGTACGGATTGCTCTTAAACAACGGGCCGCTGCGGGCGATTGTGCCTTGGAGCAAGATACAGTTTTTCTTCGGAGACGAACGTCACGTAGCTCCGGACAACGCCGAGAGTAACTTCCGAATGGCTTCAGAAGCTATGCTCTCGAAAGCCCCAATCGATGCGAAGCAAGTTCATCGCATAAAAGGTGAGATTGCGAACCCAGTCGAAGGAGCGGCGGAATACGAGAAAGATCTGCGTGAAAGTTTCCGGTTGTCGGGGGGCGCCTTGCCGCGTTTCGACCTCGTGCTCCTGGGTATGGGTCCCGAAGGACATACGGCCTCCCTCTTTCCTGGAACAAAGGCCCTGAAGGAACAACAGCGCCTAGTCGTCAGTAACTGGGTGGGAAAGCTATACACAGATCGAATCACGCTCACGCCTCCGGTCTTGAACAACGCGGCCCGGATCATCTTCATGGTGCATGGAGCGGAGAAAGCGCCTGCACTCAAGGCCGTACTCGAAGGTCCATACGAGCCAGAGCAACTTCCGGCACAGATCATCCACCCCAAGGATGGGAAGGTTCTGTGGCTCGTGGATCCAACCGCGGCCAGCATGCTCGTCCCAAAAGCGAAGGGAGCAGTTTAGGAGAAAATTATGGCAACCAGTGTTCGCACTACAATCGCAGGTCACTTGGGCGCGCGGGCTCAGGCTCTGCTCGAATTTAATTCACCCAAAATTCCCAAGGAACGCCTGCATCTTCCCGGGCCGGACTTCATCGATCGCGTTTGGGCCGGGTCAGACCGGAACATTCGCGTTCTGACGAATCTGCAAAGGCTCTTCGAGCATGGTCGCCTAGGGAAGACCGGCTATCTGTCGATTTTGCCCGTGGACCAGGGGATTGAACACTCGGCAGGTGCCAGCTTCGCGAAGAACCCCGACTACTTCGATGGAGAAAACATCGTAAAGCTGGCCATCGAGGGCGGCTGCAACGCCGTCGCTACCACCTTTGGCGTGCTGGGTTCCGTGGCGCGCAAATACGCCCACAAGATTCCCTTCATCATGAAAATCAATCACAACGAGCTTCTAACCTATCCCAACAAGTTCGATCAGGTGCTCTTTAGCAACGTGAAAGCTGCGTACGACATGGGTGCGGCAGCTGTCGGCGCCACTATTTACTTCGGCTCGGAGCAAAGCGACCGGCAAATTGTCGAGATCAGCCAGGCTTTTGCTCACGCGCATGAACTCGGTATGGGCACGGTATTGTGGTGTTACATACGCAACAGCGCCTTTAAGAAAGACAAGGACTACCACCTCTC
>Ga0310912_10002429_pt1 | contig 10574 bp, 10 predicted proteins | sample GREbulkMGOX080_FD_203443 | JGI IMG/M metagenome (GOLD analysis project Ga0310912, IMG submission 203443) | Lab enrichment of tropical soil microbial communities from Luquillo Experimental Forest, Puerto Rico - GRE.bulkMG.OX080 | ecosystem: Environmental > Terrestrial > Soil > Tropical forest >...
TTTCGACGCCGAGCGCTTCAGCGAGCTGGTCCAGGACGCCGATGTCAAGGCGCGATTGCTTGCCAATACGGAGCGCTCGGTCGAGCGCGGCACCTTCGGCTCGCCCACCTTCTTCGTCGGCAACGAGATCTTCTTCGGCAAGGACCGCCTGCGCGACGTCGAGGAGATGATCCTCATGCTACGCTAGCCGGGGCGCTGTGATACCCTCGAAAGTTTGAATATTGAACCCGACTCGCTATATGATACCCTGAGGGGATCAACGGGCATTGCGGAAGAATGGATGCGTTGGAACGAGCTCAGTGAAGAAAATTGCTCGATGGCGCGCACGGTCTCGGTGATAGGCGACCGTTGGACCCTATTGATTCTACGGGACTGCTTCCTGCGCGTACGGCGGTTCGAGGATTTCCAGGAGCGTCTCGGCATTACCCGACCGATTCTTGCCAGCCGGCTTAAGAAGCTGGTCGACGAATTTGTACTCACCAAAGTGCCCTACCAGCAACGGCCGGTGCGTTATGAGTATCGCCTGACGCCGAAGGGGCTCGACCTCTACCCGATCGTCATGTCGATCGTCCACTGGGGCGATGTCCACATGGCCGGGAAGAAGGGGCGGCCTCTGTTGCACACCCACGATCTCTGCGGCAAGGACTTTGATCCGGTGATTGTGTGCTCGGAATGCGGCGAGCCGCTTGTGGCGAAAAAAGTGCATGTCCATCGCGGCCCCGGAGCCAAAAGCGCGCGACATCTGCCGCTGGAGACCGATCTCCCATCCGCTCGCCGCGTGACGAAGGAAAAGGCGACGGCCTGAGCCGGCTACTCCGTCGTCGGGGTATTGGTCGTCATACTGGCGCGGTAAGCGGGCCGAGACGTGATCCTCTTCATATAAGTCAGACACGCCGCTGTGACCGGCACCCGATAATCCACCGCCCAGGTCAGGCAGGTGGTAAGCAGGATGTCGGCGGTAGTAAACCGCCCGCCGACCAGGAACGGCCGCCCGTCCTGCAGTGCTCGCTCGGCATGACGCAGCTGCGTCGCGAAATAGACGGCCGCGCTTTCCAGTGCAACAGGGGCTTCGCCATATATGTGCTTCAGGTCGCCGTGACGGCGCATGACATACAGGCTGGTCGCGTCGAGTTCGGTCGCCGCATAGAAGCACCATTCCAGCCAGGTGGCATGCTCTAGCGGATCTATCGGGATCAGCGTGTTCTCCGCAGTGCCATAGGTATTGGAGAGATAGGCGGCGATCGCCGGGCTCTCGGCGATTGTGAAATCACCGTCCTGGAGCAATGGAATCTTCTGCCGCGGGTTGAGCTCGGCGAACTCTTGTGTCTGGGTCTCGCCGGTGCGGGGCAGGATCGGCCGGCACTCGTAATCGAGACCGAGCTCGTGCAACGCCCAATGGGCGCGCAGGGTGCGGCTGGTTCCAATACCCCACAGCACCAGCCGCCGTGGCTTGTAAATCATTGTTACCACCGCTCGCTATAGGGTCGCAGGTCGAGCTCGTGCGTCCAGCCGTCGCGCGACTGGTTGTGCAGCGCCCAATAGGCTTCGGCGACGGAGCGGGTCTGGATCAGGCCGTCCGGCGGCAGATCGGTCATCGTGCCGGTGGCGCTGAGTCGTCTGTGAATCGCCTCGCTGTCGATCGCGCCATCGATGATCAGGTGAGCGACGTGGATATTCTTCGGTGCGAGCTCGCGCGCCGTGGATTGCGCGACCCCGCGCAGGCCGAACTTAGCCGCCGCAAAAGCGGCATAGCCGGAACCGCCGCGCAGGCTGGCGGTGGCGCCGGTGAACAGGATGGTGCCGCGGCCGCGAGGCACCATGTAGCGCGCCGCCTCGCGGCCGGTCAGGAAGCCGGCATAGCAGGCGAGTTCCCAAGCCTTGAAGAACAGCCTGCCGCTAGTCTCGATCAGCGCCGCCTTGATGTTGGCACCGGCATTGAAGAGGCACACTTCGACCGGTCCCAACTCCGCCTCGACTTGAGCGAAGAGCGCCTGGACCGCCTCCTCATTGCGCACATCGGTGCTGACAGCGCGCGCCACGCCGCCCGATGCCGCGATCTCCTGGACAATGCTCCGAGACTTCTCGGCATCGCGCCTGGCCACACAGACCCGGAAGCCTCCGGCGGCGAAGCGCCGGGCCACCGCGGCACCAATCGCGTCTCCGGCGCCAACTAGCAGGGCCACTCCGCTCAGCTCGCTTTCGGTCATCCGTCGCATTCCTAATTACGTTTTAAAATCACACTAAGGGTACTCCTGTCTTCGTCAAAGCAAAAGCTCTTTAGAGGCGTACCGGCTCCTTATCCAGGTCTTCCCCTTCGGAAAATGATCTTGCGGCTACAATCTCAACTCCGATATAGGTTCTGCAAACAAACCTATGGTGCACGAATGGCAGGTCCATTGGCCGGAGTGAAGGTGCTCGATCTGACCAGCGTGGTCTCGGGGCCGTTGGCGACCATGTTCCTCGCCGACCAGGGCGCGGAGGTGATCAAAATCGAGCCGCTCGGTGGCGACATCACCCGCCACAGTCGGCAATCGGTAAGTGCCTCGGGGGAGTTCTCGGCACTGTTCGTCTCCACGAACCGGGGCAAGCGGTCGCTGGCGCTCGACCTCAAGCGGCCGCAGGCCGCAAAGATCATGCGCAAGCTGATCGCAAGCGCCGACGTGCTGGTACAGAACTTCCGGCCCGGCACGATGGAGCGCCTCGGCCTCGGCGAGCCAAGCCTGCGTGCCTTCCATCCGCGACTGATCTATGTCTCGATCAGCGGCGTCGGCGAAAGCGGGCCTTATGCGGGCAAGCGCGTCTACGACCCGATCATCCAGGGCCTGTCCGGCTTCGCCGACATCCAGGCGGACCCCGAGACGCGGCGACCGCACATGATCCGCACGATCGTCGCCGACAAGACGACGGCGATCTTTGCCGCCCAGGCGGTGACCGCCGCACTCTTTGCCCGCGAGCGGACCGGCCTGGGGCAGCACATCCGCCTGGCGATGCTCGACACGATGATCTCTTATCTCTGGCCGGAAGCGATGACGCAGTACACGGTGGTCGGACGCGAGCCAAGCACCGCCGACCCCACCGCGCGCCCCGAGCTGATCTTCGCGACTACAGACGGCTACATCACCGTCGGTACCATCTCTGACTCCGAGTGGCGCGGCTTTTGCGCTGCCTCGGAACGACCGGATCTCGCCGAGGATCCGAGGTTCAACACGCCCGGTGGTCGGGCGGTCAACGCCACCGACCGGATTCTGCTGATGGCGGAGATCATCAAGCAGCGCCCGACCGCGGATTGGCTGCAACGGCTCGACACGAATGATGTCCCGTCGGCGCCAGTATTGCGTCGCAATGAGGTGATCGCCAACGAGCAGGTATTGGCACGTGAGCTGATCGCCGAGTTCGACCATCCAGATATCGGCCGTGTCCGCCAGCCCAAGCCTGCGGCTCGCTTCGACCGCACGCCAGCTGGAATTCAAGGGCCGGCGCCGCGCATCGGCGAGCACAGTGCGATGATTCTTGCCGAGCTGGGCTTCCAGCAGGCAGAGATCGAGCGGCTGGCGGCCGAAAAGATCGTGCGCTTGGCGAAGACCTAACCGGACCGTTCGACTGCGGGTCAAAAGGTCTCGACCCAGGGCCGCAATTCGACCTCCAAGGACCAGGCGCTGCGCGGTTGGCGCAAGACCTCGAGATAGGTCTGGGCGATCCCGTCAGGATCGAGCGTGCTATCCGGCCGGTCCGCCGGGTCCGGCCGCCGCGCGCTGCGGACGCCACCGTCGATCACGAAATGGGCAACGTGGACGCCCTTCGGTCCAAGCTCGCGCGCCGTGCTCTGCGCCAGACCGCGCAAGGCAAATTTGCCCATCGCAAAGGCTGCTGAAAGCGGGTACCCCTTAACACTGGCACTGGCACCAGTCAGCAGGATCGCGCCGCGACCATGCGGTATCATCCGCCGTGCGGCTTGCTGGACGACGAGAAACCCGCCGTAGGCCGATATCTCGATAGCTTTACGCACGGCTTCCGGGTCGAGCTCGGCGATCGGTCCGTGCGCCCGTGCCCTCGCGTTGTAGAGCACCACATCGGGCTCCCCGAGCCGACTATCGGCATCCGTGAACAAGCGCGCGACCGCCGCGGGGTCTGACGCATCGACGGCGAATGTTTGCGCGCCGGTCTCGGCGGCTAGTGGCGCCAGCTTCTCGACATTTCGCGCCACCAAGCCGACCTTGAGACCAGCCGACGCCAAACCTCGGGCAACCGACGCGCTGATGCCCGAACCTGCTCCGACGATCAGAGCTGCGCGATAAGGAATATCCGTCATAAACCGACTCCCGATGTGTCAGCGTGGTGCTCTCTCGCCCCTTTGCGCTCTACTGCGGATTGCAATCGCCACTCGAGGCCTGTTAAAATAGGCGCAACTACGCGCAGATAAGGGCAACTGCACGGATGTCAAGATAAGAGGATCTACGATGTCTACCGACACCTTGTTAGGGCCTGATGAATGCAACTGTCTTGCCGCCCGCCAAGCTGCCCGGCACATCAGTTTCTGGCGCTTAGTGGGCCGCGCACGACGCAGTTTTCGATACTCGCCAGACTGAGGCGGCTGGGGCCTATGACAATCAACACCCTTGCCGCGGATCTCGTCATGGACCGGACGACGCTCGGGCGGAACATCCTGCCGCTGGAGTGACGGCCTGATCACGGTGGAGAAGGGAAGCCGCGATCGCCGGAGCAAAGAGCTGCGGCTGACCAAGGCCGGTGCTGCTCGCTTCCGGACGGCGACGAAGGGCTGGACGCAAGCGCAAAGGCGATTCGCGGCGGCGTTTGGGGCCAAGCGCACCATCGACCTGCGCGCGCCCTTCTTCACGCCGTCGCCGCGACCGACCTCGGCACCACCGGCGCAGGCGCAGAGGGGTAATCCCAGGCCGGGCTCATCGAAGACAAGCGCTCCCAAGTCAATGCGATGCTGCCGCCGGCGCCTTGACGGTAGTGACGTTGCGGAGCAACGGAACCAGGAGGGTGGCGACGACGAACGCGGCCATGATCGCGCGAAAGGCGTCGGCATAGGCGAGGGTCGAGGCCTCGCGATAGGCGAGAAGCCAGAGCTCTTTCAGAGCAGAAACATGACCCCCGCCGAGACTGCCCGGAAGGGCCGCATAGCGCTGTGTGAGGGCAGCGATCAAACGGTCCATCGGCCCGTTCGCGGGCGTCAGATGCGATGCGATCATATTGAAATGGAAATTGGTTCTGTCGTTGAGGATGGCGCCGCACACCGCGATGCCGACGGCACCGCCGAGATTGCGCATCATGTTGAACAGCCCGCTCGCATATTTGAGGCATTCCGCCGGCAGGCTGCCGAGTCCCAAATTCACCGCTGGCGCCACCGCGAATACCTGCGGGAAGCCGCGCAGGATCTGCGGGATCAGCAGCTCGCCGCCGCTCCAGTCGCTGGTGATGTAGCTGTAGGCCCACATCGACACGCCAAACAAGGCGAGGCCGAACATCATCAGCCACCGTGTGTCAAATTTGCGCGCCAGCAGAACGTAGACAGGAACCCCGATCAATGAGGCGGCACCGGTCGAAACGATCGCGAGCCCGATCTGCCAGGCGCTGTAACCGCGCACATAGCCGAGAAAGAGCGGTGTCAGATAAATCGTTGAGAAAATGCCAATGCCGGTGACAAACGACAGAACGCACCCGACCGCGAAATTGCGGTTTTTCAGCGCCCGCAGATCGACAACCGGCCGAGCAAAGGTCAAGCTGCGGATAATGAACAGCACGCCGGCGATTGCCGCGATCCAAGCACAATGCCTGATCGTCGCATCGTCGAACCAGTTCCAGCGCGCCCCCTCCTCCAGAACGTATTCAAGCGTGCTCAGGGCGACCGCCATCAGCGCGATGCCGGGGTAGTCGGCGTCTTTCAGCAGCGTCCAATCCGGTTCGTCCATCCGTATCAACAGCGTGGCAAGGATTGTAACGACAATACCTGGCACTAGGTTGACATAGAATAGCCAATGCCAGTTCCAAGTATCGGTGATCCAGCCGCCGATGACGGGACCGAGTACCGGGGCGAGTGAGGCAATCGTGCCGACCACCGCGGCGGAATAGACCCGGCGCGGTCCCTGGAAGAAATAGAATGACGAGGTGAACATGGTCGGGATCATCGAGGCTCCCAGCAAGCCTTGCAGCGCCCGGAATACGATCATGCTCTCGATATTCCAGGCGAGAGCGCACAACAGGCTGGTAACCGTGAAGCCGGCGGCCGAGGCGGCGAACAGCCAGCGGGTCGAGAACACCCGGGTCAGCCAGCCGCTGAGCGGAATCACGACGATCTCGGCGATCAGATAGGCGGTCTGCACCCAGCTGATGTCGTCCTGCGCCGCCGACAGCCCGCCGCCGATTTACTGCAACGACGAAGCGACACTCTGGATGTCGAGCAAGGCCATGAAGCCGCCGAAGCAGATCACGACGAACGGCAACAGGCTCTTGAGCCAACCGCGGGTGTCCGACATTGGCGTCACTCCTCGGCTGGAGCGCCAGGCTTTGTATCGACGCTGACCGTTGTCGAGAGGCCCGGCCGCAGCTCTCCGAGCCTCGCGTCATCGAGCCCGATGCGTACCGGCACCCGCTGCACGATCTTGGTGAAGTTGCCGGTGGCGTTCTCCGGCGGGATCACGCTGAACACCGCCCCAGTGCCCGGCGCCAGGCTCAGAACATGGCCGTGGAAGACCTTGTGCGGCAGGACGTCAGCGACGACTGTCCCGGGTTGCCCTGGCCGCATATCAGCGAGCTGATCCTCTTTAAAATTGGCGTCGACCCACAGGCCATGCGCCGGGATCACGCTCACCAGATACGCTTCGCGCGCGACATAGGCGCCGACCTGCGCAGCGCGGTTGCCGACATAGCCGTCGATCGGCGAGCGGATTTGCGTGTAGCCTAGGTTGAGCTGCGCGGTGCGGAGGTCGGCCTGTGCCATTGCGAGGCTCGCCTGGGTTTCGCCGATCTCGGTGTCGATGACCACCAGCTGCTGCTTAGCAGCATCGAGGTTTGCCTCCCCCGCACGCACCGACGCGGTTGCCTTGCGGTCGGCGGCGAACGCCTTCTGGTCGTTCTGCAGCGTGCCGTAAGTTGTCAACGCCAGAGCGTGATAGCGGGCAGCATCGGCGCGGGCGTAGCCGGCGTCGGCCTGCTTTGCCGCCAGGTCCGCTTCGGCCTGATCGATCATCGATTGCTGCAGCGTGTATTTCGCATGCAGGTTGGCAAGCGCCGCGGTCTGGTTCTGCACGACCGCTTCGGCATGCGCCAGAGCAGCCTTGTAGTCGCGGTCGTCGAGGGTGATCACGAGCTCGCCGGCTTTGACGAACTGATTGTCACCGATCAGGATCTGCGAAACGAAGCCGGCCACATGCGGCGACAACGCAGTCACATTGCCGCCGACATAGGCGTCGTCGGTGCTTTCGATGAAGCGGCCGGTCGTCCACCAGTACCGGCCATATCCGATGCCACCCAAAATGATCGCGAGTGCGAGGCCGGCAAGCGCCAGTTGCTTGCGCCCGAGCCGCAACCGGCGTTTCACCGGAGCGGCGATCGCCGCTCGTTCGAGGACGATGGTATCCATCACCGTCTCCATCGCCTTCCCTTAAGGCACCGCAACCGCGTAGCGACGCCAGGTGCGCGCGTCGGCGGCCGGTCCCGCGGCCGAACGGAATTCCGGGGGCACAAGAGGGCGGCCGCTTTTGCGATCGATCAGCAGCGGATCGGCTTCTACTCCAGTCCCGCTGTCGACGATCACGACACTGGGCCCCTCAGGGGCGAAATGCTTGTTCCCCCAGGCGAGCAATGCCCACAGCACCGGCCGAAAGTCGCGTCCGGCTTGCGTCAGGACGTATTCGTCGCGCGGCGGTCTCTCGCTGTAGCGGCGGCGTTCGAGCAGGCCCGCTTCGACCAGGGCCTTGAGCCGTCGCGTCAGGATGTTGGGCGCGATCCCCAGGCTCTCCTGGAACTCATCAAACCGCGCCAAGCCATGGGTTGCATCGCGTAGAATCAGGATGCTCCACCACTCCCCCACCCGCTCCAGGCTGCGGGCGATCGGGCATTGCATGCTGCCAAAGCTCTTGCGCCGCATCGGGTCGCCTCCCCTAACTTGCATGTTGAAAGCTACATAAGCACGTGGCTATCATCATGCAAGTCTTTTTCGCCTAGCAGGCATGGATCTCGCATCAAGCGCTCCTTGATCGGCGGTCGGGATTAGAGTCCGCTGATGGGTCTCGACGATCTCGATTTCGAGCTGCCAAGCGTGGCGCAGCGATACGCCGCAGCTGGCCGTGGGAGGTTGAAGCGCTTACGGGTAAGCCCGTGGTCACTGCCTCGATTGCAACGGCATATGCTTTGTTGCGTTTACTTAATCTCGAACCAGTCGTCCCTGGCGCTGGCGCCCTGATGTCTGGCGCCTATTGAGGCACAGGAGGTATCAACATGCGCGCCATTCAGCTTACAGCTTTTGGCAACCCGGTCGACGGCCTGGAGTATGTCGACATTCCCGAGGCCAATGCTCCCGGCCCCAACCAGGTTCTCATTGGCGTCGAATTTTCCCCTATCAACCCGAACGACCTCATGGTCGCACAGGGCATCTACGCAGTCCGCCCCCCGCTTCCCGCCCTCATCGGCAATGAAGGCGTAGGCCGGGTTCTCGCCATAGGGCCGGGGGTGGAGAGCGTCAAGGTCAGCGACCGGGTGCTGGCGCCGCTTGGCAGCTTCACCTGGCGGGAGCGGATGGTCATCCCGACCGGGGGCCTCGCGGCCCTGCCTCCTGAGGCGGACCGGCAGCAGTTGGCGATGCTGGCGATAAATCCCCCGACCGCGGCGCTGCTGCTCAGCGAGTATGTCGACCTGAAGCCGGGCGAGTGGGTGGTGCAGAACGCCGCCAATTCCGGTGTCGGGCGGTGGGTGATCGCCTTCGCGAAAACGCTTGGCCTGAAGACCGTCAACATCGTCCGGCGCCGCGAGCTCGTGGCCGAGCTCGAGGCGCTCGGCGCAGACGTCGTCGTCGACGACTCTAAGGATGTCTCGGAAAGGATCAAAGCGGCTGTCGGCCAGGCTGAGCTCCGCCTGGCGCTTGATGGCGTCAGCGGCCCGGCGACGGGCGTGCTGGCAGCGACGCTCTCGCCCCACGGCACGCTCGTCAGCTTTGCGGCGATGAGCGAGACTCCGATCTCGATCAACCCGCTGGACGTCATCTTCAAGCCTCTCACCATGCGAGGCTTTTGGTTGGGCCACCCGGAAGTAGTGGCCAAAATTGCGCCAGCAATCGCGCAGGCAGCGGCGATGATCGCATCCGGCCGGGTGCACATACCGGTGGCCGCCACCTACCCCCTCTCCTCGATCAAAGAAGCTGTCGCGCACGCGCAACGCGGCGGAAAGATCCTTCTGGACATTACCGGATCATCCAACTGACCCGGAATCGGTATTGATCGGTCTAAGGCTGGATTTCCAGGGTTCCGGGGAACAGCGTCCAGGATCGTGACCTGCAGTCCTTCGTCGACGCCTTGATCGTCAAGGCACAGTGAGTAGAGCGCCATCGGCAAGACGCAAGGGCCCTTGCGCCAGAAGCCACCCGCAAGCGTTCACCGAAACGATAGAAGTCCGACAGGTAAACCGGATGTTGGTCAGAAAGAAGGCAAAGGCGTGCGGCATCGTACTTTATAGCATTGTGCCTGGCCTGGTTCTGGCGCTGCCGGGGTGCAACGCCAACTGGCCGGCTCCAGGGTCGAAGGAGGAGGAGCAGTTGCTTGCGAGCATTCCACACTCGGACCACGGGGGAGGGGGAAACCACGCCGGCGAATGATCTCTGTAGCTTGGCATCGAAGCTTGTGAATGGAAGTGGCACTGGGTAACGGTTCTGATGGTCGCGCCCTAGTTTCGATATCTTGTGGTCAGTAGCACGCGGCGTGACTGCACCAAAGTCGCATCATTTGACATGCCGGAAAGCAGTCCACAAGACCCGGTGAATAATCTGGCGCTCCAAGCAATGCTAGTTATAGTTAGTGCATTGGGAAATTTGCTCGCCAGTGATCGATCGGCTATTGGAAATCATGGGCCCAGTGCGACAAAGCCGGCGGCCCTTGCCGCAGGCCGGGCTGGAGGCTGCCTGGTCCCCGGATTGCCATGCCCGGCGCCGGCGCGTCACGATAGAGTTTCGAGCGCGAGCGCGATGCCTTGACCACCGCCGATGCACAGCGTGACGATTCCCCGCTTGAGACCGTCGCGGCGCACCGAGTGGACCAGGCGGGTCGTCAGGACAGCGCCTGTCGCCCCGATCGGATGGCCATGTGCGATGGCCCCACCCTCGACGTTGACGATGTCCTCCGGCAGGCCGAGCTCTCGCATCACGACGATGGCGATTGCCGCAAAGGCCTCGTTGATCTCGATCCGCTCGACATCACCGAGTTTCCACCCGGCGCGGTCGAGTGCTTGGCGCACCGCCGGAATCGGTCCGAGACCGAACATTCCCGGCTCCACCGCCGCGACACCGTAGGAGACCAGTCGCGCTACTGGATCGAGGCCGCGGCTATCCGCCCAATCCCGGT
>Ga0310912_10002434_pt1 | contig 10571 bp, 10 predicted proteins | sample GREbulkMGOX080_FD_203443 | JGI IMG/M metagenome (GOLD analysis project Ga0310912, IMG submission 203443) | Lab enrichment of tropical soil microbial communities from Luquillo Experimental Forest, Puerto Rico - GRE.bulkMG.OX080 | ecosystem: Environmental > Terrestrial > Soil > Tropical forest >...
GCGCCCGCCAAACGTCGCGATTCTTGCGCAAGAACCCATTGCGGCTCTCGCTCAGCGCTAAAACGGCGCTGGATTGAATTCCAAACTCGCAATTCCGGGTCGCTGATTTCATTGTTGGGCGATGCAGGACGCGCTCACCCCCATGATGCAGCAATATCAGCGGCTGCGAAAAAGCATCCCGCCGGACACGCTCCTGCTTTTTCGGCTCGGCGACTTCTACGAATTGTTTTTCGAAGACGCGAAGGAAGCGTCGGTGCTGCTCAACGTCGCCCTGACCAAGCGCAACAAAGTCCCGATGTGCGGTGTGCCTTATCACGCGGCGCAGGCTTACATCGCGAAGCTGATCAAAGCCGGCCGGCGCGTCGCGATCTGCGATCAAACGAGCGAACCGCAGCCGGGCAAGATTGTTTCGCGCGACATCACGCAGATCATTAGCGCAGGCACGGTGAGCGAGCTGAATTTGCTCGATGCCAAGCGCGCGAATTATCTCGGTGCAGTTTGCGCTGACGATAGCGGGTTCGGTTTCGCCTACGCCGATCTGACAACCGGAGAGTTTCGGCTAACACAATTGCAGGATCGACAATCGCTGCTCGACGAGCTCGCGCGCGTTTCGCCATCTGAATTGTTGGTTAGCTCCGAACAAAAAGATTCGTTAGGCAAAATCGATCAGGCGATTGAGTACGACAGCTACGCGTTTCTACTGGAGCACGCGACCTTCACCTTGTGTGAACATTTCCAGGTTGAATCTCTCGACGGATTCGGGTGCGCGCGCATGCCTCAAGCGGCTTCGGCCGCCGGCGCGATCGTCCACTACCTGAAACACCAGCTTCGGCGAAAAATCGATCATCTTCGTGCACCGAGGTGCGACGCGCCGAGCGATTACGTTTTGCTCGACGCGGCGACGCTAAGCAATCTCGAGCTAGTTGAATCGCGCGGAGCACGCGACACGAGCTTGCTTACAGTGCTGGATCGAACGGCCACGCCGATGGGCGGACGCAAGCTGCGGTCGTGGATTGTGCAGCCATTGCGCGATCTGACCGAGCTCGGCTGCCGCCACCAGATGATCGCCGATCTTTTGCAGGAGCCGGACCTGCTCGATTTGATCCGCACGGAGTTGAAATCGATCCGCGACATCGAGCGCGGCGTCGGCAGACTGAGCCATGTTTCCGGCAACGCCCGGGATCTAGTCGCGTTAAAAACGTCGCTTCAGCAGATTCCGAAACTTAAAGCGGAATTACAGAAGTTCCTCGATCGTCTAGCCTTTGGCGCGAACCGGGCGAAAGAGGAAGGCGAAGTCGAATTGCTGGCGCGGCGATTGCAGAATGATATTCACGAAATGCCGACGCTGGCGGAAAAGTTAGTGAAGGCTTTGGTTGACGATCCGCCGCTCGCCCTGAAGGAAGGCGGAATTTTCCGCGACGGTTACGATCTCGACCTTGACCAACTGCGAAACGCGTCGCGCGACGGTAAGAATTGGATCAGCCAATTACAGGAGCGCGAGATCGCCGCCACCGGAATCAAATCGCTCAAAGTTCGCTACAATTCGGTGTTCGGCTATTTCATCGAAGTAACGAAGGCAAATCTCGCAAGCGTGCCGGCGCATTACACGCGGAAACAGACAACTGTCAGCGGTGAACGGTTCATCACCCCGGAGTTGAAAGAGGTGGAAGGAAAGATCCTTGGCGCCAACGAGCACACGCGAAATCTCGAATACGAGCTTTTTCAAAAACTGCGTGAAGAAACGCTGTGTGAACTCGGACCAATTCAGCGAACCGCTGAGGCGATCGCGATTCTGGATGTCATTTGTTCGCTGGCAGAGACGGCACGGATTTTCAATTACTGCCGGCCGACGTTAAACGAATCGCTGCGACTCGTAATTAAGGACGGCCGGCATCCGGTGCTCGACCAAAATTTAGTAGAAGAAAAAGAAAAATTTGTCCCTAACGACACAACATTGGATGGCGAAGGCATGCGGCTTGCGATTGTGACCGGCCCCAACATGGCCGGCAAATCGACTTACATTCGCCAAGTCGCGCTAATCGTCCTCATGGCGCAAACAGGCAGCTTCGTGCCCGCAGCGAGCGCGGAGATTGGACTGGTCGATCGGATTTTCACACGGGTCGGCGCGAACGATGATCTCGCGCGTGGCCAATCAACGTTCATGGTCGAGATGAACGAAACGTCCAACATCGTGAACAATGCGAGCGCGCGCAGTCTGGTCATTCTGGACGAGATCGGACGCGGAACATCGACGTTCGACGGATTGTCGATTGCCTGGAGCGTAGCGGAGTTTCTGCACGATAAAATCAAAGCGCGCACGCTCTTCGCGACTCATTACCACGAGCTGACAAAATTGGCGGCGGAACGCAAGGGCGTCTGTAATTTCAACGTCGCCGTCCGGGAATGGAATGAACAGATCATTTTTCTCCGCAAGATCGTACCCGGTGGTGCGGACAAGAGTTATGGGATCCAGGTCGCGCGCCTGGCCGGGTTGCCGAAGGAAATTTTGGATCGCGCGAAGGAGATTTTGTCGCGCCTCGAGAATCCAAACGGGATGACTGGGCAGCCGCCGAGGACGCGCCGGAAAAGATCGACAGCGAAGATGCCGCAATCAGAAAAGACGCAGCTCGATCTCCTCTAATAGTCCTAGCCGGACTCCCCCTTTTCACTGACCGGCAGCGCCCGACAATTTATAATGGCGGCCAAGGAACATTTGGGCGAGCGGGACAAGTCACCCAATTGACATAAAGCAAATTTACGAGGCCGATGGTGGCTACAAAGATGCGGCTTAGCAGGTAGAAAGCTCATACAAAAAGAGCAGAACCTAGTTCGCGGACCGGGTTATTGATCTTGCAGAGGTCGAATAGCTGACTTGCACGCGCGTCCAAAGCTGTGTCAGAATGCGAGTCTCGGATGCCGCCCGGCGGCCAAACTAACCTTGAAACGCTTATGAAAAACAATCTTATAATCTCACGACTCGCAATTGTGGCGCTGGCAGCCGCAGCGCTTTGCCTGCCGACGACAGGCAGGGCGCTCCAAAATCAATATCCACCGTTGAGAACGGGTGCCAATGCACCGGCGCCGACCGCCAAACCGGCGGCAAGCCCTGCGAAAGCAGGCGGCAGACTGAGCGCCGCAGATAAAACGTTCATGATGAACGCAGCCAAAGGCGGGATGATGGAGGTTGAGTGGGGCAAACTAGCGGCGCAGAACGGGCAAAGCGCCGACGTGAAAAAGTTCGGCAACCGGATGGTGGCCGATCATTCCAAAGCCAACAGCGAGTTGATGGCGCTTGCGAAGCAACAAGGTGTGTCGCTTCCCGGTGCGAAATCGCCCGACAAATGGAAATCGGACAAGGATTACATGGACATGATGGTTACAGACCATCAGGCGGACCTGGCCGAGTTCCAAAAAGAAGCACAAAGCGGAACGGATCCTGCCGTGAAGGCGTTCGCGGCCAAATATTCCAAGATCGTCCAGGAACATCTCAGGATGGCGAAGCAAACCCAAGGCAAGTTGAAGTAATACCCGCGATTGCAATTTACGAACAGCACGCCCGTCATCGGTGTGCCGATTTTTTTTGGCTTTGCGTTGAGCGAGATCAACCTTTGAGGCTTAGGCCCAATGCGGAAGACGAAAATCATCTGCACCCTTGGTCCCGCGACGGAACAGCCGGAGATGATTCGACAATTGGTCGCGCGTGGAGCGGACGTCTTCCGCTTGAATATGAGTCACGCGCGGCACGAATGGGTGCGTGAGATCGTTCCACGCATTCGCAAGCTTGCCAAACAATCGGTTCGTCCGATCGGGATTTTGCTCGACACCCAGGGACCGGCGATCCGAACCGGGCCGGTCAAAAAACCGTTGGAATTAAAGAAAGGCGACCTGCTCGAGTTCACTGTTCGTCGCGCGAAGAAAACCGAAAAGAAATCTGTGGAAGTAAACTACGACAACTTCGCTAATGACGTCGGTATAGGCGACACCGTCTTGGTCGATAACGGATTGATCAAGCTCATCGTCATCGAAAAGCAAAAGAATCGTGTACTTTGCAAGGTGGTCACTCCGGCGCCGTTGGGATCGCGGAGGCATATTAATTTGCCGGGCGTCCACGTCAGCCTTCCGGCCCTGACCAAAAAGGACATTGCGGATGTTACGCTCGGAACGCAGCTCGGTGTCGAATTCGTCGCGCTCAGTTTTGTGCGCAAACCAAGTGACCTCATGGAGCTACGCAAGTTGCTACAGCGCAAGAAAAGCAAAGCAATGGTGCTAGCAAAAATCGAAGACCAGTCGGCGGTCGAATCGATCGACGATATTATTCGGACCGCGGACCTTGTCATGGTCGCGCGCGGCGACCTCGGGATCGAAGTGCCAATGGAAGAACTGCCAATCATCCAGCGGCGAATCGTCAAGGGCTGCATCCGTTTGGGCAAGCCGGTCATCGTCGCGACGCACTTGCTTGAATCGATGATTACAAATCGCGTCCCGACGCGGGCCGAGATTACCGACGTCGCAAACGCCGCGTTCGAGCAAGCTGACGCGATCATGCTGAGCGGCGAAACAAGCATGGGCCTTCACCCGGTCGAGTGCGTCGAGGTTTTGAATCGCGTGGCGGCGCGAATGGAACGGAGCAGCAGCGCCGGTTATGCTGAATCAGCTATTCTGGAAGATGCTCGACAAAAAACAGTCGCAGCCGCAGTAGTACTGGCCAATTCGCTTGCCCGTTCGAAGATCATTGTCTTCACGCGACACGGAACGATGGCTCGTAATGTTTCAAGCCTGCGCCCGGATCGCGCCACCATTTTTGCGTTTACGCCGAGCGAAGAAGTCCGGCGGCAGCTGTCGATCTGCTGGGGCGTTTTATCGATACGAATTGAATTCAGCAACGATCCGAATGTGACCATTGAAACGGCACAGAAATGTCTACGGGATCAAAAACTGACCGCGCCGGGAGACAACCTCGTGATCATCAGCGATGTTCGCGCGCGGGACGCGTTGGTCGATTGCGTCCAGTTGCGTGCGGCAAAATAAAACGCGCCGGTTTCTCCGTGCTTTCAAAAACTATTACGTCGGTCTTGGCTAAGCCTCAACCGGCAATTCGACGTCGATCGGCTTTTCTTTCTTGCTCAAAGCGCGACGCAATTTCGAGAGTGCAATATTTTGCAGCTGACGAATGCGCTCCCGGGTGACACCGAACTTCTTCCCGACTTCCTCGAGCGTCTTCGGCTTTCCACCGTCAAGACCGAAGCGCTGGAAAATGATTTTCTTCTCGCGATCATCGAGCACCTCCAGTAAACCGCCGACCTCATTGCGCAGGTTTTTATCTCGCAACAGCTCAAAAGGAGTTTGCGCGTCCTCATCGCCGACGATTTCGCCGAACTCGGTCGAATCGTCATCGCTGATTGGCGCGTCGAGTGAAGCCGGACGAATTGAGACCGTCTTCAACTGCGAAACTTTACCGGCAGCAATTCCAATTTCTTCACCAAGCTCGTCATCAGTCGGCTCGCGGCCGAGCTCCTCACTCATTTGCAGCGAGACACGGCGCATCTTGGAAATCTTGTCCACGAGATGGACCGGCAAACGAATCGTCTTCGACTGGTTGGCGAGCGCGCGTTTGATCGATTGTTTGATCCACCAGGCCGCGTAGGTGCTGAGCTTGCCGCCCTTTGCGGGATCGAAACGCTCGACGGCCTTCATCAAACCGATATTGCCTTCGGAAATCAGGTCCAACAACGGCAGGCCAAGATTGGCATAATCGTGCGCAATCTTGACCACCAACCGCAAGTTGGAGCGGATCATGAGAGCGCGCGCCTCCCGATCGCCTCTTTTGATCTTGGCGGCGAGCTCGATCTCCTGTTGCGGGGTCAAAAGCGGGATTTGCCCGATCTCGCGCAGGTAAATCTTTATTCCTGTATCGCTATCTTCGGCGGCCATATAACCTCTCTTCATGGAAAACTGGGGACTGCTCCGACAAACTGCCGGCCTTAATGTTCGTGGCTGGCTCCTTAATCGGATTTCTTAACATCAGCGAAACTATTTAACAAGGTTAAATATTCGGAATAGTGACAGTGTTCGGTAGGGGTTTGTTCAATCTTTCTCAAAATATTCGCCGGGAGTCGCTTTTCGCGTCTCGAGGGCCTCAAGAACTTGGACATTTGCCGTTTTTCCGCGTTGCGAATTTCTGTAAACCTCGGCTGCCTGATCCGTTCCCCAATGTTGGGGCCTGGGGCGCTGACCCTTGCAGCCTTTACAGAGATCTGATTGCATGAGCGGGTTTTCTTATTGAAGAATCTCAATAACGTTCTCGCTTTGATGAGTGAAAAGGTGCAAGCGAACGCGCAGAGATAATATCGCACAGGCTGTCATGCCGAAACGAACCACGGAGCCTAGAGGGGCTCGAACCACATCGCGTGCGAGCGGTTGGGGCCGCGATGTTTCCAGCGAACGGGATCGAGATGAGAAAACTGGCAACCGTTATTACCAGATCATCGACCATCGTTGCGCAAAAACGAAAATCGGTCAGACCGATATTGCCAAGCACTGGTTTGTCGATCATGAAGGTCCGTTGGAGCGCGGCCGAACAAGAGGCACACAACGCATTCCCAAGTCACGGGAATGACTCGCGACTCACATTTGCGGAATCGGATTTTGGGGGAATGTTGAATCCGAGTTTGAGACCGGCTGAATCTTATAAAAGAAACGTGAGCGATGAAACCGAGCTCTGACGATTATCGCAGACCTGAATCTTTTCGGAAGGAAAAGAGACGGGCCTTTCCGATCACGGACTGCAATTATCAGGAATTCTCTCCGCATCGTTACTATGGCGGATTTGGCGGTAATCCAGCCGCGTCATTTCGGAACATCAGCCGCGAGTATTTCCGTTACGAGGCACCACGACATTTTCTGGCCGAGGCCGCATTCTTTCTCGCATTTGCCGCGATTCTCGCGTTGACTTTCATCAGCGGCGCAATCGTCATCATTCATTTTCTTAATCTCCCAGAAGCTTGAGTCGAACGACAGAAGGGATGCGCCGGCTTGTAAGGATTTGTCTCACGTGTCTGCCACCCTCGTTGTGTTTGCTTGCCAATTGTGGGCCGACCGGCGATCCAACGCTGGAAGAAATGATCGACCACCGTTATCCGATCGACTCGAAGGCAACTTTGAGTGTTCGAAATCGCGACGGCTCCATTCGTGTTTATGGGGCCGGTGGCGGCACGCGCGAAGTGCAAGTCGAGGCGATCAAAAAGGCCTACAGCGTGGAGCGCCTAAAGGCGATTTCGGTGCAGATTTTTGCGACACGCGATTCGGTCTCAATCGAAACAATCTACCCGGACGATTCAAACCCTGGATTTTCCGATCGATCGGGAACGGTCGACTACGTGATTGTCGTCCCACGGACGATTCGGATTTTGAAACTTGAGCTCGCGAATGGCGAAGTCCTGCTGGAAGAGATGCGGGGCGAGGAAGCGCACGCAAACCTCAGCAACGGCCGATTGTTCGCGCACAATTGCTTCGGCAATCTCGCTCTCCACCTTGGCACCGGAAATCTCTCCATCGTTTACGAATGGTGGGAGAAACAGGAATTCTCAATTCGCTCGACCATAGAAGAAGGCAATGCTTTCGCTTACTTCCCGGGCGATGCGACTTTCCATCTCATCGCGCACACGGAGACCGGGCAAATCGGCAATGATTTCGAGGAGAAAGAGCAACGACACGTCGAGCCGGTCAACAAGGTCGACATGTTAGTCGGCAATGGCGGCAAAACGACCTTCCAATTCGAGTGCCGCGATGGAAACATCAAGATCTCGGAACATAATCCTTGACCATGCCTTCGTTCGACATTGTTTCTGAAGTGGACAAACAGGAAATGGACAACGCGCTTCATCAAGCGCGCAAGGAACTCGCGACCCGCTTCGATCTCAAGGATGCAAAGACCGACATAGTTCAAGAAAAAGACAAAATTGTGCTGGCCGCCGACGATGCGAATCATCTGCGCGCGCTGCGCGAGATTGTTATTGGTAAACTCTCCAAACGCGGCGTCGACCTTCGCAATGTCAAACAAGAACAGCCCGCACTCTCTTCAGTCGGTCACGCGCGGCAGGAACTCAAGATCCAACAAGGCTTGGAGGGCGATAAAGCCAAGGAAATCATTCAGACGATCAAATCGCAAAACTTCAAAGTTCAAAGCCAACTGCAAGATCGACAGATTCGCGTGACCGGAAAAAAGAAAGATGAGCTTCAGGCCGTGATTCAGTTCGTCCGCGGTCGCGATTTCGACGTCGCGACAAACTTCAAGAACTTTAGAGACTGATGCAAGACCGCTGACCGCTGATTTCATCCGCCCTGCACCGGAGGCATGATGGAAATTTCTTCACCGGACTTCAGTTTGTAACTGCGATCGACAAATTCCACCCCCGCGCCAACGAGAATGCTTTTCTCGTGCGCACGTAACGCCGGAAATTTCCCGTAAATCTTCTGGAGCAAATCTGAAACCGTCGCTCGGTCGGTAAGATCGACATCGTCCGCTTGGACACGCGCAATATCGCGCAATTGCGCATAAAACTTGACGTGCACTTTCACTTCACCAAATCTGCTCGCAATACGCCGACGCATCGAAGATTGCAATAGCGCTCGATAAACGTGATTGCCGACATATTGATTGTTCGACCGGTTAGTAGCGTGTGGAAGTCACCTGCACATGAATTATTTTCACGTTGTGCAGAGGTACGCAACCGCCGACACACCGTTGCCTGGACTGTGCGTCAATCCTTGAAGCCCGACAAAACGAACACGTCGTCCTAGTTGCGTAACAAAAAGTTCATTAGACCGGATCGACACCATCTCCCGAACCCTGCCCGACTCTAATTGACGAGCATCGTTTATGCTAAAATGCGCCTTCTGACCGTGCGAATTCCAAGTGACGCCGCAACTGACTTTACTTCCATCTTCCTGGTCACCTTGAAACCGCACTCCATAACGACCTGCTCCCGTTCGCGTCCGGTTTCGCTTGCCTCTCAGTTGCTCTCCGCGAGGCGCCAGTCATCTTGGTCGGGTCGCTGAGCGCAGGTGGCATGTGTGCAGTGCGGGTGCGCAGGATATGATAACACACAGTGAATCCTTCGAGGTTTCAACGCGGGGCAAGGGAACCTACGAGATCACCGATCAAGTCGCGCGCGTCGCTCAGAATTCTCGAGTATCCATCGGAACGGCCAGCGTCTTTATTCAGCACACTAGCGCCAGCCTGATCGTGTTCGAAAATGCTGACCGCTCGGCGCGAGTCGATTTGGACGAGTTCTTTGAACGGCTAGTCCCGGAAGACAGCGATTACTTTACTCATACTTCGGAAGGAGCGGACGATTCAACCTCGCACATTAGGACATCCCTCACAAGATCGAGCGAGGTGATCCCGATTGTGGATGGCCGGCTTCAACTTGGGACATGGCAGGGTATTTTCCTGTTCGAGCATCGCCGCTCCCCTCACCGGCGGTGCATTTTTGTAACTGTCATCGGCGATTAGTGATAATGAGGCGAGGCGCGCGGATGGTTCACTGGATAATAATCGTTTCGTAGCGTCCTCGGATGGTGTTGACGCCGACGAGTGAGACCGTACCGATCGTCGATGGAGAAATCCAGCTGGTAGGGAATTTTTCTCTTCGAACATCGCCGCGACCCGCACTGGCGAAAGATATCACCTACGATTATCGGCGAGTGAGGCTACTGGACTGTGATTTGCCGCTGGTGAAGTAACCGTTGCCGACTTGGACTTTCGGAATCGCGCCTGTAAGAGACTGTTTTGGTCATCGCTAAGCGTTTCGTCAATTCAAAGCGGAAACCCTGATCGCGCGCGTGGGGAGGTGTTCAGAATTGTTGCAATGCAAAACAAAACGACGGCCGCTGGGAGCTAGTGAATTTTCATGATAACGGCTTCGTATGAGAAAATCCGGTCGATGAAAGAAGTTTCGGTCCGAGCCGGCATTTATAGCGGTAGCCTGCGACTGTCGCACTATATTCAATTGCGGCGCTCATAGAGCGCGACTACAAACGTGAATAGATCGCGTCCACCAATCGCAGGGATTTTTCGTTAGGCAAAACTGATTGCGCCATCTGGTTCATCACATAAGCGAAACCGATCTTGTTCTCCGGATCCGCGAAACCATTGCTGCCGCCCGCGCCGGGGTGGCCGAAGCTCGATGAAGATATCCCAAATCTCCTTCGCCAGGATTTTTCTGGGTCTTTCATGAACCCAGCCGAAAACGCCGTTGGAATTTCAAACACTCGATCCATTCCATCGGCGAGTGTCGTTCCCATCCAGCTTAGCGTCCGTTCGGAAAAGAATTGCCTATCTTCAATTCGACCAGTGTTCGCCAGCATCGCGTAAAACTTCGCCAGTGAATTGGCGCTGCCGACTCCGCCAAAAGAAATGAACGATTGTGCGCGATTTTCCGGCTTGTTTAGCTCACTGACCGCGTTCAATCCATGCGGCGAAGTGAAAGTCTTGTGCGCGAACGTTCCGCGCGTTGTCACATCAAGGAAAAATTGCCTTGGCTCCGGAGTCTCGCTGGCTTTTGGAGCGT
>Ga0310912_10002439_pt1 | contig 10563 bp, 11 predicted proteins | sample GREbulkMGOX080_FD_203443 | JGI IMG/M metagenome (GOLD analysis project Ga0310912, IMG submission 203443) | Lab enrichment of tropical soil microbial communities from Luquillo Experimental Forest, Puerto Rico - GRE.bulkMG.OX080 | ecosystem: Environmental > Terrestrial > Soil > Tropical forest >...
CTTTGCGTGTGTACATCCATCCCGATATATTTTGTGCTGCTAATCATAAGGGTGTTCCTTTCTTGTAGGCGTTGAGCCAACGCACTCAAAACCTACTCCAAAGGGGCGCCCTTTTATAATGTGTTACAGGTCTTAAGGTAAAGTGCTCTAACGTCGCCGACGGAGTTTTGGTATGGACACCTTAGCGTGCTGGCCATGGGAGACCAGGTCTGATCTTTTGTTTCACCTCCTGTCAGACAATCAGCTTCAACAGCCTGCAGTTCGCAGACCTAGGCTACGTGCGATGGGACGCACGGTCTGATCGATTCCTCCTTTGCCAAACAATCATTCCAACAGCTTTCAGGTCGCAGTCCGATTTTGCCGACTACTCAGGAGTTCGTTGTAACCGTGATATAAACTCAGTGGTTTGTTGGTTTGATTCAAAGCGGGATCCTACGAGGTAGACGTGAGCAAGCTGGCCGTCGCTTTCAAGAAGCTTTTCCCCTCGCTACGCGTGTTGAGGAAAATCGAGCAGGTGATCCTCTTCGTGGCCTTTGTCACCTACGCCGTTCTGGTATCTCTCGGCCAAAAGGCGCCGTTACTCGTCGTACTTCTCGCAAGTCTGACGGTGGGAAACCTCCTCATACCGCTCGCCTGGGCTTGTCGCCGGGTGTACGCAACGCGTGCGTTTCCATGGAATTGGGTGTTGTTGTTTCCGGTGCAGATCGCGCTCGGCTTTGTCTGCTCGGTTGGGTTGGTTCTGATTTTGCAATGGACCGGGATAGACCCGGAGCCATTCTGGACGGTGTTTCGGCATCTCGGGTCGCTAGTCATTGTAGTGGTCGTGGTCACCAGTGCAATTATGTTCATGGTCGACCAATATCATCAGAAACTGCAGGAACGAAACGAACTTCTTGAGCAGACGGTTGAGAAAGGAACGATCGCCCTGCAACAGCAGGAGGAGGAACTTAAGCGGGCGCGCGAAATTCAGCAGATGTTGCTGCCGAATGTGCTGCCGCAACTTGCGGGTGTGCAAATCTCGGGAGCTTGGCAGCCCGCACGCGAAGTCGGGGGTGATTATTTCGACGTCATTGCGCTCGATGAGAAGCGGCTCGGGATTTGCATCGGCGATGTCGCGGGGAAGGGAATCACAGCCGCCTTGCTCATGGCCAATCTGCAGGCGTCCTTTCGTGCCTTCGCGACGGCAGACGCGTCCCCGCAGGCCGTGTGCACGAAGCTGAACAAGTTTCTGAGTGCGAACCTGGCCTCCGGGAAATTCGTCACTTTCTTCTATGCCGTTCTGGACGCGGACCAACGAACGCTGATCTACGAAAACGCGGGCCATTGCCCCGGGCTACTGATCCGAGGCAGCGGCGCTGCTGAGCTACTGCGTGGCAGTGGGGCCGTCCTTGGCGTGCTGCCTGATTGGATTTATCAGGATTCCACTATGCAGCTAGAACGAGGCGACAAACTGCTCCTCTCCACCGACGGCGTCACGGAGGCGGAAAATACTCGGCTGGAAGAATTTGGCGAGCAACGGCTCCTTGAGGCTGCGCGCGCCTGCAATGGAAGCGCGCTAGATACCCAGCGAGCGGTTATGCAGCAAGTCACCGCATACTGCGGCGGAAACTTCCGCGATGATGCTACGCTGCTCGTGTTGAGAGTTTCCTGAGCAGCCGGTCGGGAAGTTGATTGTTTGTCGGCGCTGGTTGTAGGAGACGGCAAGGCCTCATGCGACGTAAGTAGGCTAGAGCCTTTATCGAAGGTCAATCCGATAGGCCATGCCGCTTTACATCGGAGGACGCTTGCGCGTTGTCCCTGAGGAGTGAACGCAGGCGGAGAGTTCTGCGCGCGTCCGGTGAAGTACTAACGTTAATCAGAAGCTGTGTCAGCGATACGTTGAACGTATGCCTCCGTTGAAATTTAGGAGGCGATAGCACTCAAAATTCCGAATGCTGGCCGAAACGAATCGGGGCCTTGGTCAACCCTAGCGGTAGGATGCAACTGTTGAAATATCGCGATAACGCTCAACCCCCCCCGATCGGGTGTGTCGGCACTTGACAAGTGGACCCTTGCCGACACCTGTCGTTCGCCAAAACTCATGCCGTCTTTGGAATCAATCACATAGCTGCGGTCCTCCGCTTGCGTAACTTCCCGCCATGTTTCGACATGTCAAACTGTGCATCGGAGCGTTGGTTCGCCTTTTTCGCTCGCGACAGGGTCTCCTCCTTGAGAATTTGGCATTGCGTCAGCAGTTAGCAGTGCTGAAGCGACGCACTCCGCGTCCAAGCCTCGGGAACTTCGACCGACTGTTCTGGATAGTCGCTCGGCGTCTATGGTCCGGTTGGAAGCAGTCGCTCATCTTGATCACCCCGGAAACATTCGTCCGTTCGCACAGAGCCGGGTTTCGCCTGTATTGGAAGTTGGTTTCCAGGGCCAGCGGACCGATTGGAAGAAGACCGGTCTGCCAGGAAGTTCACGATCTCATCTTCCGGATGGTCGCTGACAACCCAACCTGGGGAGCGCTGCGCATTCATGGCGAGCTGCTTATGCTCGCATTGGAGGTTTCCGCGAAGGCTAAGTGATTGCAGCACAGCGTCTTAGCTTAAAATTTCTCTCGTTCGCAACGAGGAGGCCAGGGGTTCGAATCCCCTCTCGTCCACCAGATTCAAAAGGGATATTCGCAAGCTCTCGCAAGAGGAAGGCATAACCACGGTCACTAGCAAGCGGGCTTGACACGGCATAGGTAAGACGATATCTTACTTTCATGAAGACTACCATCTCCTCCAAGGGCCAGATTGTTTTGCCTGTAGAATTCCGGCAAATGGACCGGATCAAGCCGGGGCAAGAGTTCGACGTTGAGCGTCTTGATCGTGGAGACTATCGCCTCGTTCGGCGCGCCGCTCCACGGAACGAGGGCGCTATCGACTGGCTACTCGCCTGTCCGTACAAGGATTTTTTTGTTGCCATCGACTCTGAATCGACCGATACCCTGTGAAGTATCTGGTTGATGCCAACGTTTTGAGCGAGCCGACGAAACCGACGCCGGAGCCGCGGCTCGTGGAGTGGCTTCGCACCCACGAACCTGACATCGCCGTCGATCCCGTGATTCTCGGGGAACTGCGTTTCGGCATTCTTATCCTTCCCAAGGGAAAGAAGCGAACGGCGCTGGAACGTTGGTTTGATGCAGGCGCCGGGCGTCTCCACTGCCTTCCGTGGGATGCGGACACCGGCCTGAAATGGGCGGAACTGCTGGCGCGTCTTCGCAAAAGCGGGAAAACCATGCCGATCAAGGATAGCCTCATCGCAGCGACAGCGGTTGTCCACGGTCTTGCGGTCGCTACGCGAAACCGGATCGATTTCGCGAAGGCGGGCGTGCAGGTTGTTGATCCCTTCTTTGGTTGAAGCCTGTCGCCGCAGATTACCCCAATTGAGACATGGAAGTGAAAACTGATTCGTGAATTCACGGGTGTGGTGCGCCAAAACCTCGCCGGTCCTCGTATCCGTCTGAATACTCACCCCTTGGCGGCTGCAGTCGCGCTGCCGTTTTCCACATGATTTGGGTCTGCGTACCGCAGTCCTGACAGTAAAATACAGCGTCTATTGCGTCTAGAGTCTTGCTGTGTATCCTCCGGCTGTTCTCAGTTGGTTGCGAATTTCTTAAGAAGGCCTCGACTTCGCTATTCCGCTGCACGTAGGCAGCGAGTTGCTTGTATCTGACTCGGACAGACTCACACTTCTCCTTCTTTCCAGGTGCTTGCTTGGAGGCGCGCTCTTGTGGTGGTGAAGCCAGAGACGCTGGTTGGCTGGCACCGGAAAGCATTGCAGCTTTTCTGGCGTTGGAAGTCGCGTGGCGGAAGACCGCGAGTTCGAGGGAACCTTCGCGCACTCATCGCGGAGATGGTTCGAGAGAACCCCACTTGGTGGCAGCGCCGGGCCGCATCGGAACTGGCTCTGAAACTCGGCATCCACATTTCGCCAAGGATCATCCGCGCCCTATTGGCCCGAAGAATTGGAACCAGCGATCGACGCGACTCCCAGCGCTGGATGGCCTTCGTGCGAAACCACGCCAAGGCGATGGTGGCCTGCGACCTTGACGTGGCCGTGACGCTGCGGTTCCAGATTCTCTACCTATTCGTGGTCGTGGACCTGGGCACGCACAAACTTTTGCACGTAAACACAACCCCTCATCCCAACGCCACCTGGACGCTACAACAACTCCGGGAAGCCATCCCCAGTGACCACCGATACCGTTGGCTGTTCCGCGATCGGTCTGGTATTTTTTCGGTGGATTTGGACCGCAGCGTCGAGGCCTTTGGAGTTACTGTTCTCAAGACTCTCGTTCGAGCGCCAAAAGCGAATGCCTTTTGTGAACGGCTGATCGGGAGCCTGCGGCGAGAGTGCCTGGATTGGCTCATTCCGCTCGGTGAGCGGCACTTGCGAGGGCTGCTTCGAGAATGGGCTGCACACTACAATCGGGGACGGCCGCACATGAGCCTTGGTCCGGGCATTCCCGATCCAGTGCCGGGAGGAGCTATACCTCGGAAAATGCACGGACACAAAGTCCCAAGCTGTGTGGCAATTAAGAAGAAGGCGATCCTAGGTGGCCTGCGTCACGAATACCGACTTGAACAGGCTGCAGCGTATCCCGATGAGGTTTTTGCGCACTACAGCTGCAAGCGACTTTCCCGTCATCCACGTCATACAATCGAATTTGACGCTGGACTCGACGTGCAGGCAAGAGGCCGTTGACTTACCTCAGAGCGCAACCTAAGATGAGCGCACTATGGCCGAGTCCGAGTCACTCCTCGGGCAAACCGTCTCCCACTACCACATCATCGAAAAGCTGGGCGGTGGCGGCATGGGTGTGGTCTACAAGGCCGAGGACACCAAGCTCCACCGCTTCGTAGCTCTGAAATTCCTCCCCGACAAGCTGGCCAAAGACGCCCATTCTCTAGCTCGCTTCCAGCGAGAGGCGCAGGCTGCTTCGGCCCTGAACCACCCCAACATTTGCACCATCTACGAGATTGACGAGGAGAACGGCACGGCCTTCATCGCCATGGAGTATCTGGAAGGCAGGACCGTGAAGCACACCATTAATGGGCGACCGATGGAATTGGAACAACTGATGGCGCTAGGCATCGAGGTTGCGGACGCACTGGATGCTGCCCACTCCAAAGGCATCGTCCACAGAGACATCAAGCCTTCCAACATTTTTCTGACTGAGCGTAGTCACGCCAAGATCCTGGACTTTGGATTGGCCAAGGTGAGTTCAGCAAAAAGCGCGGCTGCGGACGCGGAGACGGTGGCCACACAGGAAGTAGACTCAGAACACCTGACAAGCCCCGGGACCGCGCTTGGAACTGTTGCCTATATGTCTCCCGAGCAGGCCCGGGCCAAAGAGCTGGACGCTCGTACTGACCTGTTTTCCTTCGGAGCAGTTTTGTACGAAGTGGCAACGGGACAGTTACCATTCCGAGGAGAGAGTTCGGCGACGATTTTTGAAGCCATCTTGAACCGTGCTCCTGTAGATCCGGTCCGGTTAAATCCCGACCTGCCTGTCGAACTGGAACGAATTATCAACAAGGCCTTGGAGAAGGACCGGAATCTCCGTTACCAGCATGCTTCAGACATGCGCACTGACTTGGTGCGGCTGAAGCGCGACACAGACTCCGGACGGACAGCAGTGGAGGGTTCGGCCGAAGAAGAACCTGTTGGCAAGAGCGTATCGACTAGGTTCGCAAGCGGCAAACAAACGGCAGCACGATTATCCGCACTGCAGACACGTAATTTCCGCTGGAAAGTTGCCGTTACATCAATTATCCTCGCCACGGTTCTCATCGTTGCTGGGTTAGCTCGCATCGCCTTCCGCCGTCCTCCGTGGCACACCGTGGTTTTAGCCAAGGGCATTCCCGCGCTCACACAAGGGAAATACGTGGCTGTGCTTCCGTTCCGGGCGCTCGGCGACCAAGAGTCGCTCGGGTATGTGGCCGAAGGGTTGAGCGAGGCGCTCTCCGCCAGACTCTTTCAGGTAAATGGCATCCACGTTGCTTCCTCCTCTGCAGTCGAGAAAGTGAGCAAAGGAGCCTCACTGGACGAGGCTGCGCGTGAGTTGGGTGCAAATCTTCTGGTCCACGGCACCGTGCAAGGCGCACCACGGAAGGACAACGTGCAGAAAATCGCGGTGATCGTGAACGTCGAAGACATGTCTACCGGTCGGCGGGTATGGAGTGACGAGGTTTCGGGCGTGGTGCAAGACTTGCTGGTCATGGAGGACCAAGTGGGCGCTGGACTCCTCTCGGCTCTCGACCTACGACCTTCCATCTCCGAATCTGCGCAGGGAGCTGCACATCCCACTGAGAATATCGAAGCCTACGAACTCTACCTTAGAGGTAAAGACACCTTGCGTCGCCAACTCGCTCCGACGAGCATTCAGACAGCAATCAAATTTTTCGACGAAGCGTTGAAGAATGACCCAACCTTCGCTCTCGCCTACACAGGTTTGGCCGATGCGAGTCTGAAGATGTACGTGGAGAACAAGGATGCTATGTGGATGCAGAAAGCGTTGGCAGCAGCCAGGCAGGCTCAGCGACTAAATGATGGACTTGCCGAAGTGCATTTCTCTCTCGGTAGCATCTACAAAGCTACCGGAAAGGTGACGGAATCGATTGTTGAACTGGACCGTGCTTTGCAACTGGCTCCCAATTCCGACGAAGGTTACCGCCGCTTGGGAGATGCCTACTTGGCAAGTGGTCGAAAAGAAGAAGCACTCAAAGCTTATCAGAGGGCTGTGGACATCAACCCTTACTACTGGCAAAACTACAATGGACTTGGGGAGGCGTACTTCGACACTGGAGCCACTGAAAAAGCCCTAGGAGCTTGGTCGCGCATCACTGAACTTGAACCGGAGAACTACGTCGGCTACATGAATATCGCTGCTGCCTACTTTCGACAAGGAAAGTATGCGAAGAGCATTCCTTTCACCGAGAAGGCGCTCCAGCTTCAACCGACGGCGGACCTTTACTCGAATCTTGGGGCCGCTTACTTTTTCCTCCGTCGCTACGATGAAGCTGTTCCACTGTTCGAAAAGGCCGTCGAGTTGAACCCGAACAATGAAAATAACATGGGAAACTTGGCGGATGCATACCGTTGGTCCGGGCATCTCGATAAGGCGGAGAAGTCCTATAACAGGGCAATCGCGCTCGCGTATAGGGACCTCCAAGTGAATCCCCGTAACGCCGATGCCTTGAGTTCTCTGGCGTTGTACTATGCGAAGAAAGGCGACTCGGGGCAGGCCCTTCAATATACTCGTCGCGCACGTTCAATCGACGCTAACAACGTCCAGTTCCTGTACAATGAGGCTGAAGTCCTTGCTCTCTCGAATCGCCCTGAGGAAGCTTTGAAGGTCTTGCGAGAAGCTTTTCAGAAGGGCTACTCAGTCGAGGAGGCAGAAAACGACCCTGAGTTAAAGAGTCTGTGGATGCTTCCCGAATTTGAAAACCTAGCAAGAGAATTCAGCAAAAAACAGATCGATTGAAAGAGCGGTTGAAACATCCCGGGGCATCCCCATCTTAAAGCAAGCCAAGGCAGAGTACGCAAGATTGCGCTGATTAATTGCGGAGGTCCGCAAAGTCTCTCTGATTAGTGTGCTGCTATGAAAATAACGGGACGCGTGCTGAAAGTAAGGGCCTACGACCAGGACGACTCTTTTCATACTCGGCGGCGCTGCGCCCGGCGTTTCCAGTGCCCCGCCACGACTTCTCTCCCTCTCCCCGTCGTGTTGCTGACCAGTTCGACGGAGAACGCGGACCTTTTTTTGGGGCTGTCCCAACTTCGCTGACGTGGGATACGTTGACTTGGCTCCGACCCGGGGCCAGCGTTTATTGCTTCAGGTTCTAAGGCACGCCGTTTTGACTGTTCGTTTCGTTGAAAAGTCACCTGGGCCGTGCTGTCGAGTGGCGGACCGAATCGAGCCGACACAGTCGGCCGGCTAAACCACTCAAACACGTTTCCCACCGGGTCTCCATAGGAGGCCAGCAAGGATGGGCTACGGAAGCCGACGACTGCGAAAGTGGTATTCCCGTTGAAGCCACGCGTTCCCAACGAAAAATCGCCCCCGGACGGGATGGAACCATTGAAGAACGTAACGATGGAGGAGGTGGCGTCTCCGACCGGCTGAACACGGCACGTAGCGAAGGGGCCGGGGCCCCCAAGCGCGGTGTTCGTGCCGCAGGTGAGGGTGCCCGAAAAATCGGCGTTGTCGACAACGAAATTCAGTCGCGTGATGGTGACGTTGGCCACCCCGCGCGGCGGCATCGTGATCTCGTTCTTAAAGAAGCACCCGGGCGCAGTTGTCGGAGCCGTACCCGGCTGGATGAGAACACAGTCGGTGCTGCCTGGAAGGGTGCTTAACTCTGGGCTGTTTCCCGACGGAGTCACGATGCCGAAGACTGGCGAAGTGATGGCAACCGACCCGCCGCCGCCGCCCGTCCTGATAACTGGGTCAGGCGTCGGAGTCGAAGCGGCATGTGCCTGGGCAGCTATAAATACCGCGAACGCGGCTAACACCGCGATGCGAAATGGCTTTATCAGATCCTCCTTGCCGATGACTGAAGCCTGGCAGAGGGCAACCGCACCGCCCAGCGACAAACGAGCACGAGAGAGCATGGATGACGCCTCCTAAGTAGAGCTACAGGCGGATCGCGCACAAACTCTGAAACGTCGGTTCCGTCTTTGGGCGCCAAACTACCTGACCCAGACCTGGGTGTCATCCCCCAAATTGGTGAAATTCGTTGGTGAAATTCGAGTTGCGGAGCCTTACCTAGGTGAGGTAGTATGTTTGCCACTCGTCCCCCCTTTTGAGACTCGACTAGAGGTCTGCGAATGCTTCCCAGCAGGCATTTCCGCTTTTCCGAGCTGAAGGCTTACTCATCTGGTTTCGAGAGCGCGCTCGATATGGTCCCGACCGGCATAGCCTTGCTCAGTCGCGATGGGCAAATTATATTCATGAACCGTAGCGCGGCGGCTCTTGTCGCGGAAAGAGACGGCTTACTGTCGACGAGCACCGGATTTCGCGCGGAACAACAAACCGAATCCGAGCTTCTGACAAAGGCGATTCGGCAAGCTACGTCAACATCGAAAGGCCGGATCACCCCAGTGCGTGGGGCACTCTTCATTTCGCGCCGAACACGCCCGCCGCTTCAGGTTCTCATTGGCCCAATTCGGCCTTCGATGGTTCAGTTATCGCAGAGGATTGGCGTAGTTGTGTTTATCAATGACCCGTGTAGAACTCAAAGACCAACAGACTCGCTGTTGCGTACCCTCTACGAACTCACGCGGGCGGAGTGTCGCGTAGCCCTTCTGCTGAGCGACGGTCGAGCGCCGAGAGAGATTGCAGACACGCTCGGAGTGACTGAAAACACGGTTCGCTCCCAAATTAAAAGCATCTACAATAAAACCGGGGTCAAGCGACAGAGCGAATTGATCCGCCTTCTGCTTGGCCAATCATGGCCCAGCGGTCAAGGCGGGGCGATGCCCTGAAATTCAAAAGTTTTTGGATTCCTGGTTACGTGTTTCTGGCCAATTCCGGCATTAGAAGGCCGAACGATGGAAAAATCCGCATCTATGTAACTGAAAGCCAGTCGCGGGCAGGTGCCCCGAAACGAACAAGTGAAAGGCAGGGGGCTTTGTGCTTCCTCGCTCCATCGTCTCAATTTCGATGCACGATCAAGGCGGGCGACATTATTCCATCCAACTGCCGTCCCGTGGACGCGAATGGCCATTGTTTCGTACCCACTCCCAAAAACCAACCGAGTCTGGATCTACTGACTTCGGCGGCGGTGTTGCGGGAGTTTTGCTGCCATCTTTGTTTTTTGGCTCTGCTTCTGAGATTCGTCTTTGCTCATTTTTTTATCCTGCCATCCATCCGCCGTCGCCGCCACCCGTAGGAAATGAAAATGGCGCAAGCGCGCGCGGAGTCGATTGGTGCTCATTCACTCTCCAGCGAGAGATCATTCCGCCCATGAACAGGTAGCGCGTTGCGGCCATGAGGCGAAACTTTCGCTCGTTGATGATTTTTCCGTTTTCGTCCCGCTCGAAGATACGAAACTCATCCAGCCAATTCCTGCAGGAGCAAAACACTTTCAGTTTGCCCGTACTCAGCGCGTCCAGACTTCATAGATACCTGCCTCCCGGGCGTTCTCGGCCATTTGCAGCCTTAGGCCCAAGCCTCTATAGATTTGGAGCAGCTGACGGCCGTCGATCTGGCTTCTGCCGTTTGCGGCGGGGTCGATCAAGGCGCGTATCCATTCGCGCCACGCTTTGATGGCCTCTTGCGTGAATGATCGGTTCTGCTTGCCCGCGGTAATGCTCTCCGGTTAGGTACGCAACGCAATTGTCGCGGTCGTGCGCGCCCAAATTGCCGCGGTTTTTGACCCGTGTCCGCAATAATTGCGTACGCCGTCTGAATTCATCCATGTAACACATTATAAAAGGGCGCCCCTTTGGAGTAGGTTTTGAGTGGGTTGGCTCAACGCCTACAAGAAAGGAACACCCTTATGATTAGCAGCACAAAATATATCGGGA
>Ga0310912_10002442_pt1 | contig 10555 bp, 8 predicted proteins | sample GREbulkMGOX080_FD_203443 | JGI IMG/M metagenome (GOLD analysis project Ga0310912, IMG submission 203443) | Lab enrichment of tropical soil microbial communities from Luquillo Experimental Forest, Puerto Rico - GRE.bulkMG.OX080 | ecosystem: Environmental > Terrestrial > Soil > Tropical forest >...
TACAGTGCGCCGGGCTAGTGCAGTGAAGCTAGTTGATGATCTAGCGGGTGAGAGTCCCGGGTAGCGGCCGACAAGGCTGCAAGTCTAGGAGGTGAAAATCCTACCGCCGTCAATTGCCTGATTCAGACGGCTAGCATGCCCGATGCGCGCAACGGTAACGATGCGTGATCTGCTCGGGTGTAAAAGTCACAGCTGCCCTGCGCCGTTAGGCGTAGAGGTAGGGGAGACCTGGGTGGCGAGCAAACCAGGAGGCCTGAACGTAAGGAATAGCGACGATCTCGAAACACCCGCCGCACGAAGTCTCTTTGCGGGGCGATTCGGGTAAGCCGACCCACAGGCGGGATTTGGGGAAGGCCGACGATGCAGGGGAAGAAACAGGCAGATGCACCCTGCAACCCGGCGGGATCAATGGCTCAAGCATCCTGGGAAAGACTTGCAGAGATAACGTCGGGAAGAACCAGATTCCAGCAGGGGCTCGCAGCAACCTGCCAGGACCTCGGGAGATAAGTGTGGATACACGAATTCCGGAGGAGGGAACTGGTTTGGCGCATGAGCTCGTAGGAGCGAGGAAGAAGGGGTAACGCCCTTCGAGGTGGTGCCAGACATCACCCTGCCACGAGTAACGCTGGTGTCAAGGCAAAGGAGCTCTGGGCGCTTGGCGGTCCTCACATGGTCAACGATGAAAGTCGGAGGAGCCATGAATTTCAGGACGAGCCGCGAGGTAAACCGAAGTGGGTTGGGGTGTATGTGAGCGAGCGCTTAAGCTCCACCCATCTCGGAAAGACCTCACGGGGAAAGCCAAGGTCAAAACCGGAATCGGGAAATCCGACCTTCCGGGATTGCAGGGGGGCCCGAGGAAACGTGACTTTGTCCTTCATGACAGAGTGCGCGCGCCTCGGCTCTATCCCGACTCAGTGCAGATTACCCAGTTGGCACTGTAGGTATATTCGGCGACGGCACGGGTGACCAAGCCGTTGGAAGCCCGAATGTAAACGCCCCCGAAGGCCGGAGGTAAGTCTGGTCTGCTCCGACAGGAGGGCAAGCAAAGCAGCAGGTCGTAGCGCAAGCGAACCGTAGTCAAGCCTCGAAAAGCACTCCTCACCAGAATCGGAGTGTGAGGGTAAAGGGAATGCCGAGACGATTAGCCCATGTCGAAGGCCAGTGTTTCCGGTGAAGTACTGGGTAAGTGCAGCCGGAAAGTTCCCCGTGGTCTCAGAGGACGACATGTTGCGAAAGACCATCAACGAAAGCTCAGAACCAGTGGTGGGTCGCCTAGGCATAGAGGAACATGCACCGCGAAGGCATCTCGTATAAACCGCAGTGCGGCGAAGTCGAGATGTGCCTGCAACTGGGACGGATGGGGTCGATTAAGCGTAGAAGGACCGGGACAGAATAACCCGGACCGGAGCGAGGACCCCTGGGGTAGAGCGACGGTAGTCGCTGGCATGGCGGCGCTCCAGCGCACAACTGGCCCGACACTGAGCGGGGACGAACAGGTTGAAAGCGAGGAGCGCGAAGGAGGGCGGCAAACCAGATGGGCGCGACAATTGGGCGCCTCGCTGGGAAGGCACCTTCTGATAGGCCGGCCTTGAAGCCGTACTGGGGAAAACCCGCCGTACGGAATTTTAGGGGAGGCGATGGAAACGTCGGCATCATTCGAAGCCCGGTCCGCGCCATTGCCTCACCCGACATTACGCCAACGATCCACCAACCTAGCCCACCAGCCCTTATTTCCGAGCAGCCGCTGCATATCTTAGGGCAAGTCCACGTCGAGCGCGTAGATTTCCTGGAACCCCGTGTTCCGCAGGAAGAGTGGGCTTCCATCAGGGGTCACTCCGTAGTAGGTCCCGAAGCGGCCGGCATGCAAGCCGCGAGTCTGCTCCAAGTTTGCAACGCGCTCTACTTTTTGACTATTGATATCCACTCGGGAATACAACACTAATGAATCGATGTCGAAGCTGCCAGGGGGATCAGCTATATAAAACACGTACTTGCTATCTGCGGACCACTCGGGCCAGAACAGCAATGATCCGTTTACCAATTCGGACCATTTTTGGGCCCGGAAATCAAAGAGCATCAGCTTCCGAAGCTCCACCGTTACAGCGACCACGTAACGGCCGTCCGGTGACCAGCGTGGGTACATAAGGCCTTCTGAGGCTGGCAGGACCGAAACTTGGCGGGTGTGAAGATCAAGGATAAGAAGGCGCGTGGTACGGTCGAGGCCGAGGTCACCAACTTCGAAGAAGATCACCGAATTCCCATCAGGCGACCACGTGGGAGCAGCTGCCGACGGTTGAGCGGCGGAGCTGGTGGTAATAGCTTCGGGGCTGCCTCCTTCTGCCGGAATTACGTACAAGTGGTCTTTTTCTCCCGGCATTCGTCCCTGGAAGGCAATCTGCCTACTATCCGGAGACCACTGAGGCCCGGCAGCCTGAAGTGGGGGAACAGTCAACTGCTGGCGCTGGGTTCCATCGATTCTGCTTCTCCAGATCACGCTTTCCGGATAAGTGACGTATGTAACCCACTGGCCGTCTCTGGAGAAATTGAGGTGCTCCGCAGAGATTCCCGAGAGGTAGCGCACCAATCTTTGCGATTTGGGGTCGAAGCGGGTTAACTCGCCCCGAAGCTGCTCGCCCATGGCGAAAATCTGCTTGCCGTCTTTGCTCGGTAGCGGTGCGGTGAACCGGATCGGGCCGGATGTCAATTGAACCGGCAATGGATTTGAGGTCGGCGAAGACAGCATTTCTTCAGGGACGGCCCAGATTCCGGTGATGCCGCCACGAGTAGCCTGAAAAACGAAGTACTTTCCATCGACAGTCCAATTTCCGCAGCATTCTTGAGGGTGGGAACCGCCCCACTTGGGAAATAACCTCCGGAGGTCTCCTCCGGTACTGGAGATCTGCCAGAGAGAAGAAAACGAACCAACGTTGTCCGTGATGGTGAATCGCAGTCTGGTGCCGTCGGGGGACCATCGAATGAAGGTGGCGGCACCATTGGGCAGCGTCGTCAGTTTCTCAGGCGTACTTCCATCGCTGTCGGTTCGATACAACTCATGATTCCTGGCGAAGACGATAGTGCGTCCGTAGGGGGACCAGCACCCGTCGTGACCGATCAGACCACCCAGACGCCGCGAAGCTCCGCTGGGCAGCGAAACCACCCACAGCGGATGATCCCACTGGAACAAGGCACTCGTAGCCAGCAACTGCGAGCCGTCCGGAGAGATTCCCGTTGGAAGAGGTCCTCTGAACGCGGTCCGAATCGAACTCGGCGAACCATCGACTGCACCGGAGCTGGGAATTTCAGCAATAGAGTCCAACCCCGCAGCAGCCTGAGAAAAGTAGATCCGCGGGCCGTCGGTAAACAGCTGGATCAATGAGGGGAAATTTAGTACGACTTTCGGAAGTGGATCGTTGGTGAGTTTGCTGTAGCGCGAAACCCGGGGAGTTCGCGGCAACGGAGAACTCCGATACCCGGGAATGAGAAGGGCCAGCCCGGCAATCCCGATTACGGCAGTCCAGATAGACCATTTCCGCCAAGTCGCCTGAGGCACAGCGCTTGACGGAGGAATCGCGACCACAATGGGCTCCTGCCTGATTTCGCCAATGAAGCGATAGCCCCGGCCGGGGATTGTCTCGATGTACTTCGGATCGTGCGCGGAATCGTTGAGGTTCTCCCGCAGCCGGTTCACAGCAGCGTTCAATCCCTTTTCAAAATCGCCGAAGCTACTTGCCGGCCAAAGTTGGTGTTGGAGTTCCTCCCGCGTTACCACCCTGCCCGGGGAGGCAACCAGAGTGCTCAGAACCTGAATCGGTTGACCAGATAGCTTTAGCCGCACGCCGTTCTTGCGAAGCTCTCCGCTTTCAACGAACAGCTCAAACGGACCGAACCGAACTCGTGTGAGTACAGGAGGTTCCCCTGCCATTCCTTACCCCCAGTAAGCGGGAGTGTAGCACCTTTTCCAACCATAAAGGCCCACAAATGGCGATCTGTGAGACGTGTGATTTGCTGCTACCCGTGCGCTTTCTCAGCAAGTTACAAGGTCATAACGAGCTGCCTAAATAGAGTATCGCCGGGATTGAGGTAGCAGTCGGCAGAGCACAGTTTCGGTGGCACCGACGAGGTGACCACCATGAAAACGAGCTTTCTGATCGCTGTTCTTGCTGCCGCCTGCGCAGCGCAAACCCAAAACCTTCGCATCGTTCCTGTGCATCTGGAGCCGACCGTGCCCATGCCGAAGACGATTCAGTTCTGGTGTACCCAGGACTACAACCAACAGCAATGTGTCGAGGATGCAAAGACTCTGCGCCAGGCGCTTGCGCCTTATCCACTGACGCGACTGGGGACGTGGTCATTTGTATTGGTTCCGGCAGGCGATTGGCAGGCGCTGTCACGCGGCCTAGGCAGAGACCCGGTCAGTCCGGCGTTCTCCGTACCGGAACAACGGGTGACGGTACTGGACCGCAGCTTGTTCTTTGTTTCATATGCTCGCAACAAGGAATTGCTGGAGAGGTTCGGCTTGGCCGGGGCGGCCCTGCTCGACTTGGCGGTTACACATGAAATGGGACATGTCATTTGCCAGGAAAGAGATGAGGGCCGAGCGGACGTCTACGGCAAGGAGCTGCGCGATGGCAAGGTCCCGGATTGCAGCAAAACGCCTGGGCGGAATCCCAACGACGTAACGAAAAGAGTTGCGGTCGCCGCCCCAGACGGAACCCCACGATAGGAAGGGCCGACCGGCAGGAACTGCAGATTCTGATGAAGGGGACTGGAGTCGTGGCAGCACGCATGTTCCGGCCTGTATGTTCAGGGTTTTAATGTGAGTGAGATTGGACAATCCCTTAGTTGTCTGCGCAAAATAAAGCGGGTTCTAGGTGCCAGCGGGATAGGTGTCGTGAACAGCGCGATAACCGGCCAATACGGCTTAACCAAGCAAACTCTTGTTGGGCGATCGATTGGCGCTCAACTTTGTGTAAGTGACGGCACCCGTTAGGGGCAAGGTGCTGAAACATCCGGGAAGATTTCGAGGTTAGTGAGATAGTCCCCGAAACTCAACGCGTCCTCGCTTTGAAAGAACATTTTTGGAGCGGGCGCGTCAACGTTGCGCCATCAGTGGGGTGCACATGTCTTCTCGCCGATTCTGGACACTGACACTGTCCGTTACGATCGCTCTTTCCTATTCACCTTTTGTGCATGGTCAGACGACCTATGGCTCGATCACGGGGGCAGTGACTGACTCTTCGGGCGCCGCCGTCGTCGGTGCTGAGGTCACCTTGACCAACGTAGGCACGTCTGCGACCCGCACCCAAGCGTCTGGTCCTGATGGACTCTTCACCTTCGTGAATTTGGTCCCGGGCACCTACAAGGTTGACGTCGAGAAGCAGGGTTTCAAGCACTTCACCCGGTCGGACGTAATTGTGCAAGTCAACCAGTCCACCACGGTCAATGCGTCGTTGGCCGTCGGCCAAGTCAGCGAAATCGTCGAAGTCCTCGGTGAAACGCCTCAGCTGCAAACCGACACCTCATCGCTTGGCGAAGTGGTCGAGACGCGAATGGCCAACAATCTTCCCTTGAATGGCCGCAACATCTACAACCTCACGACGATTGTCCCGTCGGTAGTTCCGCAGGGCAATACGATTGGTACGGTGGTCGGCAAGAACCCGTTCGATTTTGCCAATTATCAGATAGGCGGGTCGTTCGCCAACCAGAGCGCCGAATACCTGGACGGCGAGCCTCTCAACATTGGTTACATCAACCTGCCCCTTCTGGTTCCGACCCAGGATTCGGTGGGCGAATTCAAAGTGCAAACCAACAATCTGGGGCCGGAGTGGGGCAAGTTTTCCGGCGGCGTCATCAACATCAGCACCAAGTCCGGCGCTAACAGCTGGCACGGCCTTTTGTACGAGTACCTTCAAAACAAGGTTTTGAACGCGAACGAATACTTTAACAAGGGCGCGCAGATTAAAGCCGGCTTGCCCAATACGCCTCCGCAATTTACCCAGAACCAGTTTGGTGGAACCGTCGGGGGAGCGATTCTCAAGGACAGGACCTTTGTCTTCGGCAGCTACGAAGGATTTCGCTTACGCCAAGGCACGGTGTCTTCTACCACCGTCCCGACGCTCGCCGAACGGGGTGGCAATTTCGCCGACTTGTGCTCAGCCGGATTCAACGCCGCCGGCGTCTGCAACAATCCTAGTCAGCAGCTTTACAACCCGACGTCGATTGTTGGAACTAATCCGACTCGCCAGCCCATCCCATTCAATAACATCTCCAGTATGATCAATCCGACCTCTGCGTTTTTGTTGAATGCGTTGATCGCCAATCCGACCGGCGCCGGAACCCAATCTCCGACTACCGGCGAATTCATCAACAACTTCACCAAGGCTGCCAGCACGGGCGGGAACATCAACGAATACGTCGTACGTGTCGACCAGGTGGTCAACGCCAGGCAGCGCGCCTTTGTCCGCTATACCCACTTCAGTCTGCTCAACCTGGCGCAGGATCCATACAATACCGGTCTTTGTAAGGGCCGTTGTGCCGAGAACACGACCAGCAACAGCGCTTCCGTGGGCTACAACATCACGGTCACACCCAATCTCATCATCGATCTCAACGTCAGCGGCAGCCGCTTCAACTATGTCCGCAATCCCATTAATTCCGGGTTTGATTTCACCAAGCAAGGCTGGCCGGCCGCCTACAACGCGTTGGTTCCGTCTGTCGAGCGCACTCCGCTTACCCCTTGTTTCGGCATCAGCGACCCGCTGATTAGCTGCAGCCAGGGGCAAAGCGCGATTGGTGACCATAATACCCAGTGGAACTTCTCGCCTCAGGTCACCTGGATCAAGGGGCGGCACACCTTCCGGTTTGGCGGGCAGCTCCAAATGGGCTTCGACAACTACTACCAGACCAACAACGGAGGCGGCATAATTTCCTTCGTCGGAAGCTGGACGAGCAGCGTCGCCGGCGGCGCTGCTGCTGCGGTGGGTGGTAATGATTATGCCGACTTTCTGCTTGGCTATGGTCAGGGACAAGGCTCCGCGTTTGGCAACCAGACAACGGGAAATTTGATCATCTCCGGCCCGGTCTCGGGGAAACAGACTTACCGCGCCCTTTATGCCGGCGACAGTTTCCACTGGACGAGCAAGCTGACCCTGAATCTGGGACTTCGCTACGAACTGCAAGGCCCCTGGTCGGAACGCTACAACCGGCTAACGTACTTCAACAACCAGGTGACGAATTCATCTGTGACCGGCTGTAGTGGCGTCCCTGGCAGCCCATGTCCCGGAGACCTCTTCCTGGTTCAAACCGGCCAGAACACCAGCCGGAACAGTTTGCCCTCCAAGACCCAATTCATGCCGCGCGTGGGCTTTGCTTATGCCTGGAACCCGAAGACCGTGATTCGCGGCGGGTATGGAATCTTCTACATCCCAAACTATGTTTCCTTCTGGACCAACCCTTATATTGATCCGGTATCCAGCGCCACCACGAACTTCTTTGCCAGCAATAACCATGGATTGACGCCCTCCAGCTCTCTCAGTTGTCAATTCGTCCCAGGGACATTTATCTGCATTCCGGGGACGGGCCCATTCGGCGCGAACTTGGTCGCAGTCGCGGGTCGAAACCCTCAACCCAACGCTTCCCAGTACATCCTCACCCAGAACAACTTTTCGACCACCGGTTACTTTGTTCAGAAGTATGGGTATCAGCAGCAATGGAATCTCGACCTGCAGCGGGATCTGGGCGCTGGATTCTTCGCTGATGTGGCCTACGCGGGTGCCCGCGGCGTGCACTTGCCGCAGTTTACTCCCAACGTAAACCAGATACCAGACAGGTTCGTCACACAGGCCCAGGCCCAGTACAATGCGGGCCAGACACCAACGATTGCCCAACCGGTGACCAACTATCCCTTTAGCCAGCCTCTTCCTGGCGGCTTGGGTCCCGGAGTTCTGATCCAAGGTCAGCTTGTTCGGCCATATCCTCAATACGCGGGTCTGAACTTCAACGGACTAAACTGTTGCTGGAGCAGCTACAACGCGCTGCAGGCTACCGTGAATAGGAGGTTTCAGAACGGTGGAACGTTTGTTGTCTCCTATACCTTCAGCAAGCTGCTGACCAACACCGACACTCTTACATCGTGGCTGGAATACGGAGCGACCGGTGGTGTGGGGCTCATTCAGGATTGGAACAACCTGAATAAGGAATATTCGCTATCGTCGCAGAACATCTCGCAACGTATGGTCATCAGCTACGTTCTGGATCTGCCCTTTGGGCATGGAAAGAAATTCGCCGGTGGAGTCACCGGCGTAAAGGACAAATTCGTCTCCGGTTGGGGCATCGACGGCACCACGGTTTTCTCGACAGGTTTCCCGGTCAAAATCAACTACGGTGGCTCTGCCAGCAGGCTTGTAGCATCAGGGCTGCTGGGGCAGTCAACTCTTCGACCTGATGTAGTCCCCGGTTGCAATCAGGGTGCCTCCATCAACAACAACCAGGTACACCTTTGGTTCAACCCGGCGTGTTTCGCGGCGCCCGCTCCCTGGTCGTATGGCGACGAGCCGCGCGTGAACGCGACTCTGACCCAGGACGGCGTGAATAACTGGGACTTCGCCGTATTCAAAACGACAAATCTCGGTGAGCGGTACAACATACAGTTCCGTGCCGAGTTCTTCAACCTCTTCAACCGTGCCCAGTTCGGCGCTCCGAACGGAACTTGTTGTATCGAGAACAATGCGAGCTTCGGCATTGTCAATAATACGGTGGGCAACCCCCGCCTCATCCAGTTTGGCTTGAAATTCTACTTCTGAGCCGCCGGCAGTCCAGACTTCCGCAACCGTGTTGTGGCTCACATGCTGAACATTGGCTGAATGAATCGAGAAGTATGAGTAGCATTCGTGCTACATCTTCGAGGTGTACTAAAGCCAGCCGGGCTTCCGGAGCGTACGGAAGCCGAATTGCATCGTGCCGGCCCTCCTCAAGAATTTGGGACCGCCTGCCTATTAACAATTCAAACCACCGGCTCTTATGAAGGCAGTGAATTCTACCGCTAAAGATCGAACGCCGACCTAGGTGGTTCACGAGGCACCCGGAAGTTGGGCAGAGGCGGTCAAGTTGTCGCAGTAGGGACGACCATCGCTGATCGCCCCCTGCACAGATCCGTACGAGCGCGTTTACGCATACGGCTCTTATGAAGGATGAGTGGCGTAGAAGCGAGCTTGGGGATAAGGGTGCAGGACTTTCGGGCGCGGTATCCACCGTTCGAACAACGGAGTGAGAGTCTCCCACCTTTTGCGGGCACGCTGACTGCGGCGTACGAGTACCCTGATACCACAGCCGGTTGATGCGCTGCCTGAAGGTGCTCAGCTGCCGGATATTTCCGGGCACCGCATGGTATTGGTAGTAGCCGTTGACGACCTTCCGAAGCCATGCACCGACCTCGCTCGGGCGAGCATGCATCCGGCGGCGAAGCTCGACCTTAATGGCCTTGAGCTTCGCAACCATCCGCTTCTTCGCCGTAATACGCCAGACGGTGAAGCTATCGGTCTTGTGGCGCCGCCCACAGTAGTGAGTGAAGCCCAAGAAGGTGAACGTCTCTGGTTTTCCCGCGCCACGCCGCTGCCGATCTCTGGCAGCATAGCGCCCGAACTCGATCAGCCGGGTCTTCTCCGGATGGAGTTCCAATCCGAACTTTGCCAGTCGTTCCTTAAACTCCTCGAGGAACCGCATGGCATCGGCTCGTAGCTGGAAGCCCAGCACAAGGTCGTCGGCATAACGGACGATAATGACGTCGCCCTTAGCCGCCTTTCTGCGCCAGACATCCGCCCACAGGTCGAAAAGGTTGGGTGCGGGCTGCGGCCCGGGCGGAACCCGTAAGAGAAGCCTTTGAAGTCGACCTCGTAAATCTGGTTGAGGATCGCCAGTCAACCACCCCGTCTAACCCGCTTCGAAGGCGGGCGAGTCGGGAATCCGGAAGTTGACCGGCGACGTGCTTCAGCGAGATTAGCTTGATGTTTCCGAAGCCGACCTCTGGCCCCGAGTAGTTTCCGAATTGCCATCACATGGGAACGATGTCGACAAGGCACTGGAAGTGGTCGCGTCTTCGGATTGGGAGCTGTTAGGAGTGGACGACTGACAAAGAATCTGCGGAGACATTTTAGTCGATCCGGCAATAGCAGTAGAGGAATTGCTGTGTCGTCTCTGATGGTGTGCGGTGCAACTCGGTGAAACTCTCAACCGGGCGGAAACGCACGCCAAACTCGCGGTGAAGCGACTCGGCATCATAACGCATTACTTCAAGCCCGCTGCATTTAGCAGGGCCTTCGGGGCCAAACGCGCTGACAATAACGTGGCCGCCGGGCCTGACACTGCGCGCGACCCGCCGGACGTAGGCTGCCCTTTGCTCGGGTGCGGTAAGAAAATGAAACACAGCGCGATCATGCCAGAGGTCGTACGCTCGCGGTTTCAGCTCGACTTCGGTGATGTCAGCGACAATCCAATGCACGTGGTCGGCCGCCGAACCCAATCGGCTTTTGGTGACGTTGATCGCTGCCGGCGAGATATC
>Ga0310912_10002444_pt1 | contig 10548 bp, 10 predicted proteins | sample GREbulkMGOX080_FD_203443 | JGI IMG/M metagenome (GOLD analysis project Ga0310912, IMG submission 203443) | Lab enrichment of tropical soil microbial communities from Luquillo Experimental Forest, Puerto Rico - GRE.bulkMG.OX080 | ecosystem: Environmental > Terrestrial > Soil > Tropical forest >...
AACACGGTTGATTTGTCTCGGAGTAGCGCTCCACTCAACCCGCCTGCTTGATCCAGTTGGGGCGGAATCGAGGAGTGATCCAGGGTGGTGTTCGTGGCGATGATTCCCGACACGCCGTTCTCTTCACAAACAGCGAGAATGGTCTTCAGTTCAGCGCCTGATAGATCCGGTGAAATTTTCACGACCAGCGGTTTTGGAGTTGTTCCTGTTTCATTGCTGATGGCGTAGAGTAACTCCGAAAGCTTTTCAGGCTCCTGCAACTCGCGCAAACCGGGTGTGTTTGGCGAGCTGACATTCAACGTCACATAATCGGCGAAATCCTGCAGCATGCGAAACGAGTAAAGGTAATCGCCTGTCGCTTGTTCGAGTGGCGTTGCTCTCGACTTGCCAATATTGATCCCGACTGGAACACCCGGCCACCGCCTGCTTTTACGCAGCGCCGCCAATCGGTGCGCAATCGCGTCCGCGCCGTCGTTATTAAAACCAAGGCGATTGATCAACGCTTGTTGCTTGGGCAATCGAAAGATACGCGGCTTCGGGTTTCCAGGCTGCGCCTTCGCAGTCACTGTCCCAATCTCGATAAAACCGAACCCAAGCGCTGCCCACGCAGGAAGAGCAACACCGTTTTTGTCCAGCCCGGCCGCAAGTCCAATGGGGTTTGGAAACTCGAGGCCAAAGAGCGTTTTTCGTTTGGATGACGGCTGAAAAGACTTGAGCACACGTAGAGCCAGATCGAAATACGACGCCTTTTGGAGCAATGCGATGGTGAGATGATGCGCGATCTCGGCATCGAGCGAAAAAAGGAGCGGCCTAACGAATCGCTCGTAAAGGTTCTTCATTTGAACCGTGGCCCCAACGCTTCAAGCACGAAGGTCCTCATCACAGGAATGTCATTCTGAGCGCAGCGAAGAATCTCTGGCCATTTTCTTTGTCAACTTCCACGAAGAGAAATCGAGATGTTTCGCTTCGCTCAACATGACAACGCTGTTGGCTGGATTAATTGCAGCGTCATTTTCCGATGCAAAACTGGCTGAACACCGAATCAAGAATCTGTTCCACGTCCACGACGCCAATGACTTCGCCGACGGCGCGCAGGGCTTGATCGAGATCAACCGCCACGTATTCGCCGGATAATCCCTCGTTTAGCGCCGTGCCGGCGCGATCGCATGATTCCAGGGCGCGGCGGAGACAATCGCGATGGCGAGTATTAATCGCGATCGCGCTCTCCGGTCTCAGATTTTGCTGGCGAATGCGTCTCAGAATCTCCTGTTTCAGTTGGGATAGTCCGTCTCCGGTCGCGCACGAAATTCGTACTGCCGGGAAATCCATCCAGTCGTTGTCCTCCGGCAAATCGCTCTTATTCAGGACAACGATTTCGTTCGGTTCGCTCGTCGCTCCATTGAACTCCGAAAGCTTTCGCGAGTTGAAATGCGCCGGCTTCGGCGCGTTACGATCAGCGATGTGCAGGCGCAAATCAGCTAGTCGCAGCGATTTTTGTGTGCGCGCGATTCCTTCAAGCTCCAGTTCGCTTTCCGACGCGCGCAAGCCAGCAGTATCGAGCAAGCGGATCGGCACACCGTCTAAATTGACCGTTTCCTCGATCATATCACGGGTCGTGCCATGCGTGTCGCTGACGATCACGCGATCGTAGCCAAGCAGACGATTGAGCAAACTCGATTTGCCGGCATTTGTTGCACCGTAAATCACCACGCGCACGCCTTCGCGCAGCACACGCCCCTGATCGGCGGTCGCGAGCAACACAGAGATTTCGTCTCGAACATAATCGAGCCGAGCGCAAAGCGCTTCGCCTTCGTCTGGCTCAATGCCTTCCTCCGGAAAATCAATCGACGCGTTGATGTGCGCGACCAGCCCGATCAACTGATCGCGGATTTTCCTGATTTGATCGCCGAGTCTGCCTTCGAGTTGTTCGGTGGCCGAACGCAGCGCCAGATCCGTCCGGGCGCGGATCAAATCGATCACCGCTTCAGCCTGTGTGAGATCCATTTTGCCGTTGAGAAATGCGCGCTCGGTGAATTCACCTGGGCGCGCTGCTCTGGCCCCTGCACGCAGGCATGCTTCGAGAACTTTCGCGGAAACGAGTGTGCCACCGTGACAACTGATTTCCACCAGATCTTCACCGGTGTAACTAGCCGGTGCTCGGTGCACCGAAAGCACGACTTGATCGATCAACTGATTTTCTGCGCTGAAAATCTCACCGAAATGTTGAACATGCGACGCGAATCGCGACGGCGGTGCTTTGCCGCGAAAAACTCTGTCTACTATTTCAATCGCATTCGCGCCGGAAATCCGTACAAGCGCAATCGCGCCTTCCCCGGGCGGCGTCGAGATGGCGGCGACAGTGTCAGAAACGGTCATGAGTCCGAATCCAAATTGTAGGGCAACCGCTTCGGTTGCCAAATACTGCCGAGCTAAACTCGAAAGCGGCGCTGCTCCGGTTTGTGATTGAGATTTCGCCCCGCTCTAGTGCGGGCCCATGGTGTTTCGCAGCGCCGCGATCAATGGCCGGTTTTCTTCCATTGTGCCCACGGAAATGCGGACCCATTCAGGCAAACCATAGCCTTTGAGCGGGCGCACGATGATTTTCCGTTGCAGCAGCTTCTGGAACACGGCACAACCGTCGCCAACGTTCGCCATTAGGAAATTTGCAGCAGACGGCACGAACTGAATCTGCATGTCAGCAAACTGTTCCTGCAAATAAGCGCGACCTTCATCTATCACCCGTTTGGTGTCGCGCAGGTGTGCGTCATCATCGAGCGCCGCGATCGCGCCGGCCTGTGCAATGCTGTTCACGTTAAATGGCTGTCTTGTTTTGTGAAGTACTTCGGTCATTTCAGGCGGCGCGATGGCATATCCGATGCGTAGCCCGGCCAGACCGTGGATCTTGGAGAACGTGCGGAGCACAATGACATTTCGGCCGTCGCGAACAAAGCGAAGTGTGTCGGGCGGATCATCGAGGAATTCGAAATACGCCTCGTCAAAGACTACAATGACGCTGTCTGGCACTTGCGACATGAAACTGTCGATCGCGCGCTTAGAAATCAATGTGCCGGTGGGATTGTTTGGGTTCGGGATGAAAATGATTCGGGTTGTTGAAGTGACCGAGTCCAGTGTGGCGTCGAGGTCTTGCTGATAATCAGGACTGGGTGTTTCAATGGTGCGCACGCCGAAAGCGGTCGCGAGTAGTTTGTAGACGATAAAGGCGTATTGACACGTAATTACGTTATCGCCGGGATGGAGAAATGCGTGCCCGAGGAATTCGATGACTTCATTGGATCCGTTGCCAAGAATTACGTGATCAGGACATACGCTAAGTTTCGCTGCGATTGCTTTGCGCAAGTAATATCCGGTGCCATCAGGATAAAGATGTGCATTCTCCAGCGCGGCGCGCATCGCTTGCAGCGCCTTGGGAGAAGGGCCGAGCGGATTTTCATTCGACGCCAGCTTTATGATTGTGCTCGGATCGACGCCTAGCTCGAGCGCCGTTTCCTCGATCGGTTTCCCGGGTTCGTAAACGGCGAGATCACGCAACTGCGCATTGGCCAGCTCCCACACTGACGTCATGCGCGAGAGATTAGATGCGAGTGCGGTAACTTTGCAATTCGCGGCGATCAGTCGGGCGGAATGGAGACGGTTTGACTTTAGAGCGATGTGGGGGGTAGGCCGTTATCCGAATGTGTCTGACTGCCTTCAGCTTGTTTTCGCAACCGCCGAAACTGGTGCTGTAGGTTTTTGAGGTCCTCATCAGAAAGGTTTTCGAGATCGACGAGTTGATTGCGCGCGCCTTTTACCGCGCGGATTAGCTCGTCCAACTTGAGATGCATTGCTTTAGCGTCGCGGTTCTGCGTGTTCTGAATCAAAAATACCATCAGGAACGTGACGACGGTTGTGGCGGTGTTGATGATCAGTTGCCAGGTGTCCGAGAAATGAAACGTCGGTCCGGTGATGAGCCAAACAAGAATTACAAGCACGGCGCCGCCAAATGCCCAAGCGCTGCCAAGCAAGACGGATGCACGCTGCGCGAAGACGCGGAACGCGTCGCTGATGACACAAAAGATATCGTGTCGATGTTCGTGTTGTTTCAGCTCTTCTGTCTGGGTCTTGTTCACGATGCCACTTATTTGTTCGCGCGTGACTCTGAATTTGCGTGCACGGACATCGTGCCCTCGCCCACACGTGAGGGCATAAAGCGCATTGATTTCCCCCCCATTTTAGGGAAGACTTGGCCCCGAATTCATGCAGCAGGTACAAGGGTTTTCACGTCTGCAAACTGTTCCATCTGAGCCGGCGACTGCCGCCAGACCGAAGCTGTGGATACTCAGTTCCTGGCGGGACTTGGTCTTGTACGTTGGCACACCATTGCTGTTGATACCCGCTTTCGCGCTTGCTCAGGCGAAGTGGAGTCCGGACGACATTTTTCTCTTTGTAGCTGCCTTCGGTGCCATGGGCCATCACCTGCCGGGCATGATACGCGCGTACGGTGATCGGGCTTTGTTCGAACGTTTCAAGTGGCGCTTCATTTTCGCGCCGCTGTTTCTGCTCGTGACTTGTATCGCTTTCTTTTGGTGGGACCTGAAGGGAATTTTGCTAATCGTTTTCTTCTGGGGTGTTTGGCATGGGTTGATGCAGACCTATGGGTTTTGCCGAATCTACGACGCCAAAACGGGAACGTTCGATGCTCTTACCCGCCGGCTCGATTTCGCGATGTGCCTGATATGGTTCGCCACCGCGGTGGCGCTTTCGCCATACCGGTTGAGCGATACACTGGGCACTTACTATATGTGTGGCGGGTCGTTTATTCCGCCGTCCGTTGTAAACCTCGGCCAAAACATAATTCTAGGCGCAGCCATTTTTGTTTCGGTGTTGTTCGCCGCGCATTTTGTTCGTACTTGGATTGCTGGCCATCGACCGAATCCGGTAAAACTTGCATTGCTGGTGACCAGCATCGCGTTTTGGTGGTACTGCAATAATCTTGTCTCAAACATTCTGGTCGGGATCGCGCTGTTCGAAGTTTTTCACGACGTGCAATACCTGTCGCTTGTCTGGATTTACAATCGCAATCGGGTCGAGAAGGACAGCAACATTGGCGGATTTATGCGATTCGTGTTCCGAAGGAGCGGCTCGCTGGTTGGGCTTTATGTCGGCCTCGTCTTTGCCTACGGTTCAGTTTCCTTCATCAATGCCCATATCGGAATGGATCCCGTCAAACGGATTCTCACCGGCGTGGTGACCGCTTCTACGCTGCTGCATTTTTATTATGACGGATTTATCTGGAAAGTTCGGGAGCGCTCGACGCGTCAATCACTTGGGCTCGCCGGTGGAACCGCTGATGTGTCTATCGGCGGCATGCTTCCTAGCTGGGCGTGGCACGGCTTGAAATGGGTAGGCGTGTTCGTCATTCCACTCGGCGCACTGTGGTTTTGGCAAACGCATCTTTCCGTTCCTGAGGTGCAACGGATGGCCTGGGTAGTCGCAGATGTGCCTGACGGCGCGAAACCGCATTTTGATTACGGCTCCGCGTTGCAGAAGGAAGGCAAACTGGAGGAAGCGACCCAACAATACCAGACCGCGATCCAGTTCAGTCCCAAGTACGCGGAAGCGCACATGAACCTTGGCTCTGCGTTGACTTCGCAAGCCAAATTCGACCCCGCGGTCCCGCACATGGAAACAGCGGTGCGGCTTCAACCGAACAACGGCGATTTTCATTTGATGTACGCGAATCTGCTACAACGGATCGGACGCAACGATGATGCCGCGTTTCATTTTGAAGCGGGTACGCGCCTGAAACCAAACTCAGCTGATGCGCACTACAGCTACGCAGCTTTCCTTGTAGCAGTGGGCAAAAATGACGAATACATCAGCGAGCTTCGGACAGTTCTTCGACTCAAGCCGAATTACCCGTACGCCGAGCTTCGCCTCGCAGACGGACTTTTTGCGAATGGAAATCTAAAGGAGGCAGAAGGACACTACCTGGCGGCACTTCGGGCGAACCCGGAATTAACAGTTGCCTACAATAGTCTGGGCAGAGTGTACCTGGCCCAGGGCCAGATTTCCCAGGCGGTGATCCAGTTCAATGAAGCGCTGCGGCGCAATCCTGAATACAAGGAAGCCGAGGAAAACCTGCGCGTGGCGAAGGCGGCCGATGCCGAGCTTTTCCCAGCCGCGCACCGGTGATCTTGAGCGATCGTCCGCTTCATCTCAATCTGGATGACGCGTGGCAGGATGAGCCGCTCGGACTTCCGCTGATCGACGCTCGGATTTGGGGTCCGCGCTTACGCTTCTCCACGCCGCCGCGCTTGGTAGCCGAATTTTATCGGGAGCACGAGAGGAATCTCGCGGCGCCGTTTCTGCTCTACGGATCGGGCGACTTTCACCATCTAAGTGCGTTGCGCTTGCGCCCTCTTGGTAAACCCGTTGTCATGGTCTCGTTCGACAATCATCCCGACTGGGACATTCGCCCGCCGAAATGGTGCTGCGGAAGTTGGGTTAATCGCGCGCTCGAACTTCCGCACGTCCGACTCGTGAGCGTGTGGGGGTGCGGCAATTTCGAATGTTGGTGGCCGCGCCAGATTTTCGGCAACCGTCGTGCGGAACGCGCCGGCAAACTTGAAGTGCACCCGTGGGCGGATGATCGGCCGATGAAAGATCGACAACGTCGCGGCGCAATTTTGCGTGAAGATTGGCGAAGGAAATTCGAGAACTTTGCCGCCAGTCTCGGCGGAACAGAGCTCTACATTACGATCGACCTCGATTGTGTTCGCACAGGAGAAACCGTGACCAATTGGGAAAGCGGCCGGTTCGACATTGGCGATCTTGTGTGGGCATTGAAAAAACTGCGCGAAAGATCGCACGTCATCGCCGGCGATATTTGTGGTGGATATTCCGAACCGAAGTACGCGCGCTGGAAACAGAAATTCGCTTCGGAAATAGACCATCCAAAGCTTCCGCGGCCAAGTCCGAAAGAGATCCGGCGAACCAACTTTGCGGCGCTTGAAAGACTTTGGCCGCTACTAACTCAGTGAAACAATCACAATGCCGATGCTGATGAGAAGCGAGCCGAGCAAAAGTCGGATGGACAATTTTTCGCGGAGAAACACCACGGCCGCGAGCACGATGAGCACAACGGTCGAACCCTGGATCGGATAGAAGAAACTGAGATCGAAGTGCTGCAGTAACGCGATCGTTAGGAAAAACGAAATCGTCAGACTTGCGACGCCGGAAAAAAACAATCTGAGCACGCGGCGATCACGAAAGCCGAGGCGGTTTGATTCTTCCATGGCGTGTTTGAGCAACAACTGGCCGGCGACCACCGCCGCAATCTCGATAGTGAAAATGAAAATGGCCATCAGAGTTTCTCCTCGATCTTCGCGACTGGTTTGGCGACGACCGCCAGGCCGAAAATCACTACTGCAATTCCGCACCAGCGCGTCCCCGAAATGTGTTCACCCAGGAAAATCCAGCAGCTCAAGGGAACGAGCACATGAACAACGTTCGAGAGCGGAAATGCGATGGAGAGTGGGATATGGCGCAAAACGTAGATCCAGCAGAGAAAACTGAGAATCACGAAAACGATCGCCACCCAGATCCAGATCGACGCGAGTGACAGTAATCCGGTCCATTCCCAGCCTGCGACCCGTCTCGTTTCCGACGCGCCCACTTTCAACAACACCTCAGAAGCGGTGACGAAAATCGCTTCGAGAACGAGAACGAACCACGGATTGGCCCACCAACGGAATGCGCGAGACATCACGCGCCATTATGGACGCGAAAATATTTTCGCAAAGCGGGATCCGCCTGTGCTGCCAGCGAGACGCCGTGTGCTACCCAGAAGTGGATGCCTCAGCGCGTTCGATGTGCGCGCTGCGATGGCGACGCTTTGGCAAATTGCGATCGAGAAAACCAAGCATATGCGCTCGCTTGATAGTGCGAACGCCTTCTCGTTTCTGTAAATCGGCAATGCTTTGGCGAAATTTTTCCATTTTCGTCCAGTGCACTTTCGGCCGGAAATGATGTTCGGCGTGATAACCGTTATAGAAAAAGAGCCAGTTATAAATTCTCCCGTAGCTGCTCACACCCCAGGCAATCGGTTTATCCGGGTTTGCGCCGTAATGACGGAAGTAACCATTCAAGTAGCTGAAGCAATGGCCGAGATAGAAGAACGGCAGGAAAAACAGCATGAACCGCCAGTTGATGAAATGGATGGGCCTGGTCGGGACGATCACTGCCATCGCGATCAAAATCGTGATGAACACGGCCAGTTCGATGTTGCCCCAACGCAGTTCAACTTTACCGCGCTTGGCCAACTCGCGCCTGATCGCGCCGGGATTGTCGCGAAGTAAGCTGAGAAAAACGTAGCTCCACGGATTTTCCGCCTCGCCATCGTGCCCATGTTTGTAAATCGAGATCCAATCAATCGTGTCACCATTTTCATCCGGCCGATCGGCGTTGCCCTTGTGATGCTGCATGTGAACCACGTCGTAGTAAGTCTGCGAAAAGCAGCAGGCCACCGATTCGATCACGCCGAAAATTCGGTTGAGCAATTGCCAGCGGAAAAAAGGGTTGTGGATGAAGTTATGTGACACGCCATTGATGTTGGCGTTGATCATCAGCGAATAAATGAACCCAGGGATCAGCATCACCCACAGCGGCGCGTGCGGGTACAGGAAGTACAGGCCCAGGAAATAGGCGAAGTGAAAAGGACCCGCCGCGGCTGGAACAGCGTCCCAGCGCGTGTGTGCGAAGAGCTTTGAATTCGTACTCGGGCGCTCGATTCGGATCGCCTCAGCATTCATCGGAGAAACCTCGACCAGAAACTATTCGCAAAGAAGCCACGCCTGGCAAGTTTTCAAGATTCGCATTCGGTTCTGCACGGTACTCGGTCAGGCTGGCTGGCTGCTCACACAATCGCGGGCTAAGCGTTAGCGTCCATTCGTGTCGGTTCCTGGTTCAAAGCTGGTCGGCGTTGGGAAATCGCGCCAAAACAGGATCGTGCCGCGTTGGTCCCAGATATTTTATGACGCGACAAAATATTGGATTCAGCAATGGATTGGTGTGCTTGATGTACAAGTCGAGCGGGACCAATTCGCAGTCCAGATGCAGCTTCGGCTCGTAGTTGAGCGGGTTGCTGTAGTAATATTTCAACCCTTGTTGCAGCGACCACGAGATGATGTCGCGCAGTGTGTAAAAGTATAAGTGCAGATCAAGGGCGACACTGTAATCGAGCCCTAGGCATTCATCATAGATTCCATCGCCGCAGACAAGGCAGAAACTGAACGCAACGATCTTGCCCTGTTGTCGCCAGATAAAAAATCGTGCATGCTCCGGCATTCGCTGCGCAGCGACGCGGAAATAATCTTTGGTTAGCGTTTCAAATTTTAGTGGCGATCGCTGGTGGACGGCCAGATACAGTGGATAGATTTCGTCGACCAAAGGCGTGACATCGTTGAGCACCTCCATCTCAATCTTCGGTGCGCGCTCGGTTTTGCGAAACTTTCGTCGCAAATCTTTCCGCGTCGCCTTGCTGAGCGTGCGGAAATATTCGTCCCAGTTTGCGTAAGGGAGCGGCAGCCGCGTCATCGGCATGCTGGGAATGCGTGCGTAAGCATTCGAGAGCAGCGTGCCGAGAGCTGAGCGATAGTTCGCCGGAAAATCCTTGAAGACGACAAGGGAAGCTTTGTTTTGCCTTGCGTAGATTCGAAGAGTCGCCTGCAATGCATCTGCCACCCATGGCTCGTCCTTTTCGTCGCATGTGCCCAGATCGCCCGTGCCGGCTCCGCAGCCAACCATCAAAACGCGCATGGTGAGGAAACGCGGGAAGATCTTACGGATTCCATCGACAATTAAGCGGATTTTGCCCGGCACGCCTTCGACTAAGTTTTGACGGACAAAGAACACCGGCTGAACTGCGGTTACTTCGCTGGAGTGGGTCTCAAGCACCAGATAGTGATGCTCAAATCCGCATTCAAGCGTTTGCTCCACGACCTCGTAGTAGCGATGATCTTTGCATTTATTCTGGAGCGTTCGTTTCCAGGCGTCGCAATTCTGCAGGTCACGCAGCTGCGCCACCTTGGCTACCCCGTCATCGAATTGGATTGTATGGCCGTACGACATGCGAAAGCGGTCGGTTCGATCGAGAAGGCTGTCTATGCATGCAAGATTCCCAGAGGTGTCATTCTGAGCGAAGCGAAGCTGTAACGCAGCGGACAAAGTCCGCGAGGCCAGGCTTTCAATCGCTGGTCACTTCTGGATCGGGTTGCCACAACAACAATCTGAGATGTTTGAAAGCCCGGCCTCATGGTTCGCATTTCGTTGCAGCGCTTCGCTCGACATGACACGGCTGGTGATGAGATGAAATGCTAGGCCGCTGATCCGGGTGTGTTGTCTTTTTCTGTGACGTTTTCCACCTTGAGTGTTCCGCTGCGGATATGCAGGTCGCGTTGCGGATTTGGGATCTCGATGCCGGCAGCAGTGAGATGTTCGTAGATCAGGTAATTCAAGTCGCTTCGGAACCGGCGTGGGCTGTGACTCATT
>Ga0310912_10002448_pt1 | contig 10537 bp, 9 predicted proteins | sample GREbulkMGOX080_FD_203443 | JGI IMG/M metagenome (GOLD analysis project Ga0310912, IMG submission 203443) | Lab enrichment of tropical soil microbial communities from Luquillo Experimental Forest, Puerto Rico - GRE.bulkMG.OX080 | ecosystem: Environmental > Terrestrial > Soil > Tropical forest >...
CCTCCGCGGCTGAATCGCCGCCGCCAACCACCGCGACGGGCGCATTTTTGTAAAATGCGCCGTCGCACGTCGCGCAACTCGTTAGGCCGTGACCGATCAGCTTCTCCTCGTCCTCCAAACCGAGGTGCCGAGCGGAGGCGCCGCTCGCAATGATCAGTGCCTGCGTGTCCAACCATTCGTCGTCGGCTTTCACGCGCACGTGTTTGTTGCTCAGGTCGAAACTAGTCACCTCGGCGTAGGAGAATCGGGCGCCGAATTTTTCAGCTTGTCGGTGCATGTTGAGGATCAACTGCGGACCGTCGATTCCGTCTGGAAAGCCCGGAAAATTCTCCACCAGCGTGGTGGTTGAAAGCTGCCCGCCCGGCTGGCGGCCTTCCAGAACGAGCGGATTCAGGTTCGCGCGCGCGGCATAGATCGCAGCTGTCAAACCGGCGCAGCCGCTGCCAACGACGATTACTTTTTCCACAAATCAATCTAGCACAGGGCGCAAGTGGAACGCATCTCTGTCCACAGCTAATTTCCGCGATGCCTGAGCTGGCTGAGGTCGAATGGTTTCGCAAACAATGGAATCCCGGACGTGGCGTGGAGATTGTCAATTTTAGCTTGCACGCGCGGAACCGGGTCTTTCGCGGCGAGAACGTCCACGACCTCCAGCAAAGATTAATCGGCAAGAAGCTACTAAGCTCGCACGCGCGCGGAAAACGGATGCTTTTCAAGTTCTCAGGGGAGAACTGGCTCGGAATTCACTTGGGCATGACCGGTAAGATCCGCGTCGAGCCGGCGGATTATCGGCCAGCCAAGCACGATCACCTCGTTCTTTTTCAACGCGATCGCGCGCTTGTCTTCACCGACTCGCGACGATTCGGTCGCGTCCGATTTCATCACGGCCCTGAGGAACCTGATTGGTGGAAGAGTCCCGCGCCCGAAATCATTTCGTCCGAATTCGATCAAGAATTCACGGATCGCTTTCTGCATCGACATCCGAGAGTGCCGATCAAAGCTGCGCTGCTGATGCAAAACGGTTTTCCGGGAATTGGAAACTGGATGGCCGACGAAATTCTCTGGCGCGCGAAAGTTTTGCCGTCGAGGCGAATTCAAAGATTAATGGCCCACCATCGCGCAGAACTTTTCCGCGCAACAAAATTCGTCGTGCGCCGAGCACTCGAAACACTTGGAAAAGACTTCTCCGATCCGCCACGGAAATGGCTAATTCACCAGAAATGGAAGGCTAACGGCATCTGCCCCGTTCATCGTAAGCCGCTTCGCCACGCCACTGTCGCCGGCCGCACAACTTCGTGGTGCCCGCGCTGTCAGAAGTAACCGCGCAAGTTACGAAGTGATGTGCACCGCGATCTTGTGGAAGCCGGTGACGCCGGAGAACGGGCTGCGGTCCTCTTCGAATTCCTGGACCTCGCCTTCGCCGTCGGTGGCGCGGACGACGAGGGTGTAATCGTCGGCGTCGTCAGGTTTCCAATCGTAACTCCAGAGGGCCCAGGTTAGTTTTGTTCCAGGATAAATAATTTTCGCGTCGCTCCAGCTTTCGCCATCATCATCGCTGATCTCGACGCGCGAAATTCCGCGATCGCCGCCGAACGCGATGCCTTTGACCACAATCGGTCCGCGCAACTGGCCTAACGAAAAGCGCGATTCGTGATCGGGCATATCGATTCTCGATCTTGTCGGTGTGATGAAGTCTGGGCCCCAGCCTTGCGTTTCGTAAAAACCCTTTGCATTCGCGCCGGTCAGCTCGATGCGCGTGAGCCACTTGACATGTTTTTCGCCGAAGTAACCGGGCACGATCGCGCGCAACGGATAACCGTGTCGATGTGGCAAACCGACGCCGTTCATCCCCCAGGCGAGGATCGTGGTGGGCTCGAGAGCTTTCTCAATCGGAATCGTGTCGGTGTAATTGTCCGCGCCGTAGAGACGAACGCGTTGCGTTTCAGCGAGCGGCCCGGCCGGATCGAGCAGGTCGCCCAGCACGATGCCTTTCCAGACGGCGTTGCTCATCAATCCCGCGTCGAGTCCGTTACTAATGCACATCAGAGTCGTCTCCTGCTCGACGACGTCGAATGCGTTAAGGTCCTGAAATCGATAGGTCTTCGGATTTTGGACGAAGCCGTCCACTTCCAAGTGCCAAAGATCGCGATTCACGCGCGGATCAATCACGTTCTTCGTCACACAATAAAACAAATCGTTCGGCGTAATTGGCCGAACGATGCGGCCTTTGTATTGCGTGCCGTCGTAACTGAACGTCGCCGCGCGATAAAGTTTTCGGATCAACGCAGCGCCACCCCCCGCCAGCAGCACGCCTAGTCCACTCAAGATCAATGCTCGGCGTCCGATTGCCGGAGTGAATTCACCGCCCGTTCCGGATTTTGGTCGCGTGAGAAAATGAAAACTGGCGACGAGGGTGCGCTCAAAAACCAAAACGCTGAGCGCGAATCCGATCAGCGTAATTGCGCCACCAGACGCAATGGGGAAGCCGACATAGCTCGTGCCCAGCACTGGCCAAAGAACGATCGCAACGGCCATGATCGGCAAGAGAACAAAGATCGACATCGTCAAAGGCGTGACCCGCCGCTGCGGATTGCGTTGCACAAAGAGACCGAAAATTCCGCCGCCGAGGATGCTCACTAACAATTGGCCGGCGATTGTCGAACCGACGCCGAGTTGTTTGAGATGATTATAACCTCCCACGCGGCCCATCAGCGCGAGAAATGGTCCCGGCTTAATGAAAACAGAAAGTCGATCGCCGATAAGCGCGAGCGGCGTCGCGACGCCGAAGCAAGCGAGCAACAACATGACGACCGTCATCGCGATTCCGGCGACGAGTCCGGCGAGCAATCCCGCCGAGAGCGCCTTCATTTTGCTCATCGAGTATCAATGTTACCCGGATTGAAACGCGATGCGCAAGAACGTCGCGGTAATTCGCGCGCCGGCTACAACCGTTCCGTGCAACGTTCCGGAAACCTTTGAGACTCCGCCGGCACGACAGCGGTGATTTACCGGCACTTCGAGAATGCGCAGACCGGTGCGCGCGGCCTTCATCTGCATTTCCAAGTTCCAGCCGTAAGTTTCTTCGCGCATCGAAAGTTTCTCGAGTGCGTCGCGGCGGATCGCGCGAAACGGGCACATGTCGGTGTAGCGCACGCCGTATAAAGTCGAGATTAAGCAGCCGGAGAGTTTGCCGGCGAAGATTTGCTGGAGATTCATGCTAGCGGGTTCGCGTTTTCCGCGGGTGCGTGAACCGATCACGAAATCGTAATTCTCAGCTGCGATCGGATCGACCAGCTGTGACATGAATTCGGGGCAATCGCTACCATCGCCATCGAGAAAAACGACGATCTCGCACTGCAGCGCGAGCGCCGCGACCCCAGCAGCACACGCGCGACCGTACCCGCGCGGCGCGGTCACTACTCGCGCGCCCGCTTCACGCGCCCGGTCGGCGGTTCGGTCATCGCTGCCGTTATCGACCACGATAATCTCGCCTGGAATTCTTGTCCCGAAGCATTCGCGAACAACTCCGGCGATCGGTTCCTCCTCATTCAGCACGGGAATGACGACTGAGACCTTCATCGGAGCACGAGCCGCGCAGTCGCGAAATAAAGCACCAGCGCGCAAATGTCAGCGAGCGCGAGGGTGATTGGCCCCGCGGCGATTTTTGGATCGAGTCTTAGCCGATGCAGCAGCGACGGAATAGCGAGCCCGAAAAGGCACGCGGTAGTTAGCGAGAGCGCGATGCTGCCGCCGATTGCGACGGCGGCACGCAGATCGTTCCGCCAAAGCATTACGATTGTGGCGACGATACTGCCGCACCCGAGTCCAATTAGAATGGCTGTCATAAATTCGCGTCGAAGTGCGCTGGCAAACCAGCGCCACGTCACAGGTGCGGATCGCAGCATTTGAATCGTGACGCTCATCGACTGCGCGCTAACGCTTTCATTGAGGCCGAGCACCATTGTGAGAAAAAATGCGACCACGAGGCTGCGCGCGAGCGTCGCTCCAAACGCATCGGCGAGGATCGCGCAAACCGTGCCTGCAGTCACCGTGACCAGCAGCCACGGAAAACGAAAGCGGAACACCCCCCACGGCGATGCACCACGGATTTGCTCAAGATGAAAGCCAAGAACTTCAAAGACATCGTCACGCACTGGCGCAGCTGGCCGAGGTTGCTCCTCGCGTTCACCCAAGATTTCTTCGGCAAACAGGCTGACATCGATTAGGCCGACGACGCGGCGTTGTTCGTCGACCACAGGAAAGGCGAGAAATTTGTAGAGCACGAAAAACTCGCATGCATCCAAAACGGTCGCGGTCGCGGGAATCGCGACGACGCGACGAACCATGATGTCGCGGAGCGGCGTTTCGAGTGGAGCCGTTAGCAATCTGCGTGTGGGCAAAACCCCGACGAGACGTTCGCCGGAATCCACCGCAAAGAAATAGATCACGCGCTCGCCGACGCCCTCGCAGCGAATCCGTTCGAGCGCCTGGCCGGCGGTCATGTCGGCCTTGAGGAGAGGAAAATCTTTCCGCGCGTGCTGGATGACTGGCGAGTTGAAATCGGCGATGCCGGCGACGTCAGGCATTCCCAACTCTTACTCGATGGACGATGCCTTTGCTCCTAAGAACTTGCTCCGCTTCGCTAAAGTAATCGCGGATGTCAGATTGAGAGCGGATCCAATCGATGTAGCGCTGAATTCCGGCTTCTACGTTGACCTGCGGCTTGTAACCGGCAGCGCGAATTTTTCTGGTGTCGCTCGTTAGGTGACGCATTTCGCCGGGACGAAATTCGCCACGCGTTACCGGCGCGATGTCGATCTTGAGCAACTCGGAAAGAATCTGCGCGACTTTGCGAATGGGCGTTCCTTCGCCGCTGCCGACGTTAATCGGCTGTCCGTCAAGTTTGTCCGTTTCGGCCGTGAGCAGATTCGCCCGCGCAATGTCTTCGACGAACGAAAAATCGCGCGTTTGTTCGCCATCCTCGTAAAGCACGGGCGGCAAGTTGTTGAGCAATCGCGTGCAGAAGATCGCGATGACGCCGGTATAGGGATTAAAAATCGATTGACGCGGTCCGTAGGTGCATGAGTAACGAAGCGCGACCGTGGGAGTGCCAACTTGTTTTCCCCAAAGCAGCACGAGCTTTTCCTGATCAACTTTGGTCAAACCGTAGACAGTCTCGCCGCCAACCGGAGCATTCTCCGGAGTTGGCGCGCTTTTCGTGATCGCGCCGCAAATTGGACAGTGCACTTGCCAGTCGCCTTTTCGCAGTTGTTCGACGGGCCGCACAGTTGGAAAAACGAGTCCATGTTTGGGACAGCTGCCGGCGCCTTCGCTGTAAACAGCTTGCGAGCTCGCGACGACAATCTTTTTAATCGGCAGATTCTTCTCACGAATGACCTCCAGCATTTGCGCGGTGCCGAGCGAATTGACATGAACGTATTTTGAGATCTCTGGCATGTAACCGCCGTAGGCCGCCTGGTGGAACACGACATCCACCCGGTCAAGCGCGGCGGTGATCGTTGAGCGGTCGCGGATATCACCCTCAATGAACTCGGCACCGGGATTGATCCAACTCGGTTTGCCCCGCTTGTGCGTGTTGGGCTCCAGGTTGTCGAGCACGCGAACCTTCCAGCCTTCGCGCACCAGCAAATCAGTGACGTGCGATCCTATAAGACCGGCGCCACCGGTAACAAGCGCGTGGTTTTGCATGGTTTTTGTTGTAGAGGCACGTCTTATCTCGCGCAAAATCTGTTTCAAACACGGCTGAGGGCGGTCGTCGCTACAGCTTTCTCTGCGCTGTTAGTTGCACGAGAAATTTTCGAGTCTGCGGCGCGACGTGGTCGCTCGCCTTTTCAGAAAGCAATTCATTACGCAAACGGTGGAGAGTCGCTCCGTCGTCCACATCGTAACCGGTCGGCAACAAGCTCACTTCAAGATTCAGCTCTCGAGCGCGCTGTTTCGTCTGATTCAAAACGCCCTCGGTACTCCAATCGATACGTTCCAATAATTGCGGGTGATCGCGTTTCATCCCGATCAAATAATAGCCGCCATCATCTGACGGACCGAGAACAACACGATCGTTCGGCGCCGAGAGCAACTTGACCGCTTGGGCATAGGCGTCAGCCGAAACTGTTGGACTGTCAGAGTCGATCAGACAAACTGATGAAAAGCCGCATCGAAAAAGATCTGTAACTGCATAAAGAAGGCGTTCGCCGAAGCCGTCGCCGCGTTGTGGAAGAAGTTCGAAGCTCTGCGGTAAGATGTCGATGTAAACCGCTTCGGAACCGATCGGTGTGTAAACGCCGACACCAAGCGCGGTGGCGCCACAGGCTTTGGCGATCGCACTCGCGGTATCACGCAGGAAGCAAATATTCAATTGCGCTGCTTCTTCATGGGTGAGTGGCGGGACTACGCGCGTCTTCACTTGTCCGGCGCGAGGCGCTTTGGTCATCACCGCGAGCGCGCACAGATTGTCGGCGATGAAAGGCCGGTTCGGATCGAGAACGTGATGAAGAAGCTTCATTAGGCCAAGTTAGTCGTGCTCGCGGCGCCCGTTGTTCGCAAATCTAATTAGAGTTCTTTAGTAGAGAAACCATCTTTTCTTCTTCTTCTCAGCTCGAACAACTTTTGCCCCACGCCGTCGCGCGCCCGCAGAGCAAGTTGTTGATAACACTGTCAACAAGTGTAGACAGCTTCGTTCGCACGCGAATAGAAGAGAACTTATTCAGCATTATTAAAACTTGTTGGCTTGTTGCTATGGCCTCCGCTAACAAAGTGAAATGCAAGTCCACTATCGATGCCTGCTTTTGATTGTTGTTGTTGACGTTTGGAACTTACCTTTGCGCGGTGCCGATGAAAAGTCGGTCTGGGACATTCAGCAAAGGCTGGTTTCGAAGAAATATGTCGACCTAACGCACGCGTTTGCGCCGGGTATACCGCGGTGGCCTGGATTTCCGGATGAAACGCGGAAGACAATTTATTGGTACGACAAACGTCCGGATACACAGGGCACGGGTTTCTTTTCGGAGGTTTTCACACACGTCGGACAATGGGGTACGCACGTTGATCCGCCGGCGCACTTCGTTAAGGGGCTGCGAACAGTGGACCAGATCGACCTGAAAGAGATGATTTTACCGTTAGTCGTGGTCGACGTTCACGAAGATTGCGCGAAAAAACCGGACTACACGTTGACATTGGGTCGACTGAAGAAGTGGGAAACCGATCACGGAAAGATCCCGAGCGGAGCGTTTGTGGCGATGCGGACCGACTGGTCGAAGCGATGGCCAGACGCCGCCAAGATGGAAAACAAGGACGATAAAGGCGTTGCGCATTATCCGGGCTGGAGTTTGGCGACGCTGAGATTTCTCTACGAGGAACGCAAGATTACGGCCTCGGGTCACGAAACGACCGATACAGACCCGGGGATCGCTACGACGCGGGCCGATTATTCGCTCGAGACCTACATTTTGAGCACGAACCACTATCAAATTGAGCTGCTGACGAATCTTGACCAGGTCCCCGAAGCTGGTGCACTCGCGATTGTAAGTTTTCCAAAACCACAAGGCGGATCTGGGTTTCCGGCGCGGGTCTTCGCGATCTTACCGTAGTCATTTGATTGACCTGGAGCGCGCGCAGGGGTAAGCGCAAAACGCAATGGACTTACTGGCGGAGCTCGACGAACGCCTGGTTTGCGGCGATGGGGCGATGGGCACGCTGCTGCTGGACCGCGGTGTGCCAGTCGATCGTTGTTTGGAGGAGCTCTGTGTTAGTGAGCCGGACCGGATCCGAACTATTCATGAAGAATATGTGTCGGCTGGTGCGCGCGTTATTGAAACGAACACGTTTGGTGCGAATGCCGTGCGCCTGGCGCGATTTGGATTTGAGGATCGTGTTCGAGAACTTAACAGGGCCGCGGTTAGTCTGGCGCGGCAAGCAGCGCGAGGAAAAGAAGTTTGCGTAGCCGGAAGTGTTGGTCCACTCGGGATCAGCGCGATTGAAGCTGAAGAGCGAGAAATCGACCGAGCCCGGTGTTTTCGCGAACAAATCGCGGCGCTGCTCGAGGCTGATGTCGATCTTATCTTTTTCGAAACGTTTCAAAATTTCGAAGAGATGGAGATTGCACTAGCTGCAACTCCTGCAACCGACTGCGTCATCGTTTCGCTTTTCGCATGCGAGCCCGAAGCCCGTTTGCAATCTAGCATGCCGTTGGTCGAGGCGTTCGCAAGTTGCCGTGACCTGGGCGCGAAAATTGTCGGCGCGAATTGTCTGAACGGACCGCGGGCGATGGTGCAGTTGTTCGAGAGATTACCGGCCGACGATTTGTTGGCGGCGTATCCAAACGCCGGTTATCCGCGTTACACGGAAGGTCGTTATGTCTATCCGACAGCCCCGGAATATTTCGCAAAGGCGGCTCGTGAAATGGCTGCTCAAGGTGCGCGATTAATTGGCGGTTGTTGTGGAACCACGCCGGCTCATATCGCCGCTGTATCGAAAGCGTTGGTCGGTCGCCGGCCGGTAAAATCGAAAACGGTCCGCGTTGTTTCGGCGCCGACGCTCGCACCGGTGCGCATCGAACACAAGGCGGAAGAGAGTTTGCTCGACAAAATCGCGAGCGGGAAACGTGTGGTGATTTGCGAGTTGGATCCACCGAAAACGCTCGCAATGGAAAAATATTTCGAAGGCGCTCAAGCTCTCGTGAAAGCCGGCTGTGACGCGATCACGCTGGCCGACAATTCGCTCGCGATCTTGCGCGTGAGCAACCTCGCGGTGGCGGCGATGTTGAAGGAGCGATTCGATATTACACCGCTGTTGCACTTGAGCTGTCGCGATCGAAACGTGTTGGGCTTGCAAAGCGAACTGCTCGGCATGGCCGCGCTCGGCATGCGCCATGTCTTGCCTTTAACCGGAGACCCAGCCCGGGTCGGCGATCATCCGGGCGCGGCTTCGGTCTACGACGTTAATTCAGTGGAATTGATTTCGATCATCAGACAGCTGAACGCCGGATTTACCCAAGCTGGCAAACCATTAAAAGTGGTCACAAATTTTGTGATTGGATGTACCTTCAACCCGAACGCCAAGAATCTCGATGCTCAAGTGCAGCGCCTCGAGCGGAAAGTGGACGCCGGCGCGCAGTTTGTGATGACGCAACCGGTGTTCGATTTCGATCTTGTGAAGGAAATGCACCGTCGGGTGCATCACCTAAAAGTGCCGATTTTTACCGGTGTGTGGCCGTTGCAGAGTGCGAAGCAGGCCGAATTTCTACATCACGAAGTTCCGGGAATCATCGTTTCGGATGCGGTGCGCGCGGAATTGGCATTGCACGCAGGCAAGGCCGCCGAAGAGTGCGGGATGCGTTTGGCGGAAAAGATCATCACTGCTGCGCTGGATTTTTTCCCGGGCGTTTATCTGATCACCCCATTTCTTCATTACAAGGCGACCAGCGATCTGGCGAAATTTGCGCGAACTCTCTGAAGCGGGCAAAATCCCAGCATGCTCGAAAGTCGGGGGCCTTTGTATCTGCAAGTTGCGACCCTTACGTTGGTGATCGTGTCGCTGTTGCTAGTTTCCCATTTTTTCCCAGTGGTTGATTCGCTCGTCGCGCTCCAGCGGCGCGTTATGGGATTGGGCGCTTGGAGCGCGATTTGTTACCCGCTGCTTTTTGCCGCCTGTAACGTTCTTTTACTGCCTGGAGGTGTTCTTTGCATCGGCGCCGGCTTTTTCTTCGGGCTATGGTGGGGCTTCTTCGTTGTGCTTGTCGGTAACTGTATCGGGGCAGTAATTTCCTTCGCTTTGAGCCGATGGTTGGGACTGCGATTGATCAATCGGCGAGAGTCAGCCAATCAAATGTTGCGACTATTGGAACGAGCAGTAGAACGCGACGCGTGGAAAATAATTTTCCTCAGCCAGCTGCACCCTCTGTTTCCAACCAGCCTTCTTAACTATCTTTATGGCTTAACCCGGATTCGCTTTGGTCAATACATGCTCTGGACGGCTATTGGTCGAGCGCCGGGCCTTTTCTTGTACACGTATTTGGGGACGTTGGGACAACTCGGTCTCAATCTCGCACGCGGGAAAACACACCCGCGAATCGTGGAGTACTGGACTTGGGGAGGCGCGTTCGTAGTAACGTTGCTGTTGTTTTTCGTGCTTACACGAATGGCGTTGAAGGTCATTCGAGAGTCGCAAACCCTCTCTACGGCGGATGACTGCGAAGTTGTGGGTGCTAAGGAATATTCTATAAATGACTGATAATAAGTATCTTATATCTAACTAATACATATCTTATTGCTGTTGCAGAGAGAGTTAGGACGACGGCGTATGCTCACTATTCAAAATTTTCTGTAAAAAGCCGGCATTACCTTGCGGCGCTTGCCGACGGGTTCTCGCTGGGTTAAATCCTACGATGAAGCTCGTAACGGCGAAGACATGCGGCGAGTATGAAGGATTTGAATTGGCCGACCTACTTCCCAAACTAGCCCAAGGAATGCTCGAACCCGATCCGAATGTTTAAACTTCCAACTGACTATGACGTGATAGT
>Ga0310912_10002450_pt1 | contig 10536 bp, 8 predicted proteins | sample GREbulkMGOX080_FD_203443 | JGI IMG/M metagenome (GOLD analysis project Ga0310912, IMG submission 203443) | Lab enrichment of tropical soil microbial communities from Luquillo Experimental Forest, Puerto Rico - GRE.bulkMG.OX080 | ecosystem: Environmental > Terrestrial > Soil > Tropical forest >...
AGCCAGATTAATGGGCACCCCGGTATTTTCGCTCTGGAATGCGACTCGGCTGCGATGCGTTGTGGAGAACCCAAGCGACTGACAACTGAGCCTTTCCCCGAAGCGGTACCCAATTGGTCTGCCGACGGCAAATTTCTTTACTTCGCCTCCGATCGAATGGGTCGATCGGACATCTGGAGGCAGTCGGCTCTCGGTGGTCCCGCCGTACAGGTCACGCGCGATGGCGGCTACGCATCCCGTGAATCGTCCGATGGCAAGTGGCTTTATTTTTCGAATCCTAGGATCGAAGCCATCTTTCGGCTACCGATTCCCAAATCCGGCCTTCCGATTGCGTCCGCTAGGGAGTTAGTAGTCGGTCCGCCTCATCATGTGCAGCCTGAAGGCTGGACATTAACTGGCGATGGAGTCATCTTCTTTATCGATCGCGCTACGGAAAGCCAGTCACCAGCGATTCGTGCCTATGATCCTAAAACCCAAAAAACAACCTTGATCCAGTCTCTGAATGAACTCTTTATAGACCGAAGTGATATTGGGCTGTCGATCTCACCGGACTTGAAGTGGATTCTGTATTCGCAGCTTGACAGGTCAGGCAGCAACGTGATGGTGGCGGAGAATCGGTAGGCAAGTTTCGAGGTGTACACATGCTGTCCGAGTCCGCCACGACAACCAAGGTGGCTGATACCACTGCGGAGCTTACTCCATTGAGACACAGTTTGTCGTGGGGCAGGCTCGCTGCGCTGCGGGCTTGCCCACAATCGATCTGATGCGTAATTGATCAGGTCAATCGCACCAATGACTTGGTCGGAACGACTCAATTCTTCTCATCGCTATTTTTGTCGTTTGGTGGATCGTCGCCGTCCGAATTGTTGCGGTCAGGCGCCGCCTGCCCGACGACGATCGCCGAGGTATGCCGTTCCGTCTGGTGCGGCTGGCCTTTATTGATGACGACCCAAATGCGGTGAACACCGCCCGTAGCCGGGTGATACGGGATGCGAGCCGTCGTGCGCGCGCGATGCGCGTGAATTTACGAGAAGAAGACGACCACGATGGGAACACAAAGCAAGTGCCTGGAAGGACATAAGCGTGCCCACCAGCGCGCCACACGGAATTTTCGTTAGGGACAGTCGGCTTTTGCTTTCGGAGTGAACGGTCTGCCGTGAGGCTTGCCTTTCTTAGCCGAGGCAAGATCTTTCCACAGTAACCTGCAAGCCTCAAGCCGCTCCCCAGGGCGTTGCGGCCACGGGGGCGTTCTTCCCCTCGATAATCTCCATAAGAGCTTTGCGGATTGTTCTTTTTACGCTTGCAGCCACGCTGTGATTTTACATCTTTCTAGGACGCTGTTGCCCCGCTATTCTTACGCTGTTGTCGCAGCCTCGAGCATTTATCGAGTTAAGGCTAGGCGATTCCCATCTCCGTCGTGAATCTGCTGAAAACCATCTATCCTTTCGAGATACGCATAGCGCAGAAAATACTTCAAAACGATAACGGCCAAGAAAGCAGAAAACCCTAAAAGGCCGCCAATTCCACTTCCGTAGTAGTGTAGTCCCGCTAGAAAAACGCCCGTGATTGCCCCAGCGAGTAAGATCCTTGGATGAGAATGGAGAATTGAAGTTGAACTCATCCCGGCAAAGTTACCCGCGTACCAATACAGACTGGCTATCGGCCCCAAAGGGGGTAGCAATAGAAAAACGAGGCCACCCACAAATCCACATGCCGAAGCACTCAGGGTGATATTCAGTCCGGGGATAGTTGACTTTATCTCCTTGGCTAAAATTCTAGTTAAAAGCGAACCCAGCGCACTAGCAAGGACCATCACCAGCGGGGCCTTTTCACTGAATGTGACGCTGTCTTTGAGCACCACAACTTGAAAATCACCTGAAAACAACCGGATCAGCAACCCTGTTGTGATAAGGCATGCAGCAGACCCGATAAACGCGATGGCACCGAGACGCCCTCCAAACCCGTTGAATGATTGTTTCGGGAGCTTATGCTCGAAGTGCGTTACAAGGACGTATAAAGATCCGGTCACAATGGCGACGCACAGATAGACCAGTATTGCGAATCCGAGACTGAATGGGGCTTTATTGAAAAAAACGAAAAATGATGTCATCCCTGCGAAAGTGCCGCAAAACACGGCGGCAGGCTGCTGTCTTTTGAAGCCTAACAAAAACGCAATGATAAGATAGAAGACCGTAGCTCCCGATGACGCCAGAACAGGGTCGACTCCTGCGGCCAGAAGAGCGGATGTTGCGACGGAGCCAAGAATCACATGTACGAAGAGGCTAGTGTGGAGACTTGAATCGGCCCGAAAGGGACCCCAAAGGGCTGTCGAAAGAATGCTCACGGTATTCATTCCTAAAGCGATTCAGTGCGTCGTCGCCTAAGCGTGCAAGCAGCGTGCCATTCGTGTCCTGATAACCTTACTTTTGGCACGGACCTGTCAACTTATTGCATTCACGCCGCCCTAAAAGCACATCGCCATTCTCCTGGGTTTCGCCATGCGTCCATCGCGGTGGTTGGACACGGAATTTGCTAACCAACCGGAACCCATACGCCGGCGGGAGTTTTTGTTGCTTCGCAGAGTTTGGGGAAAATTCGGTCCCCTTAGTACCCTTCCGTTGGTGGCGCCTTCCCAAACCCAGGGCTTTCGACAGAATGCTATGCCTGCCCCCGTGTTCGTTCAAATTAGTTTGCCGGCCCCTTGCTTTGCCTGCGCTGAGCGTGCCCCCAAATGTAACCATGAAGCCCAAGCAAATCATGCGACCGAATTCATACAACGCCTCCCAGGGAAATACCACCGCGCCCCTGTGTTGGAGCGCCTGGTTCGTAGTTTGATGGTGTTCATTTTGTTTTCTTTCCTTTGTTGGAATGGCCGAGTCAAAGCCAAGGCTGGGTTCTTCAGCCTGAAGGCGGCGGTTGTCTAACAGGTCTTGAAGGATTAGTTGCACGATTCGTCTCCTTCCTGAGTCTTCGTAGATTGCCCACTGCCATGCCAGAGGAAAAGCGATTACGTTTTGGGCAATGTGGTTGTCTTCCTCATGCAAGGTAAAGCGCAGCTACCCGAAAAAGGGGATCAGTTTTTCAAGAGCCCGTTCTGGCGGCCGGCGGTCCTGGTTCGATGTCAAGAAGTGAGGTTTGGACGACCGAAGAAGGGATTTGTCCGCGCTGAGACGGTTTTTTTCCGTTCAAGCAGCGGTTCAGGCCGCAGGTCTTCGCCGTTCAGCCACAACAAGTCGAACGCATAAAAAACGGGTTCGGGCTTGCCAAGTCAACCGTAGATGATTCAGATTGGATAGGATTTTACTTTCGCCGCTAGGAAAAACGATTACGTTTTAGGCAATGTGGCTGTCTTCCTCGATGGCGTAGCGCCTGAAGATCAGGCAGTGGCACTTAGCACGTGCCCTTTCAGTTTTGCAGCGTCGAAGCCCTCTTAGATGCTTCGCAGGATGGCCCGCAAAATCAAATAGAATCAAAGCCAGCCATCGAAGCGGAAGTGTTGGATCGGAAAGCCCACAGCGCGTAGAATTGGCGCCAACAAAGATGCCAGCAAGCTCTTTAGCTGTTGAGCTTTCAGAGTGTTGCAAGCGTAGCTTTGCCGTCGGAAGCTCGCAAGAGCTTGCCTCTCATCGATAAAACTGGGAATGACGTCTAGCAAACGAAACAAAGTCAACACTTCTAGCACTCGGCCGCGTGGACCAAGCAGTTTCAACTCGCCATCCTGGCGCTGAAGACAAAGATAGGATGCTACGATGGCGCTGATACCAGTGCTATCCACCTGCGTTAGGTTTGCGAGGTTGAGGAGCAGTTTGTGCTTGCCGTTGTCAGTCAAAGCGCGTAGGCGCTTGCTCAGCAGTTCACCCTCGCTTGCATCAATCGTCGCTTTTCCGGTGAGATCCAATATAGTGACATCGTTGCATTGCCGGACTAGGATTTGAAGACGCACAACGCCTCTCTTGTGATGTTAATGTTCACTGTTAGCCCCTGGGCTCCTTTGCCTTTCAGCCCCAAATACTAGTTTTTCGGTAAGGATTGGGCATTTTCTCCTTTGAGGAAGAAGGTCAGATTCGTGATATTTAGAAGGTCACTTCCTAGGAGAGATCGTGGATGCCCTTTCGCGTTCGCTGTAGCTCTGAATCACGGCTTGATCCCAACCTGCGACAGAAACGCATAGTCCTCAGCGGTTAGTTCCAGTTCGTTCCGGTTCCGGCGCGAAGCTGGTCGCGCTGTAACCACTTTCGGTTTTTCGAACGATAAAATGGGACCTCAGCCTCCACAATTCGTCGAAGGTCATTGGATTGCTCCTTCTACTGCAGAAATACCCGCCGTCTCAACATTTTGTAAAGCGCAGAAGCGGTGAAAAACGGATCATCTGGGCGCCACGGCAGCGATCCGCGCCGATGGAATTGCTACAGCATCGCAGCGCGGGTGTCTTGAAACAATGATCCCCTTTTTCGGGCTGCTGCGCTTTACCGTGTGAGGAAGACAACCGTATTGCTCTAAAGGGCAGTCGTTTCTTGCCTCAACCGCATTACGAGGCGACACAGTCGCCAAAACGAAGGAGGAACCACGTTTTCTGTAATTCGTCATTACCATTTCGATGCGAAGAATGGTGCCGAAATCGACGGAAAAATCCGCGAGAGTTTTGTGCCTCTCATCAAAAAGGCGAAGAGCTTATCCTTGATCTTTCGCAACCTCGAAGCTCTAACACTCGCGCCAACATTCAACGAGTCGGAACCTGAAGGCCCTACCGCAGGGTGGGTTTATGGGGCCGTATCCTTATTTGGCTTTGCAGGGGGGACTGCGAGGAATTTAGCTGCCGTTCTCTTTGCCGGACTTGGAAAGTAGGGATTCAATTTCGATCCCCAACCGCCCCTACCAAAACGCTGGCGTCCTACACCCTGTCGGCGCAGTGGAAATATGTCGAAGTCGTTTCTGACGGCAGACAGTGGTTGATTGTCGGCTCCAACTGACCGCGCCATTAGCACTGTCGCCTTTTTCCAATTGGTGTCTAGTGGAGCCAAATTGCGGAGTAGAGCGGCAAATCCAGACCCGGTCTGCGGTTTCAGAGATTGCGTTTCCCCGACCTTCTAGTTCGGGTGAAGGACCATCCGAAGGATTCCCGCATGCTGCGACACAAGCCTCAAATCGGTATTGCCATCTCTTTAAGTTTCAGTACGGTTCTCCAATTCCTCGCCGTGCTCACGGTTGCGAGTTTGCTATCGAAGTATGCGTTGCTGAGCTTCGAGCGTCCAAAGCCATTGGGCAGCCATAGGTAAATCTCGCGGCCCTTCACGACATATTCATCGCCAGGGGAGTGATTCGGGTCGAGGCTTTTGACGCGCTCCGGGGCGGGCAAATCTGCCAGGAACATAACTCCGGTGGAGTTCTCCATTCCGCTGCGCTTTGCGTATGGATTCTCGCGCAGTACGGCTTTCATCTCGTCGGCCGTGCGCAATACCACTGGGACTTCCAGATCAAACTGCTTGCGGATCCGTCTTTGAAGATCGTCCCGGAGCGTGGAGGCGATGGTTGGCGAGGCGCAGAAGACGACGTTTCCACTCTGGATGTAGGTTCGGACGTCGCTGCACCGTGCGGCCGCAAAGATCTTGGTGAGTTCCGCCATCGACACCTTATTTTTAGGACCAAGGTTGATTGCGCGAAGTAATGCGATGTAGGTCGTCATGGAGAAAAATTCAGTCTGTTGCCTGGGGCTTGACGGTGGCTATCCAGAAACTCCATCTGACTTCAAAATCAACAAGATACGATAAGGTTTGTTACATTGCTACTTGGTTGAATTCCGGGTCGGCGGAATTTCTTGCGCATTACACTTGTGCAGGGCATATCCGGCTAGAGCTGCCCGCGTTACGGACACGCGTTACTGAGAAGCACCTTTGAGGTATTTGTCGAACCAGGCGACGGTGCGACGAATGGAGTCGATCTGGTTTTCGCGCTTTTCAAAGCCATGACCTTCGTTCGGGTAATAGTGGGCGTCGACGATCTTGCCATCTTTCTTAAGTATTTCGACGACCTGTTCGGCTTCTTCCTGGGGAACACGGGGATCGTTGGAGCCTTGGAGGACGAGCAGCGGCGCCTTGACATTGTGGATGTACGTGATGGGCGATGCAGCCTCGTAGACAGCACGGTCTTTGAGTGGATCGCCGAGCAGGCTCTGTTCGTATTGCTGGAGCATAGGGTCGGAGTGCTTCAGCATGGTCATCCAGTTGATGATGCCAAAGAGCTCAACGGCGGCGGCCCAGACATCGGGAGTTTTGCCGATGGCCATGAGCGTCATAAAGCCGCCGTAGGAGCCGCCAGTGATGCCGATCTTTTTCGGATTGGCATAACCGGTGAATTCCAGAAATTTTGCGGCGTAGACCTCGTCCTGGAGGTCACCGCCGCCAAGGTCTTTGTAGTTGGCTTTCTGAAATTCAATGCCATAGCCGGTGGAACCGCGAACGTTGGGTGCGATGCAGATGTAGCCGCGTGAGACAAAAGCGGCAATACGAGGGCTCCAGTAATCGGCAGATTGTCCGGTTGGACCGCCGTGGGGAAGGACGAGAGCAGGATTGGACGCGTCGCGCTTGAGATTGAAAGGAATCCACAACAGGGCGCTAATCGTTTTGCCATCGGAGGATTTGTAGCTGACGATGCGGGATGGAGCCCGGGGAGCGGAGCTCAGGCTCGCGGTAGCCGAAAAGGTGAGCTGCGTAGGTTTGCGCGAGGCGAGGTCGTAGATCCAGTAGTCGCCAGGCTGGACAGAGCTTTCGTGAGAAAAGAGTAGTCGGTCGCCAGAGGGCGAGAAGGAGCTGGGATAACCGGCGGGCCCGTTGACGCCTTCGGGTATAGAAACTTTTTCTGATTTTGCGGTCGCGGCGTCTCCGAGAAAGACGTCGGTCCGACCGTTGGCGTTGATAACGTAATTGAAATGTTTGCCATCAGAAGAGAAATCGCCGGAGGTGGCTTCCCATTTGGTGTCGGTGACCCAGGAAAGTTTTTTCGTATCGATGTCGAGGAGCGCGATGTTCCGATAGCCACCTTTTTGGTTTGAGGTAATCAGAAGCGTTTTGCCGTCCTTGGAGAGAGAAGAGGCGAGATTGAGAACGCTGCCTTCGTGTGCCGTGAGATTCGTGGTCTTGCCGCCGGTAACGTCAATGGCATAGATGTCGGCGTCAGTGAAACTGACTTCCTGCCGGTTGGCGTAGAGCGTCTTGCCGTCGGGACTCCAAGCGACGGACTGCCAGAGGTGATTGGGAGTGCTTTCGTGAGTGAGGAGTGTGACTTTGCGAGTGGCCCAATCGAGAAGGGCGATGTTGTAAACCGTCGCTTCTTTGGGCTTGTGATTAAGCGCTATGGTTTTGCCATCGGGCGACCAAAGGGGACTTTCTTCGCGAATGTCGGGAGTGTTGGTCAGGTTAATGACATCGCCGCCGTCGCTGCGAATAGCGAAAATATCCCAGAGCTCGTTTCCTCCAGTGTCTTGTTGAAAAACGATCCACTTGCCGTCGGGAGACCAGATTTCACCGTATTGGCGTTCGTCCGATTGGGCGAGTTGAATCGGCCACCCGCCACGTGAGCTGACCTTCCAAAGATTCGACCGGCCTGTGATGTCGGTGGTGAATACGAGTTCGTTGCCGTCGGGAGACCAGGAGGCGTTGGAGACGGAGCGTGTGAAGTAGAGATCGTCGATGGGGATAGGGCGGGCGGCGGAATTAGAAGCGGACTCGATGGATTTGGGATCGGTGATTTGGCGGTCGTCTGGTCCGGAAGACTGCGCATAACAAATGGCAGCCAAGAAAGGAAATAGGAGAGAGAAGGACATCATGCGTTGGCGCATGGGCGAGACCTCGCACGGAAGCTGAGACTTCGCTGTTCTGGCAGCGGTTGATCAAGGCAGGCGGCATTGTACACCGGCCGTAGCTGGAACTCCGCGCTGTTCTTTGAAACGATGTTCGACGGTGAAAAGCCCCGAATGTCCAGCCATTTCGAGGCAGTGATTCCTTGTCCTCCACAATAATTCCCTACGCTTGAATTCATCCATGTAACAATGCGTTGCGCAGCCCCGCCGTATCTTGTTGACTTTAAAGTCGGCCAGACTTTTGGCGAACGACAACGCAAATGAGCACTGGGATCGACCCTTATGCAGTGCTAGCCAAATACTACGATGGCGCGTATGCGGCCATGAAAGATCTCATCGATGTGCCTTTCTATGTCGACCTTGCGAAGCGCATTGGCGGGCCGGTTCTCGAAATTGGTTGCGGCACGGGCCGCGTACTACTACCAATCGCCCGTGCGGGCATCACCATTCACGGTCTCGACAGTTCGCTGGCCATGCTCGGCATTCTTCGTCAGAAGATCGACCGTTAACCTCCGGAGGTGCGCGAACGGATTCGCACCCATAATGGTGACATGCACAATTTCCGCCTCGAAAAGAAATATCCATTAGTGACTATTCCCTACCGGCCTATGCAAAATATGCACTCTGTCGAGGAGCAGGTCCGCGCCCTCACGACCGCCGCATTTCATCTACAGGAAAAAGGGATTTTGGCTTTCGACGTCTTCTACCCAAAATTCGAGATGCTGCAGGCACGGCTCGGCGACGGAAAAGGACGAAAAACACCAGATGTTCATTTCACTGCAACTATCTGGTTCTAGGAGAAGTGGCGCGCCCTGAGAGCTTCGAACTCCCGGCCTTCTGGTTCGTAGGTAGAAAATCTTCTAAATGCCGCTACTGGTATCGCTTACGAGCCAAGCGCGCCACTTGTTCCGCCCTTAACTTGGACGGAAGTTGGACGGAACCAAAAATTGGGTGTGGACGTCGAAAGCGTCACAATCCGTTCATGACCGAACGTGGTACAGCGGCGGGCATAACGATTCTTTTCGAACACGAAACCAGGATGCGTCCTATTGCTGGAGAGCTAGCGGGCGAACACGACTGACAAGTTCCTGGACAAATCTTTGAGGCATACTCAACACAATAAAGTGGCCTGCGCCCTGGAACAGAACAAATTCCTTGTGGGGGGCGTTAATTTGATCGAAATAATCCTTCGCAAGTGCCGCCTGTGTTCTTTCGTCCAATTCTCCCTGGAACAGGAAAACGGGAATCCTAAAATCAGGTCCAAGCGATAAGAGATCGGCAGACAACATTTCGTGGTAAACGGCAAACGTGGGAGCCACAGCAAATCCCCGCACGAGGTTGTAGATGTCCCACAGCGAATAGTTGGGTGCGGTCAGAACGCTCGCGCCCGGATTTCGGTCCGACTCGCATTCGTATTTTCCCAGGGTTTGGAAAAACGTGCCGATTTTATCCATACTGTCGAACGGTGGCGGCCCAATGCTCTCCAGTCGTTGGACTGCCCTTGCGTCTTTAGCCGCGTGCGCCTTTTCCAGAACATAAGCGTAGCTGAGCTGCTGAGCCTTCGGCATGTTGCTGACCTGGCCCGTCCCGACATACGCGTAAAACAGGTCGGGTCGTTGCTTCGCCATACGAACTCCGAGTAGAGAACCCCAAGAGAATCCGAGGAGGATGATCTTGTCTTTGTGAAGATGATTGCGCACAAACTCGGAAACTTCGATCCCGTCCTGGGTCATGTGATCGGCCGACATAGTAGCTGCAATGGTAGTGCCAGTCGTCTCTAAGGTTTTGCCAGTGCCTCGCTGGTCCCACTGAACTACCGTGAAATCTTTCTCCCACGGCAAGAAAACAGTAGTTTGAGCGACCCAGGAACCACCAGGACCACCGTGAAGACATAAAATCACCGGATTGTTGCGATTCTGTCCCCGGATCTGAACCCACTGGTCAATTCCGCCGATCTTGACGTACATGCGCTGGTCAATCCCGTTGGGAGTGCGAATAACAATCGTTCTTGCAATCACATGTTGCCGGTGAGCTCGAAGCGCGAAACCTGTGCATGCTAATAGCACCAACAAGGCGAACCCCAACAGGACAACGATTTTTGTGGCCTTCCAGATCTTGACCAAGGAATCTCACCGCCTTTCGTTGTTAACAGGATCGATCTTGGCGGCGTGTCGACAACTCAACGTGCTGTCCAGCCCCGTCGACAGGCATCACATGTCCAATGACATGCGAGGCAGCTTCTGAGCAAAGAAAAATCACTGCCTCTGCAACCTCTTCCGGCTCACACAAACGCCGTTGAGGGACAATCGACAACATTGCGGCCTCTGCATCCGGATGGGCCGTTGTAAATCGAGCGGGCGTCGGAGTGCGTACATACCCAGGGGCCACGGCGTTCACTCGGATTCCCTGCGCAGCGTGTTGCAGGGCAGCCGATTTGGTGAGACCTGTTACGCCGTGCTTGGATGCGACGTTTGCGACGGCACCGGGTGCACCGATGAGGCCAGTCACGGAGCCGTTATTCACAATGGCGCCTTTTCCCCGCTTCAACATCTCGGGGATTTCGTATTTCATGCAAAGCCACATTCCTGTCAGGTTTCGTTGCCACGACGTGGGCCCAATCCTCTTCGGTCGTCTCCACGACGCCCACAGCTGGACCCACTAATCCAGCATTGTTGAAGGCA
>Ga0310912_10002459_pt1 | contig 10522 bp, 10 predicted proteins | sample GREbulkMGOX080_FD_203443 | JGI IMG/M metagenome (GOLD analysis project Ga0310912, IMG submission 203443) | Lab enrichment of tropical soil microbial communities from Luquillo Experimental Forest, Puerto Rico - GRE.bulkMG.OX080 | ecosystem: Environmental > Terrestrial > Soil > Tropical forest >...
CGACCCGCGTCGCCCTGGCTGAACTCGCACACGATTCGATCGACATGCTCACCGGACCCAGCGGGATAAAGCTTGTCGCCTGCCACGCCCCACGGTGCCTGCTCTACTTCGTCAGATCCCAGCCCCGTCGCGAATGGTGCTCAGAAACCTGCGGTAACCGCGCCCGCGCCGCGCGCCACTACCAACGAATCCGCGCCGCCCGCAATCAGGGCTGACCCTAGCGCGGTAAAGCCGCTTCAAGCCTTCAGGGTTAGCGCGGCCATGATTCTGTCTGTAAGCCGGTCGAGGTAATCATCGCCGGTGGGCGTGCGCACGACCGCCAGCCGCCAGTACAGCGGCCCGGCGAGAATGTCCATGCACATTTCCAGGTCGCTCTCGCCCGGCAGCTCCCCGCGCTCCACCGCGCGCTGGAAGAGTGTTGCGGCCTTGGCGCGGCGCGGGGTTCGCACGGTGTGCAGCAACGCGTCGGCCAGGGTGGGGTTGCGCGTCGCCTCGGCGAGCAGGTCGGGAACGATGTGCTGGGCCAGCGGGTGGGTCAGCGCCTCGCACGCGTTTTCCAAGTACTGGCGGATGTCGCCGCGCAGGCTGCCGGTGTCCGGCACGTCGATGGCGGCCACCGCCACGGCCGAGGTCAGGGCGACGGTGATGTCCAGCTTGGAGCGCCAGCGCCGGTAGATGGCGGCCTTGCCGACACCGGCACGCTTGGCCACCGCGTCGATTGAGAGCCGGCCGTAGCCCACCTCGGCAAGTTCTTCAAAGAACGCCGCCTGTATCGCATCGGTCACCTCGGACTGCAAGACCGGCCCTGCCGATGTCCGGCGTCGCGCGGTGTTCGTGGCCATACCGGCAGGGTAACACGAGACGGAACTGTTGCGTTTCGTATAGCGCTGGGTCTATCGTAGCGATACGACCCTGTTCCGTTTCGGCCCGAGGGAGGCCCGATGAAATTCCTGTTTGACGACGCATCGTTCTCCTTTGAAGCGTTGCGCGCGGCGGGCTTCGCCAACTACTCGGGCGCGGACCTCGGCGAAGTGTTGGCGACCGCGCAAGCCATTCCCGACGGAGACGAAGACAGTTGGCATCGGGAGTGGAAGGCCACCGCGGAGCGCGTGGAAGAAATAGGTCGCAAGTCGCTGGCCGACGGTCACCGCGTCAGCGCCCGGGAAGCGTTGTTGCGCGCCTCGAACTACTACCGCACCGCCGAGTTCTACCGGCGCGACGATCCGCAGCGCGACCCGGAGGTGACCGTGCTGTCAGCACGCAGTCGCGACACGTTCGTCACCGCGATGGCCCTGTTCGAGTTCGGCTTCGAGCGCGTGTCCATTCCTTACCAGCGGACCACCCTTCCGGGCTACCTATACCGGGTGGACGACTCGGGGCGGGCTCGCCCAACGATCATCTACAACAACGGATTTGACTCCACCCTGGAAGAGTCTTATTTCGCCATCGCCGCGGCCGCGTTGGCGCGCGGCTACAACGTGCTGGCCTTCGACGGCCCCGGTCAGGGAGGCGCACTGCGGGAACAGGGTCTGGCGTTCCGCCCGGACTGGGAGGCGGTGATCGGCCCGGTCATCGACTATGCGCTCACTCGCCCGGAAATCGCCGACGACCGGATCATCCTGTTCGGCTACAGCATGGGTGGTTACCTAGTCGCGAGGGCGGCGGCGTTCGATTCGCGCGTTGCCGCCCTGATACTCGACGACGGCATCTATGACTTTTACGCCGCGGTGGCCAAGGCGATGCCGCCATTTCTCCGCGAGTGGATCGAGCAGGGCAAAGACGATGTGGCGATGCCGGTCATGCAACTGCTCATGGCCGTCAACACCGAAGTGCGCTGGGCGCTGCGCAATGGCAAGTGGGTGATGGGGGTGGACTCGATCGTCGACGTGCCCCGCGCTTTTAAGGCTTACACGCTCGCCGGTGTCGCCGACCGGATCACCGCGCCGGCGTTGGTCCTCGACCCCGACAACGACCAGTTCCTCAAGGGCGAACCGCAACGCGCCGCGGCCGCGATGATCAACGCCGACACCACGCTGGTCACGCTGAAGGAAAGCGAGGGCGCGGGCGAGCACTGCCACGTCGGGGCGATGTCCCGGCTGCACCAAACCATCTTCGACTGGCTTGACCGCCAATCAGGCGGAACGGCGGATGCCGCGGCTGCGGCCGATGTCGCCCTTCAGCAGTAGGTCGCGCTCGGATTCGGACAGGCCGCCCCAAACCCCGTACGGCTCACCAACTTCCAGCGCGTGGGAACGGCACTCCTGGATCACCGGGCATTGCCGGCACATCTCCTTGGCGCGCTGCTCGCGTTGCATGCGGGCGCGGCCACGCTCGCCGTCAGGGTGGAAAAACATCGATGAGTCAACGCCGCGGCACAGCCCTCGCAGTTGCCAGTTCCAGATGTCGGCGTTGGGTCCAGGTAGCTGCTCCGGCTGTGGCATTAGATCGTTCCCTCTCTACACGGCACGCCCAGAAGGTCAGGTTCGCGAAGCGATGGTTCAACTGATTTTGGGGTGGCGTCACCGATGACTACCCGTCACTCGTAGAACTTAGGGGCGACGGCGAATTTCCGTCAATAGCCACTTAGAGTGACAAAGTATATAAGCGTTGCGGCAGAATTAACTCGCCGTTCATCTGCCATGCTTTAGGCGACAGAGAACCGTGCTACCAGGCACTAGACCAAACTGAGATTTCCCAGCTCAGGACCCAGGGAAGAGGGCCCGGCAATTGGTACGCAGCCGATCGTGTTTAACAGCTCGGTAACACGGGCACCACGAACTGTTTACTACTATCACCGTGATTGAAACTCGGCATACTTCGACGGTTGACCAAAAGTTGGCCGACGCTGCCTTCGGGAACATACCTGGCAGCTGGCCGCTGCCGACGGCGACCACGCCACAGCAGTTGTGGTTGCGGGCCGTCGCGGCGGGCGGGCAAGGTCGCTATGGCAGCGCCTATCGCGATCTGGCGGAGCTGCGCCGTACGGGTGCGGCCGGTCGGTTGGTCTCGTTGGCCCACAGCACCCAGGCATCGTTTCTGCGGCAGCTCGGTTGGCACACGTTGGCGCGGGGCTGGGACGGGCGCGCCCTGGCGCTCGCCGGCGCGGATTCCGAGGCCCGTTCCGACGCACTGATCGGGCTGGCGGCCGACGCGCTGGGTATCGGCCGCTTCGCCTCCGCGACAACGTTGTTGGCTCGCGAGAACGCGGTGCCGGGGCCGGCTGTGCCGGACCGGCTCGCGGTGCGCCGACGGTGGGTAGCCGCCGAGCTGGCGATGGCCTCCGGTGACGGCGGGTCGGCAGTGCGGCACGCCGAGGAAGCCGTCGAGCTGGCGCAGGCGATGGCCTTTGGTCCGATGGGGGCCTCGGCACGACACCGGGTGAAGAGCCAAATGGTGCTGGCCGCCGCCCTGTGCAGCGCGGGCAGCATCGAGCGCGCCCGTGCGGTCGGCGAGGCGGCGCTCGAGGCCACCGGCCGACTGCGACTGCTGCCTCTTCGCTGGGCCTTGGCTTCATTGCTGATCGATATCGGAAGCGTCTCGCTTCCAGTACGAAAGCTGCGCGAAATTCGGGATATCTGCGCAGGCCAGGTTAGGCGCGCCGGGGGCGCGTGGCGTTCCGCTTGAAACGGCCTTCCGGCCGTTATGGTCATTTCGTTAGTTAGCCCGCGATGTGTCCCATTCGTAACGTTGGAGCTACCGCCGCCGATGACAATTCAAGCGGAACATCTCGACGCCGCGGTTGCGGACGCCGTGGCGGGAGACCGGAACGCACTACGGGACGTGCTGGAGACCATCCGTCCGATTGTCGTGCGATATTGCCGCGCGCGGGTCGGCACCGCCGACCGGGGCGGCCTGTCGGCCGACGACGTAGCACAGGAGGTGTGCTTGGCCACCATCACGGCACTGCCGCGCTACCGGGATCGCGGACGCCCCTTCCTGGCCTTCCTGTATGGCATTGCGGCCCACAAGGTCGCCGACGCGCATCGGGCCGCCGGCCGTGACCTTGCCTACCCCGCCGAGTCGGTTCCCGAGCGCTGGTCGTCCGACGCCGGTCCCGAGCAGCGGGCCATCGAAGCCGATTCGGTCAGTCGAATGAATGAGTTGCTTGAGATCTTGCCCGCCAAGCAGCGCGAGATCCTGATCCTGCGCGTGGTCGTCGGCCTGTCCGCCGAGGAGACCGCCGCGGCCGTCGGCAGCACCACGGGAGCGGTCCGAGTGGCCCAGCACCGTGCGCTGTCGCGGCTCAAGTCCGAAATCGTCGCGGCAGGTGACTATGCCTGAGTCTGGTTATGCGTTCGGCGACCAATCGGGGTTGGACGAAATGGCCCGCACCGATCTGCTTCTCGACGCGCTCGCCGCACGCCGCCCGGTCGATCTGGACGACGCCAACGGCCCCAATTTTGAAGCGCTTGCCGTGCTGCTGGAGGATTGGCGCGACGACTTGAGGTGGCCACCGGCGAGTGCGCTGGTCTCTCCGCAGGAGGCCGTCGAAGCGCTGCGGACGGGAATAGCCGAACGCCGGCGCGCTCGTCGTGGTGTGGCCGCGATCGGATCGCTTGCCGCGACGCTGTTGGTCCTGAGTGGGTTCGGAGCCATGGTGGTCGAGGCCCGTCCCGGAGGCACGCTCTACGGCCTGCACGCGATGTTTTTCGACCAGCCGAGGGTCAACGACGATCAGATCGTGTTATCCGCCAAGGCCGATCTGGCGAAGGTTCAGCAAATGATCGACGAGGGCCGATGGACCCAGGCCCAGAATCAGCTGGCCGAGGTCAGCAGCACGGTGCAGTCCATGAACGATGGGGCCAGCAGGCACGATTTGATGGACGAGGTGAATCTGCTGAATACCAGGGTTGAATCACGCAACCCGAACGCACTGCCCGCCCCGGCGACCAAGCCGCCGAAGGCTCCCGCCGCCTCGACGACTCCGCCGGTCTCACCCAGCCCGACCACCAAACAGCCCACGGCGGTCAGTCCGAGCGTGACGAGCCCTCCGCGCACGACGACTCCGTCACCGAGTCCGTCGTCCGGTCGGCACCGGCATCATGGACAGACGTCGCCTTCGCAGGTGCCAAGCGTCACACCCTAACCTTGGGGGCGCTCAGTGGTGGCGGTGAAACCCGTCGGCGTCCGACGTCGCTTCGTTGAGCGAGGCGTCGGCGTAGCCCCGGCAGTAATCCCACGTGACGTAGGAGTCCGGTTCGGGGTCGTAGGCGGGCTCGTGCGGACGCACGGTGCCATCGATCAGCAGTTGCAGCAGGTTCGCGCGCAACATGTCCCAGTCGTGATAGTGGTCCTGCTGGCACTCGTCGCAGCACACCACCAGTCCGCGAATCCCTTTGTGCGCCAACAGGGCTTCGTAAACGGCGAGATCGGCGAGGTCGGCCTCGACCGCCATGCGCTCTTGCTGATCCAGGGGTTGGCCTGGCTCGACGGCATCCAGCGCCGCCGACGGGTCGCAGGGGTCGTCGGCGAATGGGTCGGGCGGCAAACCCGGTGGGAGGTGGTCGCGCACGCCCCTAGCCTACGCAGGCGGGCCGTCATAACGCCAGCAGGAGGCACGCCCGAGCAAGCGCGTCGCGGGGCGGCCGAGCCGATAGGATGGGTTTCTCACTCCGCATGCGTATGGAGGGCCCCGCCGATGTCCAGTGGCACGTCCCACCTCGAAGACAGCTCCGCGCTGGTCGCTGGTCCCTACGTGCGCGACCCACACATTCAAGGCCTGGCCGATGATCCGGTGCCGACCGGGGGCGACAACCCCTACAAGATCGCGATGCTGGGGCTGACCTTCGACGACGTCCTGCTGCTGCCCGCGGCTTCCGATGTGGTTCCCGCCACCGCGGACACCTCCAGCCAGCTCACCAAGAAGATCAGGCTCAAGGTGCCGCTGGTCAGCTCGGCGATGGACACCGTCACCGAGTCGCGGATGGCCATCGCGATGGCCCGCGCGGGCGGCATGGGCGTGCTGCACCGCAACCTGCCGGTCGCCGAGCAAGCCGGCCAGGTCGAGATGGTGAAGCGCTCGGAGGCCGGCATGGTCACCGATCCGGTCACCTGCCGGCCGGACAACACGTTGGCTCAGGTGGACGCGCTGTGCGCCCGCTTCCGGATCTCGGGGCTGCCCGTGGTCGACGACTCCGGCGCGCTGGTCGGCATCATCACCAACCGCGACATGCGGTTCGAGGTGGACCAGTCCAAACAGGTCGCCGAGGTGATGACCAAGGCACCGCTGATCACCGCCCAGGAGGGCGTGAGCGCCGACGCCGCGCTGGGGCTGTTGCGCCGCAACAAGATTGAGAAGCTGCCCGTCGTGGACGGTCACGGCCGGCTGACCGGGCTGATCACCGTCAAAGATTTCGTCAAGACGGAACAGCACCCGCTGGCCACCAAGGACAGCGACGGCCGGCTGCTGGTCGGCGCCGCCGTCGGCGTGGGCGGGGACGCCTGGGTCCGCGCGATGATGCTGGTCGACGCCGGGGTTGACGTGCTGATTGTCGACACCGCGCACGCGCACAACCGGCTGGTGCTCGACATGGTCGGCAAACTCAAGGCCGAAATCGGCGACCGCGTCGAGGTGATCGGGGGCAACGTGGCCACCAGGGCGGCGGCCGCGGCCCTGGTCGACGCCGGCGCCGACGCGGTGAAGGTCGGTGTGGGACCGGGATCGATCTGCACGACGCGGGTGGTGGCCGGCGTCGGCGCGCCGCAGATCACCGCGATCCTGGAGGCGGTCGCCGCGTGCGCACCGGCCCGCGTGCCGGTCATCGCCGACGGCGGGCTGCAGTACTCCGGCGACATCGCCAAGGCGCTGGCCGCCGGCGCGTCGACGGCCATGCTGGGGTCGTTGCTGGCGGGCACCGCCGAGGCGCCCGGCGAGCTGATCTTCGTCAACGGCAAGCAGTTCAAGAGCTATCGGGGCATGGGCTCGCTGGGCGCCATGCAGGGCAGGGGTGCCGGCGGCGGGGGTAGGTCGTATTCCAAGGACCGCTACTTCGCCGACGACGCGCTCTCGGAGGACAAGTTGGTACCCGAGGGGATCGAGGGGCGGGTGCCGTTCCGCGGTCCGCTGTCGTCGGTGATCCATCAGCTGGTCGGCGGTCTGCGGGCGGCGATGGGTTACACCGGCTCGCCCACCATCGAGGTGCTGCAGCACGCGCAATTCGTCCGGATCACGCCGGCCGGACTGAAAGAGAGCCACCCGCACGACGTCGCCATGACCGTCGAAGCGCCCAACTACTACGCGCGGTGAGCAGCGAACCGGCCATGGTCGAGATCGGGATGGGCCGCGCCGCCCGTCGGACCTATGAACTCAGCGAAATCAGCATCGTCCCGTCGCGCCGCACCCGCTCGTCGAAGGACGTGTCGACGGCATGGCAGCTCGACGCCTACCGGTTCGAGATCCCCGTCGTGGCGCATCCGACGGATGCCTTGGTGTCACCGGAGTTCGCGATCGAGCTCGGCCGGCTCGGCGGGCTGGGCGTGCTCAACGGTGAGGGGCTGATCGGCCGGCACGCCGATGTGGAGGCCAAGATCGCGCAACTGGTCGAGGCCGCCGAAAAGGAGCCCGAACCCTCCGCGGCGATCCGGCTGCTGCAGGAGCTGCATGCGGCGCCGCTGGACCCCGACCTGCTCGGCGCGGCCGTTGCCCGCATCCGGGAGGCAGGTGTGATCACCGCGGTGCGGGTCAGCCCGCAGAACGCCCAGGCGCTGACGCCCGTGCTGCTCCAGGCGGGCATCGACCTGCTGGTGATCCAGGGAACAATTGTCTCCGCCGAGCGGGTGGCCAGCGATGGTGAGCCGCTGAACCTGAAGACCTTCATCTCCGAGCTCGACGTCCCGGTGGTCGCCGGCGGGGTGCTCGACCATCGCACCGCGCTGCACCTGATGCGGACCGGCGCCGCTGGGGTCATCGTCGGGTACGGCTCCACCAGGGGGGTGACCACCACCGACGAGGTGTTGGGCATCAGCGTGCCGATGGCCACCGCGATCGCGGACGCCGCCGCCGCGCGCCGCGAATACCTCGACGAGACCGGCGGCCGTTACGTGCACGTGCTGGCCGACGGCGACATCCACACCTCGGGCGAGCTGGCCAAAGCCATCGCCTGCGGTGCCGACGCGGTGGTGCTGGGCACGCCGCTGGCCGAATGCGCCGAGGCGCTCGGGGGTGGGTGGTTCTGGCCTGCGGCGGCGGCGCACCCGTCGTTGCCGCGCGGGGCGTTTCTGCAGATCGCCGTCGATGAGCGCCCGCCGCTGCGACAGGTGCTGGGCGGTCCGTCGGACGATCCGTTCGGCGGCCTGAACCTGGTGGGCGGCCTGCGCCGATCGATGGCCAAGGCCGGCTATTGCGACCTCAAGGAGTTCCAGAAGGTCGGCCTGACCACCGGGAGCTGATACTTCTCGGCGAGTGTGCAGCCAGCCGCACGCTCGATGCCGAAGGTGCAGCTAGCCGCACGCTGGTCTGGGGTACTCGGGGTTGGTGCCCTACCGGCGGGTAAGGCCATACTGGTGCGATGAAGCCGGATTACGACGTCCTGATCATCGGTTCAGGCTTTGGGGGCAGCGTCAGCGCATTGCGGCTGACGGAAAAGGGCTATCGCGTAGGCGTGTTGGAGGCCGGCCGCCGCTTCTCCGACGAGGAGTTCGCCGAGACCTCCTGGGACCTGCGCAAGTTCCTGTGGGCGCCGAAGCTCGGGTGCTACGGCATCCAACGGATCCATCCGCTGCGCAACGTGATGATTCTGGCCGGTGCCGGAGTGGGCGGCGGTTCGCTGAACTACGCCAATACGTTGTACGTGCCGCCGGAGCCGTTCTTCAAAGACCAGCAGTGGTCGCACATCACCGACTGGCGCAGCGAGCTGATGCCGCACTACGAGCAGGCCCAACGGATGCTGGGCGTGGTAAAGAACCCGACGTTCACCGACGCCGACCGCATCGTCAAGCAGGTCGCCGACGAGATGGGGTGCGGCGACACCTTCGTGCCCACCCCCGTCGGGGTGTTCTTCGGTCCGGATGGCACCAAAGCGCCGGGAAAAACCGTGCCCGACCCGTACTTCGGCGGCGCGGGGCCCGAGCGCACCGGCTGCCTGGAGTGCGGTCGCTGCATGACGGGCTGCCGCTACGGCGCCAAGAACACCTTGGTGAAGAACTACCTTGGCCTCGCGGAATCCGGAGGCGCGCAAGTTATTCCGATGACGACGGTGAAGGGCTTCGAGCAACGCTCCGACGGGCTGTGGGAGGTCCACACCGTGCGCACCGGAAGTTGGCTGCGCCGGGACCGGCGCACGTACACCGCCGCATCCCTGATCCTGGCCGCGGGGACCTGGGGGACGCAGCATCTGCTGTTCAGGATGCGCGATGGCGGTCGGCTGCCTCGTCTTTCGCAGCGCCTGGGGGTGTTGACCCGGACCAACTCCGAGTCGATCGTCGGTGCCGCGACGATGGAGGTCTCGCCCGATCTGGACCTGACCCACGGGGTGGCGATCACGTCGTCGATTCACCCGACGTCGGACACCCACATCGAGCCCGTCCGCTACGGCAAGGGTTCCAATGCGATGGGGCTGCTGCAGACGCTGATGACCGATGGGCACGGCCCGGAGGGCACCGATGTGCCGCGGTGGAAGCAGTTGTTGGGCCAAGCCCGCGAAGATCCGCGCGGCATAGTCCGGATGCTCAACGTCCACCAGTGGAGCGAGCGGACGCTGATCGCACTGGTGATGCAGCACCTGGACAACTCGATCACGACGTTCACCAAGCGCGGCAGGCTCGGCATCCGGTGGTACTCCAGCAAGCAGGGGCACGGCGAGCCGAACCCGTCGTGGATCCCGGTCGGCAACGAGGTCACCCGCCGCATCGCCGCCAAGGTCGACGGCGTGGCCGGCGGCACCTGGGGCGAGCTGTTCAACATCCCACTGACCGCCCACTTTCTCGGCGGAGCGGTGATCGGCGACAGCCCCGAGCACGGCGTCATCGACCCGTATCACCGGGTCTACGGCTATCCGACTCTCTTCGTGGTGGACGGCGCGGCGATCTCGGCGAACCTGGGCGTCAACCCGTCGCTGTCCATCACCGCGCAAGCCGAGCGGGCCGCCTCGCTGTGGCCGAACAAGGGCGAGAACGACGAGCGACCGCTGCAGGGCGACAGCTACCGCAGGCTGGACCCGATCCCGCCCGCGCACCCGGTGGTACCCCTCGACGCACCGGGCGCGCTGCGATGGCTGCCGACCGATCCGGTCAGCAGCGCGGCTGACGTCGGCTAGCTTGCGATCGCCTCGAGCGGTGCGCCGCTGACCACCCGGCTGCGTTGCCCGTGCACGTTGACGGGCACGTCGCCCATCAAGGTGACCCGGTGTAAGAGCCGGGGTTGATCGTCGTAGTCGTCGATCGCCCGGTGCTGCGTTGCCCGGTTGTCCCAGATTGCGACGTCTCCCGGCTCCCAGTTCCAGCTGATGGTGTTCTCGGGCAGGGTGATTCGCCTTTGGAGCAATTCCAGCAGCACGGTCGATTCGTAGCTGTCCAGGCCGATGAA
>Ga0310912_10002466_pt1 | contig 10511 bp, 10 predicted proteins | sample GREbulkMGOX080_FD_203443 | JGI IMG/M metagenome (GOLD analysis project Ga0310912, IMG submission 203443) | Lab enrichment of tropical soil microbial communities from Luquillo Experimental Forest, Puerto Rico - GRE.bulkMG.OX080 | ecosystem: Environmental > Terrestrial > Soil > Tropical forest >...
CACCACCACCACCACCACCACCACCACCACCACTGTCCGGGGCAGGAGGTGCTCCTGCCGCCGCCGTCTCGGGAGATGACGCTATCGCCTTCGGAACCGTGAACACCGAGGGCGCCTCAGGCTGCTTGATCCCGAGGGCGCGCACGTCCTTCAGCATCTGGTCGTAGCGTGTCGGGAAGCTGTCGGCGAGCGCCTTGTTGCCGGCCTGCCATTGATCATAGGTGGATGGTGCCTGCCCCGGATCGAGGTTCCAGCCGAGCACCTTCCCGGCGCCCACGCCCTTCTCGTATTCCATCTGAAGCAGGATTTTCTCCTTGCCGAGGATCGGCAACAGGACGTTTGGCGGCATGTTGGCGTCGCCAACCGTTCTTTCGAGCAGTTGGATTTCAGGCTTGGCCATCCTGACGATCTGCATCTGCTTGGCGAGCTGCGGATACTGCGTCTTGAGGATTTGATCCAAGGCGAGGCGGGCGCCTCCCTCGTCCCCAAGCGTAAGCCCGAACCGCTCATAGGCGTCTTTCGCGCCCTGCAAGCCGAGCTGGTTGATGAGCCCCTTATTGTCGAGGAGCCGGGTGAGCTGCATGGCCCGGTCCATCATCGTCAGGCCGTCCTGGGCGTTGGTGATGTTGCCGTAGGCGCCCATGAGTTCGTTCTTGCGGCTTTCCTCTATGGCGAGACGCTGCTTGGTGACTTCGGGAAGTTCACCCAGGGATGTCCCTCCTGCGCCCGTGGCGACTTCCTGCGCCGGGATCGCGTAGCCTTCCGTGCCCTTGATGGGCGGTGCTCCGTAAGTGACCGAGCCCGGTGCCTGTGCCGTTGTCGGTGCTGTCGGCGGTGCTCCAGGCACTGCCGGTGGTGCTCCAGGCACTGGCGGCACCGGCCCCCCGCCACCTGCCCCAGGGATTATCGGCGCAGGCCCTCCACCTGTCGGCGGGGCTCCAGGAACAGGCAGTGGCGGCGGCACGGCTGCCGCCTGTGACGGCAGCACGGCGGCATTCGGACCCGGAATTGTCGGTAGCGGCGGAAGCTGGTTCGGAGTGATCGCCGGCTGGCCTACCGGCGGGCGGGCGTACAGGGTATCGTAATACGGCTTGACGGCTGCATCGAACGCCTTCGACTGCGCATCGAGGGAGCGCTTGATGTATTCGCCGGCCACGCCGTTCGGCCCGGTGCCTGGAGGCCACGACCCCGTCTCGACAAAGACTTGAAGGCCCCGCTGGTTGGCGGCGTCCTGCTGCGGGTCGCCCGTCGATGGAATGGTCAGCCTCGCGCGTGCCGCCTTCTCCGCGTCCAGCTCTCCGGTTTTCGTGGCTCCGGCCTCCGCGCCTTTCTGCTCGGCGGCCTGCGCGGCGTTGGTCGGCACGGGAGTGTTCTTGTCCCAGAAATTGCCCGTGATCTTGCGATACATGTCCCGGTTATACTGGTCGTCCTCCGGCGTGATGCCCGGCCGGAAGGGGTTCACCTTCATGTTGCGCATGGCAAGCTCGAAGGTCATCTTGCTGTCGTCACCCCGGTAGATCGAGTTGGCGATCAATGGGAGTGCTTCGGGCGTCACCCAATCCTGATAACCCCGGAGGGCCTGCTGCTGCGCCTGCTGCTGGCGCATCTTCTCCTGAAGCTCCAGATTGCGAAGCCATATCTGCCGCTGGAGGAGCTGTGCCTCGGCGGCATTCCTGGGGTTCAGGTTGTTGGCAAGCTGCTGGCCCAAGCTTCCAAGGGTCGAGCCCAGCGTGTCGTCCGCCGGCAGCCTCAGGATGGGCATGTTCGAACTCTCCTACATCCAGCTCGACGTGTTGCCGCCCACGCTCGGGGCCGAAGCACCACTACTGCCGCCGCCGAACCAACTGCTGCCGCCACCACCCCGGATACCGGAGCTGACGAGCGTGCCTGCGATCCCTCCCAAAGCATTGGCGATGCTCTGCGTAGCTCCAATGGCCGGGCTGGCGGCGTAAGACAAAGGCTGCACCTGCTGCTCCACTCCGTAGGTCGAGAGGTTCCCCTTGCGGATGGCGTTCTGGAGGTTGATGGCGTTCCCTCCTTGGGTGAAGTCCATCGGCACGGTCGTGCCCAGGCCCCCGAACGAGCCGCCATAGGAGCCGGCCGTCGCGAGGGCCGCGATCCTTCCCCGTGCCATCGTGGTGGCGTTGTTCACGGCCGCCGTCAGGCTGCCGGCGAAGGGCGTCTGGTTTCCGGTCTGCTCTCCAGAAAGTGCCAACGAGGAAGGCTGTCCGGTCATGGCGTCCGGCGTCGCTCTCGCGCCGCCGGGGTTTCCATAGAGGGCGTTCAGGCGCTGCTGCTCGGTTTGCTGGGCCTGCTGCTGTGCCTGCGGGCCAACCTTCGTGAGCGTGTCCTGGCGTGCATTCTCGGCTTGCTGCCTCGCCTGGTTCTCGGCGTTCACCTGGTCCTGGTGGATTTTGGTCTGGTAGGCGACCCACTGCGCGTTGGCGTCGTTCTGCTTCTGCATCAGGTCGGCCTGCTGGCTCGCGGCCGAGGCACCGGCAACGAGCGAGGCGGCTCCCGAGATCAAACCACCAATGAGAGGATCGCACATCTTTAAGCGTTCACATTCGCGCCAGTGCTCTGGCTGCCCGAGGGAGTGGAGACGGCGGGGGTCGCGCCCATCATGCCGCCGCCCGTGATGTAGGCGTAGGGATTGGTGAACCCGGATATGGCGTTACCAACTCCGGCCGTGATCGGCGCGAAGAGCGCCCCAACCGGGTTCAGCATGGGAACGGTGAGATTGGCGTTCGCCACCATGTTCTGGGCCGTGTTGGCCGCCACGCTCGGGTCCTCGGTCGAGTAGAGCTGATTGAGGGCGGTCTGCTGGTCCTGCTGCACCTGTTGCCTAAGTCCTGCGGTCTGGGTGTCGGCCTGCGAGGCGATCTGCGCCCGGTTCATGGTGTCCTGCTCGGCGAGCTTGCCCACGTCCGTCGCCGCGATGGAGGAGTTCAGGCTGCCGGCGCGGGCAAGCGAGTAGTTCAGGCCGGTGCGGGCATTCGCATACTGCTCGTCCTCCTGCGGGAGATAGTAGTTCAGGATCGAGGTGCGGAACTTGTCGTAGAAGTCGCTTCCGAACCCGCCCTCGGTCTGGGACGGATCGCCGCCCGCCCAGACTTGCGTCTTGGTGAGGTCGGCGATGGAGCCGGCGACGTTCACGAGGTTTCCGCTTGGATCATAGAGCCCATATTGCGTGCCTCCGCCGCTGTCGGGCATCGCTCTGTAGCGATAGCCTTCCAGGGGATCGGGAGGCGGTGGCGGTGGCGCTCCGGGTGGGGGCGCAGTCAGGGAGGACAGATCGAGCATGTGCCCGCCGGCCGAGGGGTCGCCGCCTACCGGAACCTGCGTCTTGGCGAGATCGCTCATCGAATAGGCCGTGTTCAACAGATAGCCGTTAGGATCATAAAGCCCATATTGCGAGGTGCCGGGAATGCCTTTGGCCTGATATCCTCCTTCCAAGCCTGGCGGTGGCGGCGGGGGCGCCGGGGGTGACGGAGGATTTGCCAGCGTGGACAGATCGACAAGGTGGGCCCCCTTCGCGTGCCCCTGGAAGAGCTGGTTGATCTGGCTGGTGCCTGCGGCGAGGCGCGCGTTGCGCTCGATATTCGCTTCGCGTGCCTGATCGGCCTGCTGCTGCTGCATCTGCACCATTTGGAGGTTGGTGGGCTGCGCGCTTTTTCCCTTTCCTCCCACTTGTTCTACCTATCCCCCTATGTCATAGGCTGGGCTAAGTTCGGAGCGCAGAGGCGTTTTCATAAAAACCACTAGAGCTTCCTTCTCATGATCACTCCGAAGGGTTCGAAGCCAGCCTTCAGGAAGAGGTTGAAGAGCGAGCGTGCCTCGCCCATCCCGGAGGAAATTGGCGCGTGGAAGGCTCCAGCTTTGGCATTGATGCCTTCCTGTATGGCGAGCCCCACGAGGGCTCTCCCGATGGCGCCTCTCCGGAAGTCCGGATGGACGTAAAGCTCCATCAGCACCAGGCACGGCTGCTTCGAGAAGGTGTGATCCAACCAGTACGAGATGAAGCCCACCAGGCTCTCATCGAGTTCCGCCACAATGTGAGGACGGACATCGTTGAGAATTCCATCGAGGATGGTGGCCGCGACGCGCTGCTCGTCGTAGTCGAGCATGTCCTTGTAGGCCGCTTCCTTGTAGAAGAGCCCATACAGCTCCAATAGCGCAGGAACATCAGCCGCCGTTGCGAAGCGGAAGGCTTTCTCGGCTTGCAGGTCTGCTAGGGAGAGGTGCTTGTTCATCGACGGCATGCCACGCAAAGAGGGTGAAATCTTCGCGTCGGGTGCCGAATTCCGACAGAACGGCTTCTGGAGCAGCCCCCAAGAGATGCAACCACCGCGCGGTATCCGCGCGCTTCGTCAAGGCTCGGCATTCGGCGCGGTGGAAGCCGGTTCTCGCGAGCATCGGGACCATAGACCTCTTGACGTGCCTTGTCATCAGAAGCACGACGTGCCGCCAACCGGGGGTGCCGAAGGCCCAGACCCCGGCACAAGTCGGGGTTATGGGATAGGCGCCTAGCGTGCTCACGGGGCCGTGATCCTCGTGCCAGAAAATCCAGCCGCAGCTCCGGACCGCCAGCCTGGCGATCATGTCGGCGACGCGCTCGGCGCTCCAGCCGATCCCGTGGATGGCCGTCATCTCCTCGTGATCCTCGGGCCTGAGGTTCTTGAGGATATGAATGACGGGCATCAGCGAGACGCCCGTGATCTTGGTAATGCTCACCCCGTGTCGCTCGATGCATAATGGATCATCATCTTCCCGAATGAAGCTGGTCCCGGTGCCTGGTGCGTGACCTTCACCTGGACGTGCGTGCCTCGCCCGCTGATGGGAATTCTCCCTATGGTGGTCGTCGGACTGTCGATGGCGCAAATCTGATCGAAAGGCTGGGGGCTCTGAGTTGGATCGAAGCACATGGAGACATTCCAGAGCGAGCCAGCTTGTGCCCGGCAGATGGCGTCGAAGCCCTGATAGAACTTATAAGTTGCCGGCTTCTCGAAGCTCAGCGCGGGAGTGTCGAACTCCACGGGGCAGCTATCGTAGGTCAGGTCCCCATAGCTGCCGAAGCGCCAGACATTCCCGGCCGTGTCGAGGAGATGCACGAAGGGGTCGGCAAAGACCATGCCCTGCTTCACGACGTTGAAGCCTGGGATGTAGGTGCTCCAGGCCGAGATGTTCGGCGAGGCGAAATTCGACAGCACGAAGATGGTGTCGTAGGCCGACATCCAGATGCGGCCCGTCCTGGGCGACAGAACGGTCTGCATCGAGCCCATGTCGTTAACGTTGCCGGAGTAGCCGCGCGTCGCGATCAGCTCCTGGATGACCGGGTCTATGGGCGAGCCGACATCCGCGACCGCAGCCGTGGTCGTGAGGTCCCGCGCACGGAGAGAACGAATTCCGTGGGCTCCCAGAAAGTAGACATCATTCGCCACATACTGGCGCACGCTGTCGTGCGAGAGCGTGCCTGCGTCGCGCAGTGTCTGGTAATACTGGTTTAGAGACGGGTCTGGGTCCAGGAACCAAAGCTGACATCCTAGAGTGGAGAAGATAGCCATCTTGTCGTAGTAGACTTCCATCGCGACGAGGTTTTCGCTGTCGCTGTCGTTGGAGCCCAGGCTGATATATCCGGAACCGTTATGCGTGACCACGCCCCCTACAGGAGGCGGGTCCACCCAGGTCGTCGGGTCCCCCACGGCCGAGAAGAACAGGTTGCGGCCATTCAGGCCATACATCTTCTCCTTGTAGGTTCGGCACATATAGCAACGCCCATCAGCCTGCGAGATGTAGCTGCCGTCATAATAACTGTAGGAGCCGTAAGCGCTGCCGGTCCATCCCAGGAAAACGAGGAAGACCTTGCCCTCGAAGATGTCCCAGTGAACCAGCTCCGTGAGGGTGATGCCTGCCGGCTGGGTCACTTGGATGGCGCCCACATTAGTGGAGGTCGGAGGGACGATGCTGGAGCCGCCACCTCCATTCACGTAGACCGCAAAGCACTGGTTGTTGACCGCAACGAGCCCCATAGGAGGCCCAGTTACATTGGCGTTGCACCAATTAACGAAGGCTGCGCGCTTCTCGATCTCGCCTCCGGGGGTGATGTGGCAGTTCTGAAGGGTTCGCAGCGTGCCTGCCGGCGCGGTCATCAGGTCTTTGCGGGTATCGATGCCGTTCTGGAAATTCGCTATTTCATAATATAATACGCTGCCGCCGCCTCCGGATACAGAAGACCTAGTTCCTTTAGCCATAAGTTTTCCCCGTTATTACGTGCGAGATAACGGATTGACTTACGTTATACTTAGACATTAGGTCTTTTTGATAGCCTTTATAGCGAGGGTGAGCACGAATTTCTATAACTTGACTTTCCGTGAAGCAAGCATTTACTTTCTGATGTCCTCGCGGAGTATGCCCGTGCCTGGCGCGATCATCCATGTTGTCTTGCGGCGTGCCATAGGCGAGATTGATCAAAGCGTTGTGGTAGGGGTTTCCATCCAGATGCCGGCCGATATGCCCTTTCGGGCAAGGACCGACAAAAGCCCTGAGCACCAGAAGATGAACCTTCGTAGCCCGGTAGCCGGAAGCGAAGCGCTTGCACGGCAGAGAGACAACAAGGGCTCCTCGATTGTCATAGGCAGGCCGTAGGACACGGCCGCCACGCCTGAACGAGCGGACCCGCCCGAAGTCGCTTACCGCGTAGAGATTTTCAAAACCGGGGATGTCGCGCCAGTTTTTCATTATCCACTAGCCCTGGGCCGGGATGAAATCGATGTAGGGTGTGAGCTGGCGCCGGTCGTCGTGGATCGGCCCCATGTAGCCGCCGTCCCGGCTGAGCGAGCGCATCGGCCGCTGCTGCGCTCCCAGACGAGACACCAGCATGCGCCTATACGCATTCGCCTTCTGGAGCTTCATCGCGGCGCCTTCGCTTTTTTGGACGGCCAAAATCTCGGCGGCGGCCATGAGCACGATGAGCGTCGCGTCGATGGTGCAGGTGTCGCCACCAGAGGGTTCAAGGGTGCGCTGCCTTCCAGGCGGACGGAGATCACGGTCGAGTTCGGCATCGGCCATATCTCGAACTGGGCCGCCGGGAGCGTCACGTTGTTGACGGTGTCGTAGGAGGCGAAGTTGCGCCACCGCTGTGGAGGCGAGCCACGGATCGTCTCGCCGCCATAGGCCGCGTAGATGCTCGGATCGATCCCATAGGCGAGCGGCGCCCAATAGGAGCCGATGAGCGTCCAAATACGAGTGAGACTATCGAAAGGAAGCTGTGGCGGATAGTTGTAGTAACGCTGCCCGTTCACCATCGGGATATCGAAGTAGAGAGTGAGCTGTGGCCAGACGATCAGGTTCCACTGCTCGCGCTGCACCCTCTGAAGCTGGTAATTGTAAAACGGCGTGGAGGAAACCGTCTGCGCAGGCGTCATCGACTGGAAGGTTTCCGCCAATAGCTCATTGCGGAGTTCGCTGAGCGCGACCCCCGTTCGCATCGAGCGCGGCTGCATGGCGGATGCTCCCTTTAGACCATAGCGTCCGTCGCGCCCTCGTCGGGCTTGCGGATTTTTGGAAGCCTCGGCCTGTCGTTGGGCTTGCGCTGGACCTTCGTCGGATCGATGGGCCAGCCGGGCACGAACCACTCCATGACGAACGCCTTGCCGGCATAGACCTGCTCGACCAGCTCTCTTCCATAGCGGAGCACCAGTGTCTCCTTCTCGCGAAGGGCGCTCTCGCGAGGCACCAGCGCCACCGGGCGCACGTCGAAGACGCTATCCTCGCCGTGGGCTTCCTGGAGCACCTTGATCTCCGGCCAGGTCACGGGGTTCGTCTCGTCGCGATAGACGATGGAGAGCCCCTCCCCGCCGAGGTCGATCATGCAGGCACAAGCGTGCTGCATCATGCGGCCCACGTCCGGGTTCTCTTCTTTCTCTTGGTGGTGACCAGGCTCGATCTTCATCGCTCTTCTCCCTTGAAGCACCCGGTCCCGTGATTGCGCATGACGGGACCGGGGCACATCGTCCTCAGGCGATATCCATCACCAGCGACGAGTTCAGTTGCGAGGCGACCATCTGCCCCGTGGAAGTGATGCTCTTGTAAAGCACGAAGACGTTATAGGGCCGGGCCGGCGTGTGGTCCTTGCGCCACTCGTCCTCCATCGCCATCAGGAAGATGCACTTCGGATCGAACCAGTAGAGCCGCTTCTGATAGCCGAGATCATCGAGCGTCGGGTCGTACTCGACCTGCGCCCCTCCCGGCAGCGTGCTCTCGCCAATCGACACGTCCTGATCCCTGGTGAAGCCGGTCATCGAGTAGAAGCCGTTGGCGCGGCGCTCGGTCTGCATGGCGTCAATGAAGGCGGAACCGGCGAGCGCGATGGTGGGCTTACCGCCATAGCGGATCAACTGGTAATACTGCTTCGACAACGCCTGCAAGAGCGCCCCGCCATTCTGGGGATTACTGGTGATCGGGCCGCCGCCCGACACTGCGTCTCCCGGAACAGTCCCGATCTGAGTAGCCATCGCGGCCGTGAAGGCACGGTTGCGCCACCAGGTGAAACCCGTAGCTGCCGTCTGATCCAGGCCGCCGCAGGTCCCCACGCAAGGATTATCCTTGATGATGCTGCGCATGCCGGCGAGCGCCTTGGCGTCGGCCGTGCCGTCGCCCCAGAGCAGGGTGTTCATGGTGCGGGCGTATTGCTCGCCCAGCGAGAACAGCTTCTGCTCCAGGAGGTTCACCAACACCGTGAGTTCCCGCTTCGAGTGCTCGGTGGTCTTCTCGCCATTGGTGTCCACGACCGAAATACCGTCGATCTTGAGTTCCGTGTGCGTGAGCGTCAGGCCGATGTGATGCTCGCGCCAGGGGTAGTTCGCCCGCTTGACGTTGGCGGGGGTGAAGAAGCCCACGGTGTCGTTGTGGGTGTAGCCCTTCACCACGTCGTTGCCGGACCCGTCGCCATAGGTCCCGACGACCGCGAGGCTGATGTTGCCCTTGCCGCCGGGGAAAGTCTTCTTGCGGTCCTCGCACAGCTTCAGGAGAGGCTTCTCCTGAATGGTCTGGTCGAACTGGCCGCCTTTCTTGAAGTAGTAGTCGAGAGATGCGTTCGCAATCGATGCGATTTCGCCTGCCGTAAAGGCCATCTGGGTTCTCCGTCAGGGTCAAGCCCTGCGAGCGCGCTCCAGGCCAAGCATTGCGGCTTCCATCATCGAGTTGGGCTCCTGCCGCACGCTGCCCTGCGCCGCAGAGCGGTTGGTGCTGCTCGGAACCGGCCTCGTGGCCCTCGGCTGTGGAGCGAAGGAGCGAAACACGTTGTTGGCCCTGTTATAGGCTTCCCGCGCGATCTCGACTGCATGCTCCGGCGAGCGGGGAATTCCCTGCTCCCTGACGACGGCCCAGAGGAAGTTCCGAACGGTTTCTTCCTTGCGCGCGTAGTCCGGGTCCTGCTGGCGGGTCGCGTCCTCCCACTGCTTGACGGTCTGCTCGATGGTGTGGGCGAACCGTGTCTGCGTCTCCAGGGTCTGCTGGTCGCTCATGACCTGGGTGGCGCGCGTGGCGCGCTGCTCGGCCATGGCCCTGGCATACCTGTCGCGGGAGATTTGTCCTGCCATGTCGGCCGTCAGGCGCCCGGCCGCGACCTCTTGATGGAGGTCTACCGGGAGCGTGATGCCCAACGCCTGCGTCGCGAGCTGAACGTAAGGCCCGACGCCTTCCAAGAAGCCCCGAAAGTCGCCCCGCCGCATGGCCGCAGCAAGATCGAGCGTGAGCTGGAAGTCTTCCCGAGCGATATCATTCGCGACGAGAAAGTTCCGCAGCGTCTGCGTGACCTGTGCCTCGGTCCTGTAGTGGTTGCGCTCGCCCAGGAGATGCTCGATGCGCTGGCGCGTGCTTGCCTTGTAGCTCGCCAGCTCCTCCGGGGTGGGGTCCTTGCTGAAATCGGGTCTTGCCTGCGCGCCGGCTTCGGTTTCCGAACCAGTTGCGCTTTCCGAGGTTGGCGGGGTCCCGGCCGACGCGTCTCGCTTGTCCTCGTCGGGCTCGACGGCCCGCATGACGGCTTCGAGAAGCGTCTCTTTGGTTTCGCCCTTGGATGCTGCCTCTGACGAAGGGGCCGATACGTCTGGGGTCGCGCCCTCGCGCACCTCTGCCGAAGTGGGCAAAGGCTCCGAGGTCGAGGTGGCAAGTGACGAGCTTTCGTCCGCCATTTTTACGTCGTCTCTCCAGGATGCGACTATCCTGCTAGGCTGCTGGTAATATCATATCGTGTGGCAATTGCCACAGGCACGACCCCGGAGGAGACTTAAGACCGTGCCTGTAGTTTCCCGACTGCACAGCGTCCTCTTTCTCCTCCTGCCACAAACTCGACGTGCCTCGTGCCTTGCACTTCTTACCTGCCCCTTTTTCCCGGAGGAGGGTTAGCCCTTCTTTGCTTCTGGGACATCGCGCCTCTCTGGACACCAAGCTTGGTGGGCTTGTTGGTCCCTTTCTTGAGTTCGCCGGCCTTCTGGAGCGTGGAAGTCGCGACC
>Ga0310912_10002471_pt1 | contig 10502 bp, 11 predicted proteins | sample GREbulkMGOX080_FD_203443 | JGI IMG/M metagenome (GOLD analysis project Ga0310912, IMG submission 203443) | Lab enrichment of tropical soil microbial communities from Luquillo Experimental Forest, Puerto Rico - GRE.bulkMG.OX080 | ecosystem: Environmental > Terrestrial > Soil > Tropical forest >...
GAGGCACCTGGAACCCCGCATAGGAGGTTGATATGGCTGTAATAGAGATCGATGGCCAACCGTGGACACGCAAGCACGACGACCCTTCGGTCCCGGTGGTTCCAAGTGCTCCCCGAACCCTATACCCACAGTCGCTGGAGGACCTGATTCAGATCTGCGCGGGCAGATCTAAATATCGGCGGCCTGGAGAGGGGATTCACGCGGCGGGTAGCCATTGGGCGTTATCTGAAGCGGCGATCAGCGACGCTGTTTTTGTTGAGACGCACGACCCAGAAAATATCTACCCGGCTATGAACCGGACACTATATGACGTCGTGTGGCGCTGCCTCAACCCTGCATTCATCGACGAACTTCGAGGAAAGACACTCCCGAAGTTCGACGCTTCCAACGCCACAGAGGATCGAGGTCTTTACCCGGTGCATATCGAGTCCGGCAAGCGCATTTATGAGCTTTACGCGCAGCTGGACCAGGGGGACAACGATCCCCAAAGCCTAGCCACCCACCTCAGCAACAGCAACAAATCTTACCTCGGACCACTGGCATTCCCGACTCTAGGGGGAGCAGGAGGGCAGACCGTCTTCGGCGCGCTGACAACCGGCACACACGGAGGGGACTTCAAAATTCCGCCTCTCGCCGACGCGGTTCTCGCGCTCCATCTAGTGGCCGATGGCGGCAAACACTACTGGATTGAGCCAACAACAGTACCGGGCTTCACAAACCCTCTAACCGATTTCAACTTGCTTCATAAACTATATGGTCAAAGCCAGTTCGGAGGTCAGCAAAACTTTGAGACGCACCGTGACGATCAACTCTTCAATTCGGTGCTAGTCTCTGTGGGCCGTTTTGGCATCGTCTACTCGATTGTAATTGCAACCGTGAGCCAGTACTGCCTGCACCAGGAGCGACGCCTGACGAACCCGGACGGATCCCTGATGACTTGGCAGGCAATCAAGCCTCAGATCAACGACCTGAACAGCCCGCTTTACACTACGCCTAGCGAGCAAGCGGGCAAAAACCGCTTTCTCCAGATTGCCGTCTGCGTCACGCCTCACTTGGACTTCAGCTCAAACCTCGTCGCCGTCACCAAGCATTGGAACGTACCACTCGCCGGAAACGCCATCAATCCCACTACGCATTCACCGGCCGGACGAGACGAGCGAGGGGGTCAAATGGCTGGCAATAGCCATCCGTACTCACCCAGTGAAAGCAAACCCGGCACGCCCGCGACGCCCGACTTCAAGGAGCGGGCGTGTGCGAACGCCAACTTCCTGGATGGCGTGCTGGTCGATGTTATCAAAGAAATCGGCGACTTTGTCCATAGCAACGGAACCGTCATTGGCGCAGTCATCGCGGTTTGCGTGGTGACGGGCCTCGGGTTTACGCTTCTCCTCCTGCTCCCGGCGTTGGCCGCCATCTTGGCCATACTGCTGGCGTTCTTGGCACGCTTCCGTAACTCGGGGCAGTCGCGGCTGGGCCAAGCCTTGAACGACCTCAGGAGGATGTTGCTAGATCAGAAAGATCCGGCAGTGCGCCTCGCCGGCCTATTCGCATGGCACATGATCGCGTACCTGGTTTTCAGGAGTGAGCAAAAGGACCATGACTTTGAGGCGATCAGCTATGCGGTGCTGGACCAGCATGACTACCTCGACCAAAGCTGCGCCGTCAATGCCGACTCTATAGAGGTGTTCTTCGACGCGGAAGATCCTATTCTCCTCGCCTACGTTGACGCCCTGCTGGCGTTCGAGACCTATCAAGAGGTGAATTTCGGCAGGGCGTTCGTGGGGTACATCTCGCTGCGCTTCACAGGCCAGACGCGCGCTCTCATCGGCCCGCAACAGTTTAAACCAGTTTCATGTGCCATAGAGGTGTCCGGGCTAAAAGACGAAAGCGGCGTTACCGAGCTATTGGACTTCGCGACCAACTTCGCGCTGAACACCAACATGAAGGGCATTCTGCACTGGGGCCAGCGCAACGAATCCCAGCGCGCTGACATTGAGGAACGATTTGGCGACAGCTTCGCCGATCAAACCGGTCCCTTGCACACCTGGCGACAAGCGTTGAGCGACATCACCCAAGGCGGAAAGCTCAATGGATTCAGCAGTGCTTTTACCCGGCAAACAGGTCTCGAGGTCGTCAAGCACCTGGATTAAAGGCTGATCCCCTACCCTGGCTATCAAGAATGACCAAAAGGAGATAACGATGCCAGCCTCTCAGACATTCTCCGGAAACTGGACGATCAAGGTCGTCTCGAGCGGATTCTTCGCAAGGCAACGTTTCATCGTCGAGGGCTCTCTAGTGGGCCAGGGAATATACCCGGCACAACCGGGATTAGTGGTCTCTATGTCTGGACCGCGCTGGGACCTCAGATGCGAACGGGGGTCGCCAACGGGATGGGACCCGAGCGCATACGACGAATCGCCGCAACGTTTACCCTCGATGTCGGGCTCGTGACCCAAATTGGAGCCGAAGTTGCCACCGGGTTATTTGATTTCGACCTTACCATTCTCGTTTTGGAGTGCCATTATCTCGACTTGCGACTCCCGTCGCGGGTTCCGCTACCCATCTTCAAGCTCCCCCCGCTCGCCCACCTTCCGGCTGAATGAAAAACCTTACATCTGGCCGAACGGCGAGCACGATCTCGGCGAACTCGATGCTTTATTTCTATAATAATCTTCTGAGAGCAATCGAAAGGAGGATTAGTAAATGGAACCAAAACGGCGTGACCTATTGAAATCGGCGGCTTTGATCATCGCCACTCCAATCCTAACCCTCACGACCGACGGGGAGGGCGGACATGTGTCACGCACATTAGGTAAACGTGCCTCGTGCGATGCAGTCCCTGGTGCCGTACGATGTGCTGGGATTGTAATAGGTAACAAGACTAGCCGATTGTGTGTTCTCGGCGAAACAGGAAGAATTCTTTCTGAGGAGACCCTACCAACGTCGTTTGACAGCTTTGGGGAAAGATTTGTGGGGGAGTCGAAAATGCACATCGCGATGCGATTGGGATCACATTCAACCTGGACAAGCCAATTGCTGACTCGGCTCGGACACGATGTGATGGTAACCGACTGAAGCTCGTTCCGGTGGGCTGGTCATTGGGGCATTGGCGGCCGGTGCGCACCAACCTGAAGTTTTCTGTACACCTCCCCTCAGCAGAATATTCAGGTTACTGCGCGCCGTAACACTCCCAGCAGAAACTCACAAATTCCTCCTGCTATCGCGAGATCTCCGAGCGGCTCAGAGAATTAGCTCGGCGGTGGCGCTTTCGCGAAATAAACGGAACTGTATGACTGGGCCTATCGCTGCGATCGAATAGCCGGCAGCCTCAAGTCACAGCGCGCCCGATCACATCCATTGAGCGCGCGGAAGCTGACGAGACAAAACATGCCACTGTGAAATACCTCACAGCGCCGATGCGAGATAGATCGCAGAGGCGGGTGGGTCCGGTTCGAGAGGCGGCGAATTGTAGTCTTATGGAAGCTCGCTAAGCAGCTCTAGTACGCGCTGCGAAATTCCTCACAAAACTCGCATCCCTGCGCTGAACCGATGTTGTACACCGCGAGCAATACGACGCTCTAGAATAGGCAATCTCTATACCTTGCCATTTGCAGGCGCGCTGCGATCGCTTCCGTGTCTCAAAACGACGATAGTGTAGCTAGAGCGGAGGAGTATCGCGAGATCGCTGAGGGGATCAGAAACTTCGCACGCCGATCCCGATTTCGCGAAATCAAAAGGAACTGTACGACTGGGCCGACCTCTGCGACCGAATAGCCGACAATCTCAAGTCCGAACGCTCGCGCTCCCAGGAGCTACATCTATCGAGCGCTCGAACTATAGACCAAGAAGATTCCATTGCGAAATATCTCACAGTGCCGATGCGAGAAAGGTTCCAGCGGCAGACCGCCGTGCGGATCTACAATGCCAATGGATGCGGACCTGCGTTCAACCGACATCCCGCACGGGACTGACTTGAGCGCGCAGCTTTCACTATAGGACAGAAATCATGAAGGCCTTGAATAAACTGTTGTTCGCCGGAGGCGCCTCGGCGGCTCTCTCGGTGTCATCTATTGCCGCCGCCGTCGCAGACGTGCCGGGATTTGTCGAACGCGGTGAGGCCTGGACCCATACCGCCTCCTCATGCGCCGTCAATCCTGGAGATTCAGACAAAGCTGCTTTTACCGGCCCTGATCTGACGTTCCGGCCGGAAGCATATAGCGCGGGCATAGAGGTCACGCCAATTCTTGGCGGCACACAATTTGGACCAATATGGCAGCCGATCGTAGCCTACTGCAATGTCTTGAACCCTCTAGATGCGGATCCGGCAGCCCAGACCCCATCCTGGGATGCCTTGATCGTAGGGTACCTCGATCCCGACGGCGTGGGCATCAACACGAATGTCGTTGCTAGACTGATCCGTGTTCGCCGGAATGATGGCGTTGCGTCGACGGTAGCCACCTTCGACAGTAATAAATTCAATACGCGGGCGCACGGTGAGCAGTTAGCCCTGTTTAGCGAGCCGATGGACTTCCGACATAACGAATATTTTGTCGAACTGGAACTAATCCGTACGCCACTTGCTGGCCACAGCAACCCAGTGGTCTACAGCGTGAGGTTGGTCGATGTGAATTTTACCCCAAAATGAGAGAGACCTACCCTCACAACCTGAACGCGCAGTGGCCTTGCCGGTCGGCGCGAATGCAATATCGAGCTTGAGGAGATCGACAATGGATCAGACACTGTCAACCAAGCGTAGCTTTGTTTCCGTCCTGCCTGCCAGTCGTCGCATTCTTCTGACGTTCGAAACCAATCGAATGTCAATGGAGGTTACGTTGAAGAAGCTGCTTATTGCATTGGCAGTCCTGCCGTTCCTGGCTGGCGCCGTTTCGGCGGCGCTGCCAGTCCCGCCGGGCGGTCCGCCGACCGGTACGCCGCCCAACCCGAGCCCCGTAGCCTGCCCGGTTCCGATTGAGTATGTGCTAGGGACAGATCACAATTTGTGGCGCGAGTACAGCGACAGATCCACCGAACGCAATATCCACGATCGCCTGCAGGTAGATCAAGACGTCGCGCAGTTCCAAGCGCATTGGTGTAGCAACGTGGTCTACGTCCTCAAAACTGATGGGACCCTCTGGCGGGCGGCGCCGATCCCCAATTGGACCAACCCTAAAAAGATATATGGAGACGTAAAAATAGATGCAGACGTTTTGCAGTTTCAAATCATGGGTGATGACACAGCGTATGTACTCAAGAAGGACGGAAGCCTGTGGCGCGAACAACCCAATCAGTCCCCGCAGCGAGTCGACGAAAACGTCGTACAGTTCCAGGCTGTGGACTATAATGTAGCCTTGTCCGGGGTCAACTCGGTGGTGACGGACATGTATGTCCTCGATTCCCAAGAGAACCTACCGCAGGACGGCAAGCTACTCGATCAGAACGTGTTGCATTTCCAGGTCGATACACACGGCAATGTGTTTGTTCTTTACACCAACAACAGGCTTTACCGTAGATATCCCGGTGGGAGGCACTTGGTTGACTGGACTGTCCTGGCTTTTCAAGCCCTCGATGAGACCACTGTGTATGTTCTCCGCACAGACGGAAATCTGTACAAAACAGGAAACCCAAATGCAGTCGGCCAGGGTGTCCTTTCTTTTCAGGTCCTGGCCCCCGCCAGCGTCGATATCCTCTGGGCCGACCGAACGCTGAGTAACAATCTGGAGTCATATCACATCGACGCCAACGTCCTGGGATTCCAGAATTTTCAAGCCCCGTTCCAGGCAGCCGGTCTACAGCTGCTGGACATTAGTAAGTGTCCTCGAGACAAAGAAGTCACTCAATCCACTAGCGTTTACCCGAGCCCACCGTGCATCTTCAGCACTCCGGATGACAACGGCACACTCGACGAAGTGCAATGGACCATCTATCCCTTAGAAGTTAATTGCGATCATCTATGGAACGTTTGTACCTGGGAGTTTTACACTAGCGACTATGACAAGTATGAAATAAAGTATGGTCATGGCACCGACACCAGCAATTGGCCGAAAATAACGGCCGGGAAGCATCAATCGATCACACACCTCCCTAACCTCCAACCCGGAGCGCCCTACGGGGTCATCATCCGCGGAAGTACTTTCTCGGATCTCTCTAGCGATGAGTGGACGAGCTGGTCGGGGATCACACCTTTCACGGCCCCTATCCCGTAGCCGACCCTCTCCACAACTGCTCGCGGCATCGCAGCGGTGCCGCGAGCTCTTCATACGTTTGCAGCACTTTCGCATACGGCGAATCCGACCGGAACGCTGCGGGTTCAAGAGCTACGCTCCGGCGCTCTTGCACTTGCGGACGCGCTTTTCCGCGCGGAAAAGGCACCCTGGTGCGCTGAAATATTCTAGGTGACCACTCAACCGCTGATCGGATGGTGAGGGTGCTTGACGAAGTGTCCTCTAGAGGCTACTTCTGCTGATCATGCACACGGTTGGCCTAAAGACGCTAAAGAACAAGCTCAGCGAGTATGTCCGCCTGGCGGCGTCTGGCGAGACGGTCGTGATCACTGACCGCGACCGGATTGTCGCCGAGATCGTCCCGCCACGGCGCGACACGAATGCGTTTTTTGAGCGTGGTGTGCGTGAGGGGTGGCTTTCGCCCCCGACAAATCCGACTACCGAACCTCCGCCTCGTCATCCGATGGTGCCGCTTGAAGAGCTGATGCAGGAGCTGGAACGCGACCGGGAAGACCGTTGATCTATCTCGACAGCTCCGTCGCCCTCGCCCAATTGCTCGGCGAGGGTCGATCGCCCCCTGACCCTTTCTGGCAGGAGCCGCTGGTTTCCAGCAGGCTTCTCGAGTACGAGGTTTGGAACCGCGTCCATGCCCGGGGCCTCGGCTCCACGCTCAGCGATGCTATGCGAATGTTGATCGGGAGGCTGCGGCTGCTCGAACTTACCCCGCCGGTCCTGGCTCGCGCGTTGCAGCCCTTTCCCGTTCCGGTGCGGACCCTCGACGCGCTCGATCTCGCGACAATCGACTTTATCCGCGGCCAAGGCGAGACCGTGGAACTCGCCAGCTACGACAACCGCCTGCTCGCGGCGGCGCGCGCGCTCGGAGTGGCACTTTCCGAGCTGTAGCGCTGGGGTCCACCTTCGGCGGCCGACCGGCGACACGTCCGGACCTCGGCGGGGATCGGGTGGTGCTCCCTCACCCAGCTCCGGGTAAGCCCCCGGAACGCCCGCCCTTGGCGGGCGGCCGTCCGGGGGTACGCCTCGCCAACCCTTCTCAACCCTCTCCCCCCTTCCGGGGGAGAGGGAAGGGTGAGGGGGCTGCTCGTGCTGATGCCTTTCGATCGTTAATCTCGCTAATTCGTTAACAATTCCCGGATAATTTCCGGTTACCGTCCCAATTCCCGCTTTCTGCGCGCCGAAAATTCCCGGTTTGGCCGATAAATTACCCGGTTCCACGCAGCTGCGAGCAAGCGGGAATTGTCCGCCTAACCGACCGAGGAAATCTGCCGCATGCCGATGGCCTGCAAGAGCCTGATCGGCGATACCGGCACATCGCTGTCCGCGGCCAGACGGAGCGCGTCCTCCTGGCCCGCGCGCTCTATCGGCGACCTCATCTGCGGTTCTGGACGAGGGCACGTCGCACCTCGGCATCGCCACCGAGCGCCAGATCACCGCCGAAGTTGGGATGCTCAGGCTAACCCGCGTGATCATCGCCTCGCGGCCGGAAACGATCGCTTCGCGCGATGCGGGGCTCGACGTCTTTGGCTTCCGCGATAACGACAAGGCAGTGTCGGCAAGGCCGTACCTATGGCTCCGTTTGGTAGCTCGGCAGAAGGAAACGATCATACCGAGCTGGTGCCCCGACTAGCCGCGGTCGAACCTTGTGCCGCCCAAGGTAACCGCTTATATCAGTTGCGATATAAGATGCAGCCGATGTGAAACCGATCGTCTTTCTCGGAGATTCGTTGGAGGTGATCCGAAGGTTTCCTGAAGCGGCTCGGCGAGAGGCAGGCTTTCAGCTCGATCGGGTCCAGCGCGGACTCGATGCGTGTGACTGGAAGCCGATGAAAACAGTCGGTCCCGGCGTCCGTGAACTGCGTGTCCGCGATGCCGCCGGGGCTTTTCGGGTTATCTACATCGCCACCTTCGCCGACGCGATATACGTGCTACACGCCTTTCAGAAACAGACGCAACGAACCGCAAAGCGAGACTTGGATGTGGCTTTGTCCCGTCTTCGGGACCTCATGCGGGGTAGACGATGACAATAGATCGGGCCTTCGAGAGCGTGTGGGATGCCTTGGAAGCATCGCCCGCCGAGGCGGCGCATATGAGGCTGCGCTCGGACCTGATGATCGCGGTGCAGGAGGCAGTGGCGGCGTGGGGCGTCACTCAGGCCGAGGCGGCAAAGCGCTTGTCCGTGACGCAACCCCGTCTCAATGACCTCGTGCGCGGCCGCGTCGGCAAGTTTAGCCTCGATGCGCTCGTCGATCTCGCGGCGCGCGCCGGGCTTACCCTGAGAATGGAAATCACCCAGCCGGCGGCATAGAGAGCATGAGAGCGGCCGCTCGAGAGGCGCGTCAGCCGCGGGTCCGCGGCGCCGCCGAGTTCGGGATCTGGTTGACCGGCCGTCCCTCGTCTTCCACCCACCCCACGCTTCGCCGGGCTGGCCGGACGGCGGCGGGTCGGCCGCGGGGCCTGGGGTACTGGATCAAGGCCGTCAAAAGGCGTCCCCGGCAAGACGACGCACTCGGCGAAATGGCTTTGCGTTAACAGCTTTGTAGTGCTATATTAGCAACGAAAGCCACCGCTTGGCGGCTCCGCACGATTCGTTGCGGCAAGCATGCCCGAGGGTCGGATCCACGTCTTCTAGCGGCATCGGCCCCGGGGTGTATCAGGCGCGCAGTGGGCGGCCGTGGCGCAGCTCGGCTGCGATCGCGGCGGGGCCGGTGCAGCGAGGAGATGCCGTCCGCTCTCCCACCCTGTTGCCACCCTGTTAGCCCGATTCGGCCCCCTGCAGGCGGCTAAAAAGCCCCTGCTTTCCGGCGGCAGAGCAAATTGATAAGTATCTGATATTATGATCTTATCGGGCGAAAAATTAAGCAATCTACGGCACCGAATCGATTTTTCGCCCTGATATGGCGCTTTAGCAGGGGAGGCGCGCCGGTTGCCTCACACCGAGAAGTATTTCGCCTGCGGGTGATGGACGACGATAGCCGAAGTCGATTGCTCGGGGTCGAGCTGGTCTTCCTCGGAGAGCGTGATGCCGATCTCCTCGGCGCCCAGCAATGCCAGGAGCTGCTTCTGGTCGGCGAGGTTCGGGCAGGCCGGGTAGCCGAACGAATAGCGGCTGCCGCGATAGCCTTGGGCAAGCAGCGCCTCGGGATCGCGCGCCTCCTCGGCGGCAAAGCCCAATTCGCCGCGGATGCGCTTGTGCAGATATTCGGCAAAGGCCTCGGCCATCTCGACCGAGAGGCCGTGCAAATAAAGGTAATCCTGGTAGCGGTTTTGGGCGAACCATTCGCGCGCGGCTTCCGAGGCGCGCCGGCCCATCGTCACGACCTGGAGCGCGATCACATCGCGCTCGTTACTGGCGACATCGCGGAAGAAATCGGCGATGCAGAGCCCGCCCTCCTTGTTCTGGCGCGGGAATGAGAAGCGGGTCAATTCGCGCTCTCCATCCGTATCGAACAGGATCACGTCGTTGCCTTCGGCAGCACAGGGCCAATAGCCATAGGCCGCCTGCGGGGCGAGGATCTCCTCGCGGATCGCGATGTCGAGCATCCGCCGCAACACCGGGCGCAATTCGTCCTTCGCCCATTCGCGGTACTCGGCCAGGGTCCGGCCGTCCTTCCGGTAGCCCCATTGGAATTGGTAGAGCATGCGCTCGTTGAGGTAGGGCACGACCGCTTTTGGTGGCACCCGATCGATCGTCCGCGATCCCCAGAAAGGCGGCTCGGGCACCGGCACGTCGTGCGTCAATTCGGCGCGGCGCAAGCGGATCTCCTCGACGTCGACCGGCCGCATCGGCTTGGGGTCGGCGGCGCGGCCGAGCTTGCGGCTCTGGTTGACCGGGCGGCCCTCGCTGCGGCGCCGGACCTCTTCGAGGTGGATGTCGAATCGGCCTGACACGATTTTGTCCATCAGGTCGAGACCGGCGAAGGCGTCGCGGGCATAGGCGACGCGCCCCGCTTCGTAAGCCCTGGCGCAATCCTCCTCGACATAGCGTCGAGTCAATGCGGCACCGCCGAGCATGACCGGGAGGCTCAGCCCCTGCCGGCTCATCTCCTCGAGGTTCTCGCGCATCACGACGGTCGATTTGACGAGCAGCCCCGACATGCCGACGGCGTCGGCCTTGTGCGCCACGGCGGCGTCGAGGATAGCGCCGATCGGCTGCTTGATGCCGAGATTGACGACCCGATAGCCGTTGTTGGTCAGGATGATGTCGACGAGGTTCTTGCCGATGTCGTGGACATCGCCGCGCACCGTCGCCAGCACCACCGTGCC
>Ga0310912_10002481_pt1 | contig 10488 bp, 10 predicted proteins | sample GREbulkMGOX080_FD_203443 | JGI IMG/M metagenome (GOLD analysis project Ga0310912, IMG submission 203443) | Lab enrichment of tropical soil microbial communities from Luquillo Experimental Forest, Puerto Rico - GRE.bulkMG.OX080 | ecosystem: Environmental > Terrestrial > Soil > Tropical forest >...
TTTGAGCAGGATCGAGTAGAGTGATGAGCCTTTCGACCGCGATAATGGATGCATATTCCGTACCGTGGGCGCCGGAGATGAGAGCGAGGACTGGACCGGGCTTCGCGCCGTTGATGACGATGACGGGGATATCGGTAGCGGCATCCACGCCAGCGGGGACTTCGAGATAGCCCATGGATTTTTCACCGACAGCGGCAGAGGCGGTACCGACAGAGAAAGATTGACGCTGGGCCAGCGCGAAGAGTGGAACCCACAAAAAGATCACGTACGCGCCAAAAGCTCGAAGCGATGAACGAAGCATAAAACCCCCGTTAAGCGGCTGAGGATAACGCGAGGTGTGTGATTTGAGCAATGGAGAGAGCAGAGCGGACTTACTCCGTTTTTGGAAAGCACGTGATCCTCGCTTTGGCCGTCGAACGAGTGTCCCGGCGAAACGTTCATCGGCTGATGACTTCACCTCTTCTTCAGCGTTACCGCTAGTCCGCCACCTTCCATATACATGATTGTTTCCAGATCCGGCCTGCTCGTCACCTCCCGCATGTATTCCGGAACCATTTCCACATTGTGCGCAAGGATCAAACCGCCCTGCCGTACCAGCGGCAACAGCTTCTTTAAGTAATCTGAATATCCGCCCTTATCCGCATCAATGAACGCAACATCGATCGGGCCCTTGAGCTTCGAGACTTGCTCATGCGCATCTCCTTCGACGATCGTGACCATGCCCTCCACGCCAGCCTCCCGAAGATGTTCCCGCGCTGCCGCCGCCCTTTCATGATCAATCTCGAACGTGGTGAGGTGCCCATTCGTCTTCCGCAGCGCCAGGCACAACAAAATCCCGAATATCCCGTGGACGTTCCGATCTCCACCACGTTCTTCGCGGCCGCCGACTCCGTGAGCAACCGCAGCGCCTTCCCGTCTTGCACCGGAACGCTCAGATAGGTCTGATGCTCCCGGGCCATCTTCTCCAGGACCGCAGTAATCTTTTTTTCCGCGTCGTCTGCAGCAACCGCATTCGACACGCTTTGCGCACCGATCCCGCCTCGCTGAAGAAGCGCGACAATCGAGAGCAAGTGAAGCAAAGCGGGAACAGTCAAGTTGCGCCTCATGCGGATCCTCAACTCATAGCATTTCGTGCCATCCACGCCAGCCTGCTCTGCTTCGCCGCCCGTTCAAGGCCACTGCCAGCCCGCTGGGCCCGGGCGCGATTGAAAGCGCGGGCCCGTCACCGGCCGCGGCTACTCTTTCTCCGCCGCCGATCCCGTCCAGTCGGTGGGCCCGCACGACGCCGGCGCCCTCCTCGAGGCCCGCTTTTTCCGCCGCCCCTAGCCCCGCCGCCAATTGAAATCCACCCAAGAGTTGTGGGACGGCCTTGCAAATCGCGATGTCCCCCTGCAACTCAAGAGCAATAGTTCTGAGAACTCTTCTTCTTGAAACCCAGACACGGCACGGTTCAATTTTCGTGCGAGCATCTCGCGGGCAGACGAACCAGCCTGCCATCCAAAACCGAAGTGCTTACGTCTAGTGGTCGTCTAGTGGAAAGAAATCCTTGTGATGCCGACGCAACGATTTGCTGAACAACAACGACCTCTTGAATAAGTCTTGTCGTCCACTCCGCATCCCTAGGCCTCTCCGGGAATCACGCAGATCGGCGCCAACAACCTTAAAACGGACTGAAAGGAAATGGGCTCTACGGCAGCGTGCCACGGATGTCGAGAAACGCCTTGGCCTCATCGAGCGACCGGAAAACTCTGACCACCTTTGTGCGCCGATCGTCATGAGTGCGGAGTATTTCGTAAAGACGACCCAGCCCGAAGGCAAACTCGCTCGGCGCAACGATGGCGAACCTCGACGTCCTCGAAGGAGCGTCCATGTCGGCGGAGAGACTTGCCAATGCTCGGACCCGCTCGGTTGACGGTAGGGCGATGTCTTCGACCTGGGTCATGTCCACCAACTCGTCGTAACCTCCGACCTCGGGGAGCGACCAGACATCCCTTTGGTATCCGAAGATACCCTGGTCCGTCAGGGTGCCGTGTCCTTTGGCCAAGACGAGCCGCCGTTGGTGCACAATCCTGTATTCAATGGGCACGATGTCCCTTTCATGAGAATAGGTGTACTGCTTTCTTTCGCAACGGAGTTTTCCCCGCACTACAATTCTTAGATACTATACATCGGGAGAAACAAATCCTCTTCCAGCAAGCACCGCGGTGATTGCTGGGATGAGGTCCCTACCCATCCGCATTTTCGTTACGTACGCGTCGCCTCCTGCCGCTAGGCACGCAGCAATTTGATTCACATCCTTAGACACACTGATGAAGACTATTTTCGCACCGCACCCCTGAGCCTTGAGACGCCGTGCTACATCTGGCCCATCCAGAACGGGCATCGACACATCGAGAATGACAAGATCCGGCAGGAACTGGGATGTCGCTTCGACAGCGGCTAGTCCCTCGGCGACGCTTGCGATCACGTCAAAATCGCGCTGAAGCAGACTAGCAACCTTCACACGCATGGCGGGGTGATTCTCAGCTATCAACAGCTTAGGTTTCATGCGATCTGTTACGGCCCGTCTTCGTTATACCTAGAATGTTCGACTCAAGGGAACGCAGATACCGCCCCACCAGAGATCGGTATAGGAACCACGGCCTCGACGTCGGTGCCCCGCAGGGGAGAGGAGTTCACTCTCATCGTGCCTCCCACCAGCCGCAGGCGTTCCCGCATGCTGATCAATCCAAGGCCACGCTCACTTCCAATCTCAAAACCACGACCTTCGTCCGTCACGCGCAGCAGGGCTTGATGGTCGTGAACAGCAAGCATGACGGTAACCCGGTCAGCTCCGCTGTGTTTGGCCACGTTGCTCATCGCTTCCTGTAACACTCGATACAGAGTGAAACACACGGTTTCAGGAATCTGCTTTAGGTCGCCTTCGTGGACTAGTTTCGCGGCGATCCCATGTTTCCTCGAAAAATCCTGGCAAAAGCTAGCAACTCCATGCTGGAGTCCGAGGTCCCATTGGGGATGATGTTCGTTGTGTGATAGCCGTCGCATGATACAGGAGGAGGAGCGTAAGCGCATTGCTCGCGATTTGCACGACGTTGAGATAAATCGACTTGCACTGCTTTGTGTCGATTTGGACATCCTGCGCCAGAGCCGAGTAGGCAGCGCGGAGGCGGCTCGAGAGTTGGAACGAATGCGCCGCGAGACCGATGAACTTGTGGTCGACATGATGAGCCTGCCAGCTAGACTCTGCAGTTCTTCCTGATCTCGCCGCAAAGCCGCCTCGACGTTCTTCCTCGCAGTGATATCTTGGACTTGGGCGACGCCATAACTTACCCTGCCCACAGCATCGGGGACCGCCGACGCGGTCAGCGTCACCCAGACAATGTGCCCTTGCTTGTGAATGTATCGCTTCTCCATGTGATAAAAGCGGATCTGGCCGGTGAACACTTTCTGAGCATAAGAAAGGTCAGCCTCAAAGTCGTCCGGGTGAGTCAAGGATTGGAAATCCCTAGCCAGAAGTTCTCGCTCGGAGTATCCAAGGATTTCACACAGAGCCCTATTCACCTGTATCCAACGACCGTCGTTACTCACCAGGGCCATTCCAACAGCCGAATATTCGAAGACACTCCGAAATCGCTCTTGATTTTCTTCGGCCAACTTGCGTGCGGTCAAGTCAACGGCTGTGCCGATATACCCTGCAAAGGAACCATCCGCGTTGAATCTCGGCACGCCATGGTCGAAAATCCAACGATATCCGCCGTCATGCCGCCGAAGCCGGTATTCCCTTACGAAAACCTCGCGACGGTCAAACGCGCGAGTATACGTGTCCAGACAAGCATTCAAATCATTCGGATGGACACCTTCTGACCAGCCATTTCCCAGCTCCTGCCGCAACGCTCGACCAGTGAATTGCAACCAAGGCCGATTGAAGTAACTGCACAGTCTGTCAGTGCCAGACATCCAGATCATCACTGGCGCAGTGTCAGCCACAAGGCGGAAACGTACTTCACTTTCTCCCAGCACTCCATCAGCCTTTTGCCTCTTGGTCTGCTGCATCATAGGGCGATACGCAACTACCGTCTCTTTTGCACGAATGATGGTATCGCGCGCGCGCGCCGGAGCACAACCAACTGCGCCCTTGTTAATTGATGTGCATTTAAATGCCGTTCTTCATGGATTCATGGCCTTCCCTGTCCGCAGAACTTGCCCGTATTCATTCACCGTAGCGTTCGTTCCGATACGAACATTACTGGCAAGCTCTATCTGGGCTCAGCATGAAAAACTGGTAGCTTGCTTCTTGCGAGACAGGTAACTGCCAGGCATAGCCCTGTGCGTGGGAGTTACATTGCAGAGAATGTGGCAAGGAAGAACTTCGCGTTGAGACTTTGAAAAATCATTACTCACGAAACTCACCAGTTTTCACGAACCAGGTGTCACCTTTTCAAACAGTAGGATATGGCTGGCAGGGCGATCACATTCACCGACCAGCGTGAAGCCTTGGTTCTGGGCGTTTTCCGTGTCCTTCTGTCCACTCGAAACCTTCATCGATTCCTTCACTATGTATTGGTAGTGCCCCTTGAACGCCGGCGTCGCTTTCTCCATGATCACCACCGGGTTGCTTCCCATGATGATGAGTGTATTTGGCGATACCCGGAAACCCTCCGCTGCAAGCTTGTTCATGTCCTTTTGAAGGTTCGTCGAGATCGTAGTGTGCTGCAGCGAGTATTGGAACTGCGCCGCCGTCGCGTCAGTCCTGACCAGGGCCGCGTCCGCCGTATGCATTCCGGTGATCGTCAGCCCCGTCAATCGGTATCCGGTCGCCGCAAGTTCATTCAACTTTTTCTGCGAGCCCGCCCAGTCCTTGTCTGTAACGGGCACCCTTGCCGTTACTGGTGCCGACGAGATCGCCGTCGGGTCCGTCGTTGCGGTTACCGCATCACTCGCGGAGCCCGCCAGCGGCACCCGAAGGTTCTGCATGAGCTTCACCTTGTTCACTATTTGCCGAGCATAATCCTTCAGCGCGTCTTCGGACTTACCCCCTAACACACCTCCAGTCAGCAGAGCCCGCAGGTTCTGCGACATCAGTGTTCTTCCTTCAGCTGCGCTCACAAATGCAATGCTCGAATCAATTTCCGCGGCGCCGCCCGTTCCAGACGACAAGTAACGTTTCGTTCGGCTTCCCGCCGTGTAATTCGTAATTAACCCGGTCAATCGCAACGTCCTTGGGTTTGCGGTTGACGATCCCGGTCCTGCCATTACTACGTTCGCAAACACCTTCGCGTCTACGAGTTCCTTTACGATTTCTTTCTGTAGAGGCGCCAAGTATTCGGCAGGAAACTGTGATTCTTTGTCGGTTTCAAACACCGCCACTTCCAGTGTGTCGAACGATTCCTTCATCGTTTTCGTGTTGCTCGGCTGTGCTTCCCTCGCAGCAGGTTTCGTTTGCTGAGCACGGCTCGGGCCGGCCATTGCAAGCCCCAGAATCATTCCCCCTGCGATGCACACCCACAATGTCTCATGATTCATCTGCTGATCCCTTGTGCAGGATATCACTGAGCCATAGCATTAGATGCTCTTCGCGCCCCGGAGTATCTAGTGTGCCGTCCCCCGGCCCTCAACCTTGTCGACTGGGAAATCCTACGGCAGCACTTCCAGCCAAGCACATCCTCATTGCGGACGTTCTTCAGCGTTGTCGTGTTGATAAGTGCTGAACAAACAAGTGCTCGCCTAAGTAAATGCAATACATGAGCTTACGAGCTTCATAGTGTCGATGCCCCGCTCATTTTTCGGATGGTTTTACTTGAGCACCAAACAGTCTACCCGGCTCGTCGTGAGACCGACCTCGTTATGACATCAATCGCCGAAGTTCGTAACGGTACCAAGGATTCCGGACTTGGAAACTCCATCCGACGGTTCAACAACCTGAGCTTAGGTGACGAAAGAAGGCAGTCAAATCCCCTGCGATCGCCGCCGGTTCCTCAACTGGGGCGAAATGCCCGCCGCGAGGAAAGACTGTCCAGCGCTGGATGTTGTAAACGCGCTCCAGATACGAGCGCGGCGGCTCACCCTCGGGAACAGTCTGGTGCGCGAAGACACCGAACGCCGTGGGCGTACCGACGTACATGGGGTCGACCGGGTACCATCGATTGTCCCAATAATCGCGCATTGACGAGGTGATGGTCTGCGTGACCCAGTACAGGGTGAGCGTAGCGCAGAGGAAGTCGTCGGGCGGGGTGACGTCGCTCCACGAGTACCACTTTTCGCCCACGTATGCGGCCAGACCCGCGGGGGAGTCGTTCAGTCCATAACCGACGGTCTGTGGCTTGGTGCACTGGATCGCGCTGTAGCCCCGCTCCGTCACGTCCCAGCCCCGGCTGACTGCGAGGTATGAACGCTCCATGTCGGAGAGGTTTGCGTCTTCCACCTTGGGTGTGAGATCCGACTCCAGTGTGGTGAGGTAAATCCCCATTACCGACTCGGGATAGTCCACTGCAAGAAACGTCGACACCCCTGAACCGAAGTCATTTCCGCCCGCACCATAGCGGGAATACCCGAGTTCGGTCATCAGCCGGTGCCAGCGCTCCGAGACGTACCGGTAGTTGATGCCGACCTCGCGTGGACGCGGCGAGAATCCATACCCCGGCAGCGAGGGCACGACCACGTCGAAGTCCTTAAGCATGGGCAGCATGTCCAGGTAGTCGAGGAAACTGCTGGGCCAGCCGTGCGTGAGGATGAGTGGCACACCAAGGACGGATGCGGCGCGCTGGTGCACGAAGTGGATGCCGTTCCAAATGAATTGATTGAGCGCATTGAGCTTGCGCTCCCAAACACGCCAGTCGAACTCATTGGCCCAGTAGGACACGAGGTGCTGCAACCAATTCAACTCAGTGCCCTGTCCCCAGCCTATGCCGGGTACCTGGTCGGGCCATCTTGTATGGCGCAACCGCGCTCGCAGCTCGTCAAGCACCTCGTCTGCAACCTCAATCCGAAACGGCTCCACTACAACAACCCCCTTCTAGCATGGCCAGCCTTTGCGATACGGTAACCACACAGAATCATCAGGGATTAAAGAGCCCCGGAAGCGCGCGATATCCGGCATCCCTTTTCGCGTCGTATTTAAGCGCGGCGCGATTCACAATTTTTCCGTCCTGGATCACGATCTCAATCTTTCGTGTGTCGCTGATGTGCTCGGACGGATTCCCCGCGATGATCAAAAGCGTGGCGCGCCGGCCGGCTTGCACGCTGCCCCATTCGTTCTCGGCTTTCATAAGCCTGGCGGCGTCGTACGTTGATGCACGAATCGCTTCCAGTGGTTTCCATCCTGCCTCGACAAGCAATTCCAATTCGTGATGCAGAGCTTCGCCCTGGAACACACCGGGATAGGGCGCATCGGTACCGGTGGCAATCAAGAATTCCGCGTCATGCAATTTCTTGACGTTGCGCATGGCTTCCTGATGTTCCAATAAGCTTTGTTGCGTATCCTTCTTCTCGGCATCGGTCTGCGGTTTGTTCGCGAAGTCGGTGAGTTCCGTTAAGAACCAGGGTGGAGTGGTATCCGCAATGTACGCTTCCGCTAAGAAACTAAGAGCATTCAGGCGAGTTCGCCCAAACGATTCCGTGACCACCAGCGTAGTAATGAAGAAAATCTTGTGTTCCTTGGCGAATTGAATGTCAGCGTCAGACATTTTTCGGGTCGGGAGATGGGCGAACCCGGAAATTCCGGTAGCCACCAAGTCCGGCGATCCGTTGCGTTCCCACTGATCGATGACCACGCGAATTCCCTGTTTTCCTGCCTCCTCGGAAAGCCAATGCAGCATGTGCTCGGAGAGATTCGAATAGCCCTTGATCATGTCGACGTTTGCGGCCTTGTCGCGCCGCACGAGTTCGGGAATCTGGTAACGGCTGGTCAATGCGTACGCCAAGTCCGGCCACGCCGGGTCCGTGGAATCGATCATCGCGCCGACGCAATAAATACGGGGCGCTTGAAGCCGTCCTGCAGCTTGCTCCTGCCGCAACTGCAGAATCCAGGGCTGGTAATTGCCCGTATCCATCAATGTAGTGACACCGGCGTACAGCATGGCATTCAAATAGCGCTGATAGCCCAGCAGGTCTACAGAAATGCCGTCCCATGCACCTTGCAGGTGCACATGCATGTCCGCCAGGCCCGGCATTACTGTCTTTCCGGATGTGTCGATGATTTGCGCATCGTCCGGAACGGTCGTGCCATTACCAGGTCCAGCATACTCGATGGTTTTGCCGCGAATGACAACGGTAGCATCTTCCAGCGGAGTTCCGCCGAGGCCATCAATCAAGCGGGCATGAACGATGGCGATGGGTTTGTCTTCTGCGGTGGCTGAAGAAAGCCTAAGGAAAGCAGTGATCAAAAGAACTACGGTAAAGCGCAGTGCGATCATCATGTGCTCGTTGTTCCCGTTTCGTGAGTTTTCAGTGTAACTGCGAACCACAGCATCGGCCGCGACTTCCAGCCTGCACCCCCCAGTCTTGCTTGCCCACACTGCCTGAAGTGACCTTTATCTTCGAAGACACAGAATGGCGGCCATCTTAGTTTGCGCGCGGAAGGCAAGTCAATGAAGACCGATCATTCAATCGAGTAGCGAGTTCCCCGCAACGTGGTATCCCTCATATTCATAAGCATACGGCCATTGCAAAGTTCCGACGCGCAAGCCAAGTTTCCGATTTCCGGAGTGGATTCGACAGGTCGATGCAACACCATCTAATGAATGTTTCTGGCTTCAGGCAGGTTCGAGCACGCCCAGCTTACCTTCGTGCTTTATCGTGTCTCAATCATTCGGTGATATCTTCTTCAGCAATGCAATCTGGCCCGCGTGATAGATGGCATGTTGCGTTGCACCCAGGAAGAGGCGGTAGAAATTGTAGGTCCTGCCAGGAACGGTGGCATCCAGCCGCTCGTCGGTGAAGGTTCTGATCGTTGCAACCAATCTCAAATGATTCGAGAAAAACGAGTCTACCGCGTGTTTCCAAGCACGCTCGCTGGTGTCAGTTACTGCAGGCCAATCCAGTTCGACCGGCATGCCCGGCCAAGCAGGAATAGGAACTCCCTGGACTGCGCCGAGAGTGAAATTGACCCACGCATCTACGTGGCAAAGCAATTCCCAAATCGAATGAGCACTCGGAATGGCACGGGCCTGCGCCTGTTTTGCGGTCACGTCATTAAGCATTTTTTGAAGCGAATCTCCATACCACGCATCTCCATTGATCGTCGAAGCCAACTGGTGGGCGATGCGATTGCATTCAGTATTCATGTTCGGCACCCTTCCATCTAGGTACTATACGGAATCTTTCCGGTCTGCGGACCGACCGGGCAAGTCGGATTATTTCTTGTCGATCGCATTCACTTCGGCGGTGAGATTTAGTTCACCAAAAGTTCACCTCCGGCGCATTGATCGAAAAACGAGCATACAGCAGAGTGGTCGAAGTGCGGGATGGTCAACCCCGGGGAAGGTGCGCACCCATTCCGTACTATTTGTGTCAGGTCCTCCAAGGTAAGCAGGGGAGTCCGCCCTCCTCGGGCTTGCGCCTGGCACAGATCACTCTTTCGGTGCGCGCAACGCAAGGGGCTCCTGCCAAAGCCGCGGCGCACTCGACCTTGTACACCATGCTGCCGGATGGGACACTGTCGTCAGACAAACTCTTGCCGGGTTTTGAGCGTAATCGCCTGTTAACGCCAATTAAGACTAAGGCTCAGCATAGAATTAGCGATTGCGTTGCGAGGTCCTTTATCGGACTGCCAGCGTTAGAAAGGGCAAAGCAATGGCAAACCTCATACTGGTTACCGGTGCCGCGGGCCGCGTCGGCGGGATAGGGCGTGCCGTCACCGAACTGCTGTTGCAGCAAGGCAAAGCAGTGCGTGCCATGGTGCGAAATGAGGACGAGCGCGCGCAGGCGTTGCGCGACATGGGTGCAGAGGTTGTGGTCGGAAATGTGCTCGACCTCGATTCGATGCATCGGGTGATAGACGGCTGCGACACGATGTACTTCGGGATGTCGGTTTCGGGTGACTATTTGGCCGCGACCGTCAACACGGCAGCGGTGGCGAAGCACCACGGCATAAAGGCTTTTATCAATATGTCGCAGATGACGGTCGCACAGATGAGCATTACCGAAACCACGCCAAGCCCGCAGCACAAGCTGCAATGGCTCTCCGAGCAAGCGCTGAACTGGTCGCGTCTGCCCGTCGTGCACGTGCGGCCGACAGTGTTGCTCGAAGGCTTCTTCCTGATTCTTACTCCGGAGTCGGTCAGGGAAACAAATCAGATCCGACTGCCGTTCGGCGAGGGCAAGACTTCTCCGGTCGCGGTGGAAGACGTCGCCTGCGTGATCGCCGCGCTGCTCGCGAATCCGCAGCCGCACATCGGCAAGATCTATCACCTGACTGGTCCGCAGTCGGAAAACATGGATTTCTACGCACAGGAGTATTCGAAGGCGCTCGGCCGCACGATTACTTATCAA
>Ga0310912_10002501_pt1 | contig 10455 bp, 13 predicted proteins | sample GREbulkMGOX080_FD_203443 | JGI IMG/M metagenome (GOLD analysis project Ga0310912, IMG submission 203443) | Lab enrichment of tropical soil microbial communities from Luquillo Experimental Forest, Puerto Rico - GRE.bulkMG.OX080 | ecosystem: Environmental > Terrestrial > Soil > Tropical forest >...
TCCCGCTACACAGCTCTGGTTTGGAAACGGTATGCCAGCCACGGTCCTCAACGACGGCATCCGTTTCATGGGCAAGAACCCGACGAACGCCGTCGTGCGGCGGGTCTCGTTCGAGGGAATGCGCGATCAGAGTGCTACTAGTTGCCCCAATTACAACTTCTGCAACGCAGTGATATACGCAGGTGAATTTCCCAGAAGCCAGACTCCGTTTGACTATTATTTCCTGAGTGGCACGTTCTCCGTATCAAACAGCCATTTTAAGAATGTCTCGCTCGGTACGGTGGCCGACGCGTTCTTGCAGAACTGCACAGTCGTCATCGGAGGCTCGCCCTTAACCGGCAATATGTTTGAGAACGTGGACGCGGCGGGACCGTTCCTCACTGCATCCGACAACTGTCTGGAAGAGGTCTCATACAACACCTCAAATGGGAACATCGCGCCCGTCTGGATCCAGCCCTACCAAGTGTTCGTTGCGACCAAGCCATCAATCTACTTGATACATGACAATATTTTGAAGACAGCAGGGCTGAATGCCGACGGTATCGTTATCGTGGACAACCCGTCGAGTAGGACGGTCAATGCCTTCGTCTACGACAACGCCGTTGAAATGCAGCAGGGCGTGGGCTTTGACGCCATCGGGGCGTATTTCACGGCGGACACACTGGTGGCCAACAATAAGATCGCCGGCTCGGCTGCAGATGCGATTGGTATTTGGGGCGGCACCCACGCCGCTGTCTTGGTTAACGATGTCACAGGCTTTACTCCCAATCCCGCTTCGGGTCTCGCACAGATAGTGCTGGATGGCGATCTAGTGGGCCTACCTGACACAAATGACAGCTTGGTAGTTTGCAGGAGCCCGACGAACACGGTATTAAACTTGGGCGCGGGCAATAAGGTGATTGGCTGTCAGTCAGCGACGGCGGCGACACCCAGCCTTGCGCTCGACCGGATGACTACGCTCAAGCCGAAATGGCTTCGCACGGTGCCCGGGCCCAGCATCAGGTAGAGAGCGATAGCTCCACGCGCAATCGCGAAAGCGCCGCCTTTGGAGCGGCGTTTCCGGTCGTGCCCGGGCACGCACTGCTCGGCGCGCAGTGCACCGCGACCTCGATGATCGGTGGCGGCTTCATCCTCGAGGATCCCATTTTCAACGGGCTCGCCGTCTCGCTCATCTTCGGCATTCTCGTCTCGACCGTGCTCACGCTCCTCGTGATCCCGGTTCTCTACTACGCCTATCTGAGGAGAACCGAAGCGCGTGGGTTTTGCTAACCGGGACACCCGCACTCCCGAACTCATGCGCTCGCTCGCGCGGCGCATCGTGGACGGGCGTGTGCTGCATCTGATCAAGATGTTGCTGGAATGTGCCGTCGAAGATACCGACGATAAAGGCCGGAAGAGACGTACGACAGAGGCCAAGGACAGCGGACATGGTATGCCGCAGGGTTCGCCGATCTCACCACTGCTGGCAAATCTCTCGCTTCGGTGGGTGGACGCTCTACCTGAAAGGTGGTGCACCACCGTTCCAGTACAATTGGCTCCGCAAGCGGCGGTATACGATCAAATGTCAGTGCACTGAATTTGCGCTGAAGTCGCAGTAGCACTCTGGTCGATCGCTACCTGATCGCTGGCCTAAACTTGATCGAGGGACCGCCGTCACATGAGGGCTACCATGAAGATACTGATGGTTCTGACTTCACACGACAAGCTTGGTGCGACGGGCGAAAAGACCGGGTTCTGGCTCGAGGAGTTCGCAGCGCCATATTACGTGTTTAAGCATGCGGGCGCCCAGATCACTCTGGCCTCTCCGCTCGGTGCCCGGCCTCCGCTGGATCCCCGGAGCGAATCCCCGAAATCCCAGACCGAAGCCACGCGTCGTTTCAACGCGGACCGAGTTGCCCAGGAGCAGCTCGCCCATACCGTCAAGCTCGCCAGCGTTTCCGCGTCAGACTATGACGCAGTGTTCTACCCCGGAGGTCACGGCCCTCTATGGGATCTGACCGAGGACCGTGCGTCGATCGGGCTGATCGCGCGCATGTTCGCGGCGAACAAGCCGGTAGGCGCCGTTTGCCACGCGCCAGGCGCCTTGCGCTATGTCAGGGCCCCAAACGGCGCACTGCTGGTTGATGGAAAGAGAGTCACGGGCTTCAGCAATTCCGAAGAAGAGGCCGTTGGCCTCACGAAAGCGGTGCCGTTCCTGGTCGAAGATATGCTCAAGAGGAGCGGCGGTGTCTATTCCAAAGCCGGTGACTTTCAGCCCCACGTGGTTGTGGACTGCAATCTCGTGACCGGACAAAACCCGGCATCCTCCGCCAGCGCAGCCAGCGCGGTGATTAGGCTGCTGGGTAAATCGGCAAGCTGAATTCTCCACGCGCACAGCTCGACCAACGTGCACTCACGGCGGAATGCGGAACTCCTTGGGCAGCGCATCTACAGGTGCGGTCCGAGCTGCGCGAACAGGCGTAGAACGAGGTGGTGTACAGTGCACCGTTTTTGTATTTGACGGTTACGACATGCTACCGATCAAAGCTACAGACACGGCAGCGCCATTGTTTGGTGGTCCTCCCCATCGTGCTTGAGCCTAGCGAACCTCTCCCCGAGGTGAATCCAGTGAGTCGACTTCAGAACTACTGGATCAGTTGCTCTAGCCGTTGATGCAGAGACCGTGCAGCTGCCGCAAGCTCAGAAATGCGCGTACCATGGACCAGAAGCTGGATCCGTTTCGATTCGCAATATGACGAGGTCTCAATGGAAGTCGCGGTCGGACAGCAATGGGGGATCTTCTCGAGGAAGGCGCAGCGATGGGCGGTCGCCACGGTGATCAGCGTGGAGAACGGAACGGTAAACCTCAAATATCGAGATTACCCCGGGTTCTGCCATTTCGCTGCGATCGAGATGGAGACGTTCAATGACGACCTTCAGTTCCTTGAGCCACTGGAAGAGATTACCCCGCGCCACTGGCACGATTAATTTCGACATCGAGAGAGGTCGGCCCACCCCTTCGCGGCAAAAAAGCGTGGCGGTGGGTGCCCCGCGATTCTCACTTACGGCGCGGCGCGATCACCCCCGCCGCCGCGAGCGACTGCCGCTGGGAGGGCGTGCGGCGAGGCCGTTCTAGCCCGTCAGCTGTGCCCCCGGCATCAGCCTGCCCAAGGCATGACCGCCATTCCTTGCCGGGGAGCCTTCGCCGCGGGAAGTTGTTCAGTTTAATCGCCGGCACCAGGAATTCGCGGTATCCCTTCCCCTGTTCGGTCCATTCGCGCCGGCTAAGCGAGGGGCGGCGACGTTGCTGCCGGGTGCCGCGATCGCGCGCCGATCGCGCTGAATTGTCAGTGCGGTGCGCTTCGTGCTCCAATCCGCGGCCCCCGTGAGGCCTACAGGGCGGTATGTCCAAAGAAGACGCGATTCAGATGGAAGGCGAGGTCATCCAGGCCCTGCCCAACACGACTTTCCGGGTGAAACTGAGAAATGGCCATGTGATGACGGCCCATATCTCCGGCAAGATGCGCAAGCACTACATCCGCATCCTGACCGGTGACACCGTAACCGTGGAATTGACTCCCTACGATCTGAGTAAGGGCCGCATCATCTTTCGCGGTCGCTGAGGGTTCCGGGAAATGGGGGCTGAGCTTCCGCGCTGCAAAGCTTTTGAGTCATGGACCTGATCGAATACTTCGAGCGTCAAAGAAAGCGATGCGAGCGGGAGCTCAAGTACGCCGAGGCAGCCGGCTTCCAGCTGTGTGAGCAAACGACGCAAGGCGAGCAGGACATCACCCAGGAGCACATTCAGCAATTACGTGAAGCCCGCGAGGAGTATCAGCGGATGATCGAGTACCTCAAGGCGCGGGACTGAGCAGCTGCCACATGCCCTGCCGATTATCGTCGATGCCCGAGTCGGGCTTGCGTCAACTCGGCTGCCGATAAGTTGCAGTAACCTCGTAAGTGAGTTGCAGGAGGCAAGCCCGCCTTGAGGCAGGGCCCTGGCCCCGCGAGCCGTGGCACTCGAGCACTCCTTCCGCGCGGTGCGCTGGGTCTGCTAATGCTGCCCTGACGGCGCCATCGAGGTCGAACTGCCCGTCGCAATCCGCATGGGGACATAGGTATTCGAAAAACGCATGGGCCGGGGGATAAAGTAAGTGCGTTTGGGGGGTGGGCACGCTTGAGCCCGAACCTTGGAATCGCAACTCGACACGAAGATGGTGGAGGGTAGGAAACGCTGTACGCAACACCGGCGCTGTGGCCCGATCGCGACGCAACTGTTCCATTTGCTCTTTGCGCGTAGGAGCCGAAAGGGCGAATTTCATGTACGGCTCACGGAAGTCGGATCGCAATAGGGGGCCGGTTTCAGGTCTGGCTCCCACCCCGTGCGGCTCGCGCCCGTTGCTCTTCCCGCACTTCCTCGAGCGTCAATCGAGTACTGACCGCAATGACATCGAGGATGGGATGCGCTGGGTCGGATGGCATTCGCAGCTGATGAATTCTTTCCCACGTTCGAATACGGACCTCAGGTGGATTGAGCGCGGAACGCTGCTCGGCCAGCTCCTGGCGTCTCTTTTCTGCGCGCTCAAGTTCTTCGAGAGCGAGGCGTTCGGCGGGGTTTGCCAGGTCGCCTGTTCGGGATATCGCCATAGGCCGAGGGAGCCGAGGGTCAGTAGCGTCGCGGGCGGCCCCCGTGACCTCCACCGGATCGATCGCGCTCCTGAGCCTCGTTGACCCTAAGCGCGCGACCATCGAAGTCCTTGCCGTTCAGCGCCTGCATGGCGCGGGCAGCATCGGCGTTCGACATTTCCACAAAACCGAAACCGCGCGGGCGCCCCGTATCGCGATCGGTGATTAAGGAGACCTTCTCGACGCTTCCATGCGCCGCGAACAGAGCGCGCACACTCTCCTCAGTTGCCGTGAAGGGAAGATTTCCGACGTAGAGTTTGCTCACTGGACATTGCTCACAATAGAATTTTGAAGGATTGATAGCAGTTAGACGCCGTCTCTTGCAGAGGAGCCCCTGCGTCTGGGTCGCGAATGGATTCGACGGACGACCCTCAAATTTCGCAGCGGCAGGCGCTCGGGACAGTGTTTCATTCCCGGCCCGCGACGCGAGCGCCGGGCGTTCCCGTCGCCGCATCCGCGAGCGGTTCGACCTGCGAGCCGACGTCAGCTGCTGCGGCGCGAGTACTGCGGCGCTGCTGCTTCTCCTGCTGACGCGATTTTCTCGCCAGCTCCCTTTGCTTGCGTGCCTGCTGATAGTTCGGCTTCGCCATAACGTTCTCGTGCGCTCAAGGATCGAGGGCGGGGCAGCGTAGCAGGATCCGGGTCTTGGCGCAGTTCCATCGTTCGAGGAGCCGAGATTGCACCCGCGCCTAGGCCATGCGTAGCTGGCACAACGCCTCTGCGCAGACGCATCAATGCGCGATTTGGAACGGGTTTTGAGGCGGCTACGGACTGCGGCCCGAGTACGCCCTCCGTGCGGCCTCCTCAATCTTCAGCACCATCTGGATGGCAGTCTGCACGATTCGATCCATGGTGCCGGGATCCATCGGCCCCTTGGATTCCTGGACGGCGATCATGCCGCTCGCGATAACGGACGTAGCCTGGATCAGCTCGTGTGTGTGCATGGTGACTTCCTGAATGCGCGGATCAGCGTACCCCGGATTAGGTCACGAATCGGCGCCGCGTTCGACTTCGCGCCTGAGAGTCGCATTGCGAAGGCCGCCCACTGATCACGGTCGCGTGCTCAGCTGGTGCACAAACCCAGACGCCCGACGGGATCGTAGCTGAGTGAGGCCTTATAGACGGCCCGGTTAATCAACGGCTTGGAGAGCACCAGGTTCTGCAGGTCGATGCCCTGTGCGGCGACGCAGGCGCCCAGCCATTTGTGCGCACGCTACTGTGCCACCTTTTGTACCGCCTCTGCCGGCTGGCAACAGAGAACATCGGGCCAGAAAGGGCCTAGCGACGCGCCGAACTGTCCTCTATCGAGCAGTTCGCCGCGATGGATACAATATGTTACATTTGATGTTGCTCCGCATCAGCGCACCCTGACGAGGCGACAGGCGAGACGCGGGACCGGATCCCCGGTAACTCCCGCGGGGGCCACACCCGCTCCCATAAGCTCGTCGCCGCCGTGCACCACGGCGTAGTCGAAGGAGATCGGCGGCAGCGGTACGGTACCGCCGTTCGGAAGCTGGATTTCCGTGGTCGTGTAGTCCACGTGACCGAAACAGCGCGGCAACAGCGTTCCACGTCCCGCCAGGTGTAACGGCAACGATCCGTTGCTCGAATTGAAGGTGCCGAAGGCCTCAAAGAAGCCGTGGCCGTCACCGCTTACCGTGCCGACGAACGACACGGGCTCGAGCGTTGAGCCGCTCGAGCTGGATCCCAGGCACTGAAAACCGTACTCGGCGTGCGTCATCTCCAGCTGACAGGGCGCTGCGGGTGGCGATGACGCAGCGGCGTTAACGGCGTTACTGTCCGCGCTGTCAGCCCTGACCAGCGCCGCGCTCGCGGCAAGCAGCCCTACCCCCGTCACGGCGGGCATACCGTAAAGAATGGCTCGGTTCATGTGCACTGCTCCTTTGAAGTTGTTCAGTCAAGTCGGCATATGGGTTTCCCGCTCGGCTGCCGAGGCGTCGCGGAAGGCGCCCGGCCGCCACGATCCAATTGAGCGCGGCATGCCCGTCTTTGTCCTGAAGGAAATCTGAGGGAAAATTCCGCTTTAGGACGGGCAAAATGATGAGTGCACAAAAAGCCCGGGGGATGCGCCCCACTTTCCGACTTGGCGCCGTCACCATTTCTCCGGAACTGGGCCGCATCGAGGGACCGCAGGGGCCGGTGCGGCTAGAACCGAAGGTCATGGACCTCCTGGTCTACCTTGTGGAACGCTCCGGTAGCGTCGTCTCCCACGCGGACATCATCGAGCAGGTGTGGCACGGCACGCTCGTCACCGATGATGTAATTTCGCGTGCCGTGTACCAGATTCGGCGGGCTGTCTCGGACGGAGCCCGCGGCCGCTCGGTCATCGAGACGATTCCGAAGCGTGGCTATCGCTGCCTGGTTGCACCTGAAAGCACGACCCCGGAGAGTAGCAAGCCGGTCGAGCGGCCGAGGCTTGCGGTGCTGCCATTCGAAAATCTGAGCCCAGAGCCTGCCAACGCCTTCTTCGCCGACGGCCTGCATGAGGAGATCCTCGGTGCACTCACGATGCGTGCAGCGGGTCTCGAGCTCATCTCGCGCACGACGATGATGCGTTACCGGCGCGAGCCGCCACGGCGCATCGCGGAACTAGTCGGCGAGCTCGGCGTAACGCACGTGGTCGAAGGCTCGGTGCGACGAGACGGTGATGATATCCGTCTCACCGTGCAGCTGATCGACGCGCGCGCCGACCGACATCTGTGGGCGTGCAGCTACGACCGCAGACTCGGCACCATCATGACCTTGCAGAGCGAAGTCGCCACTGCGGTGGCCGCGCGGCTGTCAGCGCGGCTCATAGCCGGCCCTGCGGCCGCGCTGCTCACGACGACCGACCCCGAAGCGTACGACCTGTACTTGCAGGCGAAGCTGGCACGCCAGCGACTCAACCCCAGCCGCCCGCTTGCGGACTTCCTCGAGGTGGAGCGCCTGCTCTGTGCAAGTCTCCTCCGCGACCCGCGCTTTGCGCTGGCTTACCTCGAACGTATGCGTGTACGCGCCTGGCTGGTTGAGTGGAACTACGACTGCACCCAAGCGCGCCGCGACGCGGTGAGAGAGGATCTCGAGGCGGTGCGCGCATACATGCCGGTGGACGACCCGCTTATCCTGGCAGCACAGGGACTGTACTTCAGCGAGGTGCTTTACGAGCCGCAGCGCGCGCTCGCACTGTACGCCGATGCGCAGGCCCAGGGGTATTCGGACCCCGCGTTCCTGCAGTCGCAGGCGCGGCTTCTGCTACGGCTCGGCCGCATGGACGAGGCTTTGCAGGTGATCCGTGCCGCAGCGTTACTCGATCCTGCCAATGCGGTCCTATTGAACGTCGCTTCCCTCACATACTTGGCGGCGCGCAGGCCGATCGAGGCGCTGCGCCTGAGCGCGCGCGCGATTGCCGCCGGTGCGGTGGCCCTGAGCCGCGCTTATGCAATGTTCGCGCTCGCGGGCGACATTAGGCCGCTGCGTGCGTTCCTCCAGGGGCAACCGGGCGCACTGGATCCTGAGTACCGGATTCACTTGTCCTTCCGAACCCTGCTTCTGGAACGCCGGTTCGTCGAGCTTGAAATGTTTCTCGCGAGCGTCCCCGAGCAGTCCCTGCGCGTCGGGATCAGCTTCATCGGCATCATGCTGGCAGGCGTCGGGCGTCGACCGGTGGCGGAGCTGCGCGGCTGGGCGCATCTACTGCGCGGAGAGGAAGCGGCGGCTGCGCGTGCGGCGGAGCAGCTACGCAAATTTCTGCGCCAGACAGAGCGCAGCAGTCCGCAGAGCTGGTTCCTTGGCCTTCTTGAAGCAGAAGCTGCACTCTTTGCCGGGGACCAAGCGCTCGCGGTTGCCTCCGCCGAGGCAGGCCTCGCGCTGGCCGCGAACTTGCACGATAAGATTGCCCATACGGAGGCAGCGTACATGGCGGCCTGCGTGTTCGCCTGGACGCACGCGCAGCATCGATCCGTTGCCCTGCTGGCGGAACTCGCACAGACGACGCCCGGCCTCGGGCCGGGTTTCATCGCCCGTGATCCCATCTGCAGTGTGCCGCTGGCGGCCCATGCACAGTACCGCTCGCTCGTAAGGCAACTCGAAGCCCAGATGAGCCTCTGCACCCGGGAGCTGCAGGCCGCCGGACTGTGACCACGTTGTAACAGCTGAGCTGCGCTGATTTCCGGCGGGGCTGCGCTCGGATCCAGAACACAGCCGGCGCAGGCGGCGACTAAATGCTCGCTAGCGGCCGGCCCGAACAAGTCGGCCACATATGGGACTCATGCTGAGGAATCCATGATTTCGACGATTCAGACTCTGGTGCTCCTGCTGATCGTCATCTCCGCGGTTGCCGTTGCTGCGAGACGGCTGAAGGTTCCTCCAGCGATCCTCCTCGTGCTCACTGGCATCGTGCTGGCCGTGATTCCCGGCTTGCCCAGGCTGGTGCTCGCTCCGGAAGTCGCTTTGCTGGTGGTGTTGCCGCCGCTCATCTACTCCTCGGCGGTCGCGATGAGCTGGCAGGAGTTTAGATTCAACCTGCGGCCTATTTCACTACTGGCCGTGGGGTGCGTGTTGTTCACCGCAGTCGCTGTTGCCGCCGCAAGCCGCTGGTTGTTAGGCCTCTCGTGGCCCGTCGGCTTCGTTCTGGGTGCCATTGTTTCGCCACCGGACCCCGTCGCTCCGCTCGCGATCGCGCGGCGCATGCATCTTCCCAGACGCATCCTGGTGATTCTGGAGGGCGAGGGATTGGCAAATGATGCAACCGCGCTCATCCTCTATCGTTTCTCGGTGATGGCAGTGAGCGCCGGGGTCTTTTCGTTCGGCCCCGCCGTTGGCACGTTCGTGCTCATTCTGGCCGGAGAGGTGCTGTGGGGAATCGGCTGCGGCTGGCTGATGTTGCGTCTGCGGCGCTGGGTCGATGATCCGCGCATCGAGATCATGCTCTCCCTCCTGACCCCATTTCTCGCCTACTGGCCTCCGGTACAGCTGGGCGGTTCTGGAGTGCTCGCGACTGTGACGGCTGGTCTGTACATCAGCTGGAATGGCGTTGAACTGATCAGTGCGGCAACGAGGCTGCAGGGTATTTTCTTCTGGGATTTTCTCGTTTACCTGATCGAGGGCATGGTATTCCTGATCACGGGCTTGCAGGCACGCACAGTGCTGGCCGACCTGGCGGGTAGTTCAAAGTCCGACCTTGCTCTCGCCGCGGCAGTGGTGAGCGTTGTGGTGATCGTGACGCGCTTTGTGTGGACCTTCCCGGCCACCTATCTGCCTCGCTGGCTCAGTCCCTCCCTGCGACGTAAAGATCCGGCGCCCCCCTGGCAAACTACGTTTGTGATCGGGTTCACGGGGGTGCGTGGCATCGTCACGCTGGCCGCAGCGCTGGCAATTCCGCTTGCGACCGAAAGCGGCGCCGCGTTTCCGCACCGCTCCCTAATCATTGTTCTCGCTTTTGTTGTGATTCTGGTGACGTTGGTGGGTCAGGGGTTGATGCTCCCTGCGGTAATCCGCTGGCTCGGGCTTGCAGATGCCGGGCGTCGGGAGCGCCAAGCGAGCAGGACCGGGGAAGTTAGAGCCGGTCGCCAGGCGATCGAGGCGGCGTTCGATCACCTGTCGACGCTCGCCGCAGAGCGGCAGCTTCCGGAGGACATCGTGCGGCCGCTGCGCGCCTACTACCGCGAGCGCCTGACCGAGCTCGAGACACACGATGATGGCAACGAGCACCATCGCCGGCTCGTTGAATTGAGCGACGATACGAAGCTACGGCTGATCGAAGCCGAACGGCAGCTGATCAACCGGCTCTAC
>Ga0310912_10002503_pt1 | contig 10452 bp, 9 predicted proteins | sample GREbulkMGOX080_FD_203443 | JGI IMG/M metagenome (GOLD analysis project Ga0310912, IMG submission 203443) | Lab enrichment of tropical soil microbial communities from Luquillo Experimental Forest, Puerto Rico - GRE.bulkMG.OX080 | ecosystem: Environmental > Terrestrial > Soil > Tropical forest >...
TGGTCGGACAGCGCGTTCCTTGCCTCCGGCCGGTTCAGCGTGATGATCGCCACCTTGTCCGCGATCTCGCAGAGCAGCTCACCCGTCCCCGTATCAATAGATTGCTTGGGCATTGATTTCGATCCTCATGCTGCTCGCTAAGAATGATGAACCTCATACAACATCCGTGATTGGGCAGCAATCAAAAGCGAGCGACTGCCGCGGGCAGCGGGTAAATACCTAAAAAGAACGACACACCTAGCACGCAAGAGGCGACCCATAGCTTGTCTAACAAAAGCGCCTAAAAGAATCATCGCCGCGCCAGCTTGACGAGTTCTAAAAAAGAACTATAAGTCGCAACCCGGCGCACGCGGTTCGCCGCTGATCCGCGCCAACGACAAAGCGCCGCGCCATTCGCAGGCGGGGCCGAAAACGATCGTGGAGGAGGCTCTATGATGAGAGCATTGTGGGTTGCGTGCGCGCTCTTGCTCGCACTGGAAACGCCATCGCTCGCAGCGGATACGCCCGGTGTTACGCCGACCGAGATCAAGGTGGGTGGAATCTTCCCGTTCAGCGGGCCTGCCTCGTCGATCGGGCTCGTAGGTCGCGGCGTCCTCGCTTACGTCCAATCCATCAACGATCGCGGCGGCATCAACGGGCGCAAGATCAACTACATCGCCTATGACGATGCTTATAGTCCGCCCAAGGCCGTCGAGCATGCCCGCAAGCTTGTCGAGGCCGACGAGGTGGCGTTCATATTCAGTCAGCTTGGCACGCCCGGCAACACGGCCACAGCAAAATATCTGAAGTCGAAGGGGGTGCCGACGATCGCAATCGTCTCCGGCTCGAACAAGTTCACCGATGTGGCGAACTTTCCGCTGACGACCACGAGTCTCGTGAGCTTCGATACCGAGGGCAGGATCTATGCGAAGTTTTTGAACCGGACGCTTCCCGATGCGAAATATGCGATCCTGTATCAGAACGACGACCTCGGGAAAGACTATGTCAACGCCTTCAGGGAGCTGTTGAAGAGCGATTTCGACAGGAAGGTCGTTGCCGCCGCGTATGAGATCAGCGATCCCACCATCGAATCGCAGATCGTCAATTTGAAGAGTTCCGGCGCCGGCGCACTGCTGGTGGCGGGCACGCCGAAATTTGCGGCGCAGGCCATTCGCAAGGCACATGAGCTCGGCTGGAAGCCGATGATCCTCCTGAATTATCCGTCAAGTTCGGTCGGCGCTACGCTGAAGCCGGCGGGTCTCGACGTATCGACCGGCGTCATTGTCGGAACGGTCACCATGGATCCTGCGGACTCGCAGTGGGATCAGAACGAGGGAATGAAGAATTTCCGTACCTTCGTCGATAAGTACATGCCCGGTGTCGACATCGCCGACACCAATTACCTGTTCGGCTACACGCAGGGCATGCTGCTTGAGCAACTCATCAAGCAGTGCGGCGACGACCTCTCGCGCGAAAACATTATCAAGCAGGCGAGAAGCTTCCACGATCTGGTGCTCCCGACGGTGTTGCCGGGGATCAAGATCAACACGTCAAACAAGATCAACATGAACTACACGCAGATGCGATTGCAGCGTTGGACCGGAACCCATTGGGACCTGTTCAACGAAGTCCTCGACGCGTCGTCCGAGTAGCGATCACCGGCGTTTCAATGTTTTTCTCAGGAGGTTCAATGCACCAGACGGAGCCGACCATCGAGGAGATCACGGCCTCACTGCCGCGGCGCCTCCATGAAGTAGCGCAACGATACGTTGTCGACGCGCCTGACCGCGCTGCAATGATTGAGGATGGCGCAAAATGGACTTACCGCGATCTTGATCGCTACGTCCGTCAGACTGCCGAGCGCCTCACCGCGTTTGGCGTCAGAGCCGGGGACCGGATCATGCTCGTCAGTGAAAACTGCATCGCGCTGGCGGCGCTGCTGCTGGCGGCGAGCAGGATCGATGCCTGGGCCATCGTCTCCAATCCAAGACTATCGGCGCGCGAGCTCGACCAGATCCGCGATCACAGCGGCGCGCGGCGGGTGTTCTTCACCTGCGCCGTCTCGAAAGAAGCCGCCGCTCACGCGGCGCGTTACGGCGCAGAGATTTTGTCGTTCGGGCCGCTCAGTGATATCGGTGTCGGTCCGTTGAATGAGGCTGCTGCGGCCGAGCCGGTCGAATTCGACTCGGCCAGACAGGTGGCCGTCCTGATCTACACCTCGGGCACCACGGGCAAGCCGAAGGGCGTGATGCTTTCCCATCGGAATCTTCTTGTCAGCGCCGGGACCACGGCCCTGTTCCGGCGGATGACCGAGCAGGACAAGGTCTATGTCGTGCTGCCGATCTCGCACATCGTCGGCATATCGCTTCTGATCATGACGCTCATGGTCGGCGGCAGCGTGCGACTTGTAAGCAAGTACGACCCGGCCGCGCTCGCAAAGGCGATGGCGGAAGAGGGCATTACAATCCTCAACGGCGTGCCAGCGACCTACCAGCGTTTGCTGGAATACAAGACCGTCTCGGGCATGAAACGGCTCGAGCGAGGCGAGTTGCGATACATGGGCGTGGCAGGGGCGCCGCTCGATCTCGAATTGAAAGCCCGCGTCGAAAATGAGCTCGGCCTGCCACTGTCGAACGCCTACGGCATCACCGAGTGCTCCCCGGGAATATCGGGTGTGCGCCTCGATGCACCGCGTAGCGACGAGGCGGTGGGAACGCTGGTGCCTGGCGTGGAGGCGCGCGTTCGCACGCTTGACGGCATTCCGGTCGGCAACGGCGAGATCGGCGAGCTTCACGTGCGCGGCCCCAATGTCATGCTGGGCTATTATCGCGAGCCCGCACTCACCGCGAACGTGATCGACAGCGAGGGATGGTTCAACACCGGCGATCTCGCGCGCTTCGAAGGCGACGTTCTCTATATCGTCGGTCGCACCAAGGAGATGATCATCCGCTCGGGCTTCAACGTCTATCCCGCGGAAATCGAGGCTGTGCTGAATTCACACAAGGACGTCGTTCAGTCGGCAGTGGTTGGACGCAAGGCCGAGGGCAACGAGGAAGTCATAGCCTTTGTGCAACTGATCTCGGGCTCGCGCATCGGTACGACGGAGTTGATGAACTACGTTGCGCCTCAGCTCACCGCCTACAAGCGGCCGTCGCAAATCATCGTGCTCGATGCTTTGCCGGCAACGTCGACCGGCAAGATTCTCAAACACAGTCTCGCGGAGAGCCTGAGGGTGCCTGCTGCCGTCAGCTAGCCGATGAACCTTCGCGGAGTGAGCATCGCCGGCCGCCGCCTCGTTGGGCGATGCCGATCAGGCCGCGTGCGTCCGCGACTTCGGTTTCTCGGCGCCGGCTGCGCCGAGCTTCGAAGGATCGGGACGTGCCCCCGGGCCTGGACGTGTGGTGACTTCCTTCGCCGACAGCGGTTCGCCGCATTCGGAGCACACCATCACCGGATCGAACAGCTTGCCGCACTTCTTGTGCTCATGCAGAAGCGGCCGGCCGCGCTCGTCGACCATGTGCGTGTCGCCCCAGTGCACGATCGCCATCATGATCGGATAGAGATCTAGGCCCTTTTGGGTGAGGATATATTCGTGTCGTTTTGGCGATTCCTGGTAGGGAATGCGACGCAGGATGCCCAGTCTGACCAGCTTTTTCAGCCGTTCTGCGAGCAAATGGCGGGTAATGCCGAGCGCCGACTGGAACCCTTCGAACCGCCGCGTGCGCAGAAAGCACTCGCGCAGGATCAGAAGCGTCCAGCGGTCGCCGATCACCCCGATGGTCCGGGCCACCGAGCACGGCTCCTCTTCCAAGGCATCCCACTTCATTCGAATCTCCAACCTGACGCGCCTGGGCCCTTCGGGCCACTGCAGTCAATTTGCCTGCATTCTAAATAGGTACTGATGGTAAAACAACAGCTTCGGCTCGAATCAAAAGCAGAATATATCGCGCGGAAAGGCTCGGGGGAATTGACAGTTCAATTTTAGAACTGTATGAGAATGGTGCGCGGGAAGCATTCGCGGGCTGCGCATGGTGATGCAACGTGCACGAGGAGAGTCCCTTGGCAAAGCCCTTGAGGGTTGAATTCCAGTTCGACTTCGGCAGCCCGAACGCCTATCTGGCCGAGCTCGTGATTCCCTCGATCGAGCGGCGGACCGGCGTCAAGTTCGAATATGTGCCGGTACTGCTTGGCGGAATCTACAAGGCGACGGGCAATATGTCGCCGAGCGACTCGCTCCGCGGCATCAAGAACAAGCCGGCATATCAGGCCCTGGAGACGCAGCGCTTCATCCGCCGGCACAACGCTACAAAATTTCGCCAAAACCCCTTCTTTCCGGTCAACACCTTGATGCTGATGCGCGGCGCGGTTGCCGCTCAGTTCGAAGGCATGTTCGAGCCCTATTTTCGCGCCGCCTACCACCACATGTGGGAGGAGCCGAAGAAGATGGATGACCCGCAAATCTTCCGCGACGCCTTCGAGTCGTCCGGCATCGATATCGACCGCTTGATCGCGCGTGCGCAGCAGGATGACGTCAAGAAGCGGCTGATCGACCTGACCAATAACGCCGTGGCGCGCGGTGCGTTCGGCTCGCCAACGTTTTTTGTCGGCACGGAGATGTTTTTCGGCAAAGATCAGCTCCGCGATGTCGAGGAGTCGATCCTCGAGCAGACAGGCTCGATGGCGAAGGCCGGCTGAGCGGAGCCTTGATCGGCGTCGCGGCTGAAATAGAATAAGCAAGGGAGAAAATGATGCCCGGTCCACTCACTGGCGTTCGTGTACTCGACCTGACGGGCGTCGTTTCGGGTCCGTTTGCCACCATGTTTCTGGCGGATCAGGGCGCTGACGTCATCAAGATCGAGCCGATCGGCGGCGACATCACTCGCCACAGCCGGGCCACCATCGACAAGAAGGGCGAATTCTCCGCGCTCTTCATTTCGTCCAACCGCGGCAAGCGCTCGCTCTCGATCGACGTGAAGAGCGAGGCCGGCCGCGAGGTCCTGGCCAAGCTCGTGGCCCGAACGGACGTTCTGGTGCAGAATTTTCGTCCAGGCACCATGGAGCGACTTGGGCTCGGGCCGGAGGAACTGCGCCGGCGTCACCCGCGTCTGATCTATGTTTCGATCAGCGGCGTAGGCGAGACCGGACCCTATGTGAAGAAGCGGGTCTACGATCCCATCATTCAGGGCCTTTCAGGCTTTGCCGACATCCAGGCGCAGCCGGTGACGAACCGCCCGCAGATGATCCGTACCATCGTCTGCGACAAGACGACGGCGGTGATGACTGCGCAGGCGGTAGCGGCCGCGCTGTATGCCCGCGAGAAGACCGGCAAGGGCGATCACATCCAGGTCGCGATGCTGGACGTGATGATCTCCTATCTGTGGCCCGAGGGCATGATGCAATACACCGTGGTCGGGTCTGAGGTGGGCGCGTCGGACCCGACCGATCGGCCCGATCTCGTGTTCAAGACCAGCGACGGCTATCTCACGGCCGGCACCATCTCGGACTCCGAATGGCAGGGATTTTGCCGTGCGAGCGGCGATCCCGAGCTTGCCAAGGATCCGCGGTTTGCGACGCCCACGGGAAGAAGCGTCAACGCTACCGCGCGCATCAACAAGATGCAGGAATATTTCTCTCGGCACACCACCGCCGAATGGCTGGAGCGGCTTGATGCCGCCGACGTGCCCTGCGCGCCAATCCTGCGGCGCGGCGAAATCATCAACAACGAGCAGGTCGTGGCGCGCGGCATCATTGCTGAAATCGATCAGCCGGCGGTCGGCAGGATCCGTCAACCCAAACCGGCCGCACGATTTGAGCTCCATGAGGCTGCAATCGGTGGGCCCGCCCCTCGCATCGGGGAGCACTCGCGCGCGGTGCTGCAGGAACTCGGCTACGACGACCGCGCGATCGATAAGATGGCGAGCGAGAAGGCGGTCCGGCTGGCGGGCTGATCATCTTTCCGGCAACGGCCTGCGATGGTGCGACGACTTCCAAGACACGGCGTCGGCGCCGGAGGTCTTCTCAGACTTTCGCTTGCACCGGCGTGATCGGCGCGAGCGGCTTATTGGCCTCAGTCCCGCGCAGATACGCGTCCCGCTTGCGGATGCGTTCGAGATAAGGGTAGGCGTTGTCGCAGATGCCGACTCCATAGCCGATGGCCCAGTCAAGGCAGGTCGTGAGCAGGATGTCGGCGCTGGTGAAGTGGTCGCCCATCAAATAGGTGCGGCCGTCGTTGAACGCCGCCTCCACGTGCCGCAGTTGCTCCCGAAAATATTCGCCGGCCTTGGCAACGACGTCGGGCGCGATGCCGTAGATCGGGCCAAGAGCATTCGCGCTGTGGCGACGCATCACATAAAGGCTCGTTGAATCGAGCTCGGTGACGATGAAAAAGCACCATTCTAGCCACGCTGCATAGTCGCGCTGTTTCTCGGGGATCAGCGCTCGCGCGGGCGTCGAGTAGGTCCGCGACAAATAGGCGACGATCGCAGCACTCTCGCCGATGCAGAAATCGCCGTCCTGCAACAGCGGGATTTTCTGTCGTGGATTGAGGGAGGTGTATTCCGCCGTCTTGGTCTCGCCGGTGCGCGGACCGATCGGCTTGGTCGTGTAAGGCAGGTCCAGCTCGAACATTGCCCAGTGGGCGCGGATGGTGCGGCTCGTGCCGACACCCCATAACGTCAGCTGCGGGCCCTCGGTCATCTCACCATTTCTCCACTGCGGGGCGGAGGTCGAGTTCGTGGGTCCAGCCGTCCTTCGATTGCTGGTGCGCGAACCAGTAGGCCTCCGCGATTGACGACGTCTTGGTGAGCGTATCGGGCGCGATGTCCTTCGCCTCGATGCCGCTCGCGGCCTTCAGGCGCGCGTGGATTGCCTCGCTGTCGATGGCGGCATCGATGATCAGGTGCACGACATGAATGTTCTTCGATCCCAGCTCACGGGCCATCGCTTGCGCAACCGCGCGCAAACCGAATTTTGCGGAGGCGAAGGCCGCAAAACCCTTGCCGCCGCGAAGGCTCGCAGTAGCGCCGGTGAAGAGGATCGTACCGCGGCCGCGTGGCACCATCACACGCGCCGCCTCGCGTCCGACCAGAAAGCCGGCATAGCAGGCGAGCTCCCAGGCCTTGAAGAAGAGCTTCTCGGTGGTCTCGATCAGCGGCTTGTTGACGTTCGAACCGGCGTTGAAGAGGCAGACCTCGATCGGCCCGATCTCATTTTCGACTTTGGCGAAGAGAGCCTGAACCTCGGCTTCCTGGCGAGCATCGACGCTGAACGCATGGATCTTCAGACCCGAGGACGTGAGTTCATCGACGAGCTTTTGCGACTTGGCAGCGTCGCGCCTGCAAATGCAGACCGTGTAACCGCCCTTGGCAAAACGCTGTGCCACCGCGGCGCCGATCGCATCGCCTGCGCCGACAAGAATGGCCACCTTTTGCGCTTCCGCCATGGCTTCCTCTATAAGTTCTAATTTTGTACTTTACTCTTAGCCGGAGTAGCGGTCCTTGTAAATCGGCTTTTTGATCCGGGCTGCGACAAAATGGGCGTCGGTTATTCAAATTTGAGTTGGCTCGTCGGAATCTTTTTCGCCATCGGTTGACTAGTTCTAAAAAAGAACTTAAAGACTATGGCGGCGATGGACCTGGTCAAGGGCGGCAAATGCCGCTCGGCGGAATCCTGGCGGTCCTTGGATCCGCTGGTTTCGCGACATCGCGGGATGAGGAGATGCCTTTGCAGAAGAGAAACGCGACCGCGGCGGTTATCGGCGCCGGCGACTACATCGGCGGCGAGATCGCAAAGAAGTTTGCAGCCGAGGGTTTCACGGTCTTCGCGGGGCGCCGCAACGGCGCCAAGCTCGAGCCGCTGGTGAAAAGCATCGAGGCGGCGGACGGCAAGATCCACGCGCGCTCGCTGGACGCCCGCAAGGAGGAGGAGATCGTCTCCTTCCTTAATGAAGCCGACAAGCACGCGCCGCTTGAGGTGTGCATCTTCAACATCGGCGCCAACGTCAATTTCCCGATCCTGGATACGACCGAGCGCGTCTTTCGCAAGGTCTGGGAGATGGCCTGCTATTCCGGCTTCCTCGCCGGACGCGAAGCGGCGCGGCTGATGCTGCCGCGCGGCAAGGGCAACATCTTCTTCACCGGCGCGACCGCGAGCCTGCGGGGCGGCAAGGGCTATGCCGCTTTTGCCAGCGCCAAATTCGGACTGCGCGCCGTGGCGCAGGCGGCCGCGCGCGAACTCGGGCCGAAGAACATCCATGTCGCGCATCTGATCATCGATTCCGGTGTCGATACGGAGTGGGTGCGCCAGCGCCGGATTGAGGCATTGGGTCCGAATGCCCTCGACAATCCGGATCTGCTGATGCCGCCGGCCTCGGTCGCCGAGGCCTACTGGCAGCTTTACCAGCAGCCGAAAAGCGCCTGGACCTTTGAACTCGAAATCCGCCCCTTCGGCGAGACCTGGTGACGGCGATAGCGATGAGCGTCCGCCATCCATCGGGGTCGGCGATCCCGGCTTTCACCTGACGCGCCGGACCCGCGCGGATCTGCGAACCGCGGCCTTAAACAGCATTGTTGCCAATCCAATCAGACAGAGAGAGAGCAAGACAAATGACCGAAGCTGTGATCGTCTCGACGGCCCGCACCCCGATCGGCAGGGCCTACAAGGGCGGACTGAACAATACCGAAGGTGCGACGCTGCTGGGTCACGCCATCTCGGCTGCGGTTTCGCGCGCCAAGGTGGATGCCGCAGAGGTCGAGGACGTCGTGATGGGTTGCGCCATGCAGCAAGGCACGACGGGAAGCAACATTGCGCGCAAGGCGCTGTTGCGCGCCGGACTTCCCTCGTCGGTGGCCGGAACCACCATCGACCGGCAATGCGCTTCGGGCCTCCAGGCGATTGCGCTCGCCGCGCGTTCGGTGATTTTCGACGGCGTCGACATTGCCGTCGGCGGTGGCGGTGAATCCATCAGCCTCGTCCAGAACGACAAGATCAACACCTTCCACGCTGTCGATTCGGAGCTTCTTGCAATCAAGGGCGACGTCTACATGCCGATGCTCGATACTGCCGAGATCGTCGCCAAGCGCTACAACATCTCCCGCCAGCTCCAGGACGAATACGGCCTGGAAAGTCAGCGTCGCACGGCATCTGCCCAGCAGGCGGGCCGTTTCAACGACGAACTCGCGCCGATCACGACGACCATGGCGGTCGCAGACAAAGCGACAGGCGCGATCAGCTATCAGCAGGTCACGCTCGCAATCGACGAAGGCATGCGGCCGGACACCACGGCGGAGGGCCTGGCGACGATCAAGCCGGCAAAGGGACCCGGCTACACCGTCACCGCCGGCAACGCGAGCCAGCTCTCGGATGGCGCAAGTGCCGCCGTCGTGATGAGCGACAAGCTCGCCTCGCAGCGCGGGCTGAAGCCGCTCGGAATTTTCCGCGGCTTCGTCGTGGCCGGCTGCGAGCCGGATGAAATGGGCGTCGGCCCGGTCTTCGCCGTGCCGCGCCTGCTCAAGCGGCATGGTCTGAAGATCGACGACATCGACCTCTGGGAACTGAACGAAGCGTTCGCGGTGCAGGTGATCTACTGCCGCGACAAGCTCGGCATCGATCCGAGCAAGCTCAACGTCAACGGCGGCTCGATCGCCATCGGCCATCCCTATGGCATGACGGGCGCACGGTTGACCGGCCATGCCTTGATCGAGGGCCGCCGGCGCAAGGCGAAGTACGCCGTCGTCACCATGTGCGTCGGCGGCGGCATGGGCGCGGCCGGTCTCCTCGAAATCGTGCATTGATCCCAAGAGCCGGCAGGGCAGGAGCCTCTCATGAAGACAGCGATTACCGAGCTATTCGGCATCCAGCATCCGATCATCCAGGGCGGAATGCACTACGTCGGCTTCGCAGAGCTTGCAGCGGCAGTTTCAAATGCTGGAGGGCTCGGCATCATCACCGGCCTCACGCAGAAGACGCCTGAACTGCTCGCCAGGGAGATCGCGCGTTGCCGCGGCATGACCGACAAGCCGTTCGGCGTGAACCTCACCTTCCTGCCGACGCTGAGCGCGCCGCCCTATCCGGAATATATCGCCGCGATCAGGGAAGGCGGGGTCAAGATCGTCGAAACCGCCGGACGCAGTCCCGAGCAATACATGCCGGCGCTGAAGGCGGCCGGCATCAAGGTGATTCACAAGTGCACATCGGTCCGGCATTCGCTGAAGGCCGAGCAGATCGGCTGCGACGCCGTCAGCGTGGACGGTTTCGAATGCGGCGGTCATCCCGGCGAGGACGACATGCCGAACATGATCCTGCTGCCGCGCGCTGCCGACGAGTTGAAGATCCCGTTCGTGGCGTCCGGCGGCATGGCGGATGCGCGTAGCCTGGTCGCGGCGCTCGCGATGGGGGCCGGTGGCATCAACATGGGCACGCGCTTCATCGCGACCAAGGAGGCGCCGGTCCACGACAACGTCAAGAAGGCCATCG
>Ga0310912_10002510_pt1 | contig 10438 bp, 10 predicted proteins | sample GREbulkMGOX080_FD_203443 | JGI IMG/M metagenome (GOLD analysis project Ga0310912, IMG submission 203443) | Lab enrichment of tropical soil microbial communities from Luquillo Experimental Forest, Puerto Rico - GRE.bulkMG.OX080 | ecosystem: Environmental > Terrestrial > Soil > Tropical forest >...
AATGCCGGTCGATGGAAAGCGCGGAAAAACGATGAAGCTGTTTTTCTACCCTTCCCACCGACCTTGGAAATCGATCAAGCCGATTTCCACATTCCCACCGTCACGACGACTACGACGAGATGATGTAATCTCGAAAACCAAACGACCTAAGGGATACGCATTCTGAGGGCAAGTTCACGCCAGACAATTTCTCGGGTCGAAGCTCTAAGTTCTTGAGATTGTCGGAGGCTGCGCATCCACCTGCGAAACGAGAGAACTACAAACGGTCGACCGTCAATTGTCGGCTTCCATCAACCCGTTTCCGAGACAACAAGTATGGAGGAGAATGCTATGGCAACTGTGAGTGCGGCTACCAGACTCGCACAGATGAACACACCTGCGAAACCCGCACAGATTCGCCTGGCCCGGCGGTCGCCCGCCTATTGGCGTGTCACGATAGACAACCCCCCGATCAACGTCATGGGCCCGGAAATGGTCCGGCAGTTCCAGGAAGTGATCGATGCTCTCGAGAGCGACGAGCACGCGAGGGTCGTAGTTTTCGAGAGCGCGGTCGAAGACTACTTCCTGAATCACTCCGATTTCACGGCGAAGCTTGAGGACCTCACCTCATTGCCTGCCGGTCCCACAGGCTGCGAAACCGCGCCCTCGAGGTGCTCTTGAGCTCGGAAGACATCAGAGCAGACCAAGCCGAGACCCACGGCTACATAAATCGTGCCCTGCCCGATGCCGATCTCGATGCGTTTGTAGAGGCGCTCGCGACACGGATCGCCAGCTTTGACAAATGGGCCATTGCCCAGACCAAGCGCCTCGTCAACAGCAGCCTGCCGCCGGACGTCGAACTGGGTGCCGGATGGGATGCATGTATCGCTTCGCTCGGACGATCTGCCGCCCAGGAGGGGATTAAGGCGCTGATCGCGCGGGGTTTCCACAAGCCAGGGGATGTCGAAAATCGGCTCGGATATTACTTGGGCCAAATCGCTCGCTAGACGGGCGCGCCCGACGCAAGTGCACATCTTGCGGAGCTTGAAACCGCAGACTCCGCAATCTTCTTGTCGGGAAAATTCTCTCGGTCCAAACGGAGATAACGCTTCCCTGTCCGGCCATTCAGAGTGCGAAACAATCTCTGACCGCAAGGCTTGCTGCAATGTCAATAGACGAGTGCCCTGTGCTCAGAATCTGGTGGGCGGCAGTGTGCCGGAATTGAAGCTGTCGCGTCAGCGTAGCCCTTCAGGAACCATCCCCGGCTACGACGCAAGCCCCAGATCGCGCCAAGGCCCAGTGCAGGTATACACTCGTTGCCGCCTCTTGGCTGGGAAGGGGGAAGTCTTTAGTGAAGGCTCCTGACCGGTGGCTGCGGCGCGTATTGCCGCCGCTCGTTCGCGACGTCGGTTCACGCGCGATCATGGCGGCGCTTATCGTTGCCTGCCCTCCTCCTCAAGCGCAATTAGACTCGAGCTCGGGCTCCCAGAAGCCTCAGGAAACGCCATCCGCCACAACGTCGGTAACAAACGCGAGGGCCGAGATTTTACGCAACCCGGCGGTAGGACAGCGCGACTGGCCCATCTACGGCGGCTCACCGGAGAACGATCACTATTCCGACCTGGCGCAAATCAATCGCGGCAATGTCAAGCAGCTCACTGTGGCCTGGAGCTTCGATACTCAGGAAGAGGGTGGCTTGCAGACGAGCCCACTCGAGGTAGAGGGCGTGCTTTACGCACTTACCCCGTCGCAGAAAGTCTTTGCCATCGACGCCACCACGGGAAAACTCTTCTGGAAGTTCGATTCGGGTGTCAAAGGCACTCAGCCGGATCGTGGGCTTGCGTACTGGACCGACGGCAAGGACAAGCGCCTCCTGGTCGGCGTCATGAACTACCTGTATGCGCTAGATGCGGCGACGGGAGGGCCGATTCCAACCTTCGGAAAAAACGGCCGGATTGATCTGCGGGAGGACTTGGGACGGGATCCGACGAAACAGTCGATTTACTTAACCAGTCCGGGCGTAGTCTACAAAGACTTGATTGTAGTCGGGGGCCGCGAACCAGAGACGCTGCCGGCACCGCCCGGCGACATTCGCGCCTACGATGTGCGAACCGGAAAACTGCGGTGGTCGTTTCACACGATTCCCCATCCGGGGGAATTCGGATACGAGACTTGGCCGAAGGAAGCGTGGAAATCGAGTGGGGCGGCAAACAACTGGGCAGGCATGTCGGTCGACGTGACGCGTGGGATCGTCTTCGTTCCTACTGGATCGGCGGCGATGGATTTCTATGGGGCCGATCGTGTTGGCGATGATCTCTTCGCCGATTGTTTGCTGGCTCTGAATGCGGAAACCGGCGAGAGGGTTTGGCATTTTCAGGAGGTCCGGCACGACATCTGGGACCGCGATCTGCCGGCGCCACCTCTGCTTCTGACGGTGAAGCGTGAGGGAAAAGACGTCGAGGCTGTGGCGCAAACGACCAAGCAAGGATTTGTATATCTCTTCGACCGCAGCAACGGCCAACCGCTGTTTCCTGTGGAGTATCGGAAGTTCCCTTCCAGCACGGTGCCTGGAGAAGTTGCGGCGGCTGAGCAGCCGGTTCCGACACGTCCCGCGCCGTATGCACGCCAAAGATTGTCGAAAGACGGGCTGACAACGCGAACCGCGCAGGCTCATCAATGGGCCTTGGAGCAATTTCGCAAATTCCGCAGTGAAGGGCAGTTTGTACCCTTCAGCGTGGGGAAAGGCACGGTCATCTTCCCCGGGTTTGACGGAGGTGCGGAATGGGGAGGGCCGGCGATCGATCGGGAAACGGCCATCCTCTACGTGAACGCTAACGACGTCGCTTGGACGGGCGCTCTCGCCGAGAACACGGGCGAAAACACCGCCAAGTCGATCTATCTCAGCCAGTGCGGAGTTTGCCACGGCGAGAGGATGGCGGGCTCTCCACCTGCGATACCTTCGTTGGCTGGAGTGGGCGATCGTCTTCGGCCACAGCAACTGGTTACGACCATCAAGAACGGAAAAGGAAGGATGCCTGGTTTTCCCAACCTGACGGACGACCAGATGTTTGCTTTGGTGGACTATCTCACCAGCGGGGAGAGTAAGGAGTTGCCTGCATCCGGACCGTTTCCACCGACTACGAAATACCGGTTCACGGGATACAAGAAGTTCCTGGACCCGGATGGGTATCCCGCGGTTGCGCCGCCCTGGGGTACTTTGAATGCCATCAACCTCAATACCGGAGACTTCGTCTGGAAAATTCCTCTGGGCGAGTATCCGGAACTCGCTGCCAAAGGGCAGGGCAAAACTGGAACCGAGAATTACGGTGGTCCCGTCGTAACCGCGGGAGGGCTGGTGTTCATAGGGGCAACCAACTTTGACAGGAAATTTCGCGCCTTCGACAAGGCGACGGGAGAGTTGCTCTGGGAAACCTCGCTGCCCTTTTCGGGCAATGCGACGCCGATTACCTATGAAGTCGATGGGCGACAGTACGTCGTGATTGCAGCAGGCGGTGGCAAAGATCCAAAGTCGGCCTCGGGCGGGGTGTATGTGGCGTTTGCTTTGTTAGCGAAGGACGGCAAGCCAGCTTCAGCTCGTGAGCATTAGGGATCCGAACCTTCGCGATTGCGCGCGAGCATCAAGATGGGTGGTGAGTGTCAGCGTGACCGATTATAGTGAAGTACCTGCGCCCTAGGTTGCGAGCCGATAGCAGACGCAAGTGTGCCCACCTCTTCTCGCTCGTCGAGTCGAGTTCGACTGCACCGGAAAGGTATCTCGCGAATGCTACGTTCGCTAGGTGTCTCGATCTTGATGTGCGTGTTGTTGCAGGCACCAGTATCGGCTGCGCCCGAATATTCGCTGCGGGGAACCGTAACAGACCGATCGGGCGCCGCGGTTGCCAACGCCAACATCGCGCTTCGCACTGCGACGCAGGAATTCACCCAGACGACAAGACCAGACGGCACGTTCAGTTTCGTCGGACTCGACGTGAGCAGCGGGACACTGGTCATCTCGGCGAACGGCTTTGCGGTCAGTATGACGAATTGGCGGGCCGGTGATAACGATCTGGCGGTTACGCTGCAGCCCGCGATCGTGGAGCAGAGCCTCGATATAACGGCGACGCGAACCGCCATTCTTCCAGCTGACATCGACGACCTCCAGGCCCAACCCGATGCAACGAGCGTTAGCGACGAGCAACTCCAGCAATGGGGAGCGCTGGCGACTGACGATCAGCTGCGCAACGTGGCAGGATTTTCCTTGCTGCGCCGTTCCGGCAGCCAGACTGCGAATCCTACTTCGCAGGGTGTCTCTCTACGAGGCCTGGGAGCCAATGGTGCCAGCCGCGCGTTGGTGCTGGCTGATGGCATTCCGCTCAATGATCCCTTTGGCGGTTGGATCTACTGGGCGCGTGTGCCTCAATCATCCCTCAACCAGGTGCAACTGGTTCCTGGAGGCGTATCAGCTCTCTACGGTAATGACGCGTTGGGCGGGGTAATTAACCTCGAAACCAAATCGGCGATACAGACCAATGGGTTTGTTGAAGGATCGTATGGCAACGAGAGCTCGCCGTTCGGCTCGGGGTGGGGAGTGCTTCGCTTAGGCAAATGGGCGCTGGTCGGCGGTGGCGAGGGCTTCCGAACCGATGGGTACACTGCCGTCCCTGCAGACGTGCGTGGCTCCGTCGATACGCCTGTGAATTCCCAGTACGGCTCCGGTACGGCGCGCTTGGAACGCATCTTCAGTGACCGCGGCCGAATGTTCCTCAGCGGTTCGCTATATGGAGAAGATCGCAACAACGGGACGCCGTTACAGGTGAACAATACGACTGTACGCCAACTTGCGTTTGGTACGGATTGGAACAGTCCGGAAGCTGGCCTGTTTACGCTGCGCCTGTACGGCGGTACCCAAAGCTACCACCAGACGTTTTCGTCCATAGCAGCCGATCGCAACAGTGAATCTCTGACGAATATCCAGTACCTGCCCGTGCAGCAAATGGGCTTCATGGGACAGTGGTCAAGGCAGCTTGCTGCTCGATTCACACTGCTGGCTGGTCTTGATGGGCTGTATGTCGACGGGTTCAGCAACGAGACCAGTTTTTCTCACGGCAACCCCACAGCACTTCTTTCGAATGGAGGTACGCAGGAGTCGCTCGGGGCGTTCCTTGAGGGCATCGTGCAAATGACGCGAAGATGGTCGCTAACTCTGTCAGGACGCGAGGACCTCTGGAGCAACCTCGATGCCAGCTCGACGCACGCGCCGGTGAAGGGGAACTCCACCCATATCAATTACCCAGACCGTGGACAGAACGCGTTCAACCCAAGGTTAAGCACAGCCTATGTTATGAAGAACGGCATCACGCTGTATGCGGCTGTATACCGCTCATTTCGCGCGCCGACGCTCAATGAACTCTATCGCAGCTTCCGGGTGGGCAATGTGCAGACGCAAGCCAACCCATATCTAAAGGCTGAGCATTTCTCCGGAGCAGAGGGCGGCGTCAAGGCTACGCTGAGCCGTCGGGTTGCTGTGCGTGGAAGTTTGTTCTGGGGATACACCACGGATCCAGTCGAGAACGTCACCGTCAGCAGCACACACCAACTAATTACGCGAGTACGTCAGAACGTCGGCGAAACGCGGTCCTGCGGATTCCAGGCAGGAACGGACCTGCAACTTACGTCCGCCGTTCAACTGAGCGCGACGTATCAGTACACTCAATCGACCGTAGTCAGCTATCTGGGCAATCCAGCGCTGGTGGGAAACTGGGTGCCACTCGTGCCTCGGGACGAATTTGTGTTTCAGGGAACGTGGTCCGCTCCAAAGCGGTTCTTTGTTGCGGTGCAGGGACGCACGGCGGGCAACGAGTTCGACGATGACCAGAACCTGTTGCCGCTGGGTGGGTACTTCGTATTGAGTGCGACCGTGTCTTATCCGCTGCCCAAAGGCTTCGATCTCTTCTTCCAGGGGGAAAATCTCACCAACAACGAATATGAGATTGGACGCACGCCGGTAACGACGTTGGGGCAACCAATACTCGTGCGTGGCGGCTTCCGCTGGCATGGCAGGCGTTAGTCGGATGGGAGGCCTCTTAAAACGCTGCTGAGTTGGGGGCTGGGGTTTCGAACAACATTTGCCTCGTGCTCTGCTCCATGAGGTGCTCCATCACATCTTCTCAGTCGAATCCTAGGACTCGCCCTTAGCAATTTCTCGCACTCTGCGGGCCTATTCTTTGTCGGAACTCCGCTACTCGCCCCTGGCCGTCGGCGTCAACCACGTGCAACATCGTCGAGGGGGATACGCTCGCCCCATGTACGTGTCTATCTTTCTTTCTTGACGCTACGCTCGTTACCTAGTCCAATGCAGCGCCAGCCGTGGCGTTGACCACGGTGCCGGTCAGCATGCGCCCGCGATCAGAGGCGATGAGTACGGCCGCGTTCGCGGTGTCCTGGACAGTCGCGGGAACCTTCAGGAAGTTTGACTGTGCAACCTGCGCAATCGCTTGGTCCTTAGTAATGTTCAGTTGGCCGGCCAGAAACTCCGTGGTGTCCTGAATGGATCTGCTGTCAACATTGGCCACCGTTCGGATACAAACGACCCTGACGCCCAAAGGGCTGACTTCGAAGGCGAGGTTTGCGGTGAAATTCTCAATCGCGCCAAATGCCGCACCAATCGCAGTCGCGCCGGGCACGTGTGGCCGAGCTGGGCTGCCCGTCACGAAAATGATCACGCCAGAGTGCTGCTTAACCATGTAACGCGCTGCAGCGCGGGAGGTGATGAAACGCGACTTGACCATCGTCTCAAACGGCACCATGAACTGGTCGATCGGCAAGTTTACAGCCACGTTTCCATTTCCATACTCTTTGGCAAGCGGGCCTGCCGCATCGAGAACGATGTCGATCTTGCCTGTCTGTTTCACGATGCCGTCGACGTATTGGTTGACGGCCGCATCATCGAGGCTGTCAATTGCAGCCGGGTGCGCCCGTCCGCCCTTAGCCACGATTTCCTTTGCCACTACTTCAACACTCGACTTTCTACGGCCTGACAAGAAGACTTCTGCGCCTTCCGCCGCGAACTCTCTGGCGACGGCAGAGCCGATTGAGCCGCCCGCGCCGAATACGACCGCGTGCTTACCCTTCAAGATTGTGCTATTCATTTGATCCTTCTCGGTTTTCAATTCCTGATTTGTACTTTCAATCTCAAGACGCTTGAAAGGGTGTCGACCGGACAATTTTTCAAGGCATTTTGCGGCAATTCGTGAGGATCGGCGGGAGAACAAGCAATCGAGTGGGGGCGGAGTATCGATAGGAGCATCACCGGACCATCGAGTCTAACTCTGCACCTCTGCCAGTTCGCCAGCACGCCCTGCTGCTCTAGCGGACAATTGTGCGAATGCTGGATCACAATGACTTGCCCCAGGGCATCAACACCAGGAATTTTTGCGCGGTCAGCAAGCAGCTTTGGTGCCGTCAGTTACTGCGACGCGCTTGAACGTGGCCTGAACGAATTGGACGTCCGCGCCAGGGTGGAAGAATCTGCTCCGGTTAGATCGGACTTGAACGGAAAACGGGGGTTTTCGGAAAGCCCCGAAGCGACCGGCGCGAAGCAAGCGGCCCGTCATGTCCTCGCAAGCCAGAAGCCACAATTGCGCGAGACCTTGCCGAGCGGGCCTATTATAAGGTGTTCGACCAAGCTAAGTTTGACAGAACTACACGACGCCTTACCGGGGTGGGTCAAGGACTAAGAATCGGGGAGCATCACTAGATCATGCAGAACAATTCTGTCACGGGTGCGAGTTTCATTGACATCCCAGGTGTCCGGATCGCATATGAAATGGCCGGCCAAGGATCGCCCCTCATCTTGCTGCATGGTAGCCTGCTAGACAGACGCATGTGGGACGGCCAGTTGCATTCTTCGCCAGAAAGCATCGTCTGGTCCGTTACGATATGCGAAGTTCCGGGCAGAGCGAAACGAAACCGACGACCGAGCTGTTTACTCATCATGAAGATCTTCGTCAGTTTCTGAACGCTCTAGAAGTTAATCGCGCTTCATTGATAGGGCTGTCCAATTATGCGGTGGCTCTGGATTTCGCAATTGCCCATCCTGACTCAATTGAAAAACTCGTTCTCGTTTCACCAGGGTTGCGCGGCTATGATTTTCGCGACCCATGGGTTGAAACGAAATTTGGGGCCATGATGCAGGCTCTTAGCCAGCGAGACTTAAATGGCGCTGTCGAAGTGTTTTTGACAGTGTGGGTTGATGGACCCTTTCGCAGGCCCGCAGAAGTCAATCCTCTGGTCCGAGAACGGGTTCGCGAAATGGTAAGTCGATCTTTCGGTCTGAGCCGCATCGCTCCAAACTGTAAGGGGCTCGATCCACCGGCAGCAGGTCGACTTTCCGAACTCCGCGTGCCGACGCTGGTCGTTTTGGGCGAGAAGGATGCCCCTGACATCCTAGCGATTGGGAAACTGATCCACGAGGGCGTAGTGGGATCGCAAGTCGTAACCATCAGCGATGTAGGGCACTTACTGTCAATGGAAAAACCAAACGAGTTTAACCATACGGTGGAAGATTTCCTGCATGGTTGAAGTAATTGAGGCTCTTCCGAATCTCAACCGCGGCTCCGCTGGATTCATGCCCGCTATCCATTCTTGCTGCCGGGGGGTCACGTCGGCCTTCCGCGGCAAATTCGTCGCTGGCTACCGAAGAGGTTGCGAACCCAGCGTACGCCTTTGATTTTGCGGTACTCAACGCGAATCGAACCCGAGCTGTCGCCCTTCTCTTGGAATAACGTGGCCACATCACAGACCGGCCGGAAGGATTGGCCGCCCACCCAATCACCTGCCCATCTGTTCCATTCGATTCAAGATGTTTACACTATATCGGTTCATGCGCTCGAGCCCTCGTTTCAGCGGGCCGGGTAGGACCGCGGCGAGTCGCGCCGCCTCTTGCCTATCAATGTTCCGCGCGGGCCGATGCTCGGAGGTGGTTCATGAATCAGTTAGACGAGATCGCGCACGTTGTTCAGCTTTCGGTTGCTCCGGTCTTCCTTTTGACCGGTGTCGCCACTCTGCTAAACGTGCTGGGTGGGCGGCTTGCGCGCATCGTTGATCGTGCCCGCGTGCTTAAAGACCGATTGGACAGGGCCGACGACACTCATGCAAACGCAATCGTAAGCGAGTCGCATATCTCGGAAAGACGGGGAAAGCTGATCTATTGGGCGATCACTCTCAGCACGATCTCGGCGCTGATGGTGTGCTTCGTCATTGCTTCACTTTTCGCGAGTTTTATGTTCCGCTACTCAGGACGCTTGTTTGTCAGCAGCCTGTTTATCGTCGCGATGTTCTCGTCAATCATCAGTCTCGTCCTGTTCCTTCGAGAGGTCTTCCTCGCGATCGAAACCTTCGAAATAGCTTTGCCAGCAAAAAAGCGAACAGCGACTGCCTGATCGCAGGATGGCGGGCCCAAGCGTCCTCGGTTGGGCCGATAAGTGTAATGCGATTTATCGCCAACGAGTCAACTCACTGCTTGTGCAATGACTGCGACAAGCTAATCAGATTCTGCGGGAGTACTCGAATCACTCCCGTGCGAGGACTGTCGATTTCGGCAATCAAAAAGAACGCCACCGACACCAGAAAAGGCACCACCGTAAACAGAACACCTTCCCTTCGACGTGCGCGATAACCAATCAGCAGACTGCAACAGATCGCAAGAAACACCTTCAGTCCCCATGCCGCAAGTGGAATGCGGTTCCACCAGGCAGCCTGTGTGTATCCCTGCCTATTCAACACATCGTTCATTCCCCAAACGACAAGCGTGACGGGTGGAGTTGGGTGCGCTTCAGAAACACTCTTTACAATGGACCACATTTCCGTCTGCAGTTTCGAGGTTTCGCTATCACTTTGCTCAAGCTGGTGTAAATCGTGCGTTGTATAGAACAATATGCGCTGTTCGAGGTACCGCTCTAGTAAGTTCCGGACTTTTGCGCCATCTGGGGCAGGCAGTAGGTCAGCCCGCGCATACTCCGTACCGATCGCATTGGCTTCTTCCTCCTCATAATTCTTACGCTGATCGTAACGACTGACAGCCATGGAAAAGCTAAACCCGATGATCAAGGCTAGCAGCGTCAGGCCGGCGTTGATCACCAGCGCGAAATCATCTCTCTCGTCCTCCGGCAACGGACGCTTTTTCCGAATGAAGGCGCCTATCTGTACAGAGAGCCACAGGATCAGCAGAGAAAGCACAAAAAATGCAAGCGGGCGGTCCAGTAGTGTCTTCACGTTTGTTCCTCCTGAATTTGTCTCTCTTTAGCCGTGGCTGTTGAAAAACTCTTTTGTCGGACCTTTAGGCAAAAACGACGCGCTAGGATGCTCTATAAACGTTCTTCTCGAAATCTGGATATATTTACTACCATCCGCGACTGCCAAAAGCGGACTTTTTCAACACCCATGCGATGTTACAACAGTA